>Ga0310345_10000235_pt1 | contig 104922 bp, 85 predicted proteins | sample HC15DNA20500_MG_FD_204667 | JGI IMG/M metagenome (GOLD analysis project Ga0310345, IMG submission 204667) | Marine microbial communities from station ALOHA, North Pacific Subtropical Gyre - HC15-DNA-20-500_MG | ecosystem: Environmental > Aquatic > Marine > Oceanic | place: Pacific Ocean: North... | reverse complement strand
GGGACCTCGCGGTAGGGCTGGTGCACGTTGTCGGTGATCACCCAGTCGCGCCCCTCGGCGCCGGTGTGGAACGCGCCCACCACGTCGGAGTAGGCGATGTTGTGCTGCGCGACCACGCCGCTCACCCGGGCGTCCGGCGCGAAGAGCGCGCCCGCCGTGTGATGGAAGATGTCGTGCTCGAAGCGCGCGCCGCGCACGTCGTCGTCCGCGTGGCCGCCGACCCGCGCGCCGCCGTGCACGAACACGCTGTCGGCCACGAAGAGCCCGCGGATCCGGCCGTGCGCCTCGAGCGCCGACCGGCTCGGGTGGATCAGCTGGCTGCTGAAGAGCACCACGCGCGCGGCGTCGTGGATCTGCGCCGTCGCCTGGTCACCCACCGCGTCGAGCACGGTGTCGTACAGGGTCAGGTCCTCGGTCGACGCCTCGTAGGTGTCGCCCACCCACAGCGCGTGGCGCGCCGCGGTCAGGTCCGAGTGCGCCACCACCACGCGGCGGCCGCGCACCTTCAGCGCGATGTCGTCGGCGTCGACGGTCACGTGGCTGAGCCACACGTCCTCCGCCAGCCACTCCGCCCGCGCCTCGAAGCGCGGGTGCCAGCGCGCCGGCGGCTCGATCTCGATCGACGACCACGTGCCGCCGATCACCCGCACGCGCTGCTGGCCGCGGCCGATGGTCAGCGCGCCGAGGTGCGCGGTGCGCGGCGCGACGAGCTCGACGTCGTTGGCGCGGATCTGCAGCGCGCCGTCGGCCAGGCCGCCGAGGTGGCCGTCGCCCTCGACCCGGACCCGGGTGCCCGAGACCGCCAGCTCGCGCTCGAGCTCGGCCCGGCTGCCCACGGTGACCTCGCGCGTGATGCGCGGCGCCTCCGCCCAGCGCAGCGTCGAGACCTCCTCGGGCAGGACGCCGAGGTCGGCGACCGCCTCGGTGGCGAGCTCCGAGGCGACGGAAGGCGCGCCGGCGAACGACTCGTCCGCGGACTCGACGTCCGAAGCGCAGCCGATCGCCATCGACGCGAGGATGAGCCCGAAGAGGGCCCGCTTGGTGTGAGTGAGGTGCTGCATGTGTTCGTCCCTGCCTCCGGACGGAGGCCTCCCTTGCGCTCCGCCGGGGGTCGGCGGGCGCCACCGAGGTCATCAGGTCGGGCGTCCCAGACGCCGGACGCGGCTTCTCGTCGGCAGGAACAGGCTAAATCGAGCGCCACCCCGAACAACTGAGGGCCAAAGCGTCGAATTCTGGCCGAGCGCGGGCGCACACCCCGATCGGGCGTGACGATGCCCCTCACCCCTACACCGGAATCATTGGCTTTTTGCCGAATGTCCCCGACGTGTCGTTTCCGCACGGAGGGGGGCCCCGGCCACGGCTGGACCGCGCGCAAAAAAATGCCCCGCGTGACGGATTTGCGCGTGTTTTTTCGGGCAGATACCGCAGCTTTTCAGCGCTCGCGGAACCTGACCATTCGGCCAGTGTTCGGAGCGCCCCTGGATGGGGGTCGGCCGGCCCGAAGGCGGGTGGTAGTCTGCCCGGCCACAACCTCTGGATCGGAGCCCCTCGATGACCTCGCCGAACTTCGCCGCCGACGCCCCCAAGGTCAGCTCGACCCCCAAGGAGGAGGTCGATCGCCTCGTCGCCCAGCTCGCCGACCGCAAGGACGCCTGGGTGCGCACCACGAACGAGCGCCGCGTGCAGCTGCTCGAGGCGTGCATCGTCCGCACCGAAGCCGTGGCCGAGGAGTGGGTGCGCGCCGCGTGCAAGGCGAAGGGGCTCGCCTTCGACGGCCCTCGCGCCGGGGAGGAGTGGCTCGGCGGGCCGATGACGACGATCCGCAACCTGCGGCAGCTCGCCGACGCGGTGCGCGCGAACGGCCGGCCCGGCCTGCCGGAGCTGACGGAGCGCGACGACGGCCAGTGGGTCGCGAAGGTCTTCCCCTCCGACTGGTTCGACAAGCTCCTGTTCACCGGCTTCTCGGCCGAGGTCTGGGTCGAGCCGGGCCAGGAGCCGACCCAGGGCGCCGCCTACCGGGCGAAGACCGACGAGAAGAGCTACCCGGAGGGCAAGGTCTCGCTGGTGCTCGGCGCGGGGAACGTCGCCTCGATCGGGCCGATGGACGCCCTCTACAAGCTCTTCGTCGAGGACGAGGTCGTCATCCTCAAGACCAACCCCGTCAACGCCTACCTGCAGCCCTACTGGGAGGAGGCGTTCCGCCCGCTGATCGACGAGGGCGTCTACTTCGTGGTCCGCGGCGGCGCCGACATCGGCAGCCACCTCGTGCACCACGAGAAGGTCGACACGATCCACATGACCGGCTCCGACCGGACCCACGACGCGATCGTGTGGGGCGGCGACCCCGAGGAGCAGGCGCGTCGCAAGCGGACCGGCGAGCGCCTCGTCGACAAGCCCATCTCGAGCGAGCTCGGCGCGGTGACGCCCGTCCTCGTCGTGCCCGGCCCGTGGAGCGACGACGACCTCGACTTCCAGGCGCGCCAGATCGCGGGCATGGTCGCCAACAACGGCAGCTTCAACTGCAACGCCGCGAAGGTGATCGTCACCGCCGACCGCTGGCCCGAGCGCGAGGTCCTGCTCGAGCGGGTCGAGCACCATCTCCGCGAGACGCCGCCCCGGCTCGCCTACTACCCGGGCGCGCAGCAGCGCTACGACGGCTTCCTCGAGCGCTACCCGCAGGCGCAGCCGCTCGGCCCCCGCTCGCCGAACGTCGTGCCCTGGACGCTCATCCCCGACGTGCCCGCCGAGACCGGCGAGTACGCGCTCACCAACGAGGCGTTCTGCGGGGTGCTCGCGCTGACCAAGCTGAAGGCGTCGGACCCGGCCTCGTTCCTGAGCGAGATGGTGCGCTTCGCCAACGAGTCTTGCTGGGGCACGCTCTCCTGCGTGGTCCTGATCCACCCCGAGACCGAGAAGCAGTACGCGAAGGAGTTCGACGCGGCGATCGCGGGGCTCCGCTACGGCGGCATCGGGGTCAACGTCTTCGCCGGCGTGATCTACGGAATGGTCTCCCCCACCTGGGGCGCGTTCCCGGGCCACCCGCTGGAGGACATCCAGAGCGGCCGGGGCGTGGTGCACAACAGCTTCATGCTCGACCACCCGCAGAAGTCCGTGGTGCGAGCGCCCTTCCGGATCCGCCCCACCCCCGTGTGGTTCGCCGATCACGGCAACGCGCACGAGCTCGGGCGCGCGCTCACGCGCTTCGAGGCGCGGCCCGGCCCGCTCCGCCTGCCGCAGGTGCTGATGGCGGCCATGAAAGGCTGAACCGCGCGCGCTACGCTCCGGGCGTGGACCGGAGGCGATTCTCCAGACGCGACCTCCTGACGCTCGCCGCGGCGGTGACGCTGGTGACGAGCGTCGCGTTCCTGCTGCGGCCGAGCGCGGAGCGCGCCCTCGAGCCGACCTCGGTCGCCGACCGGCTGGTGGCCGAGCTCGACCGACGGCTCGGCGCGATCGCGCGCTGGGAGCAGGACGTGCGCGGGGCGGTCGAGCGGGCCGCCGACCGCGAGCGGCTGCGCCACGAGGTCCGCGCGGCGCTCGAGGGTCGCCCCAACCAGCTGGACCGGGCCCTGGTCCGGAGCTGCGAGCGCCTCGACGGCTGCGCGGTGGTCACCGCCGACGGCGAGCGCCTGGCCAGCCTGCACGCCGACGACGTGCCGCCCTCGCTGGTGCAGCGCGCGCTCCGCGGCCGCACCGTGCGCTCCCGCCTGCTCGCCACCGACGCGAAGGGCCAGCGCGACGGCGCCGCCGGGCTGCCCCGCCCGAGCGTGCTCTTCGCCACCCCGCTCGTGACCGACGGCGAGGTCCGCGCGGTCCTGGTCGGCCGGGCCCGCCCCGACCGTCAGCTCGACCCGCTGCTCCGCGACCACCCTCTCGGCCGGACCGGCGAGACGTACGTGGTGGACGCGCGCGGCTTCATGGTCACCCGCAGCCGCTTCGACCCGCCGGCGCGCCGCGTCCCGCACGCGCCCCTCGTGCTCGACCGCCCGGCGGTGGCGCTCCTGACGCCGCACGAGGAGCCGACCCGCGCGTTCGCCGCGGCGCGCGCCGGCCACGACGGCGTGGACGTGACCGGCTACCTCGACTACCGCGGCGTGCCCGTCGTCGGCGCGTGGCGCTGGCTCGACGACCTCGGCGCCGGCGTCATCACCGAGATGGACCGCGTCGAGGCCTACCGCGCCGTCACAGCGCGATGAAGCCGACGCCGCCAGGCACCCGGAACGGGTGTGAGACCAGGTAGCGGTAGTCCCCCACCACGATCATGGGCGCGTGATCCGGCCGCACCCACCGACAGCCGACCTCGGCGACGTCGGCCGGCGTCGTGTGCTCGATCGCCCGATAGACGCGCTCGATGCTCTCGGGCCCCTCACCCGCGAGGTGCGCGGCGACCAGCGCCTCGCCGAGGCCGGCCGACGTGTCGAGCGCAGCCGAGAGCCGCGCGAGCTCGATGGTGCGCGCCAGAGACATCTCCTCCGACGTGATGCGCCGGGCGTCACAGAGCCGCGACAGCTCCCCGACGATGGTGGCCGCCACCCGGTCGACCGCGGCCACGGGGACCACGACGGAGATCTCGAACAGCGCGTGGTCCGCGAGATCGACGACCCGTGACATCACGCCGTAGGTCTCGCCGCGCTGCTCGCGCAGCTCCAGGTTGAGCCGGGAGCTGAACATGCCCCCGGCCATGCGGACGTACAGCCGGAAGGCGGGATGGTCCGGGTGGTCGCGCGGCGGGCCGCGCTCGATCAGGCGCACGTAGGCGTTCGGCTCACGTCCGGCGGGGAAGAGCATCAGCCGCGGCGACGGCTCCGGGAAGGTCGGCGGGGCAGCGCGCGCGGCCGGGGTCGCGACGCGCTGCGGCGCCGCGCCGCCGAGGTGCCGACGCACCAGCGCCTCCGCCCGACCCGGATCGACGTCGCCGACCAGCACGAGCGCGGTCTGCTCCGGCGGCAGGAGCTGGCCGAGCCGGCGGCGCACGTCGCCCTCGTCGAGCCGGGAGAGCGTGCGCGCGCGGAGGCGACTGCGGCGCACGCGAGGGTCGCCCTCCCCGTAGAGCCGGGTCATGAGCTCCTCGCCGGGGAGCGGGAAGCTGCGATGGCTCTGCAGCCGCCGCTGGGAGCGCGCGTGGTCCTCGAGCAGGCGCCGCGCCCGCGCCACCTCGCCGTCCTCGAAGACGCGCCCCTCGGCGATCCGGGCGAAGCGGCGCAGCGTGCGCTCGAGGTCGTCGCTGACGGCGCGCCGCACCACCGTGAGCCCCCGCTCGTGGACCCGCGTCTGCGCGTGCGCGCCGGCGTCGAGGTCGTCGAGCCCGCTCGGGAGATCCGCGCCGAGGGCGTGCTCCACCAGCGCGTCGAGCTCCGGCGAGGCGCCCTCGCCGATCGTGTGCGGCGCCCGCCCCGCGAGGGCGGCGTAGACGACCGGCGCTCCGTGACGCTCCACGATCCAGACGCGGATGCCGTTCTCGAGCACCAGGCCGTGCACCGGCGGCACCGACGGCGGCTCCAGGCGGGACGGCCTCGGCTCCGGGGCGGCCAGCGCCGGGGTGGGGCTCCGATCGGACGCGGGTGGCGGCAGCGGCGCCCGAGACCCACCGCAGGCCGACAGCAGCGCGACGACGACGGGGACGGTGACCGCGGCGAGCGGCGACGACAGCGCGCTCATCGCGCCTCCCCCTCGTACATGATGTCTCGCACCACGCGGCCCTCGGGGGGCGCGTCGCTCCGGCCCGAGAGCGAGACCACGAGCCGCCGGCGCAGGTGCAGGTACTGGATCGCCGCTCGCTGCACGTCGCTCGCGGTCACGGCCTCGTAGCGCCGCAGGTTCGCCCTCAGCTCGTAGCGGCCCCCCTCGAAGGCCGGCAACACGAGGGCGTGGCGACGGGCTCGCACCAGCGACGCGTCCATCGTCCGGAGCTCTTCCGAGCGCCAGCCGCGCGCCAGCCTGCGAGCGGTGGCATCGTCGATCCCCTCGCGCCGCAGTCGGCGAAGCTCCTCGTCCAGGGCCTGGAGCGGCGCCAGGGTGCCGCTGCGCCGAGGCACGGTGATCCACACGGCGAAGCTGCTCGTCAGGGCGTGCGAGCGCTGAGAGACATCGACGCCGATGGCGTCGCCCTCGCGGACGAGCCGCTCGGTGAGGCGCTGCTCGAGATGTGAGGCGACCAGATCGAGCGCCGCGTCCTCGCGCGCACCCCAGGGTGGGCTCGGCCAGAGGACGTACAGCGCGTCGGTGGAGCGCCGCGCCTCGGCGACGACCCGCCGCTCCCCCTCGAGATCGACCTCGGGCTGGACGCGCCAGGGAGCAGGACGCGCGAGGGACGCGCGGCGCAGCGGGCCGAAGTACCGCTCGATCCAGCCGCGGGCCGCGTTCGGGTCGAACCCGCCCGAGATCGACACCGTGAGCATGTCGGGGCCGTAGAACCGCTGGAAGAACCACCGCGCCTGCGCGAGGTGCACCGCGTGCACGTCGGAGGCCTCCTCGCGCGACCGAGAGTAGGGATGGCCCTCGGGGTAGAGGATCTCGCTCACGAGCTCCCACACGTCCTGACGCCCGAAGTCGCGCTGCGCTCGCTCCCGGTCCAGGACGCGTCGCTGAGAGTCCACGCCCCCCTCGGTCAGCCCGTCGAGCCCGTGCGCGAACCGCTCGGCCTCCAGCCACAGCGTCTCCTCGAGCCGCGCCGCGGGGACGACCTCGTAGTAGCGGGTGAAGTCGTCGCCGGTCTCCCCGTTGATCTCCGACGCCCCGAGGCGCTCGAGCCTCGTGACGGTCTCTCCCGGCGCGGCGGGCGTGCCCTGGAAGAGGAGGTGCTCGGTGAGGTGCGCCAGCCCGGTCCAGCCATCGGGCTGGTCGCGACGACCGGCGTCGACGCACACCACGACCGCCACCGTGCTGCGGCCCGGGATCGGGTCGAGCACCACGTCGAGGCCGTTGTCGAGCGTGTAACGAATCGGCGCGCGCACCTCGGCGTCGACGGCCCGCGCTGGCGTGACCAGCGAGACCAACGCGACGAGGCCGAGCGACGAGCCCAGCTTCCACCCCCAGCGCATCTCGCACGGGCTACCATCCGTCGCCGCGCAAGTCGAGGTGACGTCCCCCGCGCCTCCTGCGCCGGCCTCAGCGGCGGCGCCGGCCTCAGCGGCAGCGCAGGCTCATGTACCAGCCGGTGAGGCGGCCGCTGTCCTGCCCGAGCGTGTCCGCGACCGCGAGGTTCCACTGGCCGCGCGCCTGCCGGCCGGCCGCGCGGCGCACCACATAGGTGCGGAAGGGGTTCCGGCTGCTGTTGTTCTGCAGCATGTAGCTGCGCCCCTGCGGGTCGGTCAGGGTGATGCGGAGATCGCGGTTGAAGGTGTGGTTGCCGCGCAGCCGCACCCGGAGCCGGTCGACGACGCAGCTCTGCCCGACCACCGCCGCGCCGCGCGTGGTGTGGTGATCGTAGATGGCGCCGCCGCCGCGGCCGTTCACGCGGATCTCGTTCGCGTCGTCGCCGTCGTCGCCCTCGTCACCGTCGTCGCCGTCGTCCCCGGTGGCCACCTCCTGCGGCGGGATGGCCGGCGCGAGCGCGGCGGTGATGGTGATGGTGTTGTTGACCGGCGCGGCGTTGATGGTCGCCGGCTGGTAGCCCGCCAGCTGGAAGTTGAAGGCGAACGTCTGGACCTGCCCCGGCGTCGGGGTCGGGATCGGGACCTGGGTCTGGAGCGGGGTCTGGCCGAGCTGACGGCCGCCGCCGACCACCGTCGCGCCGGGGGGCGTGGAGTTGGCGACCACGGTCACCATGACCTGCCCCGGCGGCGCCTGGGGCGTGGTCGGCGCGGTGGCCGTCTGGGGCGGCGGGGGCGGCGTGTCGTCCTCCTCGCTGCAACCCACGACCATCGCCAGCAGGGCGATCCCAACGAACGCGTTCTTCCGCATCGGCTCCTCGAAGCGTGCTCGGGCCATGGCCCATGCGCGGGCCCGCCCCCTCTTCGGGTCTATCACAAAGGCCTCGGCCCTCCGAGCCTACGCGACCAGGACGTCGAGCTTCCCCGCGCCGCGCGCCCGTCCTGTATCCTCCCGCGTCGTGCGTCCCCTCCCCATGGTCGGCGGCATGCTCGAGACGGTCGTCCGCGCGCTCGGACGGAGCGATCTCTTCGGCGCCCTCACCCCCGAGCAGCACCGCAGCGTGGCCCAGCGCGGGCAGCTCTTCCAGGTCGCCGAGGGCGAGGAGGTGATGCGGCAGGGCGAGCCCTCCGACGCGTTCTACCTGGTGCTGAGCGGGCAGGCGGTCGTGCGGCGCTCCCACACCACCGACGTCGCCTACCTCGGCCCCGACGACGTGGTCGGCGAGATGGGCGTGCTGCTCGGGCGGCCGCGGACGGCGACGGTGATCGCGAACGCGCCCAGCGTGCTGCTCCGCTTCGACGGCCCGGTGCTCGAGGCGATGTTCGAGCGGGTCCCCAACTTCGGCCTGCAGGTCTGCCGGGCCCTCGCGCAGCGCCTCCAGGACGTCACCGATCTCATCCAGCCCTGAGATGTCCCGCCTCGCAGCGATGGCGCGGCTCGGGCGCTGGCTGGGCCCGTGGACTCCGGCCTCGAGTCGCCCCCGCGGCGTGCGCCGTCGGCAGGTGCGCATGCGCGGCAGCGAGCGCTTCGACGGCTGGCTCTACGTGCCCGATCGGATCCGGGGCGCGCTCCTGCTCGTGCCCGGCCTGCACTACCTCGGCCCGGCCGACGAGCGGCTCGACCGCTTCCTCGCCATCCTCGCCGACGCCGGCCTGCTCGTCTTCTGTCCGTTCCTCCCCGAGTTCCGCCGCCTCCGCGTCGGCTCCAGTTTGGTAGAGGACACGGCGGTCGCCTGGGAGACGCTGCTCGCTCTGCCGGAGCGGCCGGCGGCGATCCACCCCGGCGCCTTCAGCATCAGCTTCGGCTCGTACCCCGCCCTCCACCTCGCGACGCGCGCGGACGGCCCGTCGGCGCTCACCCTCTTCGGCGGCTACGCGTCGTTCGAGGAGACCATCCGCTTCTCGCTCGAGGGCGAGGCGGGCCGCGACTTCGACCCGACGAACCGGCCGGTGGTCTTTCTCAACGCGCTCGGGGGGCTCGACGGCGAGCCCCGCGATCCGGAGCCGCTGCGCCGCGCGTGGATCACCTACGTGAGGCGCACCTGGGGCCGCCCCGCGCTCAAGAGCGGCGGCTGGCGCACGATCGCGACCGAGATCGAGCGGAGCCTGCCGGACGACGCGCGAGCGCTCTTCCGGATCGGCGTCGGGCTCGATCCGGGCGGCGGCGCGCTGATCGACCGGGCGCTCGGGCGGCTCGACCACGGTCACCTCGATCCCACCGACGCCTGCCGCCGGGTGCGCTGCCCGACCACCATCGTGCACGGGCGCGACGACGACGTGATCCCCTTCACGCAGGCGGCGAAGCTGCACGCCATGGTGCACGGCTCGCGGCTCATCCTGACCGGGCTCTACGCCCACACCGGCCACGGAGGCGTCGGGCCGCGCGCGCTGATCGACGAGCTCGGCGCGATGGTCGGCATCCTCGACGCGATCTGCGCGACGGCCCAGTACCGGTGAGAGTGACGTAGGCTCGCCGCATGCCGCGCCCGCGCACGCTGTCCCCCCTCTACGTCGAGCCGCGGCTGCCCGGCTGGTGGGACGGCTCCGTCGTGTTCCTCACCGTGGCGTCGCTCGTGATCCTCGTGGTCGAGATGGCGCTGCCCGAGGACAGCTTCGAGAGCTTCGTGCTGCGCTGGACCGACGCCGGCCTCTGCGCCGTCTTCGTGCTCGACTTCGTGGCCCGCCTGGTGCGCGCCGAGCGGCGCTGGGCGTTCGTCAGACGCAACTGGCTCGATCTGCTCGGCGCGATCCCGCTCGTGGGCCCGCTGCGCTCGCTGCGCATCGTGCGGCTCGTCCGGATCCTGCGCTTCACCCGCATCGCGGTGCTGAGCCGGCGCCTCATGCGCCGCTTCGACGTGACCGTGCCGAGCGAGACGTTCGGCAGCCTGGGCGTGGTCGCGATCGTGATCTGGCTGACCGCCGCCGCCGCCTTCTACGGGTTCGAGGACGGCTACAACAACGGCCTCGACGGCTTCGACGACGCGCTCTGGTGGAGCATGACCACGCTCTCCACCGTCGGCTACGGCGACCTCTACCCCCGCACCGACGGGGGCCGCGTGGTCGCCCTCATCACCATGGTCCTCGGCGTCGGCGTGCTCGGCACGCTCGCCGCCACCCTCGCCGCCGGCCTCATGGAGCTGCGCGAGCGCGGCAAGAAGGGCCTGAGGAGCTACCGCATGAGCCAACACCTCCTGGTCCTCGGCTGGAACGACAAGGCCGGGGCGGCCATCGACGACTTCCGCCACGACGCCCGCCACGAGGACACGCGCATCGTCATCGTGGCCGAGCTCTCCGAGTCCCCGGTCGACGATCCGAACGTGCGCTTCGTCCGCGGCGCGCCCGGCAAGACCGACTCCCTCCAGCGCGCGTCCGCCGGCGAGGCCTCCGCCGCGATCGTGCTCGCCCGCAACCCGCGCGATCCGCGCAGCGATCACGAGACCGCGCTGGTGGTGCTCGCCCTGCGCGAGCTGAGCGCGACGGTGAAGATCAGCGCCGAGCTGGTCGACCCGGACCACCGCGAGTTCCTGCGCCGAGCCGGCTGCGACGCGGTGGTCGACACCCAGGCGGTCGCCTCCACCCTCCTCGTCCGCTCGGTGCAGGACGTCGGCGTCTCCGACGTGGTCGAGGAGCTGCTGAGCAACAAGACCGGCAGCCAGATCTACCGCCTCGCCCTCCGGGACACGCACGTCGGCATGACGTTCAAGGACCTGACCATCGCCCTGCTCGAGCGCGGCTGCACCCTCATCGGCCTCGCCCGCGGCCGCGCCCACCTCATCAACCCGGACTTCGACCTGCGCGTCGAAGCCGGAGACGAAGCCTTCGTCGTCGCCAAAACGCCTCCTTCTCTGTAGGGAGCTTCGGCGGCTGCATATTACTCTCGCAAAGCCGCGAAGCCGCAAAGGGGCGGGCGAGGGCCGCGGGATGGCGCGCTCGCCGGCGGGTGCCGAGTCGCCGGCGGCTCGGCGGCAGCGATTTTGTCACGCAGAGACGCAGAGACGCAGAGGGCGAGCGGGGGCCGCGGGATGGGCCTTCGCCGGCGGGTGCCCAGTCGCCGGCGGCTCGGCGGCTGCGAATTGCTCTCGCAAAGCCGCGAAGCCGCAAAGGGCGGGCGAGGGCCGCGGGATGGCGCGCTCGCCGGCGGGTGCCGAGTCGCCGGCGGCTCGTCGGCAGCGAATTTGTCACGCAGAGACGCAGAGACGCAGAGGGCGAGCGGGGGCTGCGGGATGGGCCTTCGCCGGCGGGTGCCGAGTCGCCCGCCGGCTCGGCGGCTGCGAATTTGTCACGCAAAGACGCGAAGACGCAAAGGGCGAGCGAGGGCCGCGGGATGGGCCTTCGCCGGCGGGTGCCGAGTCGCCGGCCGCTCGGCGATAGCGAGTTTGTCACGCAGAGACGCAGAGACGCAGAGACGAGCGGGGGCCGCGGGATGGGCCTTCGCCGGCAGTCCGCCGAGCCCCGGCCACTCGCCATCCCGCCGCCCCCCACCGACTTTGCGTCTTTGCGTCTTTGCGTGAGTAAAAAAAGCTGTCGCCAAGAGCGACACCGCCCGCCGAGCCCCGGCCACCCGCCATCCCGCCGCCCTCTGCGACTCTGCGCCTCTGCGAGAAAAGAAAGCAGTCGCCAAGAGCGACACCACCCGCCGAGCCCCGGCCACCCGCCACCCCGCCGCCCTCTGCGACCCTGCGCCTCTGCGAGAAAAGAAGCAGTCGCCAAGAGCGCACCACCCGCCGAGCCCCGGCCACCCGCCACCCCGCCGCCCCCCACCGTCTTGGCGCCTTCGCGTCTTTGCGAGAGCAAGAAAAGCAGTCACCAAGAGCGCACCACCCGCCCAGCCCTGGCCACCCGCCATCCCGCCGCCCCTCTGCGACTCTGCGTCTCTGCGAGAAATTAGCTGTCACCCGATCCCCAGGGAACGGGCCGCCTGGACACGCAGCCTACCGAGTGGTAGGCATCTCTCTACCGAACGGTAGGGAGGCCAGTTGGACGCGAGGGAGCAGGCGCTGGACGCGGCGACGCGATTGTTCGCGGCGCAGGGCTACGGGGGCACGTCGCTCTCGGCGATCGCCGAGGCGGTGGGCATCCGGAAGGCGTCGCTGCTCTATCACTTCCCGTCCAAGGAGGCGCTGCACCGGGCGGTGCTCGACCAGATCCTCGAGCACTGGTCGAAGGTGCTGCCGCGGCTGCTCGAGGCGGCGGCGGGCGACGACCGGTTCGACGCGCTGCTCCACGAGGTCGTGCGGTTCTTCACCGCGGACCCGGACCGCGCGCGGCTCGTGCTCCGCGAGGTCCTCGATCGGCCCGACGCCATGCGCGCGCGGCTGGTGGAAGCCGTGGCGCCGTGGATGGCGGTCATCGCCGGCTACATCCGCAAGGGCCAGGAGAGCGGCGAGATCCGCGAGAGCGTCGATCCCGAGGCCTACCTGCTGCACGTGATTCACCTGGTGATCAGCGGCATCGCCACCGCCGACACCCTCGGCAGCGTGCTCGAGGGCGACGTCGACCGGCTCGTCCGGGAGCTCGAGCGGATGGCGAAGACGAGCCTGTTCACCGAAGAGGGGCTGGCGCGAGCCCGACAGCGTCGCGCGAAGAACGAGGCCGCCGAGTAGCGGCGGGGGAGAGACCATGGGCAACTTCTTCAAGGACAACGACGACCTGCAGTTCTACTTCGAGCGCGGGATCGACTGGGGCGAGCTGGTCCGGCTCACCGAGCACGACTTCCGCGCGCCCGACGGCCCCGAGAGCGTGGCCGAGGCGGTCGAGCTGTACCGGGACATCGCCAACCTCGTGGGCGAGTTCGTGGCCAACGAGGTCGCGCCGCACGCGGCCCAGCTCGACCGGGAGGCGGTGGACCTCGTCGACGGCGAGGCGGTGCACCCGCCGCGGCTGCAGGGCATCTTCGACCAGATCAACGAGATGGAGCTGAACGGGCTCTGTCTGCCGCGCGAGCTCGGCGGGATGAACGCGCCGCTGATGCTCTACTACCTGACGAGCGAGGTGATCGGCCGCGCCGACGTCTCGGTCATGGCCCACCACGGCTTCCACGGCGGCATGGCCGCCGCGATGCTGATCTTCAGCGTGCGCGAGGGGAGCACCCAGGTGGACGCCGAGAACGGCGTGATCCTCGAGACCCGCTTCCAGCGCTACATCGAGGAGATCGTGCGCGGCGAGTCCTGGGGCTGCATGGACATCACCGAGCCCGACGCCGGCAGCGACATGGCCCAGCTCCGCTGCAAGGCCGAGCAGGACGACGAGGGCAACTGGTTCGTCACCGGCCAGAAGATCTTCATCACCTCCGGGCACGGCAAGTACCACTTCGTCATCGCCCGCACCGAGGAGGCGGCGGATCCGAACGATCCCTTCGCGGGGCTCGGCGGGCTGAGCATGTTCCTCGTGCCGACCTACGAGGACAGAGACGGCGAGCGGGTGCGCCTGGCCACCGTCGACCGCATCGAGGAGAAGCTCGGCCACCACGCGTCGGTCACCGCGCAGATCAGCTTCGAGCGCTCGCCCGCCCACCTCATCGGGCAGCGGGGCGAGGGCTTCAAGTACATGCTGACCCTGATGAACGGCGCCCGCCTCGGCGTCGGCTTCGAGTGCATCGGGATCTGCGAGGCGGCCATCCGGCTCGCGCAGGACTACGCCGCCGAGCGCCGCTCGATGGGCAAGTCGATCGATCGCCACGAGATGATCGCCGACTACCTCGACGAGATGCGCACCGAGGTGCAGGCGCTTCGCGCGGTCTGCGTGCACGGCGCCTACCACGAGGAGGTCGCCACCAAGATCGAGCTCGCGCTCCGCTTCGCCGCGATGAGCGACACCGAGCGCAAGCAGCTCGAGCAGCAGCAGAAGGCGCACAAGCGCAAGGCCCGCCGGGTCACGCCGCTGCTCAAGTACTTCGGCGCCGAGAAGGCGGTCGAGATGGCGCGGCGCTGCGTGCAGATCCACGGCGGCGTCGGCTACACGAAGGAGTACGGCGCCGAGAAGCTGCTGCGCGACGCGATGGTGATGCCGATCTACGAGGGCACCTCGCAGATCCAGGCGCTGATGGCGATGAAGGACACTCTCGGCGCGATCATGAAGAACCCGCAGCGCTTCCTCCGCCGCGGGGCGCAGGCGCGGTGGCGCGCGGTGAGCGCGCGGGATCCCCTCGAGCGGCGCGTCGCGAGGCTGCAGGCGACCAGCTTCCAGGCGCAGCAGCACCTCATCACCCGCACCGCGACCGACAAGATGCGCGGCCTCAAGGGCGTGGCGATGACCGAGTGGCCGGACGCGTTCCTCAAGAACTGGAACCCGAAGCGCGACTTCCGCTTCGCGATGCTGCACGCCGAGCGGCTGACCCGGATCCTCTTCGACGAAGCGGCGGCGGAGCTGCTGCTCGAGCAGGCGAAGGCGCACCCCGAGCGGCGCGAGCTGCTCGAGCGCTGGCTCGACCGGGCGGAGACGCGGAGTCGTTTCATGCTCGACGAGATCCAGACGACGGGCGATCGTCTCCTCTCGTCGCTGGACGAGACGGAGCTCGCGGCCGCCGCGGCCGAATAGGGGGGAGACGACGATGCCGGTACCGACCAGGTTCGTGCTGCAGCAGGGGCCCGCCCTGCGCGGCATGGGGGAGACGGCCCTGGGCGCGCTGAAGCAGCGCCTGGGGATCGCCAAGACGAACGGCGCGCCCTCGGCGCTGCCCGGGCCCGAGGTGCGGGAGACCTTCCCGCCGAGAGACCGCGCGCTGGTGCGGGCTTACGCCAAGCACGTCGGCGGCGACCCGTCGGCCTACAAGCGCCGCGTGCCGGCGCACCTCTTCCCGCAGTGGGCCTTCGCGCTCACCGGCAAGAGCCTCGAGGGCCTCGAGTACCCGATGCTCGCGGCGATGAACGGCGGCTGCCGCCTGGTCCAGAACGCGCCGCTCCCGATCGACGAGCCGCTCGAGGTGAGCTCGCGGCTCGAGAGCGTCGACGACGACGGCCGGCGGGCCATCCTCGAGCAGCGGGTGGTCACGTCGACGCCGAGCGCGCCCGAGGCGGTCGTCGCCCACCTCTACATCTTCGTGCCCCTCGGCAAGAAGAACGGGAAGTCGGGCGGCAAGAAGAGCGACAAGCCGCGCGTGCCCGCCGACGCGAAGGAGATCGCGTTCTGGCGGCTCCGCGAGGACGCCGGCCTCGACTTCGCGAAGCTCACCGGAGACTTCAACCCCGTGCACTGGGTGCCGGCCTACGCGAAGGCGTTCGGCTTCCGGAACACCATCCTCCACGGCTTCGGCACGATGGCCCGCGCCATCGAGGGCCTGAACCGAGGCCTCTTCGCCGGCGACGTCGACGCGCTCGAGGAGGTGCACGTGCGCTTCACCCGCCCGCTCGTGCTGCCGGCCAAGGTCGGCCTCTACGTGCGAGACGAGCAGCTCTTCGTCGGCGACGCGCCCGGCGGCCCCGCCTACCTCACCGGCACCTTTCGGACCCGCTGAAGGAGACGACCATGAGTGACTTCCTCCTGGAGCTCGGGAAGAACCCGAACGCCCGCAAGATGATCAAGACCCTCGGGCTGCCCCTGCCGATGCCGCAGGCGCTCGAGCGCGCCAAGCAGCCGTGGGAGGAGCGCCCGCTCCAGGAGCGGGTGATCGCGGTGGGCGTCGGCCCGAACGCGCAGCTGCAGTCGGCCATCGCCGACACCCTCGCCCGCGCGGGCGCCGAGCCCCGGCTCATCGGGGAGGGCCACGACGAGGCCCCCTACCGCGCGCCCGGCGAGGCGTACGGTCGGCCGGCGCAGCGGCTCGCGGAGATCCCCGAGCGCTTCCTCGCGCACGGGCTGCTCTTCGACGCCACCGGCATCGCGTCGCCGGACGAGCTGAAGAGCCTGCACGACTTCTTCCACCCCCTGGTCGGCCGCGTGTCCCGCTCGGGCCGCGCGGTGATCCTCGCGCGCCCCCACCGGGCCGCCGCCCGCACGACCGGCGGCGCGGCCGCGGCCGCGAGCCAGCGCGCGCTCGAGGGCTTCGTGCGGAGCCTCGCCAAGGAGATCGGGCGCCGCGGCGCGACCGCGCACGTCGTCTACGTCGACGAAGGCGCCGAGGGGCGCGCGCCGGCGCTGCTCCGGTGGCTGCTGTCGCCGCGGAGCGCGTTCGTCAGCGGTCAGCCCTTCCACCTGTCGATGGAGGCGGCGAAGGGGGGCGGCACCGACGACGAGGTGCCGCTGACCCGCCCGCTCGAGAAGAAGGTCTGCCTCGTCACCGGGGCCGCCCGCGGCATCGGCAAGGCGACCGCGAAGCTCCTCGCGGCCGAGGGGGCGCACGTGGTCTGCCTCGACCGTCCGCAGGACGACGGCCCGGTCAGCCAGGTCGCGCGGGAGATCGGCGGCTCGGTCCTGCTCTGCGACGTGAGCGCCGACGACGCGCCGGCCCAGATCGCGGCCGCGCTGAAGGCGCACGGCGGCGTCGACGTGGTCGTGCACAACGCCGGCGTCACCCGGGACAAGACCCTCGCGAAGATGAGCGAGGAGCGCTGGGCGCAGACCCTCGGCATCAACCTCTCGGCGCCGATCCGGATCGACCGCGCGCTGCTCGACGGCGGCGTGCTGAACGACGGCGGCCGGATCATCTGCCTGAGCAGCGTGGCCGGCATCGCCGGCAACATGGGCCAGACGAACTACGCGGCGAGCAAGGCCGGCGTGATCGGCTACGTCGAGGCGCTCGCGCCGGAGCTCGCCGCGCGCGGGATCACGGTCAACGCCATCGCGCCCGGCTTCATCGAGACCCGCCTCACGAACGCCATCCCCGTGATGATCCGCGAGGTCGGTCGGCGGCTCTCCAACCTCGGCCAGGGCGGCCTCCCTCAGGACATCGGCGAGACGGTCACCTTCCTCGCCTCCCCCGGCGCGCAGGGGCTCACGGGCCAGGTGGTCCGCGCCTGCGGCGGGGCGTTCATCGGAGCGTGAGCATGTCGACGAAGAAGCGAAGAGCGGTCGTGGTCTCGGGGGTCCGCACCCCGTTCGTGAAGGCCTTCGGCAAGCTGCTGAAGGTCGACACCATCGGGCTCGGCGTGAGCGCGGTGGGCAACCTCCTCGAGCGCACCGAGCTCGACCGGAAGGAGATCGACGGCATCGTCTGGGGCGGCGTGATCCTCCCCGGGCTGGCGCCCAACGTCGGCCGAGAGATCGCGCTCGACCTGCGCCTGCCGCACTCGGTCGAGGCGTTCACGGTGACCCGCGCCTGCGCCTCGGGCCTGCAGGCGGTCACCAGCGCGGTCAGCGCGATCGAGCGCGGGGACGCCGACGTCATGATCGCGGGCGGCAGCGACTCGACCTCGAACGCGGAGATCAAGCTCCCCCAGAAGGTCGTGCACGCGATGGCCCCGCTGGCGTTCGGAAAGGCCACGCCCGGCGACGTGCTCGGCGTGATGTCGCAGCTGGTGCCGATCACCGACATCCTGCCCAAGCGCCCCAAGATCGCCGAGCGGACCACCGGCCAGGTGATGGGCGAGGCGGCCGAGGAGATGGCGCGCCGGAACGAGATCTCGCGCGAGGCGCAGGACGCCTTCGCCGAGGCCAGCCATCACCGCGCCGCGGCCGCCATCCGCTCGGGTCGCTTCGACGCGGAGGTCGCCCCGGTGGACCTGCCGAGCGGGGACCGGGTGCACGCCGACGATCTGGTGCGCGCCGACACCTCGGCCGAGAAGCTCGCCAAGCTCCGGCCGGTGTTCGCCAAGGACGGGACCCTGACGGCGGGCAACTCGAGCCCGCTCACCGACGGCGCCGCCGCGGTGCTGCTGATGAGCGAGGAGAAGGCGAAGGCGCTCGGCTACACGCCGAAGGCCGCCTTCCGGAGCTGGTCGTACGTGGGCGTGGACCCCGGCGATCAGCTGCTCATGGGCCCCGCGCTGGCGATGCCGAAGGCGCTCGAGCGGGCGGGCATGACCCTGGCCGACGCCGACCTCGTCGACATGCACGAGGCGTTCGCGGCGCAGGTGCTCAGCGTGCTGCGCATGCTCGAGAGCCGCGCCTTCGCCCAGGAGCGGCTGGGCCGGGACGCGGCGGTGGGCGAGGTCGACCGCGACCGGCTCAACGTGCACGGCGGCTCGGTCGCGATCGGCCACCCTTTCGGGGCCACCGGCGCGCGCATGGTGACGACCATGGCGAACGAGCTGGCGGCGAGCGACCGGGAGACCGCGCTCCTCGGGATCTGCGCGGCCGGCGGCCTCGGGGCCGGGGCGGTGATGGAGCGCGTGTAGCCGTTTGCTTGCCCCCTCGCCGCGCGCGCTGCAAGTTAGGGCGTCTCCCGGGGTCTCCCCGGATTGCCCTGCTCCGGGTCGTCTCCGGAGGTCGTCGGTTCCCCGTGCACGAGAGGGCGGTGTGCACGTCGGCTCGAAAGTGGGCGGCAGCCGTATCGCCGCTCACAGGTTTGGATAGAAAGACATGTCGAAGAAGCTCTTCGTGGGAGGCCTCGCGTGGGCCACCACGGACGATGGACTCCTCCAGGCGTTCGAACAGTTCGGGGAGGTCCTCGAGGCGAAGGTGATCACCGATCGCGAGACCGGCCGGTCCCGCGGCTTCGGGTTCGTGACCTTCGCGGACGGCGCGGCGGCGGACACCGCCATCCAGGAGATGGACGGGCGCGAGCTCGACGGCCGCACCGTCAACGTCAACGAGGCGCGTGAGCGCGCGCCCCGCGGCGGCGGCGGCGGCGGCGGTGGTCGCGGCGGCGGCGGACGCGGCGGCTACGGCGGCGGCGGCGGTCGCTGGTAGGCGAGCGCTCCAATGAGAAGGGCCGGTCGGAGACGACCGGCCCTTTTCAATTGGGCCCCCCTACTCCTCGTCGTCCTCGACCCCGCTGCAGCTCGCCCCGCAGGACGCCCCGCACATCGCCTCGAGCGAATCGGCCGCTTGCCCACCCGTCGGCGAAGGCGTCGCGCGACGTGGGGAGCGGCGGCGACGCTCGGCGGCGGGAGGAGCCTCCGCCTCGACCTCCGGGGCCGGGCTCCCTTCGCCGTCCAGCGTCGGCTCGGCGGCCTGGGGCTCGGCGGCCTGGGGCTCGGCGGCCTCGGGCTCCGGCGTCGCCTCGGGCTCGGGCGGCGGCGCGGGCTCGGCGGCCGGCAGCTCCTCGCTCGCGGGCGCGGCCTGGATGGGCGCCTCCTCCGCTTCGGCGCAGCCGGTGGCCGCGAACGCGATCGCGGCGGCGGCGAGGATCTTCTGCTTCAGGTCGGACGCGGGCATGGCGACAGGGTACGCCGGAATCGACCTCCGCCGCGCGCCGCGCCTTGGATCTCCGCCCTCAGGTGCGGAAGAACGCCCGGACCCGGGGGCGCGACAGCCCGATCAGCATCACCACGCCGAAGCAGGCGTCGGCCACCATCTTGACCTTCCACGCCGAGGCGAGCCGGTAGGTGTGCTCGACCGGCGCCAGGAACACGGCGAAGCCGATCAGGGACGCGAGCGACCCGAGCACCACGAGCCAGTACGCCCACGGCCGCCCCATCCAGAAGAACCAGGCCACGCCCAGGCCCAGCACCAAGCCGCAGCCGGCGCCGTAGAGGTGCGTGGTGCCGCCGACCAGCCCGGGCGAAACGAACAGCCCGCTGATCGTCGAGGCGGCCATGCCGAGCGCGAACGCGTCCACCGTCGGCGGTCGCCTCGGCCGGGCGGCCTGCTTCGGCGCGTCGAGCTCCGCCGGCACGTGGAACCGCGCGGGCGGCCCCTCGTCGGGCGGTGGCGGGGCGGGTCCCCACTTCGGATCCCACTCGGGCACCGCGAGACTCTAGCGCGTACAGTACGGCGCGAGGGGGAGCGCATGAGCGAGAAGAAGAAGCACCTGTTCACGTACCCGGGCGAGGCCACCGACGTGACGTGGGACCGGCGGCTCTGCATCCACGTGGGGGAGTGTGGGCGCGCGGCGAACGAGCTCTTCGTCGGCGGACGCGATCCCTGGTGCGACCCCGACCGAGTCGGCGAGGACGAGGTGCTCGAGGTGGTCGAGCGCTGCCCGACCGGCGCCCTCTTCGCCCACCCCAAGCGCGACGACGCCGCGCGCGAGCGAGCGCCCGCCGAGAACGTGGTGCACGTGGCCAACAACGGCCCGCTCTACCTCCACGGCGACCTCGCCATCGACGCCGCCCCCGACGACGCGCCGGGGCTCGCGTTCCGCGCCGCCCTTTGCCGCTGCGGCGCCTCCGCGAACAAGCCCTTCTGCGACAACAGCCACGAGAAGATCGCGTTCCACGACCGGGGGGCGGTGGGCGAGAAGGGCCCCGGATGCGAGCCGGACGCGTCGGGCGCGCTGAAGGTGAAGCGCGCCAAGAACGGCCCCCTGCTCCTGAAGGGCCCCTTCGCCATCGTGGCCGCCTCGGGCCGGGTCGCCTGGCGAGGGCACAGTGCCGCCCTGTGCCGCTGCGGCGCGTCCGGCAACAAGCCCTTCTGTGACGGCAGCCATTCGAAGCAGGGCTTCGAAGCCGACTGAGGCCGCGCCGGAGTCCTCGCACGAGGACGAGTCGGCTTGCGTGAGGCCCCCAAAGCGCTAGCACCGGCCGGTCGGAGGCGGCCGAAGCCGCCCTCGGCGTGGTGAATTCCTCAGGGATTCAGGCCTGTGAGGGCTTGTCACAGCCCCGCCGGTCCCGCGACACGGATGTCACGGGACGGGGAGGTCAGACCCCCGAGGCGGGCTGGACCGCGACTCGAACGTCCGTCTTTTCTCCGTTCGAGCCCCCGTTCGCCCAGCACAAGGCGCGAGGACCAGAGTGGCACATGGTTCGCATATGACGCGCTGCGTAACGTTCCGCGCCTTCCTCCCCACAGACGAGTAGGTCCGGATCCCGGCTTCACCAGCCGACTTCCTTGGAGAACCCCTCAGATGCGATCGGACGCGACAGCAGCACTTCGCTCCTCCCTCCGAGACGGTGAGCCCGAGCGCCCCGGTCTCGAGGAGCAGTCCTCGAACGTCTTCGTGCTCGACACGCTCGCGAGCGTCCTCGACCCGCTGACGTCGCACGCGCGCGAGTGTCTCAAGCAGCAGGCCGCGGCGATCACCAAGCTGAGCACGCGCCTCGACGAGCAGTTCGCGCGCGCCATCCGGATCCTGTTCGCGACCGAAGGCCACGTGGTCATCACCGGGCTCGGCAAGTCGGGCCACGTCGGTCGCAAGATCGCCGCGACCCTCGCGTCGACCGGCACCCCCAGCTTCTTCGTGCACAGCGGGGAGGCGCTCCACGGCGACCTCGGCATGATCACCGAGCGCGACTCCGTGATCATGATCAGCTACAGCGGCGAGACCCAGGAGGTCTCGGCCCTGATCCCGCACCTGAGGGCGCGCGGCATCCCCACGATCGCGCTCGTCGGCAAGCCGCAGTCCACCCTCGGGCGCGGCGTGGACGTCGCGCTCGACGTCTCGGTCGACCGCGAGGTGTGCCCCAACAACCTGGCGCCGACGAGCTCGACCCTCGCCACCCTCGCCATGGGCGACACCCTCGCCGTGTCGCTGATGAAGCTGCGGGGCTTCCACGAAGCCGACTTCGCGCGGCTCCACCCGGGCGGCAGCCTCGGTCGGCGCCTCTCGCGCGTCGGAGACGCGGTCGTGCGCGAGGGCGTGAGCGTCATCGCCCCCGGCGCGCCCCTGCGCGAGGCGCTGCTGAGCCTCTCCGAGAGCGAGCTCCCGCTCGCGCTGGTCTGCGAGGGCGAGACCCTCCACGGCGTGGTGACGAGCGACGACGTGCGCGACGCGATGCGGCGCGGCCTCGACATGGAGGCCCCCACCCGCGACGCGATGAACGCGGATCCCGCCATCGTCGAGCCCGGCGTGCTCGTCGCCGAGGCGGAGCGACGCATGGAGCGCGAGGGGCTCGACGCCCTGGTCGTCGTGGACCAGACCGGCGAGGTCGTCGGCGTCTTCGGGCGGCGCCGCGGAGGGTGACGCGATGCGCGGGCCGTTCACGCACGGGGGACTCGGGGCGGCGCTGATCGCGGCGGCGCTCGGCCTGGCGTGCGGCTCGAGCGCGCCGCGAGAGTCCGACATCTTCCACGACCCGGCGCTCCGCGCGGGGGCGCTCGAGGCCGACGGCGACGCCGAGCGGGCCCTGCTCACCGCGCTCGCCGACGCGGGCGAGGGCCCGGTCGAGGTCTCCGGCGTCGCCGCCACTCCCCCCTACCACGCCGCCAGCGGCCGCCGCTGTCGCCGCATCTCGGGCGGCTCCCACCGCCTCGCCTGCCAGGGTGACGAGGGCGCCTGGGTCTTCGTCCCGGACGTGCTCTCGGCGGAGGCGCGGTGAACGAGCTCGCCCGCGGCGCGGTCACGCAGGCCCGCGTGGTGTACGCGCTCGCGCTGCGCGAGACGCGGACCCGGTTCGGTCAGCATCAGCTCGGGTACCTGTGGGCGATGCTCGAGCCGATGTTCTGGATCCTCACGTTCTGGGGTCTCTTCTCGATCGTCGACCGCGACACCCCGATGGGCATGGAGGTGATCCCGTTCCTCGCGACGGGCGTCATCCCCTACGAGCTCGCCACCAAGACCGCAGACCGCGTCAGCCTGTCGGTGGAGGGCAACCGGGCCCTCCTCTTCTACCCGCACGTGCATCCGCTCGACCTGGTCTTCGCGCGCGGCGGGCTCGAGGTCGCCACCTACCTGGTCGTCTTCGTGACGATCCTCGGCGGTCACGCCCTCGCGGTGCAGCGCTTCGTCATCGAGGACGCGCTCCAGGTGTTGCTGGGTCTTGCCCTGGCCGGTCTCTTCGGGCTCGCGCTCGGGACCGTGCTCTGTGCGCTCAGCGTGATCAACAACGCGACGCAGCGCATCAAGGGACCGGTGATGCGCCCGCTCTTCTGGATCAGCGGGCTCTTCTTCACCGCGAACGCCCTCCCCTCGCACATCCGCGAGTACTTCCTCTGGAACCCGATCTTCCACTGCGTGGAGATCGTGCGGGACGGCTGGTTCACCCAGTACCACGCGTCCTACGCGAACCCCGGCTACGTGCTCGCCTGGGCGATCGTCCTCCTCTTCATCGGCCTGACCCTCGAGCGGCGCGTGCGCGCCAAGGTGCAGCTGACGTGATCGTGCTCGACGACGTGACGAAGGCGTACCGCACGCAGGCCGGGGACCACGTGGTCCTCGATCAGCTCAACGTCACCTTCCCCGACAAGGTGTCCATCGGCATCCTCGGCAAGAACGGCGCGGGCAAGTCGACGCTGCTCCGCATCCTGGGCGGCGCCGAGCAGCCCGACGCGGGCAAGGTGATCCGCAGCGGCCGCGTCAGCTGGCCGATCGGGTTCGCCGGCGGGTTCAACGGCTCGCTCAGCGGCGAGGAGAACTGCCGCTTCGTCGCCCGGATCTACGACGCGGACGTCGACGAGGTCGTCGAGTTCGCGCGCGGCTTCGCCGAGATCGGCAAGTACTTCAACATGCCCGTCCGCACCTACTCGTCGGGCATGCGGGCCCGGCTCGCGTTCGGGCTCTCGATGGCGATCGACTTCGACACCTACCTGGTGGACGAGGTCACCGCCGTCGGCGACAGCACCTTCCAGGCGAAGTGCCGGCAGGCCTTCGCGGAGCGCCGCGAGCGCTCCAGCGTCATCATCGTCAGCCACCAGCTGAACACCATCAAGCAGTACGCCGATCGGTACGCTTTGCTCCGCCGGGGCAAGCTCCACATCTACGACGACATCGATCGCGTGGCGAAGCTGTACGAGGCCGCGGCATGAGCACCACCGTCACCAGCGACACCCGGGCGAAGACCGCCAAGCAGCTCCGCAAGATGCGCGCGCGGCGGCTCGGGATCCGCCTCGCCCTCGGCGTCGGCCTCCCGACGCTGCTCGCGGCGCTCTACGTCGGCGCCATCGCCACCCCGCGGTACGAGTCCGTCAGCAGCTTCACCATCCAGTCCGCCGACGCGGCGCCTCAGGTCTCCGCGCTCCAGATGCTGATGAGCAACGTGGGGGGGACCGCGAGCCGCGACGTGATGCTGGTGCAGGAGTACGCGCGCTCGCGCAACATGCTCCAGCACCTGGTGGCCGAGCACGGCTTCGTCGATCACTTCTCCTCGGGGGGCGACTGGCTCTCCGGTCTGCCGGCCGACGCTCCCTTCGAGGAGGTCTACGAGTTCTACCTCGACCACGTCAGCATCGAGCACGACAGCCAGTCCGGCGTGCTCGAGCTGCGCGTCCAGGCGTTCGACGCCGAGACCGCGCACCGCCTGGGCGAGGCGATCCTGGCCGAGAGCGAGCGCATGGTGAACGAGCTGAGCGACGGCGCGCGGCAGGACCGGATCCAGCTCGCGCTGACCGAGGTGGCCCGGGCCGAGGAGCGGCTGGGCAAGGCGCGGCAGTCGCTCCGGCAGCTGCAGGCGCAGCGCGGCGACCTCAACCCGCTGGCCACCGCGCAGGCGGCGCTCGAGGTCCGGAGCCGGCTCGAGGGCGAGATCGCCATCGCCCGCGCCGAGCTGAGCACCGTGAGCGCGACGATGCCCCGGAACGCCCCCGAGGTCGTGGCCGCGCGCCGACGCGTGGGCGCCCTGCAGCAGCAGATCGACGCGCAGAGCGAGCGCCTGGCCGGGTCGGAGGAGGAAGGGCTCAGCGCCGAGCTCGCCCAGTTCGAGCCGATCGTCATCGAGAAGGAGTTCGCGCAGCAGGCCTACGAGTCCGCCATGGCCTCGCTCGAGGTCGCCCGCGTGGACGCCGCCCGACAGCACCGCTATCTGGTGCGCATCTCCGGCCCGTCGCAGCCCGAGCGCTCGGCGTACCCCCGCTTCTGGTACTCGGTGCTCACCGTCCTGGTCCTGAGCTTCGCGCTCCTCGGCGTGGGCACCCTGCTCCTCGCCTCCATCCGCGAGCACGCGAACGTATGACCCGCCTCGTCTCCAGCCTCCTCGCCGCGGCGCTGACGCTCGCGGCGCCCCACGCGCTCGCCCAGGGCGGTGACGCGCCGCCGCCCGAGCCCGCGCCCGAGGGCCCGCAGCCCTATGGCGCGAACCTCTTCACCGGCAGCTACGCCGCCCAGCGGGAGAACGGGCTCAACCCGGACTACACCATCCTCCCGGGCGACCGGGTGATGGTGAACGCCTGGGGCGCGGTGACGATCAACGACGTCTTCGGCGTCGACTCGCAGGGCAACATCTTCCTGCCGAGCGTCGGCCCGGTGCACCTCGCCGGGGTGCGGAACGACCGCCTCACCGACACGGTGGAGGCCGCGATCCGGCGCGTTTACCGCGGCACCTTCGGCGTGTACACCAACCTGCTCACCGCGAGCCCGGTGGCGGTCTTCGTGACCGGGGGCGTGCCGCGCCCCGGCCGCTACGCCGGCATCCCGAACGACTCGGTGCTGTTCTTCCTCGACCAGGCGGGCGGCATCGACGCCGACGGCGGCAGCTACCGCGAGGTGCGCATCATCCGACAGGGCCAGCCCGTCGAGACGATCGACCTCTACGACTTCCTGCTCCGTGGCACGATCCCCACGCCGCAGTTCGAGGACGGCGACACCATCCTCGTCGGTCGCCGAGGCCCGGTGGTCGAGGTGCGACGGCCCGACCACGAGCCGGTCCTCGTGGAGCTCGAGGGGGGCGGGGACGCGACCGGCGCGCAGGTGCTCGAGGTCGTCAGCAGCGGGGCGCGCGTCAACGGCGTCACCCTGCGCGGCATGCGCGGCGAGCAGTCCACCGTCCGCACCCTCAGCCTCGGCGAGCTGGAGCAGGCCGAGCTCGGCGACGGCGACGTGCTGACCTTCCGGGCCGACCTCCGCCCCGACTTCGTCATCGTGCACCTCGACGGGGAGTTCCTCGGCCCGAGCGAGCTCGCGGTCCGCCGCGGCACCCGGCTCCTCGACCTCCTCAACTACGTGCCGGTCGACCCCACCCTCGCCCAGACCGACGCGGTCTACATCCGCCGCGACCGGATCCGGCGCGAGCAGCGGCAGGCGCTGCAGGACAGCCTCGACCGGCTCGAGCGCACGACCATGCTCGCGCTGAGCGACACCGCGAACGAGTCGCAGATCCGCGTCCGCGAGGCCGAGCTGGTGCGCACCTTCGTGGAGCGCGCCCGCGACATCGAGCCGCTCGGCCTGATGGTCACCTCGAGCGCCGGCCGCCAGCTGAACGTGATCCTCCAGGACGGCGACACGGTGGTCATCCCGCCCCGCACCAACGTGGTGCACGTGGTCGGCGAGGTGAACATCCCGCACGCGGTGATGTACCGGCCGGACCTGAACGTGCACGACTACGTGCGCATGGCGGGCGGGTTCAGCCAGCGCGCCAACCGAGGCGAGTTCATCATTCGCCGCGCCAACGCCGAGATCGAGGTCGCCAGCTGGGACACGCCCGTGCACCCCGGCGACCAGGTCATGATTGCCCCCGCCGTGGACGAGAAGTGGCTGCAGAACGGCATCGACCTGGCACAGGTCGTGTACCAGATCGCCGTGGCCGCCTCGGTCGTCCTCCGGCCGGCCCTCTAGGAGCACCCACCATGAAGATCGCTGGTCACGAAGTCGGTCCCCGTCAGCCTTTCTTTCTGATCGCTGGCCCCTGCGTCATCGAGAGCGCGGATCTCTGCTTTCAGGTCGCGGAGACGATGAAGGAGATCACCGACCGCCTCGGCATCCCCTACGTCTTCAAGGCGAGCTTCGACAAGGCGAACCGGACCAGCGCGAGCTCGTTCCGGGGTCCCGGCATGGACGAGGGGCTGGCCATCCTGGCACAGGTCCGCGACCAGGTTGGCGTACCCATCCTCACGGACATCCACGAGAAGGAGCAGGTCGACGCCGTCTCCTCGGTGGTGGACGTCATGCAGACGCCGGCCTTCCTGTGCCGCCAGACGGACTTCATCCAGGCGGTGTGCAAGCCGGGCAAGCCGGTGAACATCAAGAAGGGGCAGTTCCTGGCGCCCTGGGACATGAAGAACGTCGTCGACAAGTGCCGCGAGGTCGGCAACGAGAACGTCATGGTCTGCGAGCGCGGCGTGAGCTTCGGCTACAACACGCTCGTCAGCGACATGCGCGGCCTCGCGCTGATGCGAGAGTCGGGCGCGCCGGTCGTCTTCGACGCGACCCACTCGGTGCAGCAGCCGGGCGGCCAGGGCACCGCGAGCGGCGGACAGTCGCAGCTGGTCCCGGTGGTCGCGCGCGCCGCGATCGCGAGCGGCGTCAGCGGCGTCTTCATGGAGACGCACCCCGACCCGTCCAAGGCGCTCAGCGACGGCCCCAACATGTGGCCGCTCCACCGCATGGAGGAGCTGCTGAGCGTGCTCGTCGAGATCGACCGCGCGGTCAAGAAGCAGCCCTACGCCGAAGGACTGTGATCATGCGCGAGCGCGCGGCGCGGCTGAAGCTCCTGATCCTCGACGTGGACGGCGTGCTGACGGATGGCTCCCTCGTCTACTCGGCGGAGGGCGAGGTCCTCAAGACCTTCCACGTGCGAGACGGCCTCGGCATCAAGCTGCTGCAGCAACAGGGCGTCGAGGTGGCGGTGATCAGCGGCAAGACGGGTGGCCCTCTGAAGCGCCGCCTCGACGACCTCGGGGTGCGGCGCGCCTACCTCGGCCGCGAGGACAAGCAGGTGGCCTACGCGGATCTGCTGCGCGAGGCCGGCGTGCGTGACGAGGAGGTGGGCTACGTGGGCGACGACCTCATCGATCTCCCGGTGATGCGCCGGGTCGGGCTCCCCATGAGCATCGCGGACGGACACGCGTGCGCCCGGGACGCGGCCGCGTACGTGAGCACCCTCCCCGGCGGCCGCGGCGCGGTCCGAGAGATCGCCGACGCGATCCTCGACGCGCGCGGCGAGCGCGACGCGGCCTACGCCCGCTACCTGGCGGAGCACGGGGGATGACGCGCTTCCACGTCGTGGTCCCGGCGCGCTACGCGTCGGAGCGTCTGCCGGGCAAGCCGCTCAGCGACATCGGCGGCAAGCCCATGGTGGTCCGCTGCATGGAGGTCGCCCAGCGCGCTGGCGCCGAGCGGGTGCTCGCGGCGGTCGACGACGCGCGCATCGCCGAGGCCGTGCGCGAGGCCGGGCACGAGGCGGTCATGACGTCGCCCGCGCACGCCAGCGGCACCGACCGCCTCGCCGAGGTCGCCGAGACGCTCCGCTTCGGCGACGACGACATCGTCGTCAACCTGCAGGGCGACGAGCCCCTCGTGCCGCCGCGGCTCCTCTCCGCCCTCGCCGCCGCGCTCGAGGCGCACCCTCGCGCCGGCATCGCGACGATGGCGACGCCGATCCGCGACGCCGCGTCGCTCTTCACCGAGAGCGTGGTGAAGGTCGTCACCGACGACGCGGGCTACGCCCTCACCTTCAGCCGCGCGCCCATCCCCTGGGTCCGAGGGCTGTTCCCGACGGAGACGCTCCCGGACGGCGTCCCCTTCCTCCGCCACCTCGGCCTCTACGCCTACCGGGCCTCCACGCTGCGGCGGGTCAGCGCCGCGCCGCAGGCCGCCATCGAGAGGGCCGAGTCGCTCGAACAGCTCCGCGCGCTGGCGATGGGCATCCCGATTCACGTGACCGTGCTCGACGAGGCCCCGCCGCACGGCGTGGACACCCCCGAAGACCTCGAGCGAGTCCGGGCGACCTTCCTCTGAGTCGATCCATGATCTCGGTCTCACCGAAAGGCCTCGGCCGCGTCGGTACGTTCTCGCTCGGGATCGCGCGCATCCCGCACCTGGCGACCATGCTGGACGCGGAGTGGGTGCGGTGGCCGGCGCCGCTCCATCCCGTGACTACCGTCGTCGGGTGGGGTCGGAAGCCCAACACCCGAATCGCGCGCCGGTACGCCGCGCAGCGCGGGCTGCCCTTCGTCGCCCTCGAGGACGGGTTCCTCCGTTCCGTCGGCCTCGGCGTCCGAGGCGAACCCCCGCTGTCGGTCGTGGTCGACGAGGTGGGCATCTACTACGACGCGACGCGACCCTCGAAGCTGGAGCGGCTCGTCCGGGAGACGTCGCTCGACGCCGCCGAGACGAAACGGGCGCGAGCGGCGATGGCCGCCATGACCGACGCGCGTCTCTCGAAGTACAACGACGCCCCGGCGCGCGCCCTCCCCCGGACTGAGCGTCGGCGCGTCCTGGTCGTCGACCAGACCCGAGGCGACATGTCTCTGCGGCTAGGCCGCGCGACGAGCTTCTCCTCGATGCTGCGCGCGGCGGTGAACGAGAATCCCGACGCCGAAATTCTCGTGAAGACCCATCCGGATGTGGCGGCCGGGAAGAAGCACGGCCACTTCTCCTCGGCCGACACCGGGGGCAGGATCGTGCTGCGGGCCGAGCGAGAGAACCCAGTGACGCTCGTCGAGCAGGTCGACCGCGTCTACACCATGACCTCACTGCTCGGCTTCGAGGCGCTGATGCTCGGCAAGTCGGTGTCGTGCTTCGGCGCGCCGTTCTACGCGGGCTGGGGGTTGACCGACGACCGCGGCGAGGTGCCGCGCGATCGCCGGGGGGAGGCCTCACTGGAGGCGCTCTTCTGGGCCGCCTACGTCCGATACGCGCGGTATCGAGACCCAGAGACCGGCGCGCGGTGTGAGATCGAGACGGTCATCGAGCATCTGCGCATGCAACGAGAGATCGCCGAGAAGAACGCACGCAGGATGATCTGCGTGGGATTCTCGGCCTGGAAGCGCGCGTTCCTTCCCAGCTTCGTCGGTGGACCCGGAGTCGACGTGCGACTCGTCGACGACGCCGCCGCTGCGGCGTCACACCTCGACGACGACTCCGCGCTCGTCGTGTGGGGAGTCGGACACGAGGATGTGGACCGGCTGGCCGAGTCCAGAGGCGCCCCGGTGTGGAGAATGGAGGACGGGTTCCTGAGGTCTGTGGGCCTGGGCTCCGACCTGTACGCGCCCGCCTCCCTCGTCGTCGACAGGCGCGGGCTATACTACGACCCGAGCAGCGAGAGCGATCTCGAGCACATTCTCCAGTGCTCTCGCTTCGAGCCACAGCTCCTCGACCGGGCGCGCGCGCTCCGCCACGCCATCGTCGAAGCGCGCGTCAGCAAGTACAACCTCGGCCGTGAGGGGCTGGCCGTTCATGCGTCCGGGCGAGACGTCGTGCTCGTGGTGGGCCAAGTGGAGGATGACGCGTCCATCCGAAAGGGATGCGTCGACGTGTCGCGCAACGAAGAGCTCCTCCGGCTCGCCCGACTCGCGCGACCGCACGCTCATCTCGTCTACAAGCCACACCCGGACGTGGTGAGCGGAAACCGACGTGACTCGCTTCCGCTCGATCTCGCTCGCTTGATGTGCGACCAGGTCGTCGTGGACGCGAGCCTCCCGGACTGCCTCTCGGCCGCAGACGAGGTGCACACGATGACCTCTCTCGTGGGCTTCGAAGCGCTGCTCCGAGAGATCCCCGTCGTGTGCTACGGCCAGCCGTTCTACGCTGGGTGGGGACTCACCACGGACCGTCACGCTCCGGCGCGACGCACCCGCCTCCTTCGACTCGACGAGCTGGTCGCCGGCGCGCTCATTCTCTACCCGCGCTACGTGAGCCCGACGACTGGGCGGTACACGACCCCGGAGCACATCGTGTCGCACCTCGCGGCGGCGAAGGCGCGCTCAGGCTCTCGGCTCGCACGCAGCTGGGTCGGCCGTCAGGGCCGGAAGCTTCTGAACCTGGGAGAGGAGCTGCTCCGTGCTCCCTGACCTCGGAATCTCGCACGCTCTGCTCCTGCAGGGTCCCGCCGGCCCGTTCATGCGGCGGTTCGCCGACGACCTACGCGACGCCGGGATCGCCGTGACCAAGGTGAACTTCCACGCGGGCGAGGCCATCTTCTTCCGTGGCCCGGACGCCATCTCGTTCCGCGGCCGCTTCGAGGAGTTCCCTGCGTTCGTGGAGAACCTGATGGAGACGCGGGGAGTCGACGGCGTCTTCGCGTTCGGCGATTGCCGGCCGCTCCACCGGATGGCCTTCGAGGTCGCAGAGCGACGCGGAGCGAGGACCTGGGCGCTCGAGGAGGGCTACCTGCGCCCGGACTGGATCACCGTCGAGCGCTGGGGCGTGAACGGACGCTCGCGGATGCCGCGCGAGCCGTCGTTCTTCCGAGAGCTGGACCTCCCCGAGCCCGAGGCCCCCGTTCACGTCGGACCGGCGTTTCACTACACGAGCTGGTATTCGACGCTCGCCGCGTTGGCGTTCACGCACCTCAACGGTGGCTTCCCCCACTACCGGCATCACCGTAATCTCAACGCTTGGTACCACACGTTCGTCTGGTGCCGGAACGTGCTCCGGAAGAAGCGGTTCGAGCTCCGCGAGCGGGGCATGCTCGAGCGATTCACGGGAGAGCTCTCCGGACGGTACTTCTTCGTCCCGCTGCAGGTTCACTGCGACTTCCAGCTGCTCCACTCGCCATACGACGATGTGCTGGAGTTCGTCCACGAGGTGGTCGCAACCTTCGCCGAGCGCGCCGACGGCGACCATCACCTGCTCTTCAAGCACCACCCGATGGACCGCGCTTACCGCGAGTACGGCGACCTGTTTCGCGAGCTAGCCCAGCAGCACGGGCTCGAGGGGCGCCTGCACTACTGCCACGACCTCCACCTGCCGACGCTGCTCAAGCACGCCGTCGGCACCATCACGATCAACAGCACGGTGGGCCTCTCGTCCATCCACCACGGCACGCCCGTCGTGTGTCTGGGCACCGCCGTCTACGATATGCCCGGCCTCACGCATCAGGGCGACCTCCCCGACTTCCTGTGGGGACGGGACGCGCCGGATCGAGCGCTGTACGAGAAGTTCCGCCGTTATCTGCTGGCCACGAATCAGGTGAATGGGAGCTTCTACAAGCGTCTCCCGGGATTCACCCGCGGAGCGGGGCTCCGCTGGTTCTCGACCGCGGCTTGACCTCGGCCCCCGACCCCGGTAGGCGGAGCCGGATGTCCCGCCCGAGCAAGCGCGAAGCCGCGCGAGGCCAGTACCGAACCACCGTCACCGAGTGGTCCAAGGTGGCCCCGTACATCCGGTATCGGTACGAGCGAGCACGGGAGCGGCTGCCGAGTCACGGAACCGTCTACGAGCTGGGCTGCGGCATCGGCGTCGGGCTGGCCTATCTCGCCCGGAGCCGTCCCGACCTGCGGTTCGTCGGCTTCGACATGAGCGAGGGTGCGGTCGAGTACGGGCGTGAGCACTTCGCCCGCCTCTCGAACCTCAGCCTCGAGGTCATCGCGGACGTGGGCGCCCTAGCCCACCGCCTGGAGCCCGGCGCGTTCCTCGTGGCCCTGGAGGTGCTCGAGCACCTCGACGACGCGACGCTCATCCGGTTCAAGGTGGACGTGATGGGACGGGTTGACGAGGTCGTGTTCTCCTTCCCGTACAATCAGCAGAACATCGAGGGGACAGACCATCTACAGTCGTTCGACATCTACGACGTATTCGAGCTCTTCCCCGGCTTCGAGACCGTGTTCATGCGTCGCGGATCCATCAAGTTCATCGGCCACTGGCGACGCGCGCCGCGAGGCTATCTCCGCGAGGCGCTGGGGATCGGCGGTGAAGCGAAATCGGTACAGGCCATCGCGAACGTGGAGCCGCCTCGTGGCCGAGCCTCGATGGCCGATGGCGCACCGCCACGGTCGGGTTGGCTCTCAAGGCTGGGGCGCCGGCTCGGCAGTCTCTAGCCAATCGTCACCCGCGACTCGGTTCCCCGTCACGCTCACCCCCGTCATCGGCTCGCCGATGGCCTCGAGCAGGTCGCTGCCCACGAAGACCCGGGGGCCAGCGCCCGCTCCGCAGCCGCGTGGGCCCAGGCTGTTTCCGACGAACCGGTTGAAGCCGTCCTGGATCCTGGCGTCGTAGCGATTGCCTTCGAACCGGTTGAAGGCGATCGAGTTGAACCGAGCCCTGTCGCGGCGACGATTGCCGAGGACCGGGGGATCGATGCACTCGTCCGCGAGACAATCGTTGGCCTCGAGGTCGATGCCCTGACGCGACGCGACGATGACGGCCGCGCCCTCCTCCGAGCAATGGTCGATGAACTCGTTCCCCTCGATGCGGTTGTGGTCGGCGGACTGGTCGCGCGGTGTGCCGCTCTCGCCGCAGTTCTCATAGAGGGCGATGGCAGCGTACCGATTGCTCTCGAACCGATTGTGCAAGACGTGGTTGTGGGTGGAAGCGTCGATCGCGATGGCCTCGCGGCCCAGGCTGCAGCGCGACCACCCGTTGTGTACGAACAGACTGTCTCGGATGACGGTTCCCCGGCTGTACGCGTCGAGATAGACGGCCGTCAGGGTCGCGTCACGGACCTCGACTCGCTCCAGGGTCGTGTCCCGCGTGTGAGCGCCGATGTAGATGGCTTCCCCACGCGCCCCGAGCACCCGCACGTCACTCACGGTGAAGCGGCGAAGCCGCTTCTCGGGGTCGAAGTCGACGACGTCGGGCCCGGCGAGCACGAGACCGCGTCGATAGCCCTGAAAGACGCACCGCTCGATGACCACGTCGGACGGCGCCGGCCGCACCTGCCGATCAACGTCGACCGCCCAGGGCATCGGCTCCGTCGCCTCCGTCGCGTCGCCCAGAAACACGTTGTCACCGCAATCCAGTCGCACCCCGGCCTGCCTGACCTTGAACCTCACTCGGCGAATCGGCTCGGACTGCGAGCACAGAGTCACCCGTCGCCCCGCCCAGCCCGGGCCCTCACCGAGGTGAACGATGAGCTGATCGCCGGCGACGCGTTGCGCCGGGAGGTCCGCGACGCGGACACAGCGCTCGCCCGCCGGAGACGCGGAGAGGGGAGCCGTAGCGCAACCCAACAGGCCCAGCGCAATCCCCATGACGGAATGCGACAGTGCCGGCCACGTGCTAAGTTGTCGGGTCTTTCTTCTTGGCTTCGGGGGCTCTGCGACCATGCTGGTCAACCACGTCCTCTCGAGTGAAGCACGCTCGGGCATCTTCGACGCGATCTTCGCCTACTTCCAACGTTTCAAGCCACCAGGCGCGCGCATCTCGGTGTCGACGGTTCCGCTGCCTGACGCGGACCTTCATCACTTCCATCGCCCCCACCTCGAGCAGGGGCTGGGCGACCGCGCGGTCGTCACCGTTCACCACGATCCTCGCGATCCGGATCCCTGGGTGCTCTGGGATCGTTTCGCCCCGAGATATGCGGAGGCGCGTCACATCATCTGCCTGAACAGGGGGCAACAGAGGTTCCTCGCCGAGCGGAGCCTCGGCCAGAGCACGGTCATCCCCCACGGCTACAACGCCGACGTGCTGACCCCGAGACCTGCAGCGCGCCCCGTGCTCCCCATCACCCTCGGGGTCGTCTCGAAGTTCTACGAGCGGCGGGTGAAGGGCGAGGCGCTCCTCATGGAGCTCGCTCGTCGGCTTCACCCCGACTCGTTTCGCTGGATCCTGGTGGGCGAGAACCGCCTCGTGACCGCTGAAGAGCTCGCGGGCCTCGGCTACGAGGTGAAGCTGTTCGACCACCTCCCCTATCGTCTGTTCGACCGCCTGTACCACTCGATGGACTACCTCCTCGTCTGCAGCACGTTCGAAGGCGGGCCTGCCAACATCCCGGAGGCGCTCGGCAGCTGCACCCCGGTCATCTCGACGCCCGTCGGGTTCGCTCCCGATCTGATCGACGACGACGTCAACGGGCTGCTGCTCACAGGCGACCCGGAGATCGACGCCGCGCGGATATGGAGACTGGCGGATCCGTCGGATCCCTTGCGGGAGACCCTGGCCGAGGGCGCGCGGAGCGCGAGGGACGGCACGCCGACCTGGCGCGACGTCGTGGAGCGTCACTTCGAGGTCTACCGCTCGGTCCTGGAGGCTGCCTCGTGAGTGGTCACTTTCGCTTCCTCCTCGCGGACGACATCCACATCCACGAGCGCAACTTCAAGCCACTCTTCCGCTACATCGAGAAGAAGGGTGTCACGGTCGAGGTTCACCGTGAGCTGCGGGAGCTCAAGGGTCGGCAAGGCGACTACTCGGGTGTCACGTCGCTCGAACCGCGCCTCGACGCACTCCGCGCTCTCGATCGCGAGGCGCTCTTCGCCCGAACGCATCCCCACCGCCTCGTGCCGCTGCGGCTGTTTCCGCTGGCGCGCGCGGAGGCCCTCACCTTCGCACTTGCAACGCGCGGCCACTGGCACAGCGACCCCGTCGATGCGAACGAACGAGCCACGTTCGACCGCCTGTTCGACGAGGACCGAGAGATCCTCATCAGGAACATGGCCGCCGCCGCCTGGTGGATCGACCTCTGGACCGAAGCGCTCGACCGCTTCGACGTTCCGCCCACGCACGCGTTCGTATTCAGCGGTTCGCTGATCTACGGCCGCGTTCTGATGGAGCTGTGCAAGCTGCAACGGACGCGATGCTTCGTGCTCGAGTCGAGCTTCACGGGCCGGGAGTTCTACCTCGAAGAGCGCTACACGCCGATCGCGAACCGATCCAGCATTCGACACCGCGCCGTGCGCGACGCGTTGCGTCTCCCGGAGGAGCCCATCCCGCGGATGCGCGAGCGCGCCAAGGCGCTCCAGCGCGTGCACCTCGCGGCGAACAAGAACGTCGTCCAGCCGGACGGAGCCGACCTGCCTCGCTGGGCTGAGCCAGCCCGACCGACCTGTCTGGTTCTGGGCCAAGTGGCCAACGACTTCTCCATCATCGAGCAGCGCTCCGGCTACCTCTCCTCGATCGCGTTCTACCGTCAGCTGATCCAGCGCCTGCTCGACGAGACGCCCTACAACGTCATCTTCAAAGGCCACCCCTGGGAGCACAAGAAGACGCACCTGCGTCGGGCGCTCACGAAGGAGTCGCTGGCCGCCCTTCGCGACTCGCTGCCCGCAGAGGAGCGGCCGCGACTCGCCATCCGGGAGCACGACAACCTCATCGCGGTCGGCAACGCCGTGGACCGCGTCGTCCTCTTGAGCTCACAGGGCGGCATAGAGCTCGCCTACTACTGTGGGCTGAGACCGAGTACTCTCGGGCACGCCTTCTGGGGCGGCGCAGGCTTCAGCGACGACTACGAGCACCTCGACGCGCTCTTCGAGGACATCGTGAGCGGGCGCACCCAGGCCCTCCTCGACCTCGACGGAGTCGAGGCGCTCCACGACTGGCTCACCCGATACCTTCAGCTCCACCTCGTCACGGATCGCACGGCCTCGATCACTCAGGTCCAGCGCAAGCTGGAGGTCTCCCCGCAGATCCTCCTCAGGAACGAGCCCCCGAGCGCGACCCGACGAGCGCTGGAGCGCCCTCTGTCCGAGCGGACCGTCCGGAAGCTGCGAAAGCTGCAGCGAGACCCGCGCTCCTTCTTCCGCGACGCGAAGTGGGTACGGAAGCTGCGCGAGCGCTGATCACCCATCCGGGGCCACCGATGCATCCCGCGAGTCATGCTGCGTGAAGCAGACACACTCCGGCACATGTCACGGACGCGGAGCATCGTAAACTAGAGTGGCCTAGATCGTTCCATCGACGTCACGACATGATGCACACATCGATGGACCGAGCGCTCCTCGCCCTCACCCTCGTTCTCTGCGGCACGGCCCTCCACGCCGGGTGTAGCGGTTCTCATCTGCGCGAGCCGGACGGCGGACGCCCCCCGCGCCCTCCCGTCCCTCCCACGCCCGAACCCGCCGAGACGCCGGCGCCCGATCGATGCTGGACCGGCACCGCGGTGACCTGCGACTGTGGGCCCAGCACCGAAGGGCTGCGGTACTGCGTGGAGTCCGCCTGGTCGGAGGAGTGCACGTGCCCACCGCCAGTCGACTCCGCTGATGCGGGCGCGCCCTCCACCGATGACTGTAGCTCCCGCGACGACGAGTGGTGCGACGGCTCCGACAACGACTGCGACGGCGCCATCGACGAGGGTCACCCATGCGCTGACCCCACGATCGTCAACACGCTCCACTTCGCCGGCGATGCGTACGGCGTGGTCATCGGAGACGAGGCGACCATGCTGATTCCACTGGGAGACGAGACGAGGTCTCCGCTCGTCCTCGAGCGCGCCGCAGGCTCTCTGAGAGCGGTGACGGCGAGCGTGGACGGCTCGGTGCTCTACAAGAGGCCCGGGGCCTCGTTCTACGAGCTCCGCAGTGATGGACCCGACCGTGAAGTCCCGACGCCGCCCTGTTTCGGCGAGGTCCGTTGGGCCCAGCGCGACGGCTCGGGCCGCCCGTACTACCACTGCGGGGACACGATTCGCCGGGGCTCTGGCGAGCTGCTCGGGGAAGGATTCGCGTCGATGGTGCCTCTGGCGGTCACGTCGAGTGGGTCGGTGGTGCTGTCAGATCCCATGAACGTAGTCTGGGTGATGGACGACGTCGGAGGCCCTCGGCGGGCAGACGACGCCGGGTCCTGGACGGGCGACCTCGGCGGAGGCGGCCAGCACACCACCGCCGTTGGTGACTCCGTGTTCTTTGCTCGCCATCGGATCTATCGCGACGCGACCCGTGAGGAGCTCGTGGTGTCTCGCGTGGACGCATCGGACGGCGCGCAGCGACTCGTTCGCCGCGTCCCCATTCACCCCCACCCTCGTTCTTGGCTCGCCCTCCCCGATGGTCGGGTACTCGCGGTGTACGGAGAGCCCGGAGGCGGCCTCGGTACGATGGTCATCGACTACCCCGCCGACGGGGTGCCGACCGTCGTCTCGAGGACCCGCGATTCCGGTGCGAGGATCGTCCACCTCCTCGCCGTTCATCACTGAGCGAGACGAGGCTTCAGCCGATCATCCAGATGACCATGGCGAGGGCGGAGACGCGGAGCACGAAGAGGAAGGCGACGAGCTTGTAAGCCTTCGTGTGGGCGTGGGCGCGGCTCTTCAGCAGGCCGAGGAGGACCGGGACGTTCATCGCCAGGACGACGGTGATGAGGCCGCCGATCGCGGCGTGGAGCGCGGCGCCGTCGAGGCGGAACTTCGTGATGAGCACGAAGCTGCCGACGAGCACGAGCCACGTGTAGCGGCTCAGCGCGCGGGCGAGCTTCGGGTCGTCGAGTCTGGGCATCTGCGCCCGGAGGGTGAGCCCGCCCGCGGGTCCCGGCAAGTCACCGCCGGCTGCGAGCCCGGATGATCATCGCGGTCAGGTTCAGGGTGAAGGTGATGACCAGGAGCACGAGCACGGTGCCGAAGAGGCTCCCCCGCGCGGCGTCGACGTTCGGGCTCTGCGTGCTGAGCGCGTACACGTGGTAGCCGAGGTGCATGTACATGTCGCGGAGGTCGGTCGGCAGCTGCGGGAGGTAGCTCGCCGCGCCGGTGAAGATGATCGGCGCGACCTCGCCCGCCCCGCGGCTGACCGCGAGGATGATGCCGGTGAGGATGCCGCCCTTGGCGTTGGGCACGGCGATCCGGAAGACGGTCTGGAAGCGCGTCGCGCCGAGCGCCAGCGCCGCCGAGCGCAGGTCCTGGGGGACGGACCGGAGCGCCTCCTCGGTGGTGACGATGACCACCGGGAGGGTCAGCACCGCCAGGGTCAGCGAGCTCCAGAGCACGGCCGGCTTCCCCCACACCGGCTGGCCGTCGTAGAGCAGGGCGTCCACGCCGCGGCCGAGGAAGAGGATGAAGAAGCCGAGCCCGAAGAGGCCGAAGACGATCGACGGGACGCCCGCGAGGTTGACCACCGCCGCGCGCACCCAGGCCGCCAGGCGGGAGCCCCGGGGGGCGTACTCCGCGAGGTAGACGCCGGTGAGGATGCCGACCGGGACGACCGCGACGGTCATCAGGAGCGTCATCAGCACCGTGCCCCAGATGGCGGGCCAGATGCCGCCGCCGACGAGGTCGCTGGACGGGCCCTCGGTGAGGAAGGTGGCGCTGATCGACGGCGCGCCGAGGATCGCGACCTGGCCGAGCACGACGAGCATGAGCGCGAGGACGAGCACGACGCTCGCGCCCGTGGCCCCCGCGAGGAGGAGGTCGCCCTTGACCCACTTCACGCCTCGACCCCCGCGGTCAGGCGACGGTGGAGGCGCGCGATGACGGCCGCGCCGAGGCGGTTGAGCGCGAACGTGATGACGAACAGGAGCACGCCGAGGAGGAAGAGCACCCGCCAGTGAGGGTCGCCCTGCGCGACCTCGCCCAGCTCGGCGGCGATGGTCGCGGTCACCGTGCGCGCGCTGGTGGTCGGGTCGAAGAGCTCCATCACCGCGGCGTTGCCCGAGGCCATGAGCACGACCATCGTCTCGCCGATCGCCCGGCCGAAGCCGAGGATCACGGCGGCCGCGATGCCGGGGAGCGCAGCCGGGACGACGACGCGCAGGGTCGTCTGCCACTTGCGCGCGCCCAGGGCCATCGCCGCCTCGCTCAGCTCCCGGGGGACGGCGCGCAGGGCGTCTTCGCTGATGGTGAAGATCATCGGGATGACGGCGAGGCTCAGGCCGCACGCCGCGACGATGGCGTTCAGGCGGTAGGCCAGGCCGAAGGTCTCCTGCATCCAGGTCGCGAGCACGATGAGCGCGAAGAAGCCGAGCACGACGCTCGGGATCGAGGCGAGCAGCTCGAGCGCCGGCTTGATGACCTCCCGGAGCGAGCGCGGCGCGTACTGCGAGACGAAGATCGCGGCGCCCACCCCCGCCGGCACGCTGATGAGCATGGCCAGGACGGTGACCTTGAGGGTGCCGACGAGCAGCGGCACGACGTTCAGCTTCGAGGGCGTGCCCACCGGCTGCCAGACGAAGACCGCCTCCGCGTAGCCCGCCCACTGCTTCGGCAGGAACAGCGCGTCGAGGCCGCCGATCTCTCCGTGCAGCTCGGTCTCCCAGAGGAGCGGCAGCGCCTCCTTCAGGATGAAGACGAAGATGAGCACGATGGCCGCGATGGCGACGAAGGCCACCCCGGTGATCGCCTTCTCCGCCAGGCGGTGCGCGAGCGGGGTCTCGAAGCCCTGCCCGAGCGGGACGACGGCGCGCGGCGCGCCCGGCTCCGAGAGCTCTCGCTCGCCGGATCGCGCGCCGCGGCTCATCGCGTGACTCGCTCCGCGGTGCGCACGCGGGGCAGCGGGTAGTAGCCCGCCGCCTCCACCAAGCTCTGGCCCCGAGGGCCGCGGGTCCAGGCGATGAAGTCGGCCGCGGTGCCGCGCGGCTCGCCGGCCGTGTAGACGAGGAGCGGCCGCGCCAGCGGATAGCGACCGTCGAGCGCGCTCTGGGCGCTCGGCGCCACCGGGTCGCCGCCCTCGGTGGCGATCGGCACCGCGCGCACGCCCCCGCCGAAGCCGATCCCCCCGTAGCCGATGCCGCTCGGGTCGCGGCTCACCGCGTGGATCACCGCCGCCGTGCCCGGGAGCGTCTGGGCCTCGCTAGCGAAGTCGCGGTCCTCGAGCACGCGCTCCTTGAAGTAGGCGTAGGTGCCCGAGCTGTTCTCCCGGCTGTAGAGCACGATGCGCCCGGGCGGGCCGCCGACGTCGCGCCAGTCGTCGATGCGCCCGCGGTAGATCGCCGAGAGCTGGGCCAGCGTGAGCGACGCGACGGGGTTGTCCTCGTGCACGTAGACGGCGACGGCGTCGATCGCGACCGGCACGGCGTGCGCTTCGGCGTCCCGGTTGCGCCGGAGGTTGCGTCGCTCGCGCTCGGTGATGGTCCGGCTCGCGGTGGCGATGTCGGTCGTCCCGTTGATCAGCGCGGCGAGGCCGGTGCCGCTCCCCCCGCCGGTGACCTGGATGGTCGCCTCGGGGTGGGCGCGCATGTAGTGCTCGGCCCAGCGCTGGGTGAGGATCACCATGGTGTCGGATCCCCGGACGCTGACACGTCCGGCGGCGTCGCCGTCGCCCGAGCAGGCGGCGGCGGAGAGCGCGAGCAGGATCGCTAGCGGGGTCCTCATGGGCTCCCTCGACGTACGACACATCCGATCACGGGGAAGCCCGGCATATGTAACAGGATGGAGAAATCTTGCGAGTGCATCTGCGCGCATCGGCGTGGTCGGATGCCACCGTTTTTGGTATCTCCATGCCCGTGTGGCGGTGGGCCTGGCTGCTCGCGTTCGTGCTGGCGACGGCGCCGGGGTCCGCGGCGTTGGGGCAGGACGCCCCTGCCGAAGGCGCCGAGGAGGGCGAGCCGGCCCCGCCGACGCGGCCCGCGCTGACGCCGCCCAGCCTGATCGAGGCGCCGCCCGTCTCGCTCCCGGAGGGCGCCGAGCCGCTCCCCGAGGACGCGGCGGTCGAGCTGCAGATCACGATCGCCCCCGACGGAACCGTGAGCGAGGCGCAGATCCTCACCCCGGTGCGCGACGACGTCGACGCGCTCGTGCTCGAGGCGGCTCAGGGCATGCGGTTCGAGCCGGCCACCCGCGACGGAGAGCCGATCCCGGCGCGGGTTCGCTTCCGCTACCGCATCACCCCGCCCCCGCCGCCGCCCGCGCCCGAGGAGCCGCTCGAGAGCGCGGCCGAGGCGATGGAGGCGGAGGCGCCGCTCGGCGGCGAGCCCACCGGGCTGGACGTCTCGGAGATGGAGACCGACGTCGAGGAGCTCGGGGTGACCGCGGTGACCGAGCGGCCCGAGCCAGGCGCCGCCGAGCGCATCACCCTGTCGGCGGAGGAGCTGACCACGGTGCCCGGCACCTTCGGCGAGCCGCTGCGGGTGGTGGCCACCCTCCCCGGCGTCGCGCGGAGCCCCTTCGGGCTCGGCTTCTTCCTCGTCCGCGGCGCGGCGTTCAACAACACCGGCTTCTTCGTCGACGGCTTCCCGGTGCCGCTCCTCTACCACCTCGGCGCGGGCCCGGCGGTGATCTCGAGCCGGCTCGTCTCGGAGCTCAACTTCTACCCCGGCGGCTACCCGGCGATGTTCGGGCGGTTCAGCGCGGGCGTGATCGCGGTGGAGACCGAGGCGCCCGAGGTGCGGAGCCCGCGCGGGGAGCTCGAGATCGACATCTTCCGGGCGAGCCTGCTCGCGGTGATCCCCTTCGACGAGAACCGGGGCTCGATCGCGGTCGCCTTCCGCCGCAGCTACTACGATCTGCTGCTGCCGCTCGTCGTCGACGGGCTCGACATCAACTACACCGACTACCAGGTCCGCACGAGCTACCGGGTCGACTCCCGCATGGAGCTGAGCCTCTTCGTCTTCGGCTCGGACGACGTGCTCGACCAGAGCGGCAGCTTCGGCGGCGGCATGGCGAGCGAGGGCGTGCAGACGCGCCTCGGCTACGACTTCCAGCGCATCATCGGCCGCATCGACCTGCGCCTCCCCGAGCGGGTCCGGGTCCGCCTCAGCGGCATGCTCGGCCGGGACGGCAACACCTTCACCAACGCGTCGCCCGGCACCGACGGGCTGCGCTTCGCGCTCCAGAACAGCTACGCGGCGTTCCGGCTCGACGCGCAGATCCCCTGGATCGACGAGCTCGAGACGCGCGTCGGCTTCGACATCAACGCCACCCTGTTCGACGTCGAGGCGTCGGCGTTCACGCCCATCGGGCTCGGCCAGTACCCGACGCCGCTGTTCACGCCGCAGGCCACCCCGGTGGACCTGACGGTCGTGCGCGCGCTCGCCGCCTTCTACATCGACCAGATCATCCGCCTCGGCCCGGTCGAGATCAGCGCGGCCGGCCGCTTCGACTACATGCGCTACGGCACCGTCTCGGAGGTCTTCCCCGACCCGCGCCTCGTGGTGCGCTGGCAGGTGGTTCCCGAGCTGAAGCTGAAGGCCGCGACCGGGCTCTTCACCCAGCCGCCGAGCGTCTTCCAGATCACGCGACAGACCGGGAGCACGGATCTCGCGCCCAATCGCGCGTGGCAGAGCTCGGCCGGCCTCGAGCTGATGCTGCCCGAGCGCATCGAGGTGCACACGACCGGCTTCTACAGCCAGATGTTCGACATCTCGCGGCAGGTGAACCGGGTCATCGACACCCCGGAGGGCCCGCGCCGCCAGTTCTTCGTCGCCGACGGCGAGGGCCGCTCCTACGGCCTGGAGCTGCTGGTCCGGCGCAAGGTGGATCGCGGGCTCTACGGCTGGCTGAGCTACACCCTGAGCCGGAGCGAGCGGCGGACCGGCGCCGGCACCTGGGAGCCCTTCGTCTTCGACCAGACGCACATCCTCAACTTCGCGCTCAGCTACAGCGTGGACGGCTGGCGCTTCGGCGCGGCCTTCCAGCTCGCGACCGGTCGGCCGAGCGACACCCTGGTCGGCACCATCTACGACGCCGACGAGGACGAGTTCGATCCGTCGTTCCGCACGCTCGGCGGCCGGCTCGACACCTTCACGCGGCTGGATCTCCGCATCGACCGCGACTTCGAGGTCGGCCCCATCCGCGGCTCCGTCTACCTCGACGTGCAGAACGTCTACAACGCGACCAACAACGAGGGCGTGCTCTACCAGCACGACTACCTGCGCACCGCCAACCTCCCCGGCCTGCCGATCATCCCGGCGATCGGGGTGAGGGGGATCATCGAATGAGGCGCCTCCTCCCCGTGCTCTGCGTGCTGCTGTCGACCGGGTGCCTCGACATCGACTTCGACTCGCCGCACCTCATCCAGTACGAGCGCATCATCGGCCTCCGCGCCGAGCCGCCCGAGGCGCAGTTCGGCGAGGACGTGGTCTTCACCGCGCTGGTGGTCGACGAGACCGGCGCCAACCTGGCGATGGAGCCCGACGTCGAGCTGCGGTGGTCGGTCTGCGTGAGCCTGGCCGCCATCGTGCGCGGCGCGGGGCTCGGCGCCGGGAGCGACCTCGAGGACGACTGCCGCGAGGGCGGCGACGACCTCGTCCGGTTGAGCGCCGAGGGCCTGCCCCCCGACTCGGCCCGGCTGCCCGGCGCGGCGGTGGTCGCGGTCATCGCGGAGCTCATGGCGCCCGGCGGCGGCGGCGGCGGCCTGCCCTCGATCCCCGGCCTCGATCCGGGCAGCGCGCGGTCGCTGCTGACGGTGATCGCCGAGGTCGGCGTGCCGCTCAGCGTGCGCCTCGAGGTCTACCGGCAGGGCGAGCTGATCCAGACCGGCTTCAAGCGCTTCGCGATCGTGATGCGCGAGGACCCGACCACGAACCCGCCGCCGCCGCGCTTCGCGTTCGACGGCGCCTTCGTGAGCGCGCGGGGCGAAGGCGACCCCACCCGGTGTGTCCCCGAGGAGGGCCCGATCGTGCTCGACGCCGGCGCCGAGATCGCGCTCGACCCCGACGACGACGAAGAGGCCTGGCTCGAGACCTACCCCGTCTTCAACTTCGACGGCGAGGTGCAGGAGAACGAGGAGAGCGCCTACTACTCCTGGTTCGTCACCGCCGGCTCCATGGCCGACGACATCACCCAGCGCCCCGAGGACGACACCGCCTGGACGACCCCCGAGGAGCCCGGCACCTACCCGCTCTGGCTCGTCGTGCGCGACGGCCACCTCGGGATGTCGTGGTGCCAGGTCGACGTGGAGGTGCGATAGCTACGCGTTCGGGCCGAAGCTCGTGATGATGTAGCCGCCGCTGCGCTCGTCCTTGCTCAGCTCGAGCAGGCCCTTCTTCTCGGCGTCCTCGAGCATCTCGCTGAAGGTGCGGTAGCCGTGGAAGCGCTCGGAGAAGTTCGGGCGCTTGCGCTTGAGGGTCTGCTTGACCATCGAGCCCCAGAGGTGGCTGTCGCGGTCCTGGAAGAGCGCCTCGACGGTGTCGAGGATGTGGTCGAGCCCCTCCTGCTGGCGCTCCTGCTCCTCCTCCTTCGACAGCTCCTTGTCCTTCGGGCTGGCGTCGGACTGGGTGACGGCGGGCTTGTCGTCCTTCTTGGGCGCCGGCCGGTCGTTGTTGCTCGACTTCTTGCGCGGCTTCTTGGCGTGCCGCTTGTGGCCGCGCTTCGCCCGCACGAGGTCGTCGTAGTAGATGAACTCGTCGCAGTTCTCGATCAACAGATCGCTGCTCGAGTTCTTCACCCCGAGCCCGATGACGATCTTGTCGTTCTCGCGCAGCTTGCTGACGAGCGGCGAGAAGTCACTGTCGCCGGAGATGATGACGAAGACGTCGATGTGCCGCTTCGTGTAGCAGAGGTCGAGCGCGTCCACGACGAGGCGGATGTCGGCGCTGTTCTTCCCCGAGTAGCTGACGTGCGGGATCTCGATCATCTCGAAGCCCGCCTCGTGCATCGCCCGCTTGCTGCTCTTGTAGCGGTCCCAGTCCGAGTAGGCCTTCTTGACGACGATCTTGCCCTTGTCGAGCAGCCGCTCGAGCACGAGCTCGATGTCGAAGTCCTTGTAGTTCGCGTCCCGCACGCCGATGGCCACGTTCTCGAAGTCGGCGAAGATGGCCAGGTTGGGCGCGGAGTCGTAGTTGTCGCTCAAAGCGCGTTCTCCAATGGAAGAGTTCGAAGTCAGGTAGGTCGCCGCCACGCGACCGTCAAATCAGGCCCCGAGGAGCTGGACGATCTCGGCCGGGCTGACCTCGTCGCCGCACGGCAGCCAGGTCTGGGTGTGGGGCACGGCCTCGTTCAGCCGCTGGCGCTCGGCGAGGGGCATGCGCCAGACCACCACCCGCACGCCCGAGGTGCCCTCGGCGAGCACGGCGACGGTGCGGTCGACGGGGATCGAGGGGCTCCGGGCGTCGAGCACGACCGCGCTCGCCGGCTGCTCGCCCCGCGAGAGCGCCCCCTTGAGCACCGCCATGCTGGTGACCGCGATCACCTCGGTGCCCTGCGGCGCGGCCGCCATCGCCATCTCCACCATCGTCCGGTCCACGGTGACCAGGATCCAGAGCGCCTCCTGCGCGGCCGGATCGGTGCCGCCCCTCCGCAGCCCCCACGCGGGCGTCGCGCGGGTGTGGATGGCGCCGCTGATCAGGTCCTCGTAGGCCTGCCGGGCGGAGACGTCGTCGGCCGGCGGCCGGGCGGTGATCGGCTGGGTCCGCCCCGGGATCTCCTCGAGGATGGCGTCGACGATCTCGTCGGCGGTGCTCGGGTGCACCCGGCCCACCAGCGCGTGGCCGAGCGGCCCCCGCACGAAGGCGGCGAGCGAGTCCGGCTGCTCGGGCAGCGCCGACAGGCCCGCGCCCTCCAGCGCCTCGGCGAGCGCCCCCAGGGTCCCGGTCTGCTCGAGCACCCGCTTCACCCGCTGCTCCGGCTCGCTCATCGCCGGCCGAGCATAAGTCGAAGGCCCCGCGCTCTCCAAGGTGGCAGACTCCGCGCGATGAGCGCCCCCCATGACCTCTTCGCCGCCTGCGCCCCCGGTCTCGAGCCCCTCCTCGAGGCCGAGCTGTCGTCGCTCGGCACCCTGTCCCCCAAGGCCGTGCCCGGCGGGGTCGTCTTCGGCGGGCACCGACGCGTGCTCTACCGGGTGAACCTCGAGAGCGGGCTCGCGAGCCACGTGCGCGTGCGGGTCGGCCGCTTCCTCGCGCGCTCCTTCGAGGAGCTGGAGCGCGAGGCGGCCCAGATCCCCTGGGAGCGCTACCTCAGCCCCGGGGTGCCCCGCCGCTTCCGGGTCACCGCTCGCAAGAGCCGGCTCCATCACACCGACGCGCTCGCCGAGCGCCTCTCGAAGATCATCGCGATCCGCCTCGGCGATCACCTCGCGGTGCCCGATCCGGGCGGCGTTCGGGTGCACCTCCGGATCGAGCGCGATCGCGCGGGCTGCTCGATCGACAGCTCCGGGGAGCCCCTCCACCGCCGCGGCTGGCGGACCCACGTGGGCCCGGCGCCGCTCCGCGAGGACCTCGCGCGGGCCCTGATCGTGGCCAGCGGCTGGGCGCCGGGCCAGGCGCTCTGGGATCCGCTCTGCGGCAGCGGCACGATCGCGATCGAGGCGGCGACGATGGCGCGCGGCATGGCGCCGGGCCGCATGCGGGGCTTCGACTTCGAGCGCACCCCGCTCCTGCACGCGCCGACCTGGGACGCGGTGAAGGCCGAGGCCCGGGATCGCGTCGGCGAGAGCGCGTCGAGCTTCGGCGCCAGCGACCGCGACGAGGCGGTGCTGCAGGCGGCCCGCGCCAACGCGGAGCGCGCCGGGGTCGAGATCGCGTTCGAGCGCTCCAGCGTCACCCAGGCCGTCCGCCCCGAGGGCCCGCGCGGCGCGCTGGTCACCAACCCGCCCTACGGGCATCGCCTCGGCGAGGGCGAGGACCTGCGCCCGCTCTACGACGCGCTCGGCCGGCGGGCCGAGGAGCTGCCGCCCGGGTGGAGCGCCGCGCTCTACGCGACCGATCGCAAGCTCGGGCACCGGGTGGGGCCCGGGCTCACGACCGCGTTCGTCGCCGACGCGGGCGGCCTCAAGGTGCGGGCCCTGGTCAGAAGCCCTGCTGAGAGCCGACCAGCAGACGCACCGAGCTGACCTGCGCGCCCTGGTCGAAGGGCTCCGAGCCGAAGGCGAGCAGGATGTTGAACGACTGGTCGCGATCCCCGATCGAGCGGAGGCCGAAGCCGAAGCTCATCCGGAGTCGCTCGACGTGGAAGTTCGACAGGCGCTCCTCGAAGACGTTGCCCACCGAGAAGTGCAGCGAGCCGTCCAGCCAGACCCAGACCGGGTAGCGGTACTCGAGGGTCGCCACGAGCGCGCTCCGGTCGACGAGCTGGTTCTGGATGAAGCCGCTCATGATCATCGGATCGCCGCCGAGGTTGACCTGCTCGAGCCACGGGACCGGCGCCGTACCGAGCGGGTCGGCGAAGCGGGCGAGGCCGTAGAGCCCGAAGATCCGGTTGGCGCCGACGTCGAGGAAGCCGCCGATGGCGCCGCCGTACTGGATCCAGCGGTTCTCCACCGGATCGTTCAGGTCGAAGCCGAGCCCGGTGTAGGCCTCGACGCGCACCCCGTGGCCCGCCGCCGGGCGCGGCTCGCGGGTGTCGACGACGACGTCGAGGCGCTGACGGTAGGCGGTGTAGCCCTCGAACCCGGGCGGCAGCTCGTACCAGCCCTGATCGTCGACCGCCTGCTGGAGGGTCGGGTCGCCGCGCCGGCCCCAGTTGTAGCCGTCGGGCGCGAACTGGTTCCAGATCACGCCGGCCCGGAACCGGACTTCGCTCTCGCGCCAGGGCATGAAGCGGAAGTCGAGCCGCCCCTCGAGGTAGTCGCGGCGGTACCGCGAGCGCTGCGAGCGCTCCGAGTCGTAGCCGGTGCCCTGGTAGACGAAGTCCGGGCGGTGGAGCGCGTCGAAGGTCAGGCCGAGCTCGGTCTCCTCGCTGAGCCGGAGCCGGTCGCTGATGGTGCCGCGCAGCCAGTCGATCCCGCCGAACGCGGCCGACACGCGGAAGAAGTTGCCCTCGAGGACGTCCGGCGCGTTGTGCCAGAAGAAGAGCCCGACGCTCGGCTGGAAGCCGAAGTCGAAGAAGGCGGTCGGCACCAGGCCGGCGCGTCGCTCCTCGAAGGTGAAGAAGTCGATGAGCAGCGCGGTCCAGTTCTCGCGCTCCGCGGTGGTCAGGAACCACCCGAGCGGCTGACGGATCACGTACTCGAAGACCAGGTGGATCGGGAAGAAGAGGATGCGGGGGACCCAGAGCAGGACCTCGCCCGCGTCCGGCCCCGGCTCGGCGCGCCCGTCGTAGTCGGGGAGCTCACGGCGCGCGATGGTGGGCTCGGTCGGCTCGTCGCCCTCCTCCGCTTCGCCCTCCTCCGCTTCGTCCTCGGCCTCGTCGTCCTCGTCGTCCTCGGCCTCGTCGTCTCCGGTCCGGAGCTCGGCCTGGTCCTCGTCGACCTCGACCGGCGCCTCCTCGACCGGGATCGGCTCCTCGGGGTCCGGGTCGCCGTCGGCGCCCGAGTCCTCGACCGTCTCGACCGGGAGCGGGATCTCGCCGCCGTCGTCGGCGTCCTGCGCGGCCGCGGAAGCGCTGATGGCGAAGAGCGCCGTGCTCGCGGCCAGGAGGGCTGCGAGACGGAGGTTGAAGAGCGCGGGCTTCATCGTCCGGGCGCCTCCACGCTGGAGGGCCGCTCGAGCCCGACGAGCTGGATGTCACCGGGCCCCTTGGCGTACAGGTGGACCCGCGCCGGCAGGGTGGTCTCGCGTCCCGGGGTCTGGGCGATCACGTCCACCACGACGTAGGTCGGGTCGGCCGCGCTCGCCGCCACGTCGGGCAACGCCGCGCACACGTAGTGCTCGGCGGAGCGCGTCAGGCCGGGGCTCTCGACCGGCTCGAGGGCGTCCCCCGCCCACGCCCGCGCCGAGTAGCGCCGGGTCGCGCGGTCACGGATTCCGCTCCATGTGGCCAGGTCCTGCATACAGAGCTCGCTGCCGCCCTCCTCTCGGGGACGTACATAGGGCCACGTCAACGGTGACAAGCGCGTCAGGTAGCGCTCGAGGATCCGGTCACGGCGCCCCGCGAGGATGCGCGCCAGCTCCCGCTCGACCACCGGATCGTGAAAACGTCCCTGCGCCGCGAGCGCCGCCAGGTGAGGGTCTCGGAAGCGCGCGATGATGCGCGCCATCCAGGCCGCGTCGCGCTCGGTGTGGCGGTCGAACGAGGGGTTGGGGTAGCCCGGGCGCCAGGCGTCGGGCTCGAACCGGAAGACGTCGTAGTAGCCGAGCGTGCGGCCGGCCGGGCCCTCCTGGGCGACGAACCAGGGGCGCGCCGCCAGATCGAGGGTCAGCCAGTCGGTGACCACGTGCTCGAAGTCGAGGTAGCCCGAGTGTCCGAAGCGGCGGACGAGGTACTCCCACTCGTGCACGATGCCGAAGCAGTCGCCGAAGTCGATCATGTAGTGGCGCACGTAGCCGTCGTCGGCGCCGTCTTCGGTCATCCACGCGGCGAGCGTGTTCTCCTGCCGCGAGTCGATGTGGTCCGTCCACGCGGCGAGCACGACCATGCCCCGGGTCTCGCGGCGGTGCTGGTGCGGGACGACGTCGTTCGGGTCGTCGGACCGGACGCCCTCGTAGCGCCAGGGGCTGATCGGCCGGCCCTCGATGAAGCGGCTGACGCTCGCCCGGTAGCGCCCGTCCGGGAGCTGGAGCGCCGCCTCCATCACCGCGTCGATGTGATGCTGCTCGAGCGGCTCCTCGACCCCGTTCGTGCGCTCGATGGTGGCCTCGGGATCGACGACGAGGATGTCGCGGTCGAAGTGCACGACGCGGTTGCAGGGCGTCCAGTAGCCGGCCGCGTGATAGATGGCCGCGCCGATCGTGTCGGCGGCCCCCGGGCGCCACGGCTGCCGGGTGCCTTCGGTCTTGAGCAGGTAGCGCTGCCCGTTCGCGTCGCGGATCTGGAAGCCCGGGTTGGCGCCGTCGGGCTTGCCGCCGACGATGGTCCACGGCCCCGGGATGTCGAAGCGCTCGCCGCACGCCCCCTGGGCGACCTGCTCGGGGCTCATCAGCCGCCGGCTCAGCCGGTTCTGGAACCAGCTCGAGTCGGGGACCTCGTCGACCGAGTTGACGTTCACCGCCTCGCGCGAGGGCTCGAAGAGCCAGAACTCGCTCACCGGACGGAAGAAGGTGTTGTCCGCCCCGTCCCACATGTAGGGGGAGTAGAAGGACTCCGGCATCGGCCGGAAGCGGCGCTGATCGGCGTCCTCCCACATCACCTCGGCGAGCGGGTACCGGCGCAGGCCGGTGGTGGCGCAGCCGGAGAGCGCGGCGATCAGCAGAGCGAGCAGGGGGGCGGGTCGGGTCACGAGATGGCTCCACCTAGCTCCAAACGGGCGCCGGAGCACGCGGGCGGCGGCGATGGTGAAACATCTCCGGCTCTGCGGTAAAGAGACGCCAGGATCCGGGGGACAAGCATCCGGGGGGCAAGCGAGGTGACGAGTTGAGCGAGAGCGATTCCTTCGGCGAGCTCCGGGCCCACGTCCGGCGCATCGAGACCCTCTCCGGGATCGAGGGCACCCTCGACTGGGACCAGCAGACGATGATGCCGCCCAAGGCGGCGGCGCTCCGGGGCGAACAGCAGGCCCTCGTCGCGGGGCTGGCGCACGAACACATCTCGGATCCTCGCATCGAAGGCTGGCTGGCGGACCTGGAGGGCACCGAGGACCCGGTGCGCGCGGCCGCCGAGAGGAACCTGGGGCGGACCTACCGCCGTGAGAAGCGGGTGCCGGCGGATCTGGTCGACGCGCTCGCCCGCGCCAAGAGCGAGGGCTTCGGCGTCTGGGTCGCCGCCAAGAAGTCCGACGACTGGGCGAGCTTCCAGCCGAAGCTCGAGCAGCTCGTCTCGCTCTCCCGCCAGCGCGCGGCCGCCATCGACCCCGATCGCCACCCCTACGAGGTGCTGCTCGAGGAGTTCGATCCGGGCACCACGGTGGCCTCGCTCCGCGACACCTTCGGCCGCCTCCGCGACGGCCTCGTGCCGCTGCTCGAGGCGATCGCCGGCGCCCCCGCGCTGCCCGCGGTGGACCGCACCTTCGACGTCGCCGGGCAGGAGGCGCTGCACCGCGAGGTCGCGGCCGCGCTCGGCTACGACTTCGAGGCCGGTCGGCTCGACCCCGCCGAGCACCCCTTCACCAGCGGCATGGGCCCCGGCGACGTGCGCATCACCACCCGCCTCGCCCCCGACGACTTCTTCGGCGGCCTCGGCAGCACGGTGCACGAGACCGGCCACGCCCTCTACGAGCAGGGCCTGCCCCACGCGCACCGCGGGACCACGGTGGCGGAGGCGGCGAGCTTCGGGCTGCACGAGTCCCAGTCCCGCTTCTGGGAGAACACCATCGGGCGCTCCGAGGCCTTCTTTCGCTGGCTCGCCCCGAAGCTGCCGGGCCACTTCGAGGGCGCGACCCCCGACGCGTCGGCGCTCTACCGCGCGGCCAACCGCGTCGAGCCCAGCCTGATCCGGGTCGAAGCGGACGAGGTCACCTACAACCTGCACATCGTCGTGCGGTTCGAGCTGGAGCTCGCGCTCTTCGAGGGGACGCTCGCGGTCGCCGACCTGCCGGCCGCGTGGAACGAGAAGTACGCCGAGTACCTCGGGGTCACCCCGCCCGACGACACCCGCGGCGTGCTCCAGGACGTGCACTGGTCGAGCGGCGCGTTCGGCTACTTCCCGAGCTACACCCTCGGCAACCTCTACGCCGCGTCGATGGGCCGTGCGATCGAGGCCGCGCTCCCGGATCTCTGGGACCGGGTGGCCGACGGAGACTTCGCGCCGATCCTCGGCTGGCTCCGCGAGCGCGTCCACGCGCGCGGCCACCTGCTCGAAGCCCCCGAGATCGTGCGGGAAGCGGTCGGAGAGCGGGACCACGTGGCCGACCTGCTCGGCTACCTGTGGAGCCGCCACGGCGCCCTCTACGGGGTGTCGCGGCCCGAAGGCGTGTAAGCTGACGGCGTGAAGGGGTGGTGGCGCTGGCTGTCGCCCGACGTGCCGCGCGACGACCCGGAGGAGGCGACGGCGGCGCGGCGGGCGGCGGGGCTGTTCGCGATCGTGACGATCGCGTGGTTGCTCTTCGCCGCCCAGTACGCGCTGCAAGGTCGGTGGCTGACCGTCGGGATCGACGTCACCGTCGCCGCCCTCACCGCCCTCGGCCGCAGCTGGACCCTCCGGGATCCGAGCCTGCGCCGCGTGGCCACCGGCACCGCGCTCGTCACCCTGCTCTCGCTCGTGGGGCTGGTCGGCGCGGCGATCCTCAGCGGACAGGACCGGGCGATGGCGGTCTGGTACATCGCCATCGCGCCGCTCTTCCTCGGCTACGTGGTCGGCCCGGGGAGCGCGCTCGGGGCGGCGGCGCTCGCCTCGCTGGGCATCGCGCTCGTGCACGCCTCGACCGCGGTCGTGACGGTGGAGCCCGAGTTCGTGGCCGACGGCTCCGAGCGCATGCTCGGCCAGATCCTGCTCGCCTGGGTGGTGGCCGGCTTCGCGTGGACGGCGCGCAAGGCGATGGACACCCAGGTGAGCACCATCGAGCGACAGCGCGCGATCGCGCTCCGGAGCGCGGCCGCGCTCGAGACGGCGCGGGATCAGGCGATGACCGCGGACCGCGCCAAGAGCGAGTTCCTGGCCAACGTCAGCCACGAGCTGCGCACGCCCCTGACCGCCATCCTCGGCATGGCCGACCTGCTCGCCGACGACACCCTGGCGGGCGAGCAGCGGCACCGGGTCGAGCGGATCCAGGAGGCCGGGCGCACGCTGCTGGCGCTCCTCGACGACGTGCTCGACCTGTCGCGGGTCGAGGCGGACCGGCTCGAGCTGTCGCCCGAGCCCTTCGAGCTGCGGGCCGAGGTCGAGCGCGTGGTCGAGATGCTCGCGCCGAAGGCCGCGCGCGGCGTCTCGCTCGAGCTGGAGCTCGAGGGCGAGGTGCCCGAGTGGGTGCGGGTGGACGGGCGGCGCCTCCGGCAGATCCTCGTCAACCTGGTCGGCAACGCGGTGAAGTTCACCACCAAGGGCCAGGTCACCGTCCGGGTGACGACCGAAGGCGCCCGCACCCGGCTCGCGGTGGAGGACACCGGCATCGGCATCCCGGAGGCGGCGCAGGCCCGCATCTTCCAGCCGTTCCAGCAGGTCGACGCGTCGACCAGCCGGCGCTACGGCGGCACCGGGCTCGGCCTCGCGATCAGCGCGCGCCTGGTCCGCTCGCTCGGCGGTGATCTCCAGCTCGAGAGCCGCGAGGGCGAGGGCAGCGTCTTCCACTTCACGCTCGCGCTCGAGCCGTGCGCCCCCGGTCAGGCCCCCCGCGCCGCCGACGACCTCACCCCCATCGCCGAGGAGCGCCCGCTCTCGATCCTGGTGGCCGAGGACAACCCGGTGAACCGCGAGGTGATCACCGGCCTGCTCGAGCGGCTCGGCTACGCGCCGGTCGTGACCGAGAACGGGGTCGAGGCGGTCGCCGCCCTCGATCTGCAGCCCTTCGACGTGGCGCTCGTGGACATCCAGATGCCGCTCATGGACGGCATGGCGGTGGCGCGCGCGGTCTCGGACCGCCCCGACCGCCCGGCGCTGATCGCGCTGACCGCCAACGTGATGGCGCACCAGCGCGAGCGTTATCTCCGCGCGGGCTTCGAGCGGGTGCTGCCCAAGCCCATCGATCCGCGGGCGCTGCGCGACGCGCTGCTGGATCGCGAGGGCCCGGGCGAAGCGCGCAGGGCCGTCACCGGCTCGTTCGACGAGTCCCGCCTCGAGCCGCTCGAGAAGATCAGCGGCGATCGCTTCCCCACCCTGCTCGCCGCGCACGTCGACAACGGCGGCGCGCTGGTGACGGAGGCGCGCGAGGCGCTGGCGGCCGGCGACCTGGAGACGCTCGAGCGCGCCGCCCACTCGCTGAAGTCGAGCAGCGCGCAGTTCGGGTCGATGCGGGTCAGCGACTGCTGCGCGGCCCTGGAGCACGCCGCCGAGCGCGGCGATCGGGCGGCGGCCGAGGAGGCGATGACGGCCCTCGAGGCGGCCTGGGAGCGCGCCGCCGGCCGCCTCCGCTCACGGATCGACGCCGCCTGACTCGCTCATGTGCGGCGGCGGGCCGTCGCTCGTCAGGATGTGGTCGGGGTCGCCCAGGAACTCGAAGTGCATCGTGTCCATGAGCCGATCGTGGCCGAGCCAGTAGAAGCCGTACTTCTCGAAGCCGCGCACCCAGCACTCCGGCATGATCATGCGGTCGAAGATCGAGTCCGGCTGGCCCTGGCACTGCGGGTGGAGACGCCACTCCTTCACGCAGTTGCAGCAGGTGTTCTCGCGCGGGTCGAGGTCGATCGCGATCCCGTAGACGTGATTGCTGACCTCGCCGTTGTGGTAGGTGTTGCGGTCCCGGATCCCGCTCAGGCGCCCCGGCTGGTAGTCGTCCTGACAGGTCCGCGCGATCTCGCGCTCGGCGCAGCGAGCCGCCGGGATGATGCGCTCGTTGAGGCGGATGGGCCGGTCGAAGAGCCGGAGCCCGCGGGCGTTCTGCATCGGGCTGCGGTCGTTCCAGGACGCCTGGCCGAAGCCCGTGAAGAAGCCGTACTGCTCGGTGCGGAACCGGATGGCCCGCGCGTGCGTGCCCCGGCGGTCGCGCACCTCGTCGCGATCCATGCGGCGGTTCACCTGCCAGTTGGCGCGGATGAGGAACGCCTGCGGATCCTGCGGGTTGCAGTCGATCTCCTCCGCCGCGGCGCGCTCGCGCCACGTGGTCTCCTCCGCGTCGTCCTGGGACCCGAGCGGGAGCGCCAGCGCCGCGCCGAGCGCGAGCAGCGAGGACAGAGCGGAGAGGGCGAGGCCCAGTCGGGGGCGGGGTCGGGATCGCACGCGCCGAGGGTAGCTCACCGTCCCCCGGACGCGAGCCCCCCGAGGTCACGCGCCGCGGATCCGGTCGAGGTCCGTCCAGAGCGCGTCCACGTCCAGGGCGATCCCGATGGAGTCGAGCGGGAGCGCGCCTCCGCGGACCAGGGTCACGAGCCACTGATCGGCGGACACGCGGCGGTGATGCTCGACCAGGCGCGCTTCCCAGGAGACGACCACGTACTCGGCGAAGCTCTCGAGCGTCCGGTAGTGCGACAGCTTGCCACCGCGGTCGTAGTCGGCGGTGGTGGGCGAGGCCACCTCGACGACGAGCGTGGGGTTCACGAGGGCGTTGGGGTCGCGCTCGTCGTACCGGGGCGTCTCGCAGACCACGAGCGCGTCCGGGTAGTGGTACGCCTCGGTCGCCGGGGTGGAGACCTTCTGGCCGTCGGGGAACGCGACGCAGTCCCTCCCCGCCAGCCCGTTCGTCAGCTGCACGATCACGTTGCGCGTGACGATGCCGTGCTCGGGCGTCGCCCCCCGAGAGGCCCACGCGAGCCCGTTCGCGTACTCCCAGCGCTCTTCGCTCGCCGCGTCGAGCGCCACGTACTCGGCCACGCTCATCCGTCGCTCGTCCCGCGCCTCCACCACCCGAGCATACCGCGCGACGCGGGCTCGGGCAGGGCGCGCTCGGGCAGGGAGCGCTCAGGCAGGGAGCGGGGCGCGGTCGGGGCGGGTGACGAAGAGCGGGGTCGCGGCGCGCAGGCGGGCGATCAGCTCCTTCCAACCGTCGTCGGCCATCGAGGGCAGCTCCCGCTCGTGCAGCGCCACCACCTGGTAGTAGACGGGCAGCTCGCTCGCGCCGAGCTCGGGGTCCTTCACCAGCGCGGCGCAGCGCAGGCGCCCGCCCGGGTCGACCGGGGTCGGGAGGCAGAGGTAGTGCCCCTCCTCGAAGCCGACGCCGCTCTCCACCACGTGCCGGGCGAAGCGCTGGAGCAGCCCGACCGGCCAGGCGGGCGGGCCGACGGGGCCCTCCGCGCGGGGGACGCGAGCGAGGCGGAACGTCAGCTCGAGCGCGAATCGGTCGCGCAGGCCGAAGCCGACGTAGTGCCAGTGCTGCGGCGCCTCCTGGGGCGCGGCCTCGAACACGCCGACCGTGGTCAGCGGCTCCTCACGCGTCCCCGGGCCGGAGAAGATCTCCGGCTCCTGCTCGCCGTAGAGCGCGGCGAGCGGCCCGGTCTCCAGCCGGGTGCGGATGCGTATGGGCGGGAGGCGCATCAGGGGAGGTCTACGCCTCCCCGGTCGATTCCTTCCCGCCCTCGCGGTAGTGAGGTGCCCAGCCGCTGGGGTCCTGGAAGAGCCGCACGCATCGGATGGTCTTCCGATCCGTCAGGAAGAAGCGGTGGTGACGGTCCTTCGGCACCACGATCAGGTCGCCGGGCTCCACCGTCACCCGCATCCAGCGATCGTCCTGGCTGCGGATGTCGAAGACGCCCTCCCCCTCGAGCACGAAGCGGACCTCGTCCTCGGTGTGGAGGTGCTCGTCCACGAACTTCGCGCAGATGGCCTCGAGGTTCTCGGTGTCCGGCCGGAGCGCGACCTCGTCCTGGTGGACGTAGCCCTGCGCCGCCTTGAGCGCGTCGATCGGGCCCTGGTAGGCCCCGAGGTCGAGCCGCTCGTAGTGGACGCCCTCGGCGCCGAGCCGCTGCGGGTCGATGGTCTCTTCGGTCTCGAGCCAGTGCGCGCGCATCGCGTGTCCTCAGTGCTTGAGCAGCGGCTGTCCCTCGAGCTCGGGGGCTCGCGGCGCCTGGGTGGGATCGAAGCCGAGCTTGCGCATCTGCACCGCGGCCTCGAAGAGGTAGTCGTAACACTCGGCGTGGGTCTTGGCCTTCACCCAGTCCTCGCCCCACACGTACACGCCGTGGCGCCGCACCAGGACCGCGTGGCTCTGCGGGTAGGCCTCGATCGCGGCGGCCATCGAGTCGGCGAGGTCGTGCTCGTGCGCCGTGTTCTCGATGATCGGGACGACCAGCTCGTCGTGATATCCGACGCCGGTGATGCCCTTCATCATCTCGAGGTGCGTGACCCGGAAGGCGTCCTCGAAGAGCAGGGTCGCGAGCATCGCGTTGACGCTGTGGCTGTGCAGCACCGCGCCGGCGTCCCGCAGCCGGAAGGCGTTGTAGAAGAGCGGCGCGCAGGCGCTCACCTTCGCGTCGCCGCCCGGCGCCTCGACCACCTCGCCCTGCGCGTCGAGCACGAAGAGGTCCTCGGGCCGGAGGCGCTCCTTCTGCACCCCCGACGGCGCCATGTAGACGCGCTCGCCCTCGCGGACGCTGATGCCCCCGCCGGTCCCGCTGACCCAGCCCAGGTCGTAGAACTGGCGGCACAGCTCACAGATGATCTCGCGCGGGTCCTGGGTCACGACGTCCTCCGAAGCGAGAGAGGGTATCGAACCGGCCGTGAGGCGCAACCGCCGGCTGGACGCCGATCGGCGGCGTGTCATGAGACGGGGCGGCGGTGACGGACGCGTGGGCTGGGAAGGCTGGGTCGTCTCGGGGATCGTGGTCGCGCTGGTCACCGGGCTGGCGCGCGAGGTGGCGTCGCCCCCGAAGGTGTTCGCCGCGGCGCTGGCCGCCCTGGTGGCGCTCTCGCCCGCCTCGCCACGCCTGCCCGACGCGGGCGCCCTGCTCGCCGCGTTCGGCAACGAGGCGCTCTGGACCATCGCCGCGCTCTTCGTGCTGAGCGGCGGCGTCACCCGCTCCGGCGCGCTCGCGCACGTGACCCGCTGGCTCGGTCGCCCGCGCTCGGTGACCGGCGCGCAGCTGCGGCTGATGGCGCCGGTGATCGGGGCGAGCGCGGTGCTGAACAACACCCCGGTGGTCGCGATGATGATCCCGGTCGTGAAGGGCTGGGCTCGCGAGGCGGGGCTCGACCCGCGCAAGCTGCTGCTCCCGTTGAGCTACGCCGCGGTGCTCGGCGGGGTCTGCACCCTCATCGGCACGAGCACCAACCTCGTCGTGCAGGGGCTGCTCCGCCAGGCCGACCTGCCCACCTTCGGCTTCTTCACGCTCGGCTGGATCGGCGCCCCGGTCGCGGCGGCCGGCGTGCTCTACGTGCTCGCCGTCTCCCGCTTCTGGTCGCCGCGCCCCCGAGACGGCGCCCCGGACGTGGACCTCCCCGAGACGGTCGAGGGCCACCCGGGGCGCGCCGCCGTTCTGCTCGCGCTCTTCGTCGCCTCGGCCGCGCTCGAGCCGGTCACCGGGGTGCCGGTCGTGGTCAGCGCGGTGGTCGCGGCGGCGCTCTCGGTCGCGCTCCGGGTGCTGTCCTTCGAGGCGGCCTGGCGCAGCGTCGACGGCGGGCTGCTCCTCTGCATCGGCGCGGCGCTCGCGCTGGCGAAGGCCCTCGAGCAGAGCGGGGCGGCGGGCGCGGCGGCGGACGCGCTCATGTCGCTCCTGGCTCCGCTCGGCGCCTGGGGCGCGCTCGCCGGCGTCTATCTCGTGACCTTGCTCCTGACCGAGGCGGTGACCAACAACGCGGCCGCGGCCCTCGGCTTCCCGCTCGCGGTCGCCGCCGCGGCCCAGGTCGACGCGCCGATCACGCCGTTCGCCATCGCCGTCGCCATCGCCGCGAGCGGCGGCTTCGCCACCCCGATGGGCTACCAGACCCACATGATGGTCTTCCTCGCCGGCCGCTACCGCTTCCGCGACGTCGCCCTGCTCGGCCTCGGCCTCGACCTCGTCGTCATGGCGGTCGCGCTCACCTCGATCCCCCTCCTCTTCCCCTTGTCCTGATTCCGAGTGGACAAGGTCGGCCTCGACGCGGAAGATGATTGGATGCGACGAAAGCAACTTGCCGTGCAACTGTCCCTATCGATTGCGCTCTGGGGCTCGGTGGGGTGCGGAGCCTCGTGTACGCCGGGGACGTCGGCGGCCTGCGGGTGCCCCGACGGCCGCAGCGGCGCCCAGGTGTGTGGTTCGAGCGGTGCATTCGAGCCGTGCGTTTGCGAGAGCGCCGCTCACGACGCCGGGCCGAGCGGAGACGCGGCGACCGGCGCCGACGCCAGCTACGGAGACGGCGGCGTCCGCGATGGCGGAGTGACCTGTGGAGAGGCGAGGGGCGTGCGATTCGGTGCCGCGGTCGAGCTCCCCTTCTCCGGCTTTGTCATGAGCGTCGACGACCTCGAGGGGGACGACCGATTCGAGCTGCTCACGTTCTTGCCGTTTCACGACGGGCTCAGGGTCTCGACCTGGACGGGATCGGGCGTGGAAGGGGAAGGAAGGCAGCTCCTGACCCAGCGAGGCGTCCGGGTCGTGGTCGTCGATCCCGAGACGCGCCTCCCACTGTACTTCTGGGTCCCGAGCTCGGGTGGCAGCCCGGAGGGCGTCCGCATCGGCGTGGACCTGATGCCCGAGCCGCTCGACGTCAGTGCGCTGCGCCCCGTGCACGTCTCCTACCCGATCGCGCCAAGCTACACCTCGTCCGACTGGGCGCGTCTGGACTCGGCGCGGCACGCCTTCACGCGGCCGAATTCCGGGCTGTCCGCCATGTACCGTCTGTCGGTCAGGGGCTCCGTGGTGGAGAGCGAAGAGGTGAGCGTTCCGGGGCGGTTCGGCGGTGACGTCGAGGGACTCAACGCGGTGTTGGGAGATCTGGGAGGCGATGGTCGAACGGATTTCGTAGGGCCCACCAGCGAGGGCTACGCTGTGTTCGAGAGCGCAGCGGATGACGAATGGCAGCGCAGAGATCTGCCCGCAGCCTGTCGACGCGGCATGCTCAGGAACTACGGCCCCGTGGCTCAGGCCGTGGACCTCGACCGGGACGGTGACCAAGATCTCATCCTGAATCTGGTCTGCGAGGAGTCGGACCACGGCTACATCACGGCGCTGCGGGAAGGTGAAGAATTCGCCTTCACTCAGTACGAAGTGCTCGCAGAGGTGGCGGCCGTCGGCGATCTCGACGGCGACTGCGCACCAGACCTGTTCCTCTCCAATGGCTCGTATCAGCTCAATGATGGAGTCGGAGGGTTTCTGTCCCCGGTGCAGCTCGCCCCCCCCGCGGGCCCGCGATGGGACGTGAGCCTGGCCGACGTGGACTCGGACGGGGACCAAGACCTCATCTGGGAGGGCGACCCCATGGTCGTCCAGCTCGCCGAAGGGGAGTAGCGAGTCGAAGCCCGGCGCCGTGCACGTACACGCTCCCCTTGGCGTGCGAGTGCTCGACGACGCGCGCAGGGACATCGAACATGGGGACCTCGTGTCGGATCCCCGCCGACGACGAGGACGTTCACGTGTACGTGGCACGTCCACGACGACGAGGACGTGCACGGGGCGGCCCAACCCGGCCACGGGAGGCGGAGGCCCACGGCCATCCGCAGGATGAGCTCGGCCGGAAAGCGCGGCGTGATGTCGAGGGCGACGTCGTGTCGAGCAGGACCAGGCGATGTACCCAGTGGAGTCGCGGGGACCAGCGAGTCTTCTCGAAGCCCGTGGCAGCCCGGCACCGTGCACGTACTCGTAGACGTGCACGTACTCGTAGACGTGCACGTACTCGTAGACGTGCACGTACCCGACGCTCAACCCGTCTTGGAGAGCCTCTCGAGCCGAGGACGGTTGCTCTTCGACCTTGGCGTGCGAGTGCTCGTCGACGAGGCGCGCAGGGCATCGACAATGATCGGACCTCGCGTCCCATCCCGCCGACGACGAGGACGTTCACGGTACGTGCACGTCCACGAGGACGAGGACGTGCACGGGGGCCCAACACGGTCACGGGAGGCGTAGGCCGACGCCGATCTGGAAGATGAGCTCGGCCGGGTCGTCGGCGCCCTCGGGGGCGTCGGTGGGGAGCGGGATCCAGTCGTCGACGACGAAGAAGCGCGGCGTGATGTCGAGGGCGACGTCGTGGTCGAGCAGGATCGAGACCGGGGCGTCCCAGGCGATGTACCAGGTGGGGTCGCGGTCGCTGCGGAGCATCAGGCCGAGCTCGGGGCCGACGATGGAGCTGAAGGTCGGCAGCCGGACGACGGTGCGCTCGTAGCGGTTGTAGAGCGCGTCGCCGATGCCGATCGCGGCGATCCACTCCGCCTCCTGGCCGCGGTCCGCCCGGTAGAGGAAGTGCGCCTTCAGCGAGGCGCCGATCTGGTCGCCCACGATCGCGTCGACCAGCGAGTCGCCGAAGTCGCGCTCGTCGGAGTCCCGCGCGCGGTGGAGGAAGATCCAGTCGGCGGCGACGCTGCCCCCGACCCAGGTGCCGGGGGTCTCGGCCAGGGTGGCCACCGCGAGCTCGATCGACAGCTCGAGGCGGTCGCCGCGCTCGCGGTGCTCGCTCACCCAGCGCGGGTCCTCGGCGTGGCGCGCCTCCTCGTCCCGCGTCGCCTCGCGCCAGGCGCCTTCGCCCGGGTGGCTCTGGAGCCCGAGGAGCTGCACGCGGGGGTCGCCCCGCAGCGCGTCGAGCTCGGCGGAGTAGCCGGCGACGTCGGTGGGCCAGCCGGAGACCCGCGCGATCGGCGCGGCGACGCGATAGATGGAGCCGGTCCCGGGGCAGGCGGGCGGCGCGCAGGCGATCTCCTCGACCACCGGCGCGCAGCGCTCGGCGCAGGCGCTCACCGGGTCTGCGCCCGCGCGGCTGAAGGCGCGGTCCGGGGCGATCCAGATCGCGGGGACCTCCGCCTGGAGGGAGAGCAGCCCGCCGACCCGGGCCGCGCCGTCCTGGGCGGCGGCGGGGGCGGCGAGGAGCAGCGAAGCGAAGAGCGGGAGCCAGCGCATGGGCGGCTCCGACGCGCCGCTCGGGCAAACGATCTCCGTTTTGATAGGCTCCGCCCCGATGGCACGTCGCAGTCCCAACAAGCACATCAACCTGAACGTCCGAGGCATGCGCGCCTCGGCGACCGTCGCGATCAACGAGCACAGCAACGCGCTGCTCGCCGAGGGCCGGACCGTCTACAAGCTGGGGCTCGGGCAGTCGCCCTTCCCCGTGCCGCGCTCGGTGGTCGACGCCCTGCGGGACCACGCGCCCGAGAAGGACTACCTGCCGGTCCGCGGCCTCTACGATCTGCGCCGCGCGGTGGCCCACTACACCGAGCGCAAGGCGGGCATCGACCGGACCGCCGAGGACGTGCTCATCGGCCCCGGCAGCAAGGAGCTGATGTTCCTGCTCCAGCTCGTCTACTACGGCGACCTGCTCATCCCGACCCCGGCCTGGGTCTCGTACGCGCCGCAGGCGCAGATCATCGGACGCAAGGTCGAGCTGGTGCAGACCCGCGCCGAGGACGGCTGGATGCTGACCCCCGAGGCGCTCGACGAGGCGTGCTCGCGCGACTCGGACCGGCCGCGGGTGGTGATCCTCAACTACCCCTCCAACCCGACCGGCTCGACCTACAAGGTCGACCAGCTCAAGGCGATCGCGAAGGTCGCCCAGAAGCACGGGGTGCTGCTGCTCTCGGACGAGATCTACGGCGAGCTCCACCACAAGGGTCAGCACGTCTCGATCGCGCGCTACTACCCCGAGGGCACCATCATCAGCGCCGGGCTCAGCAAGTGGTGCGGCGCGGGCGGCTGGCGGCTCGGCACCTTCGTCTTCCCGGAGTCGCTGCGCTGGCTGCTCGACGCGATGGGCGCGGTGGCGAGCGAGACCTACACGTCGACCAGCGCGCCGATCCAGTACGCGGCGGTCACCGCCTTCGAGGGCGGCGCCGGCATCGAGCGCTACCTCCAGAACTCGCGCCGCATCCTCAGCGCGCTCGGCCGCTGGTGCGCGCGGCACCTGCGCGGCGCGGGCGTCGAGTGCCCGCAGCCGGTCGGCGGCTTCTACCTCTTCCCCGACTTCAGCGCGCACGCCGAGGCGCTCGCGGCCCGCGGGATCACCGACGCGCCGACCCTCTGCGCGCGGCTCCTGGACGAGACCGGGGTGGCGATCCTGCCGGGCTCGCAGTTCGGGCGGCCGCCGGAGGAGCTGACCGCGCGGCTGGCCTACGTCGACTTCGACGGCGACCGCGCGCTCGAGGCGGTGGCGGTGATCCCGAAGGAGCAGCCGCTCGACGAGACCTTCCTGAAGCGGCACTGCGGCAAGGTCGTGGCCGCCATCCAGGCGATGGCGCGCTGGGTGGAAGCTGGCGCCTGATCCACCCCGGCCCTATCTGGGCCGCATGCGACATCTGTGGGTGGGAGTCCTCGCGTGGGCGCTGGCGGCGCCGGCCCTCGCGCAAGACGCGGAAGAGGCGGAGCCGGAGTTCGGCGTGCGCGGCACGGTCGAGCTCGGGTTCCTCGCGGTGCTGGATCACGACATCCAGCTCGGCACCGACGGCACGTTCATCGACTACCCGAGCGACCTCGAGCAGTCGAACCTCTACTTCGTGCCGCGCCTGTCGATCGAGGTCGACATCTGGCGGCAGCATCATCTGACGTTCCTCTACCAGCCGCTCGACATCACCTCGACCGCGACCCTGCGGCGGGATCTGAGGATCGACGGGCTGGACTATCCGGAGGGCACGCCGGTGCGCGCGCGCTACGGCTTCCCCTTCTACCGGCTGAGCTGGGACTTCGACGTGCTGCCGGAGCGCGACACGCTGCTCGCGTTCGGCCTCGGGCTGCAGCTCCGGAACGCGACCATCGAGTTCGAGAGCCTCGACGGCGAGCGCTATCGGAGCCGCAACGACGTCGGCCCGGTGCCGCTGCTCCGAGCGCGCGGCCGCTTCCCGGTGGCCAACCGCTTCTTCTTCGCCTTCGAGATCGACGGCTTCTACGCGCCGATCAGCGTGCTCAACGGCAGCGACACCGAGGTGCAGGGCGCCATCCTCGACGCGAGCCTCCGCTTCGGCTGGCGCTTCATGGATCACGCCGACGCGTTCCTGAACGTGCGCTACCTGGCCGGAGGCGCGTCGGGCGCGGGCGATCCCACGCCGACCAGCGACGGCGTGCAGAGCAACTGGCTGCACTTCCTGGTGGTCAGCCTCGGCGCGACGATCGACAGCCGGCCCTGACGTCCGGTTGACTTCGGTCCCCCAGGTGATACAGACGCCACCTCGTTCGAGGCAGGACGCGGACGCTCCATCGTGAAGCACACCGCTCCGGCCGACGGCGGGGCTTGGTGACCGGAGGCGCGCTCGGCGCCAGCCGCCGGTCTTCCTCTCGACAGGAGGGCGAGGATGGACACCCGGGGACGACATCTGCTGGTCGAGTACCACGGCTGCAGCGAGGCGATGCTCGATGACCTGGAGGGGGTCGAGGCGCTCATGAATCGCGCCGCGGTGGCCGCGAACACGAGCGTCGTGGCCTCCGTCTTCCATCCCTTCCAGCCTCAGGGCGTGAGCGGCGTGGTGGTGATCGAGGAGTCCCACCTCTCCATCCACACCTGGCCGGAGTACGGCTACGCCGCGGTCGACTTCTACACCTGCGGCCAGGGCGTCCCCGAGGAAGCGCACGCCGTGCTGCTCGAGGGCCTCGAGGCCACGGGGGCCGAGGTGATGACCGTCGACCGTGGGCTCGGGCTGCCCGGCCGCGGCTGCCGGATCCGGAGCCACGTGGCGAGCTCCCCGCGCGGCGGCACCGTCAGCGTGCGCGCCCCCGAGACGATGCCCCCGCCGGCCTCGGTCGAGGTCAGCCCGTGAGCGGGCTCTGGTATCGCGAGGTCTTCCGCGATCAGCTCTCCCTCGGGGTCCGCGTCGAGCGCACGCTGCACGCCTCGCAGAGCGAGTTCCAGCGCATCGAGATCCTCGACACCGCGTTCTTCGGCAAGATGCTCGTGCTCGACGGCATCTTCATGACGAGCGAGGCGGACGAGCACTACTACCACGAGATGATCGTGCACCCCGCGCTCTGCACCGCCGAGCGCATCGAGCGCGTCCTGATCATCGGCGGCGGCGACGGCGGCACCGCCCGCGAGGTGCTCCGGCACCCGGGCGTCGAGCGCTGCACGATGGTCGAGATCGACCGCGGCGTGGTCGAGGCGTGCAAGGCGCACCTGCCCGAGATCGGGCGCGAGGGCTGGGCCGACCCGCGCCTCGACCTGCGCTTCGAGGACGGCGTGCAGTTCGTGAAGGACGCGCCCGAGGGCAGCTTCGACGTCGTGATCCTCGACGGAAGCGACCCGGTCGGGCCGGCCGAGGGCCTCTTCGACGAGCGCTTCTACGAGGGCGTGAGGCGCGTGCTCGGCGCCGACGGCGTCTTCGCGCTCCAGAGCGAGTCGCCGACCGTCTACGAGCAGGTCTTCTACGACATCCAGGCCACCCTGCGCCGGGTCTTCGGGGCCTCTCACCCGTACTTCGGCAGCGTCACGCTCTACGGCGCGGGCATGTGGACCTGGACGATGACCGGGGATCCCGCGGCCCTGAAGCCGGAGCGAGTCGCCCCGATCGCCGAGGGCTGCCGCTACTGGTCCCCGGACATCCACCGCGCGGCCTTCGCGCAGCCGGCCGAGATCCAGCGCCGGCTTCAGGCGCCCGCTTCGTCCTGACGCCGGGCGTGCTCGAGCAGGGCGCCCTGCACCGACACCCGCTCGTCGCCGGCCACCACCTCGACCGCGTGCAGCGCGAAGCGCCCCTCGGTCCAGTCGAGCAGGCTCAGCAGCGACTCGAAGAGGCTGGCCCCCAGCTGGCCGCCGGGCAGCTCGACGCTGACGATCATTCCGTCGACGAGGCCGATCTTGGCCTCGCCGCCCGGGCGCGCGATCGCGAGCACGCCGGTCCGACGCTCGGCCTCGGCGAACGCGAGCAGGCTGGCGAGCGCGACCTGCTCGAGCGAGCCGCTCATGCCCTCGTCCGAGACGCCCTCCCGGCGGGCTCGGGCGACCACCCGCCGCACCCGCGCGAGCAGCTCCTCGGCCGCCGACGGCTTGGCGATGAAGTCGTCGATGCCGAGCTCGTAGCCTTTGATGCGGTCGGCGTCGGAGTCGAGCGTGGTCAGGAAGACGACGGGCACGCTCTTGGTCTTGTCGCGCGCGCGCAGCAGCCGCAGCAGCTGCCAGCCGTCCATCACCGGCATGGTCACGTCGGTGAGGACGAGGTCCGGCGGCTCCTTCATCGCCTTGCCCAGCGCGTCGAGCCCGTGCTCTGCCTCGGTCACCCGGTGCCCCGCGCTCTTCAGCGCCGCCGCCACCGCGCCGCGGTAGCTCGTGGAGTCGTCGACCACCAGCACGTGGATCGGCGCGTCGCCCGCCTGCTCCTCCGCGTCCACCGTCGCGCTGAGGAACACCGCGATCCGGGCCGCGAGGGGCGCGATGTCCGCCTCGAGGAACTTCATGCCCATGCCGGGCTGACGGCCGGTCTTCTCGGCCTCCTCCGGCGAGAGGGTGTAGGCGACCTCGGCCGGCACGCGCGCCGCGGGCCCCTCGTCGGGCAGCTCCATCTGCAGCTGCACCCGCGAGCCGGGCGGGAGCTGGTGGGTGGAGGTGACGAAGAGGCCGCCCCGGCTGATGTCGTCGGTGTAGGCGGTGACCAGCTCCTCGACGGAACGGAAACGCACCTTGATGCGCGCCGCGAAGCGCGGGGCGCGCCTGCGATCGGTCCCGTCGGTCATGCGGCCCGCATTCTGCCACACATCCACGAATGGGGGCGTGATTGCAGCTGCGAGGGCGCGCAGGGTCGAGGGCGTCAACTCCAGCTGAGCACCAGCTTGCCGAAGGTGTCGTTCTTCTCCATGCGCGCGTGCGCCTCGGCGATCTCGGTCATCGGCATCACGTCGTCGACCACCGGCTGAAGCGCGCCGCCCTCCCCGAACAGCGGGGCGATCCGACTGGCGAAGGTCTGAGCCAGCGCCGCCTTCTCCTCGAGCGGCCGGCTCCGCAGCACCGATCCGTGGAGCGTGAGCCGCTTGCGCAGGAGCGCGCCCATCGGGAAATTCGCCTCGCGCCCGCCCATGAGCCCGAGGGTCACCATGCGGCCGCGGACGGCGAGCGCGGCGAGGTTCTCCTCGAGGTAGGCGCCGCCGATCAGATCGAGCACGACCTCGACCCCATGGCCTCCGGTCAGCTCGCGGGCCTGCTCGGCGAACTTCCCGCCCTTCACGTGCACGGCGTGCGGCAAGCCGAGCTCGGCGCAGCGATCGAGCTTCTCCTCGGTGCGCGAGGTGCCGATGACCCGGGCGCCGGCGAGGCGGGCGAGCTGGAGCGCCGCGGTGCCGACGCCGCTCGCCACCGCGTGCACGAGCACGTGCTCCCCCGCGGCGAGGTCGGCCTGGGCGAAGAGCGCGTCGTAAGCGGTGAGGAACGCCTCGGGGATGGCCGCGGCGTGCGAGAGCGCGAGCCCCTCCGGCACCCGGATCAGCTCCCGCTCGTGCACCAGGAGGTGGGTGGCCATCGCCCCGCCCCCGACGATGCCCATGACCGCGTCGCCGCTCGTGAAGCTGGTCACGCCGTCTCCGACCGCCGCCACCCGGCCCGCGAACTCGAGCCCGGGCACGTCGGCGGGCACGCCGGGAGGCGCCGGGTACAGGCCGCGCCGCTGCATGAGATCGGCCCGGTTCAGGCCGGCGGCGGCGACCTCGACGAGGACCTGTCCGGCGCCCGGGTCGTCGACCGGGACGCGGTCGATGTGCAGGACCTCGGGCCCGCCGGGCTCCTTGATGCGGACTGCGCGCGCGATGGGCATGCCGCGATGATAGACCCACGCGCCCGGGGCGCGAGCGTCATTCCCGCCCCGGCCGGGAGCGCAGCACGACCGCGGCTCGCCCTGGCAAGCGGATCGACAGCACCCCGCGCGCCCCGACCCGCCACGGGACGTCCGTCGCCTCGAGCGCGTCGAAGAGCAGCGTCCCTTCGCCGAAGCCGGTCGGCACCTCGGCGACCGAGTCGTCGAGCGAGGCGTTGAGCACGGTCAGGAGCCGCTCGTCCTCGAACGCGCGCTCCCACGCGAGCATGCCCGCGTCCGCCTCCGGCGCCTCGTCCGCGCCGCCCGAGCGCGACGCGTAGCGCACCTCGAGCGTACCCCGGCGCAGGGCGAGCGAGCCCCGGCGGAGCGCGGTCAGCCGCGCGACGTGGGCGAACATCGGGTGGCCCTCGTCGAAGCCGGCGGCGCGCCACAGCGGCTCGCGGGAGAGGTGGTGCCGCGTCCCGTCGAGCCCCTGCTCGGTGCCGTAGTAGATGACCGGCATCCCGTCGACGGTCATCACCGCGGTGAGCGCGATCTCGACCGCGAGGGGATCGTCGAGCTCGCCGCGCAGCCGGAAGACGTCGTGGTTGTCGCCGAACACCGCGCGCGCCGACCAGGGATCGATCCCGATCCCGCCCGGCTGGCCCGAGGCCGGGAAGAACGAGCGGTTCGTCGACAGCGCCGGGACCGCGACCGACGGCGGGCGGCCCTCGAGGATCACGCCGTTGATGAGCGTCTCCTTGAGGTCGAAGGCGAACACGCTGTCGAGCTGGTCGAGCTCGGTGTAGCGGGCGAGCGTCTCGGGGCGGGTGACGAAGACCTCCCCGAGCAGCAGGAAACGCTCCTTGCCGATCTCGGCCAGCCGGCGCCGGAGCCGCGCGTCGAAGCTCGCCCAGAACGCCCGGCCCGCGTGGGGCACCGCGTCGATCCGGAAGCCGTCCACGTCGGTCTGCTCCACCCACCAGACGTGCGTGTCGACCAGCAGGTCCACCACCTCGGGGCGCTCGGTGTCGAGGTCGCGCAGCCCGGTCGGGAAGTCGCCGAGCTCCTTCTGGAGGGGATCCGAGAGATCCCCGAAGCCGCGGCGGTGGAAGTGCTCGGGGCCCAGGGTCACGCGCTCGTATCCATCGCCCACCGCTCGCCACATGCGAGGCGTGTGCGAGAAGAGGAGCGGCGCCTCGTAGGGCGGGTCGGCGTAGGGAGGCTCGACCTCGCCCGGGTCGATCTCCCCATCGGCGTCCAGGTCGTAGGTGAAGACGCGCCCCGCGTGGTTGGGCACCACGTCGAGGATCACCAGCATGTCCCGCGCGTGCGCCTCGTCGACCAGCCCGCGCAGCTCCTCGAGGGTGCCGAAGCGAGGGTTCGCCTCGGTGAAGTCGCTCGGCCAGTACCCGTGATAGCCGTCCTCGCTCTCGGTGCGCTGCACGTTGGCGTAGGGCGGCGAGAGCCAGATCGCGGTGACGCCGAGCGCCTCCAGGTAGTCGAGCCGCCCGCGCACCCCCGCCCAGTCGCCCCCCTGGAAGCGCGCGAGGTCGTCCGGCTCGGGCCCGATCCCCTCGAGCACGTCGTTGCCCGGATCGCCGTCGTCGAACCGGTCGACCACGATCTGGTAGACGATCTCGTCCCGCCAGTCGTCCGCGTGCGTCCGCACCGCCGCGTCGGCGGGCGGCTCACAGCCGGCGAGACAGACCAGGAGAAGCGCCCAACGCACGCCGCCACTATGAGGCCTGGGCTCCGGAGCGCCCACTCCCGTAAGACGTCCGGAGATGCTACAGCATCTCCATGCGTCACTTCATCCTGACGGGACTCCTCGCGACCGCCTGCGCCGGGGCTCCACCTCCGAGGCCGGCGTCGCCCCACGCAGCGACGCCGTGCTCCGAGACCCAGAGCGCCGAGACCCAGAGCGCCGAGACCGCTCCGCAGCCGGAGGCCGAGGCGCCCGCTCGCGCCGAGGCCTCGCCCACCCACGCCCCCGACGGCCGCCCCTACGGCTCGCTGCCGCGGGAGCACATTCGCCGGAGGATGCGAACGATCGTCGGCGACATGCGCGCCTGCTACCAGACCCGGGTCCTCGCCGTCCGTCCCGGCTACGAGGGCCGCGTGGTCAGCTCCGTGGTGATCGCGGCCGACGGCAGCGTGGAGGAGGTCACCTTCCCGGAGGACGACATCGGCATGACGACGATGCGCGACTGCATGGAGGGTGTCCTGCGCGCGGTGCGCTTCGATCCACCGGAGGGCGGCGGGATCGTCGGCTTCAACTATCCCTGGCACTTCTCGACCGGAGGCCGAGCGTCAGAGTGAGATCGAGCCGAGCAGCGGCACGGTGCCGACGCGGACGCTCGGGTCGATCGCGGTGAGGGCGTCGACGAGCCGGGGCATGCGCATCGCGGGGAGCGGGCGGGCGCCGGCGTCCATGGGGCGGAAGAAGTTGTCCCAGTGGCTCAGGAGCACCGCGCCCGGGCGGAGCGCGCCCATGACGCGCGGGGCGAAGCGCTCGGTGGTGGTCCAGCCGGCCACGCACATCAAGAGGAGGTCGACGTCCCGCTCGGGGTAGGCGTCGAGCAGGTCCGCGCTGCCCAGGTGGTAGAGCCGCCGACCGGCGACCCGGATGTCGACCCCGAAGACCGCGCCACAGCGATACTCGTGCGTGCGGAGCGGGATCTGGTCGCAGTCGCTGATGTCGCCCGGCGACGGGATGCGCCCGAACGCGAAGGCGGAGTGCACGCTCGGCACGAAGCGGAGCTCGAACGGCCCGACCTCGGCGCGGGAGGGCTCGCGGCCGCGGCTCTCGACGTCGACCACCTGCGTCTCGGGCACGCCCTCGAGGCGGCAGAGGTGCACGCACGAGCGGGAGCCGTAGACGGTGGCCCCGGTGCGCTTCGCGATGGCCGGCACGTCGAGCACGTGGTCGAAGTGGGTGTGACCGGCGACGATGGCGTCGGCGCGGGGGGCGTGGCGCGCGACGAGCGTGGGGTCGCTCGACAGGCCCCCGAGCAGCCGGCGCAATGGAGCGCGCGTCACGTAGGGGTCGACGAGCACGGTGAAACCGTCGTGCTCGATCGCGAAGCCGGCCGTGCCCAGCCAGGTCACGGTGATGGGGCCGCGCTGGGCGGGGACCTCGAAGTCGCGAGGGCCGAACGAGAGGTCTTCGGGGCGCACGGCGCGGAGCGTATCACCTGGACAGCGCGCGAGCGGCCGTGCGTCAATGCGCGCGATGAGGCGCCTGCTGACGTTTGCCCTGGTCTGCGCCGTCACCGCGCCCGCGGCGGCGCAGGAGCGCCCGACGGCCGACCCGACGCCAGCCTCGGAGCCGCTCCGCGCCGTCGAGCGCATGGCCGAGCCGGAGGCCGAGCTCGAGCCCATCCCCACGCCCCAGATCGGGCGGCGCATCGAGGAGACCTTTCGCGAGCTGCAGGACGTGGCGCCGCGGCTCCGTCGGCAGCGCGAGATCAAGGTGATCCGGGACGCCCTGCCCCCGTTCACCCGGGAGGTCGACCTGATGCGCGCCCTCCCGGCGCTCGAGCGGCTGCACGGCCTGTCCCCGCGCGCGCTGCTCGACCTGGAGCAGGAGTGGGAGCGCATCTCGCGCCGGCTCTCGGCGTGGCAGTCGGCCCTCGAGGCGCGGGTGACCTCGCTCGCCGAGGAGCGCTACCACGTGGGCCGCGCCAAGCGGCAGTGGCGCATGACCATGGAGGCGGAGCGGGAGGAGCCGCTCCCCGCGTCGCAGCTCGAGCGCATCCAGCGCCTGCAGGGCGAGATCCGGCGCGTGAACCGCCGCCTCGAGCGCCGCATCGACGAGGTGCTCGAGCTCCAGGGGCAGCTCTCGGACGAGGGCCTCCGGATCGCGGCGATGCTCGCCCGCATCCAGTCGGCGCGGCAGCAGGCGCGGGATGAGCGCGTGCACCCCGACCACCGCGCGCTCTGGGACGGCGGCGGCTGGCTGCCCGACGCGCGACCGGAGGCCATCCCGAGTCAGGTCGCGGAGGAGCACGCGGCCACCCTGGCCACCTTCCTGCGCCGGGAGCGGGTCATGCTCGGGGTGCACGCCGCGCTCTTCCTGGCGATCGCGCTGCCGCTGCTGTGGCTCCGTCGGCGCTATGGCGACGCGTCTCCCCGGGCCCACGTCGCGCCGCTCCGGGCGCTGCGGGCGCGGCCGCTCGCGAGCGCCGCGGTCCTCGCGCTGGTGGCCACCCCGGTCGTGCACGCCTACGAGCCATCGGTCGTGCGGGCGCTGGTGCTGCTCCTGTTCGTGCCCGCGATCCTCCGGCTCGCGCCCTACCTGTTGTCCGAGCCGCGCCGACCGATCCTGGGCCTCATCGGCCTCGCCGCGGTGAGCACCGTCGTCGCGGTGGGCTACGCGCCGCCGATGCTCCGTCGGGCGCTGCTGCTGCTGCTGCCCTTCGGCGGCGTCGTGTTCGCGTGGCTGCTCCACCGCGGGCTCGCGGGGCGCGCTCCCCTCACCGGCGGGCAGCGGCTGGTGGGCTGGATCCTGCGGCTCTCCGCGTTCCCCTTGGTCCTGGCGAGCTGGTACGGCGCGGCCGGCTACGTCGAGCGCGCCGCGGTGTGGATCGACGGCACCTTCACCGTGATCGAGATGACGGTGGTGGCGATGATGGCGGTCGACCTCGCCTCGGCGATGATGCGGCAGGCGGCCCGGACGCGCTGGGCGCGCGCGCTCTGGACGTTCCGCAAGCGCCGCCTCGCCGCGACCCGCACCCTCGCCCGCGTGTTCCGATGGGTGGGCCTCGGCGGCGTCCTCTACGCGGCCCTCGTCGGCTTCGACGTGCTCGACCCGCTGGTCGACGGCAGCCGCCTCGTGCTCCGCAAGAGCTACGCCTTTGGCTCGATCGAGCTGTCGGTCGGCGAGGTCATCGCCTTCGTCTCGGTCATCGCCGGCACCTTCGTCGTCGTCCGCCTCGTGCACTTCCTGCTCTCGCAGGAGTTCCTGCCGCGCTTCGATCTCGGCCAGGGCACCGAGGCCGCCATCTCGCTCACCGTCAGCTACCTGCTGGTCGCCCTCGGCGTCGTGCTCGCGTTCGGCAACGCGGGCGTGAACCCGGAGCAGCTCGCCCTGCTCGGCGGCGCGCTCGGCGTCGGCATCGGCTTCGGCCTGCAGAACGTGGTCAGCAACTTCGTGTCCGGCCTCATCCTCGTGGCCGAGCGCCCGATCAAGGTGGGCGACGTCATCGAGATGGAGGAGCTCGTCGGCACCGTGCAGCGCATCGGCATCCGCTCCAGCACCGTCCGCGCGCTCACCGGCGCCGAGGTCATCGTGCCCAACGCCGACCTGATCAGCGGCAACCTCGTCAACTGGACGCTCAGCGACGCCCGCCGCCGCGTCGACGTCAAGGTCGGCACCGGCTACGCGCACGACCCCTCCGAGGTGAAGCGCATCCTCGAGGGCGCGGTCCGCGGCCAGCGCGGCGTGCTCAACGATCCGAAGCCCGAGGTGCTCTGCACCGGCTTCGGAGACAGCAGCGTCGACTTCGAGGTCCGCGTGTGGACGGGCAGCTACAGCGAGGGGGTGCGGGTGTACTCGGAGCTCGCCCAGCGCATCCACCGCGTGCTCGGCGAGGAGGGCGTCGAGATCCCGTTCCCGCAGCGCGACCTGCACCTCAAGTCCGGCGCCGAGGCGCTGGGCTCCGAGACCGCCGAGTAGGACACCGCCCGGGCGCCGCGTTATACCGCTCGACGTGGGCGCGGCGGCGGAGATGTTCTTGCTCACCCGCGGCCTCCGGCAGCGCGCCGACGGGCTGGAGCTGACCTACTGGGGCTGGAGCGCGGACGGCCCGATCCGCGTCGTGCTCACCGGCGAGCGCGCCCGCTTCTTCGTCGAGCGGGACGTCGAGACCCGGGCCGGCGACCGGGCCGAGAGCCCGCTGACGACGCTCGACGGCGCGCCGGTCGACGAGGTGACCTTCGCCGACCGCCGGGCGATGCGCGCCGAAGCCGATCGGCTGCGGCGCCAGGGCACGCCGGCGTGGGAGGACGACGTCAAGCCCGCCGACCGCGTGCTGATGGAGCGCTTCATCACCGCGGGCTGCCGCGTCGAGGGCGAGGCCCGCCGCCGCCGCGGCTTCGTCGAGTACGTGAACCCGACGCTCTCGCCGGCCGACGTCACCCCGCAGCTCGTCGTCTCCTCGTTCGACGTCGAGTCGGAGGGCGCGGACGGGCCGCTCCTCTGCGTCGCCATCGTCACCGGCGACGAGGAGCGCGTCTTCGTCCGCGGCCGCGGCCCCGCGCTGCCGGGCGTCCGCTACTTCGACGACGAGCGGGGCGCGCTGAGCGCCTTCCTCGGCTACGTCGAGGCGCGCGACCCCGACGTGCTCATCGGCTGGAACGTCATCGACTTCGACGTCGACTATCTGTCCAGGCGCTGCGAGGCGAACGGGCTGCGCTTCTCGCTCGGACGGGACCGATCGCGGGCCCGCGTGCTCCGCGGCCACCAGCCCAACGCGCCCGCGGTGGCCATGGTCTCGGGCCGCGTGGTCCTCGACGGCATCGCCACGATGCGCGCCGCCACCTGGAGCTTCGAGCGCTGGAGCCTCGAGCACGTGGGCCACGCGCTGCTCGGGCGCGGCAAGGCCATCGCGAAGGTCGAGGACAAGCTCGGGGAGATCCTCCGCATGTACCGCGAGGACCTGCCCGCTCTCATCGGCTACAACCTCGAGGACTGCCGGCTGGTGCGCGACGTCTTCGACGCGGCGCACGTGCTCGACTTCGCGATCGAGCGACAGCGCCTGACCGGCCTGACCATGGATCGCCGCGCCGGCGCGGTCGCGTCCTTCGACTACCTCTACCTCCCCCGCCTCCACCGGCGCGGGCGGGTGGCTCCCTCGAAGGGCATGCGCGGCGAGCCCCTGACGAGCCCGGGCGGCTACGTGATGGACTCGGATCCCGGGCTCTACGAGAACGTGCTCGTCCTCGACTTCAAGAGCCTGTACCCGAGCCTGATCCGCACCTTCCTGGTCGACCCGCTCGGCCTCGCGGTCTCGGACGGCGACCAGGTCCAGGGCTTCGCCGGCGCGACCTTCTCGCGCACCGAGCACATCCTGCCCGGCCTCATCGAGACGCTCTGGGCGGCCCGGGACGAGGCCAAGCGCAAGGGCGACGCGGCGCTGTCCCGCGCCATCAAGATCCAGATGAACTCGTTCTACGGGGTGCTCGGCACGCCGCAGTGCCGCTTCTACGACCCGCGCCTCGCGACCTCGATCACCCGGCGCGGCCACGAGGTCCTGCGCGGCAGCCGCGAGGTGGTCGAGGCCGAGGGGCACCGCGTGATCTACGGCGACACCGACTCTCTCTTCGTGCTGCTCGGCTCCGGCCTCGACGCCGCCGCCTGCGAGGCCCGGGGCGCCGCGCTCGCCGAGACGCTCAACGCGCACTGGCGTGAGAAGGTGCGCCGCGAGCACCGGCTCGAGAGCGCGCTCGAGATCGAGTACGAGACCCGCTACGCGCGCTTCCTGATGCCGACGATGCGAGGGAGCGAGCAGGGGAGCAAGAAGCGGTACGCCGGCTGGGTGGACACCGCCGGCGGCGGCGGCAAGCTGGTGGTCAAGGGCCTCGAGGCGGTGCGCACCGACTGGACCCCGCTCGCGCGCCGCTTCCAGAAGGAGCTGCTCCGGCGCGTCTTCACCGACCAGCCCTACGAGGCGTGGATCCGCGAGCTCACCGACCGCCTCTACCGCGGCGAGCTCGACGACGAGCTCGTGTACCGCAAGCGGCTCCGGCGCGACCTCGACGACTACACCCGCAACGTCCCGCCCCACGTCGCCGCCGCCCGCCAGCTCGGCAGGCCGGTGCGCGAGATCGAGTACGTCATCACGGTCCGCGGCCCGCAGCCGTCCGAGCTGCGCTCCGCGGCCCTCGATCACGCCCACTACCTCGAGCGTCAGCTCGCGCCCGCCGCGGCCGCCGTGCTGCCGTTCCTCGGCGCCGACTTCATGAAGCTCGGCGGCCGACAGCTGTCCCTCTTCTGACCGGGGCCTCGCGTTCGACCGCCGGGTGATCCAGCATGGCGCGCATGCGCACCTCGCTCGGAGCCCTCGCCCTCGCCGCTCTCCTCTCCGCCTGCGGCGGCTCGACCGCCGACGAGGCGACGCTGCGCGCTCAGCTGCGGGAGGAGGTGCGCGCCGAGATGGAGGCGGAGGCGGCGCAGGCCGCGCGCCGCAACCAGCCCCAACAGGTCGACGTGGAGATGCCCGACGTCGAGCGCTACCTCGTCGACACGGCGCACGCGCCGGCCCGGGGCGCCTCGGCGCCCCTCGTGACCATCGTGACGTTCAGCGACTTCCAGTGCCCGTTCTGCGGGCGCGTGCAGCCGACGCTCGAGCGGCTGCTGCGGGCGCACCCAGACGAGCTGCAGCTGGTCTTCCGGAACAACCCGCTGCCGTTCCACCAGGAGGCGATGCCGGCCGCCGAGGCCGCGCTCGAGGCCTACGATCAGGGCGGCGACGCGATGTTCTGGCGCTACCACGACCTGCTCTTCGCCAACCAGCAGTCGCTCGACCGCGCCAGCCTCGAGCGGTACGCGGCCCAGGTCGGCATGGACGCGACGCGCCTCGCGGACGCGCTCGACCGGCACACCCACCGCGCGCGCATCCAGGAGGATCAGGCGGAGACCAACGCCCGCGGGGCCCGCGGCACGCCGGCGTTCTTCCTCAACGGGCGTCAGCTCATGGGCGCGCAGCCCTACGAGCGCTTCGAGGAGATTGTCGAGGAGGAGCTCGCGCTGGCGCGCCGGCTGATGGAGGCGGGCGTGCCGCGCGGCGGGCTGTACGCGCACCTCATGCAGGACGCGCGCACCGAGGCCGCGCCGGAGCCCGAGGCCGCGCCGCTTCGCGCCCAGAGGCGCCCCGACCCGGACGCCGTCTACCGCGTCCCGGTCGGCAATCAGCCCCAGCAGGGTCCGGACGACGCGCTCGTCACCATCGTCGAGGTCGCCGAGTTCGAGTGTCCCTTCTGCGCCCGCGTGCAGCCGACCCTCGACCAGCTCCGCCAGCGCTACGGGAGCGACCTCCGGATCGTGTTCCGGCACAACCCGCTGCCCTTCCACCAGAACGCGATGCCCGCGGCGGAGGCGGCGGCCGAGGTCTACGCGCAGGGCGGCGCGAGCGCGTTCCATCGCTACGCGGCGATCCTCTTCGAGAACCAGCGCGAGCTCACCCGCGACAACCTGCTCGCGTGGGCGACCCAGGTCGGCGTCAGCGCGGCAGACGTCGACCGCGCCCTGTCTGACCACCGCCACCGGCCGACCATCGAGGCCGACCAGCGCCTCGCGCAGAGCCTCGGCGCGAGCGGCACCCCCAGCTTCTTCATCAACGGCCGCCTGCTGCGCGGCGCCCAGCCCTACGAGGCGTTCGAGCGAGCGGTGAACGACGCGCTGACCCGCGCCCGGGCCGAGGTCGCCCGTGGCACGCCCCGCGCCCAGGTGTACGCCCGCCTCATCGAGGACGGCGCGACGAGCCCGCAGCTCCTCCCCGGCGGCGAGCCGGAGCCCGCGCGGCCGGCTCCCGACCACGTCTACGCCATCCCGGTCCCCAGCAGCGCACCCTCCCGCGGCCCGGCGGACGCCCCGGTCACCCTGCAGCTCTTCAGCGACTTCCAGTGCCCGTTCTGCAACCGCATCCGGCCGACCCTCGACCAGATCGTCCAGCACTACGGCAACCAGGTGCGCGTGGTCTGGCGTGACTACCCGCTGCCCTTCCACCAGAACGCGATGCCGGCGGCCCGCGCCGCCCGCGAGGTCCACCGCCAGGGCGGCGACCGGGCCTTCTGGGAGTTCCACGACCTGGTCTTCGACAACCAGCGCAACCTCACGACCGACGAGCTCGTCCGCCTCGCGGGCACGGTCCGCGGCGTCAACGCGCGCCGCGTCCGCCAGGTGCTCGAGTCGGATCGCTACGAGGCGGAGGTCCGCGCCGACATGCAGGCCATCACCGACGCCGGCGCCCGCATCGGCACCCCGAGCGTCTTCGTCGAAGGCCGCCTCATCCAGGGCGCCCAGCCCTTCGCCGCCTTCCAGGCGGCCATCGACGCCGCCCTCGCCGCTCCCTGACCTCCTCCTCGGAGGTCGTCGGGGCCTTCATGTTCTCTCGCCGAGGCGCAAAGGTGCAGGCGACAGGATGTCCTTCGTGTGAGGTCTTCGGCGGCTTCAGAATTTCACGCAAAGATGCAAAGACGCAAAGGTCGATGCAGGCAGCGGGATGGACGCACGCCACCCTCGTCACACCTTTTTCGTGTGAGGTCTTCGGGGGCTTCTGAATCTCACGCAGAGACGCAGAGATGGGTCGGGGGGCAGGGTCACTGACGCTCCCAGCTCGACCTCGGCCACGGACTCCGCGTCCACCGCGGCGACGCCGCCACGTCGACTCTCCCGAGCCCCACCGCCAGTCGACCCGTCACGGACTCCCTCGCCAGACCTCCTTCGTTCGAGGTCTTCGGCGGCTTCAGAATTTCACGCAAAGACGCAAAGACGCAAAGGTCGATGCAGGCAGCGGGATGGACGCACGCCACCCTCGTCACACCTCCTTCGTGTGAGGTCTTCGGGGGCTTCTGAATTTCACGCAGAGGCGCAGAGACGCAGAGATGGGTCGGGGGGCAGGGTCACTGACGCTCCCAGCTCGACTCGGCCGAGGACTCCGCGTCCACCGCGGCGACGCCGCCACGTCGACTCTCCCGAGCTCCACCGCCAGTCGACCCGTCACGGACTCCCCCCCCCACCCCGGCGACGCTCCGCCCACGTCGCCACAGCACGGCACCCGCCGGCCTACGTCCATCCCGCTGCCCCCCGCCCCTTTGCGTCTTTGCGTCTTTGCGTGAAATTAATTGCGGCCACCAAGCCCCTCACCGCACGCCCCAAGCCGGCCACCCGCCATCCCGCTGCCACCCCACCCCTTGGCGGCTCCGCGCCTTGGCGAGAGCAAGTCGCCGCCACCGAGCCGCTCACCGCAGCCCCACGCCGGCCACCCGCCATCCCGCTGCCACCCCACCCCTTGGCGGCTTCGCGCCTTGGCGAGAGCAAGTCGCCGCCACCGAGCCGCTCACCGCAGCCCCACGCCGGCCACCCGCCATCCCGCTGCCCCTCTGCGTCTCTGCGCCTCTGCGAGAGATAAATTGCGATCGCCGAGCCGCCGCCAGCCCGCCTCACCCCGGCCAGCCGCCACCCCGCTGCCACCCCACGCCTTTGCGTCTTTGCGTCTTTGCGTGAGATTAATTGCGGCCACCAAGCCCCTCACCGCACGCCCCACGCCGGCCACCCGCCATCCCGCTGCCACCCCAACCCTTGGCGGCTCCGCGCCTTGGCGAGAGCAATTCGCCGCCACCGAGCCGCTCACCGCAGCCCCACGCCGGCCACCCGCCATCCCGCTGCCACCCCACCCCTTGGCGGCTTCGCGCCTTGGCGAGAGCAAGACCGCGGCGACCGAGCCGCTCACAGCACGCCCCACGCCGGCCACCCGCCATCCCGCTGCCCCTCTGCCCCTCTGCGAGAGATAAATCGCGATCGCCGAGCCGCCGCCAGCCCGCCTCACCCCGGCCAGCCGCCACCCCGCTGCCACCCCACGCCTTTGCGTCTTTGCGTCTTTGCGTGAAATTAATTGCGCCCACCAAGCCCCTCACCGCACGCCCCAAGCCGGCCACCCGCCATCCCGCTGCCACCCCACCCCTTGGCGGCTTCGCGCCTTTGCGAGAGCAAGTCGCGGCGACCGAGCCGCCCACCGCACGCCCCAAGCCGGCCACCCACCATCCCGCTGCCCCTCTGCGTCTCTGCGCCTCTGCGAGAGATGAATTGCGATCGCCGAGCCGACCGCTGCACGGCGGCAAGCTGCCGCCCAGCCCCTTGGCGGCTTGGCGCCTCGGCGAGAGCCAGTTCGCGGCGACCGAAGCGCGAGAAGGCGCGACGGGAGGGTCAGCGGGGTCCGAGGACGAGGTAGTCGCGGGGACCGATCGAGACGGAGCCGCCGGAGACGTCGCCGCCGGAGAGGAGGTCGACGTAGCTGCCGGCCGGGATCGACACCGTGCGGGGTGAGTCCGCGCGGTTGATGGCGACCGTCACGTCCGGGGCGCTCTCGCCGCAGCCGCCCATCGCGTAGACCCACGTGTCCGCGTCGACCGAGAGCGTGCGGCGGCGGCCGCGGGTCAACGCGCGGGTCTGGGTGCGGAGGCGCGCGAGGGCGCGCACCCGGTCGCGGAGCGCGAGCTGGTGCGGGTTCAGGGACGCGTCCGACGTCGGCATCATGCGCCGGTTGTCCGGGTCGCCGCCGCCGGCGAGGCCGATCTCGTCGCCGTAGTAGAGGAGCGGGATGCCCGGGTTGGTGAAGAGGATGGCGTAGGCCACCGCGAGCCGCTCGTAGGGCGCGGCGTCGCTCGGCTGCGGCGGGCGCCAGTCCCAGCCGTTGCCCGGGTTGCTGCCCTCGCGGCAGTTCGCGATCTCGCCGCTCGCGAAGTGGATCACGCGCGGGATGTCGTGGTTGCCCGCCCAGGTCGTCATGATCGCGCTGGGCCCGTAGAACGCGTCGTTGCCGTCCATCCAGCTCGAGAGGCTCCCGAGGTTGCCGTCGGGCCGGAAGACCGCCTCGCAGAGACGCGCCTTGAGCGGGAAGTCGAACTGCCCGTCGAGCATCGTGTCCGGGTCGACGAAGCTGCGGATCAGGCCGGGGTCGTCGTAGGCGAAGGTCTCGCCGACGAGGTAGAAGCGGTCGCCCGGAGAGTCGGTGATCTCGCGGTTGAGCCGGTCGCGCAGGTCGGTCAGCCAGCTGAGCGGCACGTGCTTGATCGCGTCGAGGCGGTAGCCGTCGAGGTCGTACTCGCGGGCCCACCACAGCGCGTCGTTCACGCTCCAGCGGCGCGCGTCCGCGTTCTCGAACTCGAACGCGGGCAGGTAGTCGGTGAAGGCGCAGCGGGTGCCCCAGTAGGGATCGTCCCAGAGGTTCTCCGGGCCGCAGAGCGGGAGGCGGCCATCGCCCCGGCGCGCGAACCAGTCGGGGTGCGCCGCGTGGAGCCCGCTGTCGATGTCCACGTGGTTCATCACGTAGTCGAAGAGCACCTTCATCGGCCGGCCGTCGGCGCCGGTCGTGGCATGCGCGGTGTCCACGAACGCGCGCAGATCCGCCTCGGTGCCGATGCGGCTCTCCACCTCGGGGCGCGGTACGGGGTTGCGCGGGTCCGAGTAGTCGATGTTCGCCGGCGACGGCCAGTAGCCGTGGTAGGCGCTGTACTGCCGCGGGTCGGAGGCCGGATCGATGGCGGCCCCCGCGGTGTCGCGGTTCTCGTACGGCGCGCTGAGCCAGACCGCGGTCACGCCCAGGTCGGCGAGGTAGTCGAGCGCGCCGGTCACGCCCCGCAGGTCTCCGCCCTCGTACTGCCCGCTCGGGCCGCGCGCCGCGTCGCCGTCGGTAGCGCCGGGCACCGGGTCCGCCCGGCCGTCCGCGTCCCGGAAGCGATCGACCATCGCGAAGTACATGACGGCGTCGCGCCAGTCGAACTCCTCGAGGTCGCCGCAGCCGGTGGTGCAGACGAACATCACCGAGTTCTGGCCGCCGAAGCCGTCCGGGACGAGCTCGTCCGCGTTGGGGTCGGCGATCCAGTCGGTGCCGTCGATGATGAGCTTGTACTCGTGGCGGCCGAAGGGCTCGATGAGGGTGGTGAGCGTCCAGACGCCCGTCCCGTCGTTCGTCATCTCGAGCGCGCCCTCGGCCGGGGTGCGCGCCCACTCGCTCGGGTCGCCGGCGCGTGGCGTGAACGAGCCGCTGACCCACACGCTCGAGGCGCCCGGGTTCACGTAGCGGAAGCTGATCTCGTTGCAGGGCGGGGGCGGCGGCCCGGCGTCGAGCGGCGGCGGCTCCACGCTCCCGTCTCCGCAGCTCGCGTCGCCCGCGCCACCGTCGCCCCCGCGGCAGCGGCGCCACCCCGGGACCGGCTCGGCGTCGCGATCGATCACCGGGCCGCCGTCGACCACCGGCGGGGTGACCATGCCTTCGAAGGTGCAGCCCCCGGCGATGAGCACGGCGGCGGTGAGGGTGAGAGCGCGCATGTCGTCGAGTCCCGGTCGAGGTCGGAGCGTCACTCAGGCCGGAGACACTCTCGAGCGGAGACACTGTGAGGCGTTTTCCGGCCTCTGTCCAACCCGGGAGATCGGGCTAGACCCCCCGGGTGCACGAGCTCCGCGCGCTGCTCCGGCTCACCGGCCCGCTGCTGATCACGCAGCTCGGGAACATGCTCCTCGGCGTGGTCGACACCGCGGTGGTGGGGCGCCTCGGCGAGGTGCCGCTCGGGGCGGTCGGGCTCGGCAACGCCGTCTTCTTCACGCTCAGCGTGCTCGGCTTCGGGTGGATGCTCGCCCTCGATCCGCTCATCGCGCAGGCGGTCGGCGCCGGCGAGAAGCGGCGCGCGCGGCACCTCCTCTGGCAGGGCGTGTGGGTCGCCGCCGGCGGGGCGGTGCCGTTGACCCTGCTGGTGGTCGCGGTGACCGAGAACGTCGGGCGCTTCGGGGTGCCGCCGGAGACCGTGCGCGAGGTCACGCCGTACCTCTACGCGCGGCTCCTCGGGCTCGCGCCCTTCCTCGTGCTCGCCGCGTCGCGCGCCTTCCTGCAGGCGCGGGAGGTGACGCGGCCGCTGGTGATCGGCGTGATCCTCGCCAACGTGCTCAACCTGCCGCTCACCTGGGGCCTCGTCTTCGGGGAGCTCGGGCTGCCGCGGCTCGGCACGGCGGGCGCCGGCTGGGCCAGCGCGTTCGCGACCTGCGTGCAGCTCGCCGTGGCCCTGCTCGCGGTGACCAAGCTCTGGGGCCCGCACCGGCGGTTCCACCCGCCCGTGCTCGCACCCATCCGCAAGGTGCTGAAGCTCGGTACGCCCATCGGGCTGCAGCTCGCGGCCGAGGTCGGCTCGTTCGCCATCGTCACCGTGCTGATGAGCCGGCTGGGCACGCTGGCGCTCGGCGCGCACAACGTCGCGCTCACCCTGATCAGCACCACGTTCCAGGTGGCGGTGGCGCTGGGCGCGGCGACCGCGGTGCGGGTCGGGCACGCGGTCGGGCGATCCGACGCGCCGGGAACGCGGCGGAGCGGGCTGACCGGGATCGCCGCCGGCGCCGGCGCGATGCTGGCGGGCGCGGCCCTGTTCCTCACCGTGCCCGCGCACCTCGCGCGCGTGATCACCGACGAGGCCGAGGTGATCGCGGCCGCGGTGCCGCTGTTCGCGGTGGCCGCCGCCTTCCAGATCTCCGACGGCGTACAGGCGGTGGCCGCGGGCGCGCTCCGGGGCGCGGGCGACACGCGCTGGCCGCTCGTCGCCAACCTGGTCGGGCACTACGCGATCGGCGTCCCCCTCGGCGCGACGCTCGCGTTCACGCTCGAGATGGGCGCGGTGGGGCTCTGGTGGGGGCTCAGCGCGGGGCTGACCGCGGTGGCCATCGGCCTCACCGCGCGCTTCGCCTGGCTGTCGCGGCGACCGATCGCGCGCGCCTGAAAGGTCCCCGGAAGCTTGATCGGGGAGCGCCGCCGTCGCAGGCTCCGCGCCCTCGGAGGAAGACCATTGCCGACGCTTCGGTTCCACACGACCGCCTCTCTCGTCGCCGCGCTCGCGTCGGGGCAGCTCTTCGGCTGCGACGCCAGCTCGGAGGATCCCGCCGATCCCAACCCCAGCGGCGGCGGCGGCGGTAGCCGCGCGGACGACGAGCCGCGCCCCGCGCCCCCTGCGTCGGCCGACGCCTCGTTCCTCGACGCCTTCGCCGAGACCGGGCGCTTCCGCTACGGACACCCGCGCGCGATCGAGGTCCTGCCCGACGGCAGCGGCGTGCTCTACCTCCGCTCCGGCGGGCGGGACGCCGAAGGCAAGCTCTACGTCTTCGACCCCGCGACCGGCGAGGAGCGCGAGCTGCTGACCGCGGCCCAGCTGCTCGGCGAGGGCGGCGAGGAGGAGCTCAGCGCGGAGGAGCGCGCCCGGCGGGAGCGCATGCGCCTCACCGCCCAGGGCCTCGCGAGCTTCCGCCTCTCCCCCGACGGCGCGCAGATCCTGGTGCCGCTCTCCGGCCGGCTCTTCCTCGTGGACCGGGCCCGCATCGGCGAAGACGGCGCGATCCGCGAGCTCGAGTCCGACGCCGGCCGCGCGATCGATCCACGCTTCAGCCCCGACGGCTCCCACATCGCGACGGTGCGCGGCGGGGATCTGTACGTCATCGACGTCGCGACCGGCGCCGAGGTCCGCCTCACCACCCGCCCGAGCGAGCAGGTCGAGAACGGCCTCGCCGAGTTCGTCGCCCAGGAGGAGATGGGCCGGATGCGCGGCTTCTGGTGGTCGCCGGACTCGCGTTCCATCGCCTACCAGCAGACCGACCACGCGGGCATGGAGCGCATGCACATCCTCGATCCGATGCACCCGGAGCGAGAGCCGCAGGCCTGGCCCTACCCGCGGCCGGGCGAGGCGAACGCCGCCGTGCGCCTCGGCGTGATCCCGATCGCGGGCGGCGCCACCCGCTGGATCGAGTGGGACCACGACGCGCTGCCCTACCTCGCGACCGTGGAGTGGCCCGCGCAGGGCCCGCTCACCCTCCTGGTGCAGGACCGCGAGCAGGAGCAGGAGACCCTGCTCTCCGCCGACCCGTCGAGCGGGGCGACGACGACGCTCCTGACCGAGTCCGACGAGGCGTGGATCAACCTCGATCAGTCCACGCCGCGGTGGCTCGCCGACGGCTCGAGCTTCCTCTGGAGCAGCGAGCGCGAGGGCGACTGGCGGCTGGAGCTGCGCGGGGCCGACGGCGCGCTGGTGCGGACGCTGACCCCCGAGGGCTTCGGCTACCGCAAGCTGCTGCACGTCGACGAGGCGGCGGGCGTCGTCTGGGTGGCGGCGAGCGCGGAGCCGACCGAGACCCACCTCTACACCGTGCCGCTCTCGGGCGAAGGCGAGCCGACGCGACGCAGCGAGGCGGCCGGCGAGCACGAGGCGGTGCTGGCGAGCGGGACCGACGTCTGGGTCCACGCCTGGCAGACCGAGGACGGCGAGGTCGCGAGCGTGGTGAAGCGCGGCGACGAGACGATCGGCGCGCTGACCTCGAGCCTCGAGGAGCCGCCCTTCATGCCGAGCCTGTCGTTCGAGACGGTCGGGCGGCGCGAGTGGCGCGCGGTGGTGGTGCGCCCCCGCGACTTCGACGAGAGCCTCCGCTACCCGGTGATCGTGCACGTCTACGGCGGGCCCCACGTCCGCTACGTGACGAAGACCCCCCGCCGCTACCTGCTCTCGCAGTGGCAGGCCGACCACAACTTCATCGTCGTGACGATCGACGGGCGGGGCACGCCGGGGCGCGGCCGCGAGTGGGAGCGCGCGATCGACGGCGACTTCATCTCGGCGCCCCTCGAGGATCAGGTGGAGGCCCTGCAGCAGCTCGGCGACCGCCACCCCGAGATGGACATGGAGCGGGTCGGCGTCTGGGGCTGGAGCTTCGGCGGCTACTTCAGCGCGATGGCCGTGCTCCGTCGCCCGGACATCTTCCGGGCCGGGGTCGCCGGGGCGCCGGTGAGCGAGTGGCGCGACTACGACACGCACTACACCGAGCGCTACATCGGGCTACCCGAGGAGGAGGGCGCCGAGGGCGCCTACCACCGGAGCAGCGCGCTGACCTTCGCCGGCGAGGTGCCCGAGGCGGACCACCGCCCGCTCCTGATCGTGCACGGCACCGCGGACGACAACGTCTACTTCAGCCACGCGCTGAAGCTCCAGAACGCGCTCTTCTCGAGCGGCCGGCCCGCCGACCTGCTCGCGCTCAGCGGCCTGACCCACATGGTCCCCGACGCCAACGTCGTGCGCCGGATGCATCAGCGCATCATGGCCTTCCTCGAGGGCCACCTCAGACGAACGCCGTGACCACGGTGACGTTGTCGTGCGTGCTGGCGTCCATCGCCGCGCGCACGAGGAGGTGACAGGTCTCGTCGGCGCTCGTCGCCGATCCGATGAGCCCGCACAGGGTCTCGTCGGGCACGACGTCGGTGAGGCCGTCGGAGGCGAGCACCACCCGATCGCCGGGCTGGAGCCGCACCCACGCGCCGTCCACGCGGGGCTCCTGCCGGTCGCCGCCGATCGCGTTGACCAGGATGTGGCTCAGGTGGGAGAGGTCGACGTCGGCGCCGTCGTTCCCCGACTCCTTGCGCACCCGCTCGGCGAGGCTGTGGTCCTCGGTGAGCTGGTCGAGGCGCCCCTCGCGCCAGAGATAGGCGCGGCTGTCGCCGACGTGGGCGACGAAGAGCTCGCGGTCGAGCAGGTAGGCCATCACCAGCGTGGTGCCGAGCTTGGGGCTCGCGTGCTTGCGCTCCGCGACCGACCAGAGCCGCTGCTGGACGCGCCGGGCCATCTGCCCGACCCCGTCGATGAGGGCGCGGCGGTGCTCGTCGTCCAGCGACTCGCTCCAGGGCATGTGGTGGGCGAGCCACTCGACGACTCCGTCGACGGTGACCGCGCTCGCCAGATCGCCCGAGCCGTGGCCGCCCATGCCGTCAGCCACGACGAGCACGGTGCCCTCCGACGCGGCGAGGTCGGCGCCGGGATCGCGCGCCAGGCTGGAGGCGCGCACCGCCACGCAGCGGCTCACGTCGGCGACGAGGAACTGATCCTCGTTGCGCTCGCGGCCGCCGACGTGGGTGAGCCCGCCGGCGTCGCGGCGCGGTCCCTGGGTCTCGTTTCGGCCGCGGAGGTTGGGGAGCGTCTGCGGGCCGGGATCGAACTGTGCCTGAGCCATCGATCGACGGACCCAGCAAGCCACGCGCCGGACTGCCCTACGGCGGCCCGGCGCGTGGATCCCGTGTCGGGTCGCCCCGACGGGTCGAAATGCGTCAGCCCTCTTCGGCCGCGGGGTCGCCCGCGTCCATCTCGTCCATCGTGTCGTCCGCGTCGTCGCCGCCCTCACCCCCGGAGGTGGCGGGCTCCGCGCCGCCCGGGAGCTCGCCGCTCACGCCGCCGGTCGTCGTCATGTACGCGAGGACCGCCTCGAGGTCGTCGTTCGAGAGGCGGCTCTCGCGGATCGCCGGCATGCCGTCCTCACCCTCGCGGACCTGCTGGCGCATGCGCGCCGGGTCCCAGCCCAGGTTGTCGAGCGTGGGCGCGCCGCTCGCGTGGCAGGCCATGCAGATCTGGTTGTAGACCGTCTCGCCGCGCGCGATGTCGTTCGAGGCGATCGGCCCCGCGTAGTCCGCGCTCGTCTCGTGCGCCTCGTGCGCTCCTTCACCGCCGCTCCCTCCGCACGCCCCGAGGGTGAGCGCGAGGGCCGACATCCAAGCCAATCGGGTCATCTCTTCCTCCTCCAGGCCCCGTCTGGCGGGGCGGCGGCATGTCACCACGCAGAGAGGAAGGGGGCAAGTCCGCGGGTCAGGCGAGCTCGCGCAGGGCGGCCTTGCGGACCTTCTTGCGGTCGCGGGGCGAGCCCTCGAGCGCGGCGCCAGCGTCGAACCCGAGCCCGGCGAGCTCGTGCACCGCGGTGTGGACCAGCATCGGATCGTCGCCGACCAGGGCGTCCGCGAGCCACCGCCCGCGCGGCTTGCCCGCCTGCTTCTTGACCCACTTCGCCCAGTCCTCGGGCCGCTTGCCCAGGTCGTGCCCCGTCAGGGTGCGCAGCGCGAGGTGGGCCCGCTCGGCCATCTCGGCGTCGAAGGGGTCGAGCGCCCGCGCGAACGCCTCCAGCGCCTTCGGATCGCGGAGGCGATGGAGCGCGGTCACGTAGCGGAGCCGAGGGCCGCGATCGACGTGGGCGAGCGGCAGCGCCTCCCGCATCGGGGCGAGCACCGCCTCGATGGGGCCGCGCTCGTCGCGCCAGCGCTCGAGCGACACGACCGCCGCGTCGAAGGTCTGGAGGTCGGAGTCGAGGATGCGCTCGGCCAGCGCCTCGAGCACCGCGTCGCCGCCGACGTCGACGCCGAGCAGCGTGGCGTAGAAGCGCTTGTCGGTCTCGGGCCGCCGCATCAGCGCGGCGACCGTCGTCGACGCCTCCGCGCCGAAGCCGGCCAGGACGCGCGCGAGCGGCCCGGTGTCGCGCCCCCGCGCGAGCGACTTGAAGGGCAGCCGTCGGTCGAACCAGCACAGCCCGGGGAAGGCCTCGGCCACGAAGGGGAGCGCCTCGGCGCCGAGCGACCGGAAGGCGGCCACCGCGGGGCCCTCGTCCTCGGGCCCCACCGAGCGGAGCTGCTCGATGAGCTTCTTCGCCCGGTGGCGCACGGTCGGCGCGGGCACCGCCGGGGGCGCGGGGCGCTCGGGCTGCCGCGCGTCGAACCCCGGCACGATCAACCGCTCCTCGCTGTGCACCCGGCGCTCGCGCGGCTGTTGCAGCTCGAGGGCCTCGTCGACGTCGAGCGCGGGCAGCTCCAGCGCGTCGTCCACGTCGATGCCCTCGCTCTCCTCGACCTCGACCTCGGGCTCGGGCTGGGCCTGCGGAGCCTTTCGGGCGCCGGGGCGCGCGGTCGGCGCCGGCGCGGTCGCCTCGGCCGGGGGCGGCGCGGTCTGCTTCAGCGACTCCGGCCGGGCGTCGAACTTCGGGACCGCGACGACCTCCTCGCACACCGCCCCGCTGGGCCTGCGCAAGGAGTACCGGCCATCGTTCGCGCCGCCCATGCCTGGTTCAGCCTAGGCCACGCATTCGTCATTCGCATCACTTTTCATACGGAGCGGAATCCGTCAGACTGACACCGTCCAGATGATGAACACGCAGCACCGTTCGTCTCCCCCCGGGATCTCAGGCTCGAAGACCCCAGCGGCGTGCGCTTCTGGCACGGCTTGCGGCGCCGCGATCGCAGTCGCGGACGCACGACCTCCGGTCACGTCGCGTGGCGCGTCCTTTGCTCGATGGAGGCCCGTGCAGCGCCTCGGCTTCGTCCTCCTCGCCTCGCTCCTCACCGCTTGCTTCGGGGAGCCGCCCATCGAGAACGCCGACCTCGGCATGAAGCAGTCGTCCCTGACGGCGGCGGAGCGACGGGTCCGCGCGGCGCAGATCCGGGACGCGGCCTTCGCGAACGGCATCACGCAGGGCTGGCTGCTGGCGGGCATCGCCGACGCCGAGACCCGCATGAGCCACTGCTGGAGCGAGCTGACCTGGGCGTGTCAGGGCCCGAACAGCGCGGACTGCGGCGGCGGGCCGGTGGTGGCCGGCGCGGGCGACGGCCCCTGCTCGGCGCGCCAGGGCGGCCTCGGCATGTTCCAGTTCGACGCCGGCACCTTCGACGACACCCTGCGGCGCGAGGGCGACCGCATCCTCTCCATCGCGGGCAACGTCGCGGCCGCGGTCGACTTCGTCGTCAACATGGTCATCCGCTCGACCTACGTCTCCGGCGTCGACAACCGGACGCAGGCGATCGACTGGATCAACGGCGTGCGCATCGGCAACGGCCGCTGGGACGCCTGGGTCCGGACCGTCACCCACTACTACAACGGCTGCCGCCCGAGCTACTCGTGCTTCCCGTCGCGCTACGCGCACTACCGCGACAACACGACCGGCGTGTACTCGGAGATGGGCGCCGACTTCTGGGACCCGACGCCGGACTTCGGCGCCGAGTACGTGAGCCAGAGCTTCCCCCTCGCCCGCGACCCCTTCGAGCTCTACCCCGGCCAGGAGCAGGCGGGCTACATCGAGCTGCGCAACGTGGGCTCCGAGACCTGGACGCCGGGGGCCACCCTGCTCGGCACCACCGGCCCGCGCGACGTCGAGAGCCCGATCGCCGGCAGCGACTGGGTGGCGCCCAACCGCGCGGCCACCGTCGACGCCCCGGTCGCCCCGGGCGAGGTCGGCCGCTTCTCCTTCTCGGTCCGCGGGCCCGACGCGCTCGGCGACTACCCCCAGTACTTCACCCTCGTCCAGGAGGGCGTGGCCTGGTTCAGCGACCAGGGCGGCCCGCCCGACGACCAGCTGCAGATCCGCGTGACCGTCGTCGCCTCGCCGCCGTGCGCGGACGCCGGCCCCGAGTGGGGCTGCGACGGCGCCGACCGGGTCCGCTGCCAGCACGGCGAGACGCTGCGCGAGGCCTGCCCGCACGGCTGCGTGCCGATGGGCGGCGGCGCGGTCTGCGCGGGCCCGCCGAGCGACACCGACCTGGACGGCGACGGCGCGCTGGCCGAGGTCGACTGCGACGACGAGGACCCCGGCGTCTACCCCGGCGCGACGGAGATCTGCGGCGACGGCCGCGACCAGGACTGCGACGGCAACGACGTGCTCTGCGGGGGCGGCGATGGCGGCACCTTCGTGCCGGTCGACGCCGGCCCCGGAGGCGGCGGCCTCACCGGCGGCTGCGTGGCGTCGGGCTCCCGCGCCCCGCGCGGCGGCCTCGCGCTCCTCCTGCTCGCCCTCGGCCTGCTGGCGATCAGGACTCGAGGTCCTTCACGCGAAGCCCGAGCTGATTGAAGCGGAGGCGGACCTTGCGGGCGGCGCCGGGGTCGTCGCCCTCGAGCAGCCGCGCCGCCATGCGCTCGAAGTCGCCGCCCGTCTCGCGGAAGAGCCGCACGAAGAGCTGACGCTCGAGATCCCGCGCGACGTCGCGGAGCTGAGCGCGCGGGCGGAAGCTGAAGCCGCCGGCTCGCTCGGGCTCGTCGTCGGTCGAGGCACGCCACCCGGCGCCGAGCAGCTCCCGCACCAGCTTGGCGGGGATCGGGATGGTGTCGGGCGCGCCGGTCCGTCGCCCGCTCTGCGCCGCCTCGAGCGCGTCGGCGAGCGCGAAGACGATGGCGTTCGCCAGCAGCAGCTCGAGCTCCCGCACGTTGCCCGGCCAGTCGTGCGCGCGCAGCTCCCCGGCGCTGTGGCGCGACAGGACGAAGCGCACCCCGCCGCCCGAGGGCGCCTCGCCGAACGACAGGCGCGCCTGCGGCGGCCCGTCGAGGTCGACCGCCTCCATGTAGTCGGCGAGCAGCGCCCGGTCGGGCCCGGCGGCGAGCTTCTTGCGCACGAACGCCTCGGCGAGCTCCGGCAGGTCCCGGGCGCGCTCGCGGAGCGGCGGGAGGCGCACGCGGGCCGCCGGATTGAGACGGGCGTAGAGGTCGGCGCGGAAGCTCCCCTCGCGCACCTTGGCCTCGAGGTCGGCGTTGGTCGCCGCGATCACCTTCACGTCGACCGGCCGCGGCGCGCTCTCGCCGAGCCGGGTGATCCGCGCGTCCTGCAGCGCGAGCAGCAGCATGCGCTGCGCCTCGGGCGGGAGGTTGCCGATCTCGTCGAGGAAGAGCGTGCCGCCGTCCGCCTCCTCGAACCGCCCTCGCCGATCGACCGCGCCGCTGAACGCGCCCTTCGCGGTGCCGAAGAGCTCCGACGCCATGAGCGTCTCCGGGAGCGCCGAGAGATCGACGGCCACGAAGGGCCCCTCGCGCCGGGTCGCCGGGTGCACGACCCGCTCGGCGAGCGCGCTCTTGCCGGTGCCGGTCTCACCGAGCAGGAGCATCGGGAGCGAGGTCCGGGCCAGCACCGAGACGTCGCGCCGGACCCGGGCCATCTCCGGCGAGCTGCCCCACGCGTAGCCTCCCGCCTCCGGGGCCTCGCGCCGGCGGGCCAGCACCCGCTCCACGAGCAGCCCGAGCGCGCGGGCGTCGAACGCGTCGGCGCCGGCGAGGGTGGCGAACTCGTCGACGTCGAGCGCCTCGGCCGCGTCCTCGTAGGCGAGCTCCTCGCGGCTCGTCATCAGGATCACCGGCAGCTCGCCGCGCGCCCGCCGGAGGTGCGCGAGGATCTCGATCCCCTGCAGCCGCTTGCGCGCCTTCTCGGGCACCCGCCTCGCGGGCAGCAGCCGCTCCTCCGGTACGTCGAAGGCGACGTCGAGCAGCACCACGTCGACGTCGGGGTTCTGCGCGAGCGCCTCGTCGGTCTCGGCCGCGTCGTGGGCGTGGGTCAGCGTGCAGCCCGGCCGCTGGGGGCACTCCCAGCAGGGGCCCGGGAGATCGCAGCGGGTCGCGTAGTCGTAGTCGCGCAGGAGCGCGTGGGCGAGCTCCACGTAGCGCTCGCCGTCGTCCACCACGAGCAGCTTCGGACGGTCGCTCACGCGCCCTCCCCCGCGAGCCCGCGCAGCAGCCGCTCCACCTCGAGCGCGCGGCGGCAGGCCTCGACGCACGCCGCCGGATCGGCCTCGCGCACGGCCCCCTCGAGGGCGTCGATCGCCGCGAGGTGCGCCCGGGCCTCGTCGAGCGCGTCGCTCGCGGGCAGCGCGGCGGCGAGCGCCTCGAAGCGCGCGCTCGGGCGCCCTCCCCCCGGCGCTTCGTAGAGATCCTTGGCGAGCAGCGGGGCGAGCGCCGACGGGAACGGGCCGCCCGCCGGGACGTTCCGGGCGATCCGCGCGACGTACTTGCCCACGTCGTGCGCGAGCGAGGCTCTGGCGCTCAAACCGGCTCCTCCGCCAGCCCCTCGAGGGTGCGAACGATCGCGGCGGCGTCGAAGGCGCGCACCGCGCCGACCCGGCCGTAGAGCTTGCGCAGGTTCGACAGGCGGCGCGGCGGGAAGTCGTGCACGAAGACGGCCGGCTGGTGATGGCCGGCCTCCCGCAGCGCGCCGAGGATCAACGTGCCCTGCTGCTCCTTGAGCCAGCGGGCCGCGCGCGCCTCGTCGCCGGCGAAGAGCTTGTCCGCCATGCCCTTCACGTCCCCGATCAGGTCCTCCTTGGGCGCGCGCTCGAACCGCAGGTCGATGAGCATCGCCTCGGCGCCGTCCCGCATCAGGGCGAGCGCCTCGTCCGCCGAGTGGGCGGCGACGATCTCCCAGCGCTCGGCGAGGAAGAGCCGCGCGAACTCCTCGTACTCCCCACCGTCCTCGACCACCAAGAGCCGGCTCATGGGGCGGATGATACCCCGAACGATCAAGCCGCGAGCTCGTCCTCGGCGTAGGCGCGGAAGAAGCGGAGGGTGACGGACTTGGCGAAGCCCTGGCCGCCGTCCTCCACCAGGATCGCGCCGTCGTAGCGGGCGAGCGCCGCGGTCACCAGGCCCAGGCCGCGATCCATCTTGCGGGCGTAGAGATCCGTCGTGCTGAAGCGCTGCACGCTGGTGTCGCGGACGTGGACCCGCACCACCTCCTCGCCGGTGATCTCCACCGCGGTCTCGACGTCGAGCCCGATCCGGCGAGGCGCCTCGTCCTGCCCCACCGCGAGGATCGCGTTGCGCACGACGTTCTTGAGGATGAGCACGAGGTCGACCCGGAAGACCTCGACCATCGGCGCGGGCGAGGGGCCGCGGATCACCACCTCGTCGAGGGTCACCTGCCCGGCCGCGTACTCGCCGCGCACCTCGTCGACGACCTCGCGGAAGAGCGCGCCGTCGACCGGGGTGCGGACCAGGCGCGCGACGAGTCCCGAGAGGTGGCGGTCGAGGGCGCGGAGCTCGGCGTGCGCGGCCGCGAGCTTGGCCCCGGCGCGAGCGTCCCCGCGGCTGACGCCCTGCTCGAGCGCGGAGATGGTGTGGATCGCGCGGTCGGCGCGTCGAAAGGCGGGATCGCGGCGCGCGAGATCCAGCTCGGGGCCGAGGGCGCGCTCGAACGCCGCGAGGTGACCGCCCCAGGCCTCCGTCAGCGGCTCGCCGCCGTAGAGCCGGTTCTGCAGGAAGGCGCGCTGCCCCTCGGTGGCCCCGCCCCGCCGCAGCGCGTCGACCGCGTCGCCCACCGCCCCGATGCGGTGCTTGAGCAGCTCGTGGCGCAGGCTGCCCACGAGGTAGGTGATGGCGGGGTGCAGCTCGGGGCGGCGATCGGCGAGCACGTCGAGCGGCACGAGAGAGACCCGCACCCGCCAGAGGAGGCGCGCCACCGCGGCGATCGCGAGCACGAGCGCGGCGAGCGCCACCCAGAGGGGCCAGGTCGGTGTCTCCGCGCGGGGCACCGCGGCCTCCGCCTGCGCCTCCGCCGCCGGCAGCTCGAAGCGAGCGGTGCCCTCCGGGTCGAGCTCGAACAGCTCCGACAGCGCGGTCTCCGCGTCCGGGTGGCGCGGGTTCAGCAGGACGAACTTGCGGTAGTACTCGATGGCCCGGAACTTCAGCTGCTCGTTGTCGGGCTCCTCGCGATACCGGCTCCGGAAGGCCCGGGCGAGCGGCAGGTAGAGCGCCGGATCCATCGGGGCGATGCGCGCCGCGCGCTCGAACTGCTCCCACACGTCGGGCTCGCCGCCGCGGACGCTCTCGATGAACGCCCGGTAGCGCGGCTGCGCCTCCCCGAGGAGCTGCCTCGCCTCTCGCCCCTCCGGCGACTCGGGCTCGATCGCGCGCCAGTCGGCCCACGCGTCGGGCTCTCGCTCGATGTGCCAACGGGCCCGCGCCCGGGCCCAGCGCTCGGCGGCCGAGGCCTGCCCCTCCTCCGGCGGGCCCCCATGACAGCCGGTCAGGACCAGCAGGGCCAGCGCCCCCGTCCAGCTCAGAGCCTTCACGTTCTCTCCGACCCGCCGTTCGTCATTCGCTTGGGGGGCGAGGGTAGCAACCGACGCGATTGACGGGGCGAGCACGGCGCGATTAGCCTGCTCCTCTCGTCGCACCCGAGAGCGTCGTACGGCGAGCGGCCGCAGCCACATGGGCGAGGGCCGAAAGGGGGGCTAGATGCTCGATGTGAATGGATCCCGGATGCCGCTGGACGGAGCTTCGAACGACGCGCCGGATACGGAGGCGCGCACGATGCGTGTGCTGGTGATCGACGACGAGCCGCTCATCGGGACGACCCTTCGCATCCTCCTCGACGACCACGACGTCGAGGTGGTGACCTCGGGCCGCGCGGCCCAGGAGGTGCTCGCCGAGGGATCCTTCGACGTGATCCTCTGCGACCTGATGCTCGACGATCTGTCGGGCATGGATCTGTCGGCCTGGCTCGACGAGGCGCGCCCGGACCTCACGGAGCACGTCATCTACATGACGGGCGGCGCCTTCACCGAAGACGCGCGGCGGTTCCTCCGCGAGGTGCCCAAGCAGCGGCAGCTCGAGAAGCCGTTCAGCGCGTCGGAGATCCAGGCGGTCCTCTCGCAGTTCGCCTGACCGATCCCGCTTGGAAGCGCGCGAGGATTGAGAGATCCTCGCGCGCATGCGCCATTGGATCGCGATCACGGCCTGTCTCTGTGTCGCCGGCTGCGGCGGCCTGCGCCTGAACATCATCGACAGCGCCTACCAGCGCCCGAGCAACGTGGCGGTGTACTTCACCGTGGACACGGCCACCGGCGACCCGGTGACCGGGCTCGAGGCCGACGACTTCCGTATCTACGAGGACGGGACGATCGTGAGCGTGGCCGAGAGCCAGCAGACGATCGTCAACCCGGAGGTCGCGGCCGAGCACTACACGCTCGTGCTGGTGGACATGAGCGGCAGCGTCTCGGAGAGCGATCAGGTGCCGCTGATCGAGGCGGCCACCCAGCAGCTGACCAGCCAGCTCGCCGATCACCAGCGGGTGGCGATCTACGCGTTCGACGGCTCGGAGGACATTCACCGCATCACGCCCTTCACCCAGAGCGAGGGCGCGGCGAGCGCGGGCGCGGGCCGGCTCTCGGGCTTCCGGCCGCGGGACCCGTCCACCAACCTGCACGGCGCGGTGGTCGCGGCGATCACCGAGCTCGACTCGGCCCTCGAGCGCTCGCGCACGCCGCTGCGCTTCGGCACGGTGGTGGTCTTCACCGACGGCACCGACCGCGCCTCGCGCGTCAGCGCCGACGAGATGTCGGACGCGATCGAGAACAGCCCGTACGACTTCTTCGCGATCGGCGTCGGCGACGAGATCGACGAGGGGGTGCTCGGCAACGTGGGGCGCGAGGGATACGTGATGGTGGACGACACCGAGGCGATCGACGCCGCCTTCCAGCGCATCGGCGAGCGCATCCTGCGCATGACCCAGCGCTACTACCTGCTCAGCTACTGCAGCCCGGCCCGCGCCGGCATGCACACGGTGACGGTGGAGGCGCTCGCCGACGGAGCCAGCGGATCGGTGAGCTACGAGTTCGACGCCGAGGGCTTCGGCCCGAACTGCAACTCCGAGCGGCCCCCGCCCTTCGACACCAGCCAGGGTGGCGCCACCCCGCGCGCCCGACAGCGCCGCGACCGTGGACAGCGCTTCGAGATCCGAGCCGAGGCCGTGGTCGAGTAGGGAGTCCGAGGAGGCTGCCCCTTCGTTCATCTGGCGGTGAGGGAGGGGGGAGAGTGGAGGCGGGAGGAAGGGTCGCTGCGCGACCCGGTGGGTGCGGCGGCGGGATGGTGAGACGCCGCCGGTGACCTGCTCGCCCTCGCGGAGCCGCGCGGCAGCGAGGGCGGCAGCGGGGCCGGCAGCGGCGGCGGGGCCGGCGGCGGCAGCGGGGCCGGCAGCGGCAGCGGGGAGCGGGAGCGAGGCCGGCAGCGGGGAGCGGCAGCGGGGAGCGGCAGCGGCAGCGGGGGCCGGACTCGGATTCGGCGCCGGTCTCGGTCGCGGACTCGGTCGAGGACTCGGTCTCGGTCGCGGACTCGGACTCGGACTCGGACTCGGACTCGGACTCGGACTCGGACTCGGGCTCGGACTCGGACTCGGGCTCGGGCTCGGGCTCGGACTCGGGCTCGGTCGCGGACTCGGTCGCGGTCTCGTTAGCGGTCGCGATCTCGGACTCGGTCGCGGTCGCGGACTTGGTCGCGGCCTCGAAAGGTCACGGCGGCTCCGACCGAAGTCGGAGCCGCCGCCGGTTCCTCAGTGCATCATCTTCCAGGTCACCGCCCGGACCTTGTCCGCCCAGTCCGCGAGCGGCGCCACCGTCTCCTGGCTGACGTAGCCGAGCCCGGCCGCCGCCAGGAGCCACACCCGCGCCTCGCCGGCCGAGCCGTAGGCCGTCTCGAACCGCTCGCGCTGATGTCCGCCGCGGCGGTTCTCGCCCTCGCCGAGGTTGCCGACCACGCTCGACGCGCTGTCCCGCAGCTGCCGAGCGAGGTTCTCGTCCTGCTTCGCGATGGCCTCCCAGACCGGCCGCACCCGCGTGAGCCAGTCGATCGCTTCCGAGGTGATGTTCAGCATCGTGTTCTCCGAGAGGCGGCCCGCGCGACGGCGTGTCCCGCATCGTCCTCCGCCTCCTCTCAGGCCGGGCGCGGCCGGGCTAGTCAGGGACGAGGGCCCGCAGGGCCCGCAGCCGGCGAAGCCGGCGCCGCAGGCGTCCTTTACTCGCCCGGCCGCGTCCGGCACCGTCGGAGGAGGAGGACGAGGCGCCAACACGTCTGCCTCTCATGCGGACTCGACGGGGGCGTAGCCGGCAGCGAGGCACGGCAGCGGCGGCGGGGCCGGCAGCGGCGGCGAGACCGGCAGCGGCAGCGAGGCCGGCAGCGGGGAGCGGCAGCGGCAGCGGGGCCGGCAGCGGGGCCGGCAGCGGGGCCGGCAGCGGGGAGCGGCAGCGGGGGGCCGGACTCGGATTCGGCGCCGGACTCGGACTCGGACTCGGACTCGGACTCGGACTCGGACTCGGACTCGGACTCGGACTCGGACTCGGACTCGGACTCGGACTCGGACTCGGACTCGGACTCGGACTCGGTCTCGGTCGCGGTCTCGGTCTCGGTCTCGGACGCGGACCCTGCCGGCTGGCCCGTGTTCAGCCGAATGACGATATGACGACGAGCGTCCCCGGTCTCTCGTTCAGCCGAATGACGATATGACGACGAGCGTCCCCGGTCTTTCGACACGAAGCTGCGCGGGAAGCGAGCGACGGCTCCGACCGAAGCCGGAGCCGCCGCCGGTTCCTCAGTGCATCATCTTCCAGGTCACCGCCCGGACCTTGTCCGCCCAGTCCGCGAGCGGCGCCACCGTCTCCTGGCTGACGTAGCCGAGCCCGGCCGCCGCCAGGAGCCACACCCGCGCCTCGCCGGCCGAGCCGTAGGCCGTCTCGAACCGCTCGCGCTGATGTCCGCCGCGGCGGTTCTCGCCCTCGCCGAGGTTGCCGACCACGCTCGACGCGCTGTCCCGCAGCTGCCGAGCGAGGTTCTCGTCCTGCTTCGCGATGGCCTCCCAGACCGGCCGCACCCGCGTGAGCCAGTCGATCGCTTCCGAGGTGATGTTCAGCATCGTGTTCTCCGAGAGGCGGCCCGCGCGACGGCGTGTCCCGCATCGTCCTCCGCCTCCTCTCAGGCCGGGCGCGGCCGGGCTAGTCAGGGACGAGGGCCCGCAGGGCCCGCAGCCGGCGAAGCCGGCGCCGCAGGCGTCCTTTACTCGCCCGGCCGCGTCCGGCACCGTCGGAGGAGGAGGACGAGGCGCCAACACGTCTGCCTCTCATGCGGACTCGACGGGGGCGTAGCCGGCAGCGGAGGCGGGGCCGACAGCGGAGGCGGGGCCGGCAGCGGGGAGCGGCAGCGGCAGCGAGGCCGGCAGCGGGAGCGGCAGCGGGGAGCGGCAGCGGGGAGCGGCAGCGGGGAGCGGCAGCGGTGGCGGGGGCGGGGGCGGCAGCGAGGGCGAGGCCGGCAGCTGGCGCGGCAGCCGGCTCGCCTACCTATTCCTCCTCGCCTCCCACCTCTCCCCTCCCTGCATACCGCGAAGACAACGAGCGCGTCGGTCTCGGTCTCGGTCTCGGTCTCGGTCTCGGTCTCGGTCGCGGGCTCGGTCTCGGTCTCGGTCTCGGTCTCGGTCGCGGGCTCGGTCTCGGTCTCGGTCTCGGTCGCGGGCTCGGTCTCGGTCTCGGTCTCGGTCTCGGTCGCGGGCTCGGTCTCGGTCTCGGTCGGGGTCTCGGTTGCGGGCTCGCGAGTCCGCTCCCTCGTGCGGGGACGATCCTATTCGTTCGTCAAACTCGGCGACGGCAGCGACGGCGTCCGCCGGGCCGTGGTCCCGACTGGACCCAGCTATTCCTCCTCGCCTCCCTCCTCTCCCCTCCCTGCATTCCGCGGAGACGACGAGCGCGCCGGACGGATCTCGGGAACCGGTGACGAGCTACTCGGGTTGCACTTCGAGAGCGGGTCGCGGACTCGATGGAAGGGGGCGCCTCGCCGGTGAGACCCACCGTGTACGCCGGTGCTCGGGCGTGTAAAGGGGGCCTGCGGCCCCGGCTGCGCGCTGCGCGCTCGCCGGCTTCGGCGCCTGCGGCGCCTCGCCCTTGACACGCCCTGCGCGCCGGCGGGGTGGGGGGCGTCACCGACGAGTCGCGCGCGACGGTCGCGCGCCAGGCTGCGGTGACCCGGAGAGAATCTCATGCAGCTCAGGATCTATCGCGACGCCGTCACGATGGTCACCGAGGTCGGTCCGCTCGTGCAGGCGATCCGCCGCGACGACACCGATCACGCCAGGCAGCTCCGCAAGGCCGCCAAGTCCGTGCCGCTCAACATCGCCGAAGGGACCTACTCGCGGGGGCGCAAGCGGCAGGTCAGCTACCACGTCGCTCTCGGCTCCGCGAACGAGGTGGTCGCGTGCCTCGAGGTCGCGGTGGCGGACGGAATCCTCGCGGCCGTCGACCCCGCGATTCTGGACCGGCTCGATAAGATCATCGCGACGCTCGTGAAGCTCACCGACAAGTGAGCCTGCCCTGACCCCGGGGCGCGGCTCTCTCGCGCCTCGGGGTCTCTTCTCACCCGCGCCTCGCCGCTTCGGGGACGATCCCCCCCGGGGATGATTGCATTCGTTCATCGAGCTCGGCACCACGAGGGTGCGGTGGCGGCAGCGGCAGCGGGCGCGGCAGCGGTGGCGGCAGCGGTGGCGGCAGCGGCAGCGGTGGCGGCAGCGGCAGCGGTGGCGGCAGCGGGAGCGGTGGCGGGAGCGGTGGCGGGAGCGGTGGCGGCAGCGGGAGCGGTGGCGGCAGCGAGAGCGGTGGCGGCAGCGAGAGCGGTGGCGGCAGCGAGAGCGGTGGCGGCAGCGAGAGCGGTGGCGGCAGCGGGAGCGGGAGCGGGAGCGGCGGCGGCAGCAGAGCGGGGGCGGGGGCGGGGGCGGCAGCGAGGGCGAGGCCGGCAGCGGGCGCGGCAGCCGGCTCGCCTACCCATTCCTCCTCGCCTCCCACCTCCCCTCTCCCTCACCTGCGCCGACCACGAGACTCCGCGCGACCGAGGCAGCGCGCGTTCCGGGGACGATCCCGGCTGCGCCGACGGCGATACTCCGTGAAGCGAGGCGCCGAAGACGAGGCCGGCGAGGGACGAGGCTCACTCGACCGGGCGGCCGACGAAGCGGACGATGCCGAAGAGGATGGCGGCGCCGAGGAGGAGGGCGACCGGGGCGCCCCAGAGGCCGAGGCCGGTGGCGATCTCGCCGACCACGAGGCTGACGCCGCCGACCGCGAGCGCGTAGGGGAGCTGGGTGCGCACGTGGTCGACGTGATCGCAGCTGGAGGCCATCGAGCTCATGATGGTCGTGTCGCTGATCGGCGAGCAGTGGTCGCCCCAGACCGAGCCGGCGAGGATCGAGGCGACGCTGCTCAGGACCACGGTCGAGTCGGTCGGGGCGAGCTCGTGGGCGAGCGGGACGACGAGGGGGAAGAGGATGCCCATCGTGCCCCACGAGGTGCCGGTGGCGAAGCTGGTCGCGGCGGCGATCACGAAGACGAGCGCCGGGAGCAGGCCGGCCGGGAGCCAGCCGCCGATGGCCTGGATGACGAAGTCCGCGGTCTCGAGGTCCTTGCAGACCTGCCCGAGCGCCCAGGCGAGCACCAGGATCATCACCGCCAGGCTGATCGACTTCACGCCGGCGACCCAGGCCTCCATCGCGGCGCGGACGCTGAGCGTGCGGCGGCCGATCGCGAGGCCGAGCGCCGCGAGGCCGCCGAGCAGGGCCGACCAGAGGAGCGCCTTCAGGGAGTCCGCCTTGCCGACGATGTTCTGGAGCGTGACCTCCAGGAGGCGCAGCGAGGCCTCGGCCTGCTGGACGGCCTCGGGCGTGGTGGCGGCGTCGCGCGCGGCGAGCGCCGCCTCGCGGGCCTCCATCAGCGACGCGTGCCCGGTCAGGTACATGCCGATCATCGCGGTCGCGATCACGACGCCGATCGGGATCATCGCGTCGATCCACCGCGGCCGCGTGCCCTCGGGCGGCCGCAGATCCTCGGCGTCGAAGTCGCTCGCCGGATCCGCGCCGTCTCGCACCAGCTTGCCCTCGTGCAGCGAGCGCCGCTCGGCCGCGCGCATGGGCCCGAAGTCGCGCTTGGTGACGATCAGCATCAGCACGAAGGCGATCATCAGCAGCGGGTAAAAGCGGTAGGGGATGGTCTGGAGGAAGACCACGTAGGGGTCGCCCTCGATCCCGAGCGCCGCGTACTGCTCGTGGATGTAGCCGACCTCGACCCCGACCCAGCTCGAGACCAGCGCGAAGCTCGAGACGGGCGCGGCGGTGGCGTCGACGAGGAAGGCCAGCTTCTCGCGGCTGATCTTCAGGCGATCGGTGATCGGCCGCATCGTCGTGCCGACGAGCAGACTGTTCGAGTAGTCGTCGAAGAAGATCGCCAGGCCCATGAGCCAGGTCGCGATCGAGCCGCTGAGCCGGGTCTTCGCCACCCGCGTGACCAGCTCCGCCATGCCGAGCGCGCCGCCCGAGCGGGCGATGACCCCGATCATGCCGCCGAGCAGCAGGCTGAAGATCACGATCGAGGCGTGGTCGGCGTCCGCGAGCGCGCCGACGGCGTAGGTGTCGGCGGTGCGGAGCAGGCCGATGAAGGGGTCGTAGCCGTTGACGAAGGTCGCCCCGAGCCAGACGCCGGCGACCAGCGCCACCACGACCTCCCGGAGCGCGACCGCGAGCACGATGGCGAGCAGCGGCGGCAAGCTCGAGAGCCACGCCGGCATGCCCTCCGGCGCGCTCCGGGCGACGTCCTGCGCGAGGGCGACGTCCGCGAGGCCGACGACGGCCACGACCGCGAACGCCGCGAGCGAGAGCGAGCTGAAGACGGATGCGGGGCGCACGGCGCGCGACCCTACCCCGGGTCGGTCAGGGCGTACAGCTGAGCCCGATGTCCTCGAAGTGGGCGCAGTTCTCGACGCCCCAGCCGCCGAAGGTGCACATCGGGAGCGAGGCCTCGGTGCCGGCGCAGTCGAGGTCGTCCATCCAGGTCGGGTCGACGCCGTCGGGGAAGCCGCTCGTCGGGGCCGAGCCGGCGCCGGAGAAGCCGAGCTGCCCGCACGCGACCGAGATGAAGCCGGTCTGGCGCGGCCCGCTCGTGCTGATGAAGTCGTCGCAGACGGTGCCCCACACGCCGGCGTGCAGCACCTCGACGCGGCCGTGGTTGCGCGCCGTGCCGTCGACGAGGCGGAGGTCGCCCTCCCCGTGCACCTCGCAGCGGAAGCCCGCGCCCTCGGTCGCGCTGCAGTTCTCGGTGCCCCACGGCTGGTGCGGGCAGTCCCCGATGCGGCGCTCGGTGCCCGTGCAGTTCACGTCGTCGAGCACGAAGGTCGAGGTGGGCGCGTCGTAGGTGGTCAGGAAGCTGCCGTCGCGGTAGCCGAGCTGCTGGCAGACCGTGGTCGTGCTGTAGCCGTAGTAGGCCGAGTAGAAGCCGTCGAAGTAGTCGTCGCAGACCTCGCCCCACGCGCCGGAGTGGTAGACCTGCAGGCGCCCCTCCATGCCGTGCGGCCCGTCGACGAGCCGGATGTCGCCCTCCGCGGGCATGCAGCGCACGCCGACCGCCTCGATCCCGGAGCAGTTCTCCCGGTTCCAGCCGGCGAAGGGGCACTGGGCCAGCGTCGGCTCGCTGCCGGTGCACTGGACGTCGTCCATGAGCGGGGTGTTGCTGCCGCCGCCGAAGCTGCTGAGGAACTGGTGGCCGGTGCCGGTGAAGCCGAGCTGCCGGCAGACCACGTCGGCGAAGGCCTGCCGCTCGGCGGCGGCGTAGGTGTCGTCGCAGACGTCCCGCCAGGTGCCCGAGAAGAGGACCTCGACCCGGCCGTGGTTGCTGCCGTCGCCGCCGGTCAGGCGCACCGGGAGGTGGAAGCCCGCCTCCACCTGACAGGTCGCGTCGCAGCCGTCGAAGGCGACCGTGTTGCCGTCGTCGCACTCCTCGCCGGAGTCGATGGTGCCGTCGCCGCAGCTGGTCGTCGTGCACCCGGACTCGTCGAAGTTGCAGCTCCCGTCACAGGCGAGCGCGCCGCCGGTGAAGCCCCGCCCGGTGCAGCTCTCCCCGTCCAGGTTGGAGCCGTCGCAGCTCTCGCCGCCGACGATCATGCCGTCGCCGCAGTTGCCGACGCAGCTCGACGGGGCGCCGCTGCAGCTCCAGCCGGTCTCGATCGCGCAGCTCGCGCTGCAGCCGTCGCCGCTCGCGCCGTTGCCGTCGTCGCACGCCTCGCCCGACTCCAGGAGGCCGTTGCCGCACGCGGCGGTCTCGCAGGCGCCCTCGTCGAAGGTGCAGTCCGCGTTGCAGCCGAGGGTGCCGCGCGTGAAGCCGCGGGTCTCGCAGCTCGCGCCGCCGAGGTCGGCGCCGTCGCACTGCTCGACGCCGTCGACGCTCCCGTTGCCGCAGTTGTGGCACTCGGCGACGCGGAACGTGCAGTCGCCGTTGCAGGAGAGCGCGCCGTCGTGGAAGCCGACGTCCGCGCAGGTCGCGCCGCCGAGATCGGCGCCGTCGCAGTCCTCGCTGCCGCCGCGCGCTCCGTCGCCGCAGCTCGCGTCCACGCAGCCCGACTCGTCGAAGCCGCAGCCGGCGCCGCACGCGAGGGTCCCGCCGGTGAAGCCGCGGTCGACGCAGGTCGCGCCGCCGAGGTTGGTTCCGTCGCACTCCTCGCCGGCGTCGACCGCGCCGTCTCCGCAGCGGCTGCAGTCGCGGGTGTCGAAGGTGCAGTCCGGGTTGCAGCCCAGGGTGCCGCCGCCGACGAAGCCCTCGAGCTCGCAGCTGGCGAAGCCGATCTCCGCGCCGTCGCAGTCCTCGCCCTCGTCGACGACGCCGTTGCCGCACGCGCCCTCGGTGCACACGTCCTTGTCGAACGTGCAGTCGGGGAGGCAGCGGAGCTCGCCCCCCGCGTACCCGAGGCTGGTGCAGCTCTGGCCATCGAGGTTGGCGCCCTCGCACTCCTCGACGCCCTCGAGGACGCCGTCGCCGCAGGCGCCGCGGACGCTCGAGTCGGGCTCGGGCGTGGGGCCGGCGTCGTCGTCGACGCCGCCCTGCGCGCAGGAGACCAGTGAGAGGGACAGAAGGAAGGAGAAGCAGACTCGACGCATCGACGACAACCTCGGACTTCGGGGTCGGGGGGGCGCTACGGTATCACGCGTGGAGAGATCTTCGAGGCGACGACGGTGGCGCTTGTGGGTCATCGCGGTGGGCGTCATCGTCGCGCTCGTGTTCGGCGTGACGCGGCTCCAGCGGGCGATGCTCTTCCCGCGCGACATGGTGCGCCCGGATCCGGCGGTGCTCGACACCCCGGACCTCGAGCGCTGGTGGCTCGAGACCTCGGAGGGGCGGGTCGAGGCCTTCTTCCTCCCGGGCGACGGCGTCGGCGCCGACGCGCCGGGGCCGGCGGTGATCTTCGCCCACGGCAACGCCGAGCTCATCGATCTCTGGCCCCGGATGCTCGCCCCCTACCGGCGGATGGGCGTGAGCCTCGTGCTCGCGGAGTACCCCGGCTACGGCCGCTCGGAGGGGTCGCCCAGCGAGGCCTCGATCGCGGAGACCCTCGCCGCGCTCCACCGACGCGTCCGGGACGAGCCGGCCATCGACGCGGACCGGCTCGTCTATCACGGGCGCTCGCTCGGCGGCGGCGCGATCGGAACGCTCTTGCCGGAGCACCCGCCGGCGGCCCTCGTGCTGGAGTCGACCTTCACCAGCGTCCCGGACGTCGCGGCGAAGATGCACGTGCCGCGCTTCCTCATCGTCGACCGCTTCGAGACGCTCGAGGCGCTCTCGGGCTGGCGCGGCCCCACCCTCGTCTTCCACGGCACGCGCGACCAGGTGATCCCCACCGCGCACGGCCGCCGGCTCGCCGCCGCGGTCCCGGGCGCCGCGCTGGTCCTCTACGCGAGCGGCCACAACGACCTGCCGCCCCCGGGCTCCGACTACTGGGCGCGGATCGAGCGCCTCCTCGCCGAGGCCGGCGTGATCAGGGCGTCTCGCAGATGAAGCGGTTGGTCTCCCCGCAGTCCTTGTCGCCCCAGAACGTCCGGTCCTCGAACGCGCCGCCGTTGTCGATGGTCACGCAGTCCTGACCGCCGAAGTCGTTGGGCTGCCCGGACGACCAGCGCCGGAACCCCGCCCCGCTGCCGCTCACCCAGACGAACGTGTCCTCGACCGCGCGGTCGTTGAGGCCGATCCACCAGTCGGCGTCGGCGAGCATCAGCGCCGTGTTGGCCACCGCCAGCGCCTCCGCGTCCGTCTCGAGGGTGACGAGCGCGTAGCCCTGCATCGCGCAGAAGTCGCGCGCGGTGGTCCAGACCGCCTGTCGGTCGCAGAAGAGGTAGGTCGAGCCCATGCGGGTGCCGCGCGTGCAGCCGCAGTCCGCGGGCGGCTCGTCGACCAGGCCGTCGCAGTCGTCGTCCATCCCGTTGCAGGTCTCGGCCGCCGGCGCCGGCGCCGTGCACCCGCCCCAGCTCCCCGCGCTGCAGGTCTCCATGCCCGATCCGCACGCGCTCGTGCACGACCGCGTCAGCAGCTCGTCCGTC
>Ga0310345_10000234_pt1 | contig 104997 bp, 113 predicted proteins | sample HC15DNA20500_MG_FD_204667 | JGI IMG/M metagenome (GOLD analysis project Ga0310345, IMG submission 204667) | Marine microbial communities from station ALOHA, North Pacific Subtropical Gyre - HC15-DNA-20-500_MG | ecosystem: Environmental > Aquatic > Marine > Oceanic | place: Pacific Ocean... | reverse complement strand
GCGCGGCCGAACGCATTGAGCGCTGGCGGTGAGACATTGCCGCCATCATGCGCGACTAGCGCCGAGCCCAGCGCGGTCCACAGCTCCGGATCGTCGGGATAGCGCCGCACCCCGCTCAGCAGCACCTGTACCGCGCCGCGCGCGTTGCCGGCGCGGAGCAGCGCGTCGGCGGTCGTCTCTAGCTGCCATTCGGCGGTGAAGCGCCCCCACATCGCCTCGCGCAGCGCGACGAATTCGGGCGCGACCTCGATCGTCTCGAGCTTGGGCTTGGGCGCCGCGCCGGGCAGCGAGGGCCGTCCCTGCAGCGCATAACCGGTCGCGCCGAGCAGCAGCACCGCGCCGGCGGCCGACCACAAAGCGCGTGGCAAGCGGAGCAGCGCGAGCAGTCCGGCGGCGAGCGCCAGCACCAAAAAGAGCGACAGCCAGCCCATCAGGCGCGCCGCCGCCGCTTGAACGCGCCACGCGCCAGCCAGCCGCCCGCCGCGAGCAGCAGCAGCGGCGCGATCCACAAGGGCGCGGTTGCCCAGCCGAGCGGCGGATCGTAAGTGACGTAATCGCCATAGCGCGCGATCAGCCAGTCGCGGATCGCCTGCGGCTTCTCGCCTGCGGCGATACGGCGGCGCACGAGCGCGCGCATGTCGCCCGCCATTTCCGCGTCCGAATCGGCGATCGACTGGCCCTGGCACACCAGGCAGCGCAAAGTCTGCATCAGCGCCTGCGCCTGCGCCTCCTGCTTGGCATCGGGCAGCTGTTCATAAGCGAGCTTCGCCGGCGGCAGGTTCGAATCGGCCAGCGCGGGTAGGGGCGAGAGCAGCAGAAGCGCGGCAAACAAGACGGAAAAGCTCCTTCCCTGAAAGGGGAGGTGGCACCCGCGAAGCGGGTGACGGAGGGGTGTCCCCGGCGGATCGAGGGCGATACCCCTCCGTCGCGCTGCGCGCGCCACCTCCCCTTGCAGGGGAGGAGCTGGAATGAGCACCCAAGGCATCACTTCGCGTTCCTTAGCGCCGCCAGGATTTCCGGCACATCATCCGCGCGCACGTCGCCGATATGCTGCAGCACGATCCGCCCGCGCCCGTCGATCACGAAGGTCTCGGGCACGCCCGACGAGCCCATAGCGAGCTGCACCGCGCTTTCGGGGTCGCTCCCCAGCCGGGCATAGGGGTCGCCATAGCGATCGAAGAAGCCGCGCACCGCCTCCGGCGTGTCGCGCACCGCGATCGCATCGATCTCCACCCCTTGCGCCTTGAGCTGGGCGAGCTGCGGCGCCTCGGCGGCGCAGGGGATGCACCAGCTGGCGAAGACGTTCAGCAGCCGCGGGCGACCGGTCGCGAGATCGGCGGTCGCGAGGCCCGGCTTGCCCGGCAGCATCGGCGCGAGCGCGAATTTGGGCAGCGGCTTGCCGACCATCGCCGAGCGCACCGTCCGCTCGGCCGGGCGGTTGAGCCCGAAACCCACCACCAGGAAAAGCGCGCCGAAGCCGAGCAGCGGCAGCCAATAGAGCCAGCGCTTCATGCCGCCACCTCGCGCCGCCGCGCATAATCGCGCCGCACCCGCCCCAGCAGCGACAGCGCGCCGCCGATCGCGACCAGCGCGCCGCCCGCCCAGATCAGCGTCACGAACGGCTTCCACCACAGCCGCAACTGCCAGCGATCGCCATCCGCCGCGCCGAGCACGGTGTAGAGCTGCCCGTCGAGCACGGTCGCGATCGCCGATTCGCTGGTGGTCGCGACCGGATTGGCGAAATAGCGCGATTGCGGCGCCAGCGTGAACACGCGCCCGCCGCGCTCCACCTTCAACCGCGCCTCGAGCGCCGACCAGTTCGGCCCCAGCGCCGGCGCGACGCTTTGCAGGGTAACGCGATAGGGGCCGACGCGCTGCGGCTCGCCGATCCGCGCGGCGACGAGCGTTTGCTGGGTGAACGCGGTCTCGCTCGCCATACCGGCAAGGCTCACCGCGATGCCGAGATGCGCGAGCACCATCCCCCAAGTGAAGAGCGGCGTGCGGCGCAGGTTGCGGCCCAGCAGCGGCGCGACGCTCGCCACTGCCAGCCCGGCGGCGATCACCAGCCCGAGCAGCGGCAACAGCGCGACGCCGGGCGCGAGGATCAGCAGCGCCGCCAGCGCGAGCGCGCTCACCACGATCGCTGGCGCCATCCGCCGCAGCACGGCGCCACCCTCGTCGCGCCGCCAGCGGATCAGCGGCCCCGCCGCCATGATCGCCCCCAGCGCGAGCGCGACGGGTCCCGCCGCCTTGTTGAAGAAGGGCGGCCCGATCGAGATTTGCGTGCCGAACGCCCCCGCCGCCACGATCGGGTAGAGCGTGCCGATCAGCACGATCCCGAGGATCACCGAGAGCAGCAGATTGTTCGCGACCAGCCCGCCCTCGCGGCTGAGGAAATCGAAGCCCGAACCCTCGCGGATCGTCGCCACCCGCGCCCCGAACAGCGCGAGCGCGCCGCCGATATAGATCGCGAGCAGCGCGAGGATGAAGCTCCCCCGCTCAGGATCGACCGCGAAGGCGTGGACGCTCGTCAGAATGCCCGATCGCACCAGGAAGGTGCCGATCATCGACATCGAGAAGGCGACCACCGCGAGCATGATCGTCCAGGCGCGCAGGCCGTCGCGCGTCGCGAGCACGGTCACCGAATGGAGCAAGGCGGTCGCCGCGAGCCAGGGCATCAGCGAGGCGTTCTCTACCGGGTCCCAGAACCACCAGCCGCCCCAGCCCAGCTCATAATAAGCCCAATAGCTGCCGGCGGTGATGCCCAGCGTCAGGAAGATCCACGCCCCCAGCACCCAGGGCCGCATTGCCCGCGCGAAAGCCGGCCCCACATCGCGGATCAACATCGCGCCGACCGCGAAGCTGAACGCGACCGAGATGCCGACATAGCCGATGTAAAGCGTGGGCGGGTGGAAGGCGAGGCCGGGGTCCTGCAGCAGCGGGTTGAGCCCCTGCCCGTCCGCCGGCGGCGGCGCGATGCGGGCGAAGGGGTTGGAGGAGAAGAGCAGGAAGGCGTAGAAACCCAGCGCGATCGCCGCCTGGCTGCCCAGGGTCGCGACCAGGGTCGGCTCGGCCAGCCGCCGCTCGAGCAGCGCCACCGCGCCGCCCGCCAGCCCCAGGATCGTCACCCAGAGCAGCATCGATCCTTCGTGATTGCCCCAGGCGCCGGCGATCTTGTAGATTAGCGGCTTGGCCGAATGGCTGTTCTCCACGACGAGCAGCACCGAGACATCGGTGATGACGAACACCGCGATCAGCAGCGCGAGGGCGAGCGCGACGACCGCGCCTTGCGCCACCGCGACCGAGCGGACCGCGCCCATCATCTCCGGATCGCCCCGCGCCGCGCCGAGCGCCGCGAGCGCCACTTGCAGCGCCGCCAGCGCGGCTGCGATCCATAGGGCGGCGAGCCCGGCCTCGGCGATCATTGCTTCAGGCTGGCTCCGCTCGGCTTCAGCCCGGCCATTTGCGGCGGCATATAGCGCTCGTCATGCTTGGCGAGCAGATTGGTGGCGGTGAAGCTGCCATCGGGGTTGAAGCGGCCTTCGGCGACCACGCCCGATTTCTCCTTGAACAGATCGGGGGTGATGCCCTTGAAGTTCACGGGAACGGTCGCCTTGCCATCGGTCACGCGGAAGTCGATCGTCACGCCATCGGCGCGCTTCCGGATCGAGCCCGCGGTCACCATGCCGCCTAGCCGCACGTCGCGCCCCAGCGGCAAGCCCTGCTTGGCGACATCGCCCGGCGCGTAGAAGAACGCCGCCTGGTCCTTAAGCGCCGACAAGGCGAGCCCGCTCGCCCCGCCGATCGCCAGTAGCGCGAGGCCCGCGAGTACCAGCCGCTGATGCTTGGCCTTCATTTGCCGCGCCGCTCCGCCCGCGCCATCGCCCGCCAACTGACGAGCGCGATCACCGCCGCGGTGCCGAGCGTGATCGCATAGGCCGCCGTCACGAAAGGCCAGGGGTTCATAGGCTCAAGCCTCCACCGCCATGCGCCGCAGCCGTGCCTCGGCCTTGGCGTTCGCCAGCATCGCCCGCATCCGCATCAGCACGATGCCCGCGAAGAACAAGGTGAAGCCGCCCAGGGTGAACGGCAGCGGCCACAGGATGCTGCTATCGATCGTGTTCTTGGTGAGCCCGATGCTCTGCCCCTGATGGAGCGTGTTCCACCAGACGACCGAATAGCGGATGATCGGCAGCAGCACCGATCCGGCGACGCCGTAAAGCGCCGCGATCCGCCCGTCGCCGCCGCGATCGGCATCCGCGCGCGCCAGGCCGATGAAACCGAGATAGACGAAGAACAGCAGCAGCATCGACGTGAGCCGCCCATCCCATTGCCACCACGTGCCCCAGGTCGGCCGGCCCCAGATCGATCCGGTGATCAGGCACAAAGCGGCGAACATCGCGCCCGGCACCGCGCAGGCGCGCGCCGCCGTCATCGCCAGCGGGTGGCGCCAGATGAGATAAGTCAGGCTGGAGATCGCGATCCCGCTCCACCCCGCCATGCCGAGCCAGGCGGTCGGCACATGGATGTAGAGGATGCGTACCGTCTCGCCCTGCAGATAATCGGGCGGCGTTTGCGTCAGACCCGCCCAGGCGCCGAAGAGGATCAGCGCGACGCCCGGCCAGAACAGCGCCGGGGTGAGCGGCCGCGCGATTTTCAGGAAACGCGCCGGATTGGCGAGAGCGTGGAGCGAAGGCACGCCAAGGTGATAGCCGAGCCGTCCCGGCAAATCTAGGCACGGCGGGCGAACAATGCGCGGGTCGCGCGAAGGCCACCTCTCACGACGGTATGCCGGTGCCATCCTCGGCGGGCGTCCTCGCGCGATCGAGGTGGCGCTTGAGATCGGCGACCTCGCGCTCGATCCGCGCCAGGCGTCGATCCTGGATCTCGTCATGCGATAAGCTCACCGCCTCCTCGAACGCGGCCACCCAGGCGACGAAGCGGCGCCACCAACTGCGGGGCCGGGCGCCGGAAGCGCCGGCGGCGCCCCGCTCAACGGGCATCGCGCGCTTCCCCACGGCAAGCATTTAGTACTTCCGCCGCCATGTCGGGATCGCTCGCGCGGGCGATCACCATTGCCCCCACCAACATGCTGAAGTCGCGCAGCGCCGCCCGCCGGCGCGCGGCGACCGATCCGGATCGGGACGCCGCGATCGCGGCGATCATCCGCCGGACGCCGGCGCCGAACGCCCGTTTGAGCGAGCCCGATCCCCGCGCGATCTCCGCGCCCAGCGCCGCCACCGGGCAGCCCTTGCCCGGGTGCCGCAGATGCTCGTCCGAGATATAGAGCGCGCGATAGGCGGCGAAGGCATCCTCCGCGCCTTCCGGCGCGAGCTGCGCCACGAATTCGGCGAAAGCGCTTTCCAGCGCGCGTTCGACCAGCGCGTCCTTGCTCTCGAAATGCTTGTAGAAGCCGCCATGCGTCATGCCGGCATCCTTCATCACATCGGCGACGCTGGCGCCCTCCAGCCCCTGTTCGCGGAACAGCCGCGCCGCGCTGGCGACGATGCGCGCATGGCTCTTTTCCTTGTCTTCCTGCGACATCCGCATGTTCGGTCTCCAAAAATCCCGCTTGACATAATGGAAGATAGCGATCATCCTTTTGGATGTCGAGTGCAATCCAAAAGTAGCGCGTACCCACCCTGGCCGCAAGGATCGTCTCGCGGCCGGCTACCCTTGCTCTGATCGGAGTGCCGCCATGACCCAACCCCTGATCGCCGTCACCGGCGCCGCCGGCAAGACCGGGGCCGCCACCGTCCGCGCGCTGCGCGCGCTCGATCTGCCAGTGCGCGCGCTGGTGCGCCGCCACGACGCGCGCAGCGAAGCGCTGGCCCGGCTCGGCGCCGAGGTGGTGGAGACCGATCTTTACGACGCGGCGCGGCTCGCCCAGGCGCTGGCCGGCGCGCAGCGGGCCTATTATTGCCCACCGTTCAGCCCCACCACGGCCAGCGCGCTCGCCGCCTTCGTCGAGGCCGCCGGCGTGGCGCGGCTCGAAGCGGTCGCGGCGATGACCCAGTGGCTCGCCAGCCCCGATCATCCGACGCGGATGACGCGCGACATGTGGGCGGTCGAGCAAACGCTGCCGACGCTGAAGAACGTGGCGGTGACGCTGCTCAACCCCGGCTTCTTCGCCGACAATTATCTGCGCGTGTCGATCGGGATGGCGGCTCATTTGGGGCTTTACGCCAATTTCGTCGGCAAGAGCCGCAACGCGCCGCCCGCCAATGAGGATATCGCCCGCGTCGCCGCCGGCGTGCTGGCCGATCCCGCCCGGTTCGCAGGGCAGAGACTGCGGATCACCGGCCCCGCGCTGATCGGCGTGGACGAGATCGTCGCGGCGCTTTCCAGCGTGCTCGGCCGACGGGTGCGCGCGATCGACGCGCCCGAATGGCTGCTCAACAAGGTCGCCGCCTATCGCGGCGAGCCGCGCTACGACATCGCCGTCTTCCGCCATTACCTGGTCGATCACCGCCAGGGGGCGTTCGAATACGGCGCGCCGACCGATGTGGTGGCGACGGTCACCGGGCGCGCGGCCGAAAGCTTCGAGACGACCGCCCGCCGCTACGCCGCTCGGCCGGAGGCACGGCGCGGCGGCCCCGCGTTCCGCCAGGCCCTGGCCGAATTCCTGCTCGCCCCGTTCTGGCCCGGCTATGACAATGCCGCCTATGAACGCCAGCTCGGCCTGTTGCCGCCCGCTGGCGCGCGCTATGCGATGGAGGACGCCGCCTGGAAGGCCGACCACGCCGCGGCGACGCCCGACCGTCCCCGGTCCGCACCGGCCACGCCCGTCCCGCCGAGCCGCTTCACGCCGATGCGTCTCGCCACGCCCTTGAATTGAAAGGCCCGCCATGAACGCTGAAGCGACGATCGTCCGCGATCATTATCAAGCCGCGATCGCCGATCGCGAGGCCCTGCTCGCCAAGCTTTCGGCGGCCATCGATGCGATGGAGCCGCCGATCGACGCGCACCGGCTCGCGCCGCTGGATCAGTTCCACCTGGGTGGCGTGGCGGCCACCGCGGCGCTCGCGGAACGGGTGCGCCCGCGGGTCAGCGACCGCGTGCTCGACGCCGGCGCGGGGCTCGGCGGACCCGCGCGCTACCTTGCCCAACATATCGGCTGCCGGGTGGAAGGGATCGATCTGTCCCCCGATTATGTCGCGATCGCCCGGCTGTTCACCGAACGCGCCGGCCTGTCGGACAAGGCCTCGTTCGAAGAGGGCGATCTCACCAAACTGCCCTTCGCGGACGGTCGCTTCGATCTGGTCTGGACGCAGCATGTCGCGATGAACATCGCCGATCGCGCCGCGCTCTATAGCGAGCTGCGCCGAGTGTTGAAGCCGGGCGGCCGGCTCGCTTTCTACGATCCGATCGCCGGCGACGGGCACCCGGATCTGATCTATCCCGTGCCCTGGGCGGTCTCGGCGGAGACGACAACCTTGCTCACCGCCGAGGAAACGCGCGCGGTGCTGGCGGGCGCGGGGTTCGAGGTGACCGCGCTGGACGACGTGACGCAGCAAGCCTTCGGTTGGGCGATGCAGCAAGGCGCCCCGGCCCAGTCCGGCGGCGTCAATACCGGAATGATCGTGGGCGCGCGGATGGCGGAGATGGTGGGCAATTTCGTCCAGAATCTGCGCGAGGGCCGCGCTCGGTTGATGATCGGCCTCGCCACCGCGGTTTGATCGCGGCATGATGCGCCTCGGCCCTCCCGCTTCCAGGCGCGCCGCCCACTCCGGGTTGCGGTGCCAAGACCGGGTTCGATTGGGCGTCAAAGATCGAGCGTCACCCCCTCGCGATCCTGGCTGTCGTCGAGATGCGGGCCGGGATGCGGACGGCCGACGCAGATCAGCGCGGTGCCCGGGTCGATCTCATGCGCGGGCGGCTCGGCATAATCGACCACGCCCTTGAGCACGCGCGCCGAGCAGGTGCCGCAGACGCCGGCGCGGCAGCTCGACAGCGCCGGCACCCCGGCCTTCTCCACCGCGTCAAGCAGCGATCCGTCGCTCGGGCGCCAGCGCAGCGTCTTGCCGCTTCGCGCAAGCTCGACCAGCACCGCCTCTTCCGCGTCCGCCGCCGCGGCGTCGGGCCGGCGCCTCACCGATCCCGGGCCGAAGCTTTCGAACCGGATGCGCGCGTCGGGCACGTCCAGGTCGCGCAAGCCGTCATACAGCGCCTGCATGAAGTCGGCGGGCCCGCAAAGGTAGAAATCATAGGCGTCGAACGGCAGCGTCGCCTTGAGCAGCGCGAGGCTTACCCGCCCGATACTGTCCGGCGCGTTACCCGCGCCCGGCGCGCTATAGGCGATATGGAGGTTCAGGTTGGCGTGAAGCTTGGCCTTCTCGCGCAGATGCGCGGCGAAAGCATGGTGTTCGCCGCTCCGCGCGCCGTGGACGAACCAGATCGGGGCATGGTGCCGCGTCCGGCCGTTATTCACCAGCAGATCGTTCAGCATCGCCAGCAGCGGCGTGATGCCGACACCCGCCGAGACGAACACCACCGGGCGGTTGGGAGACGAAGCGAAGACGAAGTCGCCGCGCGGCGCCAGTGCCTCGATCGTCGCGCCGACGGGGAGGCGGTGCAACCAGTCGGAGACGCCGCCCCGCTCCTCGCGTTTGACGCTGAGGCGGTAGACCGGCGCCCCGGGCGCGTCGGACAGCGTGTAGGTGCGGATCGCCGGCGCCGCCCAGCCATCGGGTCGTACGCGGATCGGCAGGAACTGGCCGGCTCTCCAGGGCGCGAGCCCGTGATCGTCGGCCGGCTCGAAATAAAGCGAGCGGATGCCGGCGCTTTCATCCTCCGCGCGGACGAGGCGGAAGGGCCGCCAGAGGTTGCGCAGCGCTTCCGCGTCAAGCGTCGCGCGCGCCTCGGCCCAACTGCCCGTGCGCGCATTGAGCGGTGACGGCTCGGGCGCCGAGAAGCGGAGCGGCAGCGCGCGTTCCACCCGGATCACCTCGGTCACATGGAAGCGCACCAACCGCTGCGCGCCGGCGAACGCGGCCACTTCCGGCCCGTCCCAGATCACCTCGGCGCGGGCGGCGAGATAGAGCGTGTCGCCGGTTTCGAAATCGGGGAAGAACAGCCCGGCGCGGTCGTCGATCTGGAAATTGCCGAGCGTGTTGAAAATGAAATTGCCGACGAAATCGGGCGTCGTGATCGTGGCGGCATCGTCGACGCGGACGAAGCCCGGTCGCCCGCCGCGGTGCGAGACGTCGGCGCCCGCCGCCGCGCCATGTTCCGCGCGCGGATCGACGCTTGCGACGAAGAAGGTGTCCGCCTGCTCGATGATCGCGCGCGCGGCGGCGTCGATGCCGGCGGCGCGGTGGATCGGCCGGGGCGCGGGGGCCAGCGGATCGGCGGTGAAGCTCGCCTCGCGCCCCTGGATATATTGCGGGCAGACGCCGAGCGTCGAACCGACCGCGATCGCGAAGCCATCGCCGTCCGCGCGCGCGACGGTGCCGATCACCCGGTTGCGCCGCCGCGTCGGCAATTGCACGCCCAGCAACGCGATCTGCCCGCCGTCGCGCCGCGTTTGGTTGAGCGGATCGCCGAACAGCGGCCGCGCGGCGATCTCCAGCCGGTGCGGGTCGGGCGCGGCCATGAAGCCGGGCGCCCCCACGATCATCGACGCCCAAGGCTGGCCACCCGCATCGACCGAGCCGATGAACGCATAAGGCAGCAGCGGAAAGAACTCGCGGTGCTGCTCGGTCAGATAGCGGCGCACCGCCCGCCGCCCCTGCACGTCGATCTTCTCGGCCACGCCGACGCGTTGCTGGATGGCGATCTCACCCGGGTGAAAGGGCGATTGCGGCAAATCCCATCCGGGCGGTGGCGGCGGCGTGTTCATAGCGGTCTCCGTGAGCGGCCCGAGGATGGAGCACCAAGATCCTCGGGCCGCCGCATCTCAGGCGGCCTTGGCTAGGCCGACCGGCGTCTTGGCGAAGGGCACGAAGCCCGGCAACGCCTCGATCCGCCGCAGCCATGCATCGATATGAGGATAATCGGCGAGATCGACATTCCCCTCCGGCGCGCGCGCGATATAGCTGTAGAGCGCGATGTCGGCGATCGTCGGGCTCGCGCCGCCGATGATCCACACTCTGTCCGCCAGCTCGGCATCGATCACGCCGATCACGCCATGCGCGCGCTTGATCACTTCCTCTGGGCTGAAGGCGGCGCCGAACACGGTCACCAGCCGGGCGGCCGCCGGTCCATAAGCGATCTGCCCCTGCGCCACCGAGAGCCAGCGCTGCACGGCGGCCGCGGCGCGGGGATCGTCGGGCAACCAGTCGCCGCGCCCATGGGTCTTGGCGAGATAGACCAGGATCGCGTTGGAATCGGCGATCACCGTATCGCCATCGACCAGCACCGGCACCTGGCCGAAGCGGTTGAGCGCCAGGAAATCGGGCGCCTTGTGCGCGCCTGCCGCCAGATCGACCTCGACCAGGTCGATCTCGGCGCCGATCAGCGCGGCGAACAGCTGCGCGCGGTGCGCATGGCCGGAAAGCGGGTGCCAATAAAGCGTGGCGGGCATGATGCTATTCTCCAGATCGGCGGGCAGCGGGCTTCTGCTTGCCCGCCCGCCGAAGATGGGCGAATCGCCGGCATATCAAAACGCCTGATTTGGCATTTGTCTGTTGCGATCGGCGCGATGATCGCGGTGCACGGTGATATTCGGCTGAAAAGCGATCGCGGCATCTTCGCGCGATCGTCCGTCACCCGGCAATCGGTGGCAAATAACGAGACGATTTGGTACATCCTCGGCCAGCCGCTCGCCAACATAAGTTAGCCATTAAGTAATCGTTCAGGCGGCGTCGGCCCTTCTAGCACGGTCCAAGCAAGGAGATCATCGGATGCGCCTGATTACGATCCTAGGGCTCGGCACCGCCACCGCGCTCGCGCCGATTGCGATCGCTACCGCAACGGCGGCCGAAAGCGAGCAAACCGTGGTGGTCACCGCGACGCGGCTCACCGATAGCGAGCGGGCGCTGAAAGAGTGCATCGCCCGCAAATGTCCGCCGCCCGAGGATGTGAAGGCGACGCTCGCCCATGCCGAAAACCAGTTCGTCGCGGGCGATTATGCGGGGGCGCGGCGCACGTTGCTCGCCGGGCGCGGGCGCGACCTGCGCTTCGGCAAGGATTATCCGATCGAGGTTTCCGATCTGCTGCGCACCACCTCGCGCATCTCGGCGCATGTCGGCGAGAGCGAGGATTACCGGCTGAACGCGATCGTCGCGCTCGATACGCTGCGCAAGGGGCTGCCGGCCAATGATCCGCGCGTCCTGGCGCAGCGGCTGGAGGTCGCCGATGCCGATGCGCGGACCAGCCGCCTCGAAGTCGGCGGTAGCCGCATCGATCAAGCGCTGCGCACCTACAGCGCGGTCGCGCGTGACGCGCGGGCGATTGGCGACGCGAACATCGAAGGCTATGCGCTGCTGCGCCGCCTGATGGTGCTGCAACAGCTCTGGCTGTCCGGCACGGGCGATTATAGCGGCGTGATCGCGGAGACGACCAAGGCGCTCACCGAAAGCAGCAACCCCAAGCTCGCCGAATTCGGCTCGGCGGCACGGCTGGTGAACGCGCAAGCGGCGGCGCGGCGCGGCGATACCAAGGGCCTGGCGACGCTGTTCGAAGAGCTGCACCGCCAGGGCAAGACCGAGCGGCCGGTACTGATCTACGCCCCGCCGATCGAGCTGAACAATAGCCCGATCGGCAACGGCTTTTCCGGCAATGTGCTCAATCGCCTGACCACCAACGCCGAGTTTGACGACCAATGGATCGACGTGTCCTTCTGGGTCGAGCCCGACGGCAGCGTCAACGAGCCGCAAATCCTGCGCAAGAGCAAAGGCTTTAGCGGCGGCTGGGACAAGCCGATCCTCAGATCGATCGCGAGCCGGCGCTATCTGCCGCTGAAGACCGACGGCAAGACGCCCGGCGCGTTCAGAGTGGAGCGCTACACCCTCACCGCTTATTGGGGCCAGGTGGCGGGCACGCGCATCCGCCAGCGCGAGCCCGAAGCGCGGGTGGAAATGCTGGACCTCTCGGTCGAGCCGACGGGATCGGTCGCGAGCTGAGCAGCGGCTGAAGCGAAGCGCGCCGGTTGACGCGGCCAAAAGCGCTGGGCAATGTTGGTGTATCACAATACCAACACGGAAAGGACGCCCCCGCCATGCTGCTCAACCGTCGCGAAGTGATCGCCGCCGGCACCGCCGCTTGCGCCCTGCCGCTGATCGGCGCGGGCGAGGAAAGCTGGGTGACGCTGCCGACCGAGGCATTTCCCGGCAAGCGTGACGATATCAGCTTCGCCGATGCCGCCCATGGCTGGTACGGTACCGGCAAGGGCGATCTGTTCCGCACCACCGATGGCGGCGCCAGCTGGGCCAAGGTGGCGAGCAAGCCCGGCACTTTCATCCGCGCTTTGGGCTTTGTCGACGCGAATACCGGTTTCATCGGCAATATCGGCACCGATTATTATCCCGGCGTGACCGATACGACGCCGCTCTACCGCACCGATGACGGCGGCGCGACCTGGACGCCCGCCGACCTGGGCGGCAAAACGATCGTCGGTGTCTGCGCGATCGACGTTCTGCGCACCCAGCGCATTTTTCAGGGCAAGTTGACGCCGCGGCTCGTGGTCCACGCCGCCGGGCGCGTCGGCGGACCGACCGGGCTGCTCCGCTCGACCGATGGCGGCATGAGTTGGACGGTGAGCGACCTGAGCGCGGTCGCCGGCATGATCCTCGACGTCAAGTTCCTGGACGAGCAGACCGGGCTGCTCTTCGCCTCCACCAGCCGCGACGCCGCGTCCACCGAAGGGCTGATCCTGCGCACCACCGATGGCGGCAAGAATTGGAGCGTGGTCTACAAATCGGGCCGAGCGGCCGAGTTGATCTGGAAGGCGTCGTTCGTCAGCAGCCGGATCGGTTACGCGACGGTGCAAAGCTATGACCCCAGCCGCGCCCAGCAGCTGATCGTGAAGACGCTGGATGGCGGCAAGAGCTGGACCGAGCTGCCGATGGTGCAAGACGCCAAGGCGCGCCAATTCGGTATCGGCTTCCTTGACGAACAGCGGGGTTGGGTCGGCACCGCCGCCGGCGGGTTCGAAACGCGCGACGGGGGCAAAAGCTTCACCCCCGCGCCGATCGCGCGGGCGGCGAACAAGTTCCGCATCGTCGGCGACGGCGGCAAGCGCCACGTCTACGCGATCGGCACCCAGGTCCAGCGACTGACCATCGGGTGACGCGCGGCTAAGCCGCGGCGAACGCCCGCCGCGCCGAAGTCAGCGCGATCGCGTAGCAACCAGCGAGGAGCACCGCGTCCTTCACCAGGAACTGCCCGGTGCCGCCCAGGAACGGTGCGCCCAGCTCTTTCTCGAAGATCGGCGCGCCGAGCATGAAGCTGAGCGTGATGAGGAAAGTGCACATCCCCATCAAGCCGCCCAGCAGCGACACGCGCGGCGACCAGGCGCCGATCGCGAGCGCGGCGCCGGTGGCGAGTTCGATCGTACCGATCACGTTGCTCGCCCCGCGCGGCCCCCAGAGCGGATACATCCACGAGAAGAGCGGATAATGCGCGGCGATCTGGGCCACGCCTTCGGCCTCATAAGCGGCGAATTTGGCGGTGCCGAACAGGAAGAAGATCAGCACGAGCGACCAGCGCAGCGCTTCGATCGCCGAACGATCGGCAGGCAATGACGAATTGGACATAAGGGACCCCTGTGCTCTCGACTGATCGGTGTTCGTACCGATCGTGCGAAAGGTTACGGCGCGCGCGGCGGGTCGGGGCCACATATTTATGTAGCGATCGCTACGGTCTTCTGCTAATCTCCCCGGGAAAGGGAGATGCGGCGATGAGTAACTTCTGGCGCAATTGGCTGACGATCTGGTGCGTGGCGGTGATCCTATTCGGCGCCACGCTGCTATTGGGCGGCGTCCCCGCCACGGCGGCGCCGGTGATGACGCTGCTCGATCAGCTCAACGGCGCCGCGCCGCTTCAGATCACGTCCGCGCTCTATTTCGCCAACGGCGTGCTTGGCGGCGTTTCGGTCGGTTGGGGCGTGGGGACGCTCGGCGCGGTCCGCGTCGCGGCCGATCTCGGCGATCAGGGCAGCCGGCTGTGGCGCTGGACGGCGGCGGGCGTCGTCACTTGGTTCGTCACCGATTCGACCCTGTCGATCACCACAGGTTTCGGGCTCAACGTGATCCCGAACATCCTGTTTCTGGTCACCTTCTTCGTGCCGCTGCTCGCGAGCGGCGCGCTCAAACGGTGAAGCTCTCGCCGCAGCCGCAGCTGCCCTTGGCGTTGGGGTTGTTGAACACGAAACCGGCGGTGAAATCGTCTTCCACCCAGTCCATCGTCGAACCGATCAGATAGAGTACCGAGCCGCCATCGACATAAAATGTGCCGCCCGGCGTCTCGATCTTCTCGTCGAACGGCTTGGCCTCGGTCACGTAATCGACCGAATAAGCCAGGCCCGAACAGCCGCGCCGGGGGGTCGAAAGCTTCACCCCCACCGTCCCTTCGGGCGCCTTGGCCATCAGTGCGGCGATCCGCGCCTCCGCCGCCGGGGTGAGGAACAGCGCCTGCGGGCGCGCGCGCACCTCGCTCATCACAACATCCCCAGTTCGAGCTTGGCCTCGTCGCTCATCTTGCCTGGGTCCCACGGCGGATCCCATACGAGATTGACCTCAGCCGAGCCCACGCCCGGCACCGCGCCGACGCGGATTTCCACCTCGGCCGGCATCGATTCGGCGACCGGGCAATGCGGCGTCGTCAGCGTCATCGTCACGACGACATGGCCGTCGCTGATCTCGACATTATAGACGAGACCCAGCTCATAGATGTTCACCGGGATTTCCGGGTCGTAGATTTCCTTCAGCGCGCCGATCACCGCTTCATACAGCGCGCCGCCGGGGGCTTCGGCGTCCTCGCTCGCCGGCGCCTGGTTCAGAAAGCCTTCGAGATAATCGCGCTTGCGCTCGAAACCCGTGCGAACATCCTCCACCCGCGCGCGGGGCGGGGTCGGCACGCCGCTCACTTCTTCCACGTCGATGCTCATCCGAAAATCCTCGTCACCCGCTCGATCCCCCGCACCAGCGCGGCCACATCGTCACTCGTCGAATAGACGCCGAAGCTCGCCCGGGCGGTGGCGGGCACCCCGAGCGCCTCCATCAGCGGCTGGGCGCAGTGGTGGCCGGCGCGGATCGCGACCCGCTCCTCGTCCAAGATAGTGCCGACATCATGGGGATGAACCCCTTGCACCGCGAAGGAAATGATGCCGGCCGATTCCTCCGGCCCGAACAAGGTGACGCTGTTCAGCCCGCGCAAAGCCTCGCGCGCCTCGGCGACGAGCGCGGCTTCATGCGCGTGGATCGTCGAAACGCCGATCGCCTCGACATAATCGACCGCCGCCGCCAGCCCGAGCGCGCCGACGATATGTGGCGTCCCCGCCTCGAACCGCGCGGGCGGCGGGGCGAAGGTCGTGCCGGCGAAGGAAACGCGATCGATCATCGCCCCGCCCCCCTGCCAGGGCGGCATCGCCGCGAGCAGCTCGGGCCGCGCCCAAAGCACGCCGATCCCGGTCGGCCCATAAAGCTTGTGGCCGGAGAAGACATAGAAGTCGCAACCCAGCGCGCGCACATCGACCGGCAAGCGCGGCACCGCCTGGCAACCGTCGAGCAGCAGCTTGGCGCCCACGGAATGCGCGATTGCCGCCGCGCGCTCGGCGTCGAGGATCGAACCGAGCACATTCGAAACATGCGCGAGCGCGACCAGCTTGTGCCGAGGCGTGATCATCGCCGCCATCGCCTGCAGATCGATGCGGTGATCGGGGGTGAGCGGCACCACATCGATCGCCAAGCCGTGGCGCTCGGCGATCAGCTGCCAGGGGACGATGTTGGAGTGATGCTCCAGTTGGCTCAGCAGGATGCGGTCGCCCGGCTTCAGCTGGTTCGCGGCCCAGCTATAGGCGACGAGGTTGATCGCCTCGGTCGCGCCGCGCACGAACACGATCTCCTCGGGCGCCTGCGCGTTGATGAAGCGCGCGATCCGGGCTCGGGCGGCTTCATAAGCGAGCGTCATGTCGGCGGAGCGTTGATAGACGCCGCGATGGACGGTCGCGTAGGTCGTGTCATAGCCGCGCGCGATCGCATCGATCACGTCCTGCGGCTTCTGCGCGGTGGCGGCGGAATCGAGATAGGCCCAACCGGCGGGAATGGCCGGGAAATCGGCGCGGTGATCGAGCGCCACAATCCGCTCCCTGCTCGCGGGCAGGATTTGCGTATCGCTCATAGCAACCTCCTCAGCGCCGTCCGCGCCGCTTCCTGCAAATGGTCGCGCGCGCCCTCGTCCGCGCTTTCGAACGCGCCCGCGACGAACGCCTCCAGCAGCAGCGCCTTGGCCTCGGCGGGCGGCAGGCCACGGCTCTGCAGATAGAAAAGCGCCATGCGGTCGAGCTCGCCGACCGTTGCGCCGTGCGCGCATTTCACGTCGTCGGCGTAGATTTCGAGTTCGGGCTTGGCGTTGGCGGTGGCGGTGCGGGCGAGCAGCATCGCTTTCACGCTCTGCGCCGCGTCGGTCTTCTGCGCATGGCGCGAAACGCCGATGCGGCCGAGATAGGAGCCGGTCGCCTGCCCGCCCAGCACCGAGCGCACGACCTGATTGGAGGTGCCGTCGGGCTCGGCGTGCTGGACGCTGGTGACGATCTCGAGCGTCTGCGCGCCCCCGCCCAGGATCGCCGCGCCCAGCTCGAAATGCGCCGCGCGGTGGAGCGTGACGTCGATCTCGATCCGCCCCAGCTTGCCGCCGGTGTTCAGCAGATGGAATGCCGCACGGCCATGCGCGCCGATGGTGAGCTTGTAGCGCTGGATCGCCGTCGCTTCGATATCCGCGTCCTGCACGATCACCCGGGCGAGTTCACCGCCCTCGGGCACGACGATCGCCTCCGGCGCGGCGAGCGGCCAGGCGGCCTCCAGCGCGGCAAGGTCCGAATAGCGCCAGGCTTCATCGCGGGTAGTGGGAAGCGCGCCCATCAAATCCTCCCCGCTTGCGGGGAGGGGGACCATCGCGCAGCGATGGTGGAGGGGGTGGACTTCTGAGCAAGCCCCCCTCCGTCAGCGCTGCGCGCCGACACCTCCCCGTAAACGGGGAGGACTTTATCGCACAGCCTCACGCCGCCACCCCGGCATAGCCTTCGCGCTCCAGCTCGAGCGCGAGTTCCGGCCCGCCCGAGCGGACGATCCGCCCCTCCGCCAGCACATGCACGAAATCGGGCCGCACATAATCGAGCAGCCGCTGATAATGGGTGATCAGCACCACCGCGCGGTCGGGCGCCCGCATGATGCGGTTGATCCCCTCGCCCACCACGCGCAGCGCATCGATGTCGAGGCCGCTATCGGTTTCGTCGAGCACCGCGAGCTTGGGCGCGAGGATGCCCATCTGCACCATCTCGTTGCGCTTCTTCTCGCCGCCCGAAAAGCCGACATTCACCGGGCGCTTGAGCATCTCCGGATCGAGCGCGAGCTTCGCCGCCTGCTCGCGCGCGAGCTTGATGAACTCCCCGCCCGACAGCACCTCCTCGCCCCGCGCGCGGCGCTGCGCGTTGAGGCTCTCGCGCAGGAATTGCAGGTTGGAGACGCCGGGGATCTCGACCGGGTACTGGAAGCCGAGGAAGAGCCCGGCGGCGGCGCGTTCGTGCGGATCGAGTTCGAGCAGGTCTTCGCCCTCGAAGCTGACCGACCCTTCGGTCACCTCATAACCGGGCCGCCCGCCGAGGACATAGCCGAGCGTAGATTTCCCCGCGCCGTTGGGACCCATGATCGCATGGACCTCGCCCGCGTTCACGGTGAGCGAGAGGCCCTTGAGGATCGGCTTGCCGTCGATTTCGGCGTGGAGGTTGGTGATTTGGAGCATTTATTTTGTACCATCCTTAAGTAAGGCTAGCTCACCTCGCACAATTTCAGTGAGAATACGTCCATTTTCGATTGCAGCTCGCGCCATCATTAGCATTTCACGGTTCGGCTTTCGTCCCAGGAGCGGTGATTTTAGCGCAATATATTCGAATAAGGCCTGTTCAATCGCGTTTAAGTTCTCATACGCCGTCGTAAGCAGCATAATTCGAGCTTCGCCACGCTTGACATAAAGATACTCATCCCGAAGCTCAGCCAACGGCAAAGCAATATCGCTGACGCTTAGCCAAAGCTCTTTAAGCTCATCCTCGAACACTACGGCATGCTCCCTTCGTCGCCCATTCCCCGAGGTTTCTGTAACGCAACCGGTTCTAGCCCCTCCCCTTCAGGGGAGGGGTTGGGGTGGGGCCGGTGGCGCGAGGCGCGACCTTGGGCAACAGCAAGGATCGCGGCGAGCACGCCCTCGACATTCGCCATGACATCGGCGTTGGTGACGCGCAGTACCGCAAACCCAAACTCAGCCAAGTAATCGTCCCGAAGGCGGTCCTTGATCTCGTCATGGGTGTCGCCATCGACCTCAACGACGAGTGACCGCGACGGACACATAAAGTCCGCGATGTAAGGGCCGATCACTTCCTGACGGCGGAACTTTAGGCCGGCAAGCTGCCCGTTGGACAGATGCCGCCATAGACGCTTTTCGGGTTCCGTGGGATTACAACGCATTTCTCGCGCGCGTTGGTGGAGCCAGCGGAGTTGATCGACGGACAGGCCCCACCCCAAACCCCTCCCCTGAAGGGGAGGGGCTTTCGGGTTCCAGCCCTTGTCATAGCCTATCCGCTTAAGGGGATGGGCTGGCGCGGGGCGGGTCATCACCCCACGCTCCCCTCAAGCGAAGTCACATCGAGTGGCCAGTTCATTCCACTTTCGTCTTGGTGCAGGTCTACCTTGCGCAGAACAGCATTTATTATCGCAAGATCGCCTGAAGCACGCGCTTCGTCATAAGCATCCAGCAGCCCCGCCTCGAACAACCGCTCGTTGACAGTCATGGCGTCGTACTTACCCAACCGACCCCTCCAAACTAATCCCCAGCAGCTTCTGTGCTTCCACCGCGAATTCCATCGGCAGCTGCTGCAGCACTTCGCGGGCGAAGCCGTTGACGATCAGCGCCACCGCCGCTTCCTGGTCCAGCCCGCGCTGCATCGCGTAGAACAGCTGGTCCTCGCTAATCTTCGAAGTCGTCGCCTCATGCTCGATCTGCGCGCTCGGGTTCTTCACCTCGATATAGGGTACGGTATGCGCGCCGCATTGGTCGCCCAGCAGCAGACTGTCGCACTGGGTGAAGTTGCGCACGCCCTCCGCCGAGGCCGCCACGCGCACCAGCCCGCGATAAGTGTTGTCGCTGTGCCCCGCCGAAATCCCCTTGGAGACGATCGTCGAGCGGCTGCCTTTGCCCAAGTGGATCATCTTGGTGCCGGTATCGGCTTGCTGGCGGTTATTCGTCACCGCGACCGAGTAAAATTCGCCGACGCTATTCTCGCCCGCCAGCACGCAGCTCGGATATTTCCAGGTGATCGCCGATCCGGTCTCGACCTGCGTCCAAGAAACCTTGCTGTTCTTCCCCTGACACAAAGCGCGCTTCGTCACGAAATTATAGATGCCGCCCTTGCCGTTCTCGTCGCCGGGATACCAGTTCTGCACGGTCGAATATTTGATCTCGGCATCATCGAGCGCGACCAGTTCGACAACGGCCGCGTGAAGCTGGTTCTCGTCACGCATCGGCGCGGTGCAGCCTTCGAGATACGACACATAGGCGCCCTTGTCGGCGACGATCAGCGTTCGCTCGAACTGGCCGGTATTCTCTGCGTTGATCCGGAAATAAGTGCTCAGCTCCATCGGGCAGCGCACGCCCTCCGGAATGTAGACGAACGTTCCGTCCGAGAAGACCGCGCAGTTGAGCGTCGCGAAATAATTATCGTGCACCGGCACGACCTTGCCGAGCCATTTCCTCACCAGCTCGGGATATTCACGGATCGCCTCGCTGATCGACAGGAAGATGACGCCGGCCTTCTTCAACTCCTCGCGAAACGTCGTCGCGACCGATACGCTGTCGAACACCGCGTCCACCGCGACCTTGCGCGCGCCCTCGACGCCCGCGAGCACCTTCTGCTCCTCGATCGGGATGCCGAGCTTTTCATAGACGCGGCGGATTTCGGGATCGACCTCGTCCAGGCTCGCCACCGTCGGCTTGGCCTTGGGCGCGGCGTAATAATAAGCGTCCTGATAGTCGATCGGATCGATGTTGAGCTTGGCCCAATCAGGCGCTTCCATCGTCTGCCACAGGCGAAACGCCTTCAGCCGCCAATCGAGCATCCATTCGGGCTCGTTCTTCTTGGCGGAGATATAGCGCACCGTGTCTTCGCTCAGCCCCTTCGGCGCGAATTCCTGTTCGATGTCGCTGGTGAAGCCCCACTCATACTTCTTGTTGGCGGCCGCGATCGCCTCGGCATTCTTGGTGGCCATCAGTCTACTCCAGCGACCGCCTTGGGCCGCGCCAATTGGGTGAGGTTCACGCTCGCCAGCACATCGCGGACCAGCGCGTTGACCGGCGACCAGGCGCCGCGCACGCGGCATTGCTCGACCGCGCAATCATGCCGCGCCTCGTCGACGCAGGGGGTGAGCGCGATCGGCCCCTCGATCGCCTCGATCACATCGGCAAGACTGATCGCGGCGGCCGGGCGCGCAAGGCGGAAGCCGCCGCCGGTGCCGCGGCTGCTCTCGATCAACCCGGCGGCCGACAGGCGGCTGACGAGCTTCTGCACCGTCGGCAGCGGCAGCCCGGTCTCCTCGGCGAGCACCGTCGCGTTCAGCCGCACCCCCGCACCGCAATGGCGCGAAGCGGCGGCGAGCAGCACGACGGCATAATCGGCGAGCGAGGAAAGGCGCATGAGCTCCTAATCGGACTTGAACGATCCGATTGGCAGATGGGCGCGCGGGGGGCGGGCGTCAATCGGTTTTTTGGTTCGCGGGGAGACTGGAGGGGACGACAATGCTTCAAGCCCATTAGCCCTCTCCCGCTTGCGGGAGAGGGTTGGGTGAGGGCGCTAGGAAGCTCAGGCGTTGCTCCCCGCACCCCCTCACCCAACCCTCTCCCCCGAGGGGGAGAGGGCTTTCACGGAGGCGTCTCCGCGTCTCCCCCCGAACCAAACCCCCTTTGACCCCGGCCGCCGGCTTTGCCACAAGCGCCTCCAATGTTCTCCGCCCTCCGTCCGGCGCTGTTCGCGCTCGATCCCGAACCGGCCCACCGCCTTACCATCAAAGCCCTCGCCGCCTGGGGCGCGGTCGGCACGCCCGGCCGAGCGCCCGCGTCCGATCCGCGGCTCCGGGTGGAGCTGGCCGGCCTCTCCTTCCCCTCGCCGCTCGGGCTCGCGGCGGGGGTGGACAAGGATGCGGAGGCGATCGCGGGCTTCTTCGCGCTCGGCTTCGGCAGTGTCGAGGTGGGCACGCTCACCCCCCTGCCCCAGCCCGGCAATCCGCGCCCGCGCCTGTTCCGGCTGGTCGAGGACCAGGGCGTGATCAATCGCATGGGGTTCAACAATGGCGGCCTCGCCGCCGCGCTTCCCCGGATCGCGCGCGCACGGCGGCGCGGCCCGCTGGGCGTCAATGTCGGCGCGAACAAGGACGCGAGGGACCGCATCGCCGATTACCGCCATGGCGTCACCCACGCCGCGCCGATCGCCGATTACGTCACGATCAACATCAGCTCGCCCAACACCCCGGGCCTGCGCGATCTCCAATCGGGCAGTGCCCTCACCGAATTGCTCGCCGCCTGCGCCGAAACGCGCGGGGCGACGCCGCTGTTCCTGAAGATCGCCCCCGATCTCGACAGTCGCGGGATCGATCATGTCGTCCGCGCGGCGATCGAGCAGGGCATCGCCGCGCTGATCGTCGGCAACACCACGATCAGCCGGCCACCGCTCGCCAGCCCCCACGCCGGCGAGGGGGGCGGCCTGTCGGGCGCGCCGCTGAAGACGCTCGCCCGGCAAAAGCTGATCGAGGCGCGCGCGGCGAGTGGCGGGCAACTGCCGCTGATCGCCGCCGGCGGGATCGATAGCGCGGAGGAGGCCTATTGGCGCCTCACTCACGGCGCGCGGCTGGTGCAGCTTTATTCGGCGCTGGTCTATCGCGGCCCGGGCCTTGCGCGGGCGATCAACCGGGGCCTGATCGCGCTCTACGCGCATGACGGCGCGCCGACCTACTAAGTGCCGCTACGGCTTGCTCCGGCGCGGCAAAGGCCGCTAGGGTCTGCCGCCATGAAGCTTCACCTTTTCGCCGCGGCCGCGCTGATGCTTGGCGCGCCGGCCTGCGCCCAGGGTCCGGCATCGACCCCGTCGCGCGGGGTCGTTTCCGCCGCCCACCCCTTGGCCGCGGAGGCGGGCCGGCAAATCCTCCGCCAGGGCGGCAGCGCGGCGGATGCAGAGCTGGCGATGATGCTCGCGCTGACGGTGGTGGAGCCGCAATCGAGTGGGATCGGCGGCGGCGGCTTCTTCCTCTACCAGCCCGCCAAAGGCAAGCTCGTCTCGATCGACGGACGCGAGACGGCGCCCAAGGCCGCGACGCAGCGCCGCTTCCTGGACGCGAGCGGCAAGCCGATCGGCCGCTTCCAGGCGATCCCCGGCGGGCTCTCGGCGGGCGTACCGGGCAATATCGCGCTGATGGCGCTGGCGCATAAGCGCTTCGGCAAGCTCCCCTGGCGCGCGCTGTTCCAGCCGGCGATCAAGCTGGCGGAGGACGGCTATCCGGTCAGCGCCCCGATGGCGCGCGGCATGGGCTTCGTGAGCCAGGTGTGGAAGGATTTTCCGGCGATCGCCGCGCTCTACGCGCCGGGCGGCAAGCCGCTCGCCGCCGGGCAGATGGTGAAGAACCCGGCGCTCGCGCTCACCCTACGCCGGATCGCCGCGATCGGGCCGGACGCCTTCTACAAGGGCGAGAATGCGCAGGCGATCGTCAGCACGGTGAACGGCGCGAAGCGCAACCCGGCGGATATGACGCTCGCCGATCTCGCCGGCTATCAGGCCAAGGAACGCCCACCGATCTGCGGCAGCTATCGCGGCTATAAGTTGTGCGGCATGGGCCCGCCCTCCTCCGGCGCGGTGACCGTGCTGCAAATCCTGGGGATGCTCGAACGCTTCGATCTGAAGGCGATGGGGCCGAACGATCCCAAGGCGTGGCACCTGATCGCGGAGGCGATGCAGCTCGCTTACGCCGATCGCGAGCTTTACCTGGGCGATCCCGATTTCGTGGCGATGCCGTTGAAGGGGCTGACCGACAAGGCGTATCTCGCCCAGCGCTCGGCCCTGATCGATCTGGCCAAGGCGCGCGGCAGCTATGAAGCCGGCACCCCGCCCGGCGCCGCGCCGCGCAGCCCCGGCGTCTCCAGCGAAGTGAAGGGCACGACGCATTTCGTCGCGGTCGATCGCGACGGCAATGTCGCGACAATGACCTCCACGGTCGAAGGACCATTCGGCAGCCAGCTCGTCACCGGCGGCTATGTGCTGAACAACGAGCTGACCGACTTCACTTTCGCGCCCGAGAAGAACGGCGCCCCGGTCGCCAACCGGGTGGAAGGCGGCAAGCGGCCGCTGTCCTCGATGGCACCGACCATCGTCTATGACGCGGCAGGCAAGCCGGTGTTCACCGTCGGCGCGGCGGGCGGCAAGACGATCATCATGCAGGTGGCCAAGGCGCTGATCGCGCATCTCGATTGGGGGATGAGCGCGCGGGAGTCGATCGCGCTCGGCCTCGTCTATTTCGGCGACAACGGCATCATCCTGGAACGCGGCACCGCGCTGGAGCCGATGAAGCCGGCGCTTGAGGCGCTCGGCCACCGAGTGACCGTCGCCGAGCTCGGGCTCAAGGCGAATGCCGCCGAGCGGACCGCTGGTGGCTGGATCGGTGCCGCCGATCCGCGCAGCGTGGGCGAAGCGCTCGGCGAATAATCCCGGCGCCGCGGCGCAGATCGCGGCGTCCAAAACGATAAGGCAAGTCGCTGGGGGGCGACGTTTCTTTTGGAGAGACGATGCGAACGCTGGAATATTTTCCCAATCTCGTCAGCATGTTCTTCGCGCGCGCCCGGGAGGGGGGCACGCGCCCGTTCCTGTGGCACAAGGCCGGCGGCAAATGGCACTCGCGCAGCTGGGCCGAGGCGGCGCAGCAGGTCGCCAGCCTGGCGCAGGGCCTGCGCGATCTGGGGATCGCGCCGGGAGACCGGGTGATGCTGGTCGCCGAGAACCGCCCCGAATGGTGCATCGCCGATCTCGCGATCATGGCGGTTGGCGCGGTGACGGTGCCAACCTACACCACCAATACCGAGCGTGATCACAGCCACATCATCGAAAATTCGGGCGCCCGCGCGGTGATCGTCTCCAACGCCAAGCTCGCCAAGACCTTGCTGCCGGCGGTGCTGCGCTCCTCCGCCTTGCGGATCGTGATCGGGATGGAAGACCTACGCATCGGCCAATCGGGCGAGGTCTCGTTCCACAGCTTCGCCAAGCTGATCGCCGACAATCCAGCCGATCCCGCCGCCGCCGAAGCCCAGGCGCAATCGCTGATGCGCGACGATCTGGCGTGCATCATCTACACCAGCGGCACCGGCGGCGCGCCGCGCGGCGTGCGCCAGCATCACGGCGCGATCCTGCACAACGCCGCCGGCTGTACCGAGGTGATCTCCGAGGATTTCGGCTGGGAGGACGAAGTGTTCCTCTCCTTCCTGCCGCTCTCCCACGCTTATGAGCACAGCGCCGGCCAACACTTCCCGATCGCGCTCGGCGCGCAGATCTATTACGCCGAAGGCCTCGATAAGCTCGCTTCGAATATCGAGGAGACGCGCCCCACCATCATGGTCGTCGTGCCGCGCCTGTTCGAAGTGCTGCGCCAGCGCATCGTCAAACAGATCGAGAAACAGGGCAAGCTGCCCAATTGGCTGCTCGGCCAGGCGATGGCGGTCGGCGCGCGCAAGGCGGCGGACAAGCGCGGGATGCTCGACATGCCGCTCGATCTGCTGCTCAGCCGGACGCTGCGCCCGCGCATCGCTCAGCGCTTTGGCGGGCGGATCAAGGCGATGGTCTCGGGCGGCGCGCCGCTCAATCCGGAAATCGGCATCTTCTTCGATTCGCTCGGCATCACTTTCCTGCAGGGCTATGGCCAGACCGAGGCCGCGCCGGTCATCTCGTGCAACCGCCCGAAAGTGGGGCTGAAGCACGACACGGTCGGCCCGCCGCTGCCCAACACCGAAGTCCGCATCGCCGAGGATGGCGAGATCCTGGTGCGCGGCGAGCTGGTGATGCACGGCTATTGGAATAACGAGGAGGAGACGGCGCGCGTCCTGAAGGATGGCTGGCTCCACACCGGCGATATCGGCGAGATCGACGCCAAGGGCCGGATCAAGATCACCGATCGCAAGAAGGACCTGATCATCAACGACAAGGGCGACAATGTCGCCCCGCAAAAGGTGGAGGGGATGCTGACGCTGCAGCCCGAGATCCTGCAGGCGATGATCGCGGGGGACCGCAAGCCCTATATGGTCGCGGTGCTGGTGCCCGATCCCGAATGGACCCAGGAATTCTGCGCGAAGACCGGCGCGAACTGCAACTTCGCCAAGCTCTCCGAAAACCCGGACTACCGCGCCGCGCTATCGGCGGCGGTGGAGCGGGTGAACAAGGATTTGTCGGTGATCGAGCGCGTCCGCCGCTTCGTATTGGCGGACGAGCCTTTCACCATCGAGAACCAACAGCTGACGCCGTCGCTGAAGATCAGGCGGCATGTGCTGAAGCAGGTTTACGGGGCGAGGCTGGACGCGTTGTACAAGGGGTGAGGCTGAGCAAATGGACGCCAATCCCCATCCCATAATCTGACCGTGATATTTCCGTCGCCCCGGCCCCGAGCCGGGGCTTGGCTGCCTTCAGCGACAGAAGAAGCAGCCAAGCCCCGCATCAAGTGCGGGGCGACGGTTGAGCTTATTGAATCACCAACAGCCCTAATGCCGCGGCCCGGCCCAGGTGAAGAAGTCGATCATCTGGGGCGTGATCCAGCCGAAGCGGTAGTTCAGCATGAACAGCGCGAACAGCACGGTCGCGACGATCGTCACCCGCAGTGCGAGCCGCCAGGGGTGGAACTCGGCCGGGGCACTGTCGGCCTGGCCGGGCACTTTCGGCGCGCCCACCTCGTCCGCCGTGCGCACGCCGAAGGGCAGCACGAGGAACACCGAGAACGACCAGAACAGGAAATAGATCGCGATCGCCGAACCGATGGGCATGAGCTGCCTTTTACGCCTCGATCAGCAGCACGTCGACCACCGGCTTCTTCCCCGTCCAGCGTGTCGCCACCCGCCGTACCGCGAGCCGAACGCCCTCGCGCAGCCTCTCGCGATCACGGCCGCCCTCGGCGAGCGCGTCCTCCGCGGCTTCGGCGGCTTCGGCGATGAAGGGCTCGCGCTCTTCCTCCACCGGCACGCCGTTCAGCCGGAGCTGCGGCCGGCCGAGCAGCCGCCCGCCCTTGCCGATCGCCACCGCGACCGAGATCTGGCCGTTGATCGCGATCTTGCGCCGCTCATTGATCGTCCCGCCGTCCGCCGGCAGGATGACGTCGCCGTCCAGCACCAGCCGCCCGATCGGCGCATGACCGATCTTCGCGGGCTTGCCCGGTGCGAGCCGCATGATCTCGCCATCGCGCTGCACCACCGCCTGGGGGATGCCGCATGTCTTGCCGTAGCGGGCCTGCTCCATCAGGTGGCGCATCTCGCCATGCACCGGCACCAAAATTTCGGGGCGGACCCACTGATACATCGTCGCGAGCTCGGGCCGGCCTGGATGGCCGGAGACGTGGACGTGGGCCTGTCGATCGGTGATCATCACCACGCCCTTGGCGGCGAGCTGGTTCATGATCCGCCCGATCGCGACTTCGTTGCCGGGGATCTGCTTGGAGGAGAAGACCACGGTGTCGCCCTCGCTCAAGCGGATCGGGTGAGTATCGCCCGCCACCCGCGCGAGCGCCGCGCGTTCCTCGCCCTGGCCGCCGGTCGCGATGATCAGCACCTTGTCGGCGGGCAGGCGCATCGCCTGATCGAAATCGACCAGCGCGGGCATGTCGGTGAGATAGCCGGTCGCGCGCGCGACCTTCAGGATACGCTCGAGCGAGCGCCCGGCGACGCACAGCCGCCGCCCGTTCGCCTCGGCCACCTCGGCGAGCGTCTTCAGGCGCGCGGCGTTGGAGGCGAAAGTCGTCACCAGCACTCGGCCGCGTGCCGCGGCGACGACCTCGGTCAGCCCTGCCCGCACGCTCGCTTCGGACCCTGAAGCTTCGGCGTTGAACACATTAGTCGAATCGCAGACGAGCGCGAGCACGCCCTCGTCGCCGATCGCGCGGATCGCCGCGCCGTCCACGCCGCTCCCCAGCACCGGCGTCTCGTCGAGCTTCCAGTCACCGGTGTGGAACACGCGGCCAAGCGGGGTTTCGATCAGCAGCGCGTTCCCTTCGGGGATCGAATGCGCGACGGGGACGAAGCGCAGCCCGAACGGCCCCAGCTGGAAATTCTCGCCCGGGGCGATCACGTTCAGCTGCACGCGCTGGCGATTGCCCTCCTCGTCCAGCTTGCCGGCGATGAACCCGGCGGTGAAAGGCGAGGCATAAAGCGGTACGCCCAGATCCTCAGCGAGATAAGGCAATGCGCCGATATGATCCTCATGCCCATGGGTGAGCACGATGCCGAGCAGATCGTCGATCCGCTCCTCGATGAAGCTCAGGTCCGGTAGGATCAGATCGACGCCGGGATAGGCCGGATCGGCGAAAGTGAGGCCGCAATCGACCATGATCCACTTGCCCTGGCAGCCATAGAGATTGACGTTCATGCCAATCTCGCCCGATCCGCCGAGCGCCACGAAAATCAGTTCATTCCCTGGTTTCACGTTCGTTTTGTTTCTTTCTTGGTTCACGCCGACGCGCCCGGCGGAGCCGATAAGCGCTGAGGCGAAGGGAAAAGCCGGCCGCTGCCGGCAAGATCATGCCCCGATATGGGCACGTTCCCACATCAGCGCCAGCCCTTGAATGGTGAGATCGGGTTCGATCGCGTCGAAAACCTGGGTATGGCGCTCGAACAGGATGGCGAGCCCGCCGGTCGCGATCACTTTCGCGGGGCGCCCGATTTCCGCTTTCAACCGCGCGACGAGCCCCTCGATCATCGCGATATAGCCCCAATAAATGCCGATATGCATCTGGCTGACGGTATCGCGCCCGATAACGCGCGTGTCATCGGGCGCCTCGATCGCGATGCGCGGCAGCTTGGCGGCAGCGGTGACGAGCGCGTCGAGCGACAGGTTGATCCCCGGGGCGATGATCCCGCCCTTATAGGCGCCGTTGAAGTCGATCACTTCGAAAGTAGTGGCGGTGCCGAAATCGATCACGATCAGATCGCCGGGATGACGGGCATGGGCGGCGATCGCGTTCACCGCGCGATCGGCACCGAGCGAGCCGGGCTCCTTCACGTCGATCTCGAACCCCCATTCCACCGGGGGCTGGCCGGCGACGAGCGGCTCGGCGTTGAAATATTTGCGCGCGAGCGTCTGCAGATTGTGCAGCGCGCGGGGGACGACGGTGGCGATGATCACGCCCGTCACCTGCTCGCGCGCGAAACCTTCAAGGCTCAGCAGCTGGCTGAGCCACACCGCATATTCGTCCGCCGTCCGTCGCGCTTCGGTGGCGATGCGCCAGCGCGCGAGGATCTGCTGGTCCTTCACCAGCGCGAACACCACGTTGGTGTTGCCGGCATCGATCGCGAGCAGCATGCGGAACCCCTAGATCAGAAACACGTCGCCGGCGTGAATGGCATGGCGGTGGCCGTCCGCCAAGCCGAGGATCAGCGCGCCATCCGGGTTCAGCCCGGCGAAGACGCCCTCGACGCGCCGCCCATCGGGGAGCGCGGCGATGAGCGGCGTGCCAGGCGGGTGCGCGCGTGCTTCCCAGGCGGCAGCAATGGCGGCGAGCCCCTCCCCCCGCCAGCGCGCGAGCCACGCAGCGAATTGGGTGGCGAGCGCTTCGGCGAAGGCACCGGGCTTCGGCGGGGGGCCGTACGCGGCGAGGCTCGTCACCGGCCGGTCGAGATCGTGCGGATGATGCGCCAGGTTCACACCAATGCCCACAACCACCGCGTCCCCCGCGCGTTCGAGCAGGATGCCGGCGAGCTTGGCGCCGCAGAGCAATAGGTCGTTGGGCCATTTGAGCTGGAGCCGCTGTATAAGCCCCTCCCCTTCAGGGGAGGGGTTAGGACGCGCTCTTGCAACCATGGCCACCGCCTCGAACAGCGCCACCCCCGCGACCAGCGCGAGCCCCGGCGCCGCCGGATCGCTCGGCCGCAACCGCACCAGCGTCGAGCCATAAAAGTTCCCGGGCGGCGAGACCCACGCCCGCCCCTGCCGCCCCCGCCCCGCCGTCTGGCGCTCGGCGCGCAGCCAAAAGCCCTCATCCACTTGCCCCGCAAGCGCGAGCAGATCGGCGTTGGTCGATCCCGTCTCGGCGACGGTGCGGATCGTCAGAACAGCGCCTTCGCGGCCGCGAGGCTCGATGCCGCGAGCGCCGGGATCAGCAGATAGCCGAGCGGCGATAGGAAAACGGTGGACGCCGCGATCAGCCCGCCTTCAACGCCACTCTCGAGGGGCGCGAACTCAGGCGCAGGGTCATCAAAATACATCGTCTTCACGATGCGCAGATAATAATAGGCGCCAACAACCGACAGTACGACACCAATCGAGGCATAGACGTACAGCCCGGCTTGCACGGCCGCCCAGAACACCGCCAACTTCGGATAGAAGCCGAACAGCGGGGGAATGCCTGCGAGCGAGAGCATCATGACAAGCAGAGCGAACGCCAGATAAGGTTTGGTCTGAGACAAACCCGAAAGGCTCGCAATGTCCTCGATATGCCGCCCTTCGGCATCCTTCATCTGCAGAACGACGAGGAAGCTGCCGAGCGTCATGACGATGTAGATCGCCATATAAACCAGCACCGCCGACACCCCCTGCGGCGTGCCCGCCGCCAGCCCAATCAGGGCGAAGCCGACATTGTTGATCGAGCTATAGGCCAGCAGTCGCTTGATGTTCGATTGCCCGATCGCGCCCGCCGCGCCGAGCACGATCGAAGCGAGCGAGGCGAAGATCACGATCTGGCGCCATTCGAGCTGCGCCGGCCCCATCGCCTCCACCGCGACGCGCACCGTCAGCAGGATCGCCGCGACCTTGGGCGCCGAGCCGAAGAACGCGGTCACCGGGGTCGGCGCGCCTTCGTAAACGTCGGGCGTCCACATATGGAAGGGCACCGCGCTCATCTTGAAGGCGAGACCGGCGAAGACGAACACCAGGCCGAACAACAGCCCCTTCGAATGCGCGCCGACATAGGCGGTCGCGATCGAATCGAACAGCGTCGTGCCGCTGAAGCCATAGACCAGCGAGATGCCGTAAAGCAGGATGCCGCTCGCCAGCGCGCCGAGGACGAAATATTTGAGGCCCGCTTCCGCCGAGCGCGTATCGCGCCGCATGAAGCTCGCCAGCACATAAGCGGCGAGGCTCTGCAGCTCGAGCCCGACATAGAGCGTCAGCAGATCGCCCGCCGACACCATCATTCCCATGCCAACCGCGGAGAGCAGAATCAGCACGGGATATTCGGGGCGTAGATCCTCGCCCGCGGTCCGCGCGAAGAAGCCCGGCGCCATCAGGATCGAAAAGGCCGCCGCCGAATAGATCAGCACCTTGCCGAAGGCGGCGAAGGCGTCGGCCTTGTAGAGCCCGGCAAAGGCATCGCCCCCGGTCGACACGCCCAGCGCGATCCCGGCGCCGATCAGCACCGCGACCGAGGCCCAGCCGATCGCGCGTGCCTGCCCGCCCCAAGCCGCCACCAGCATCAGCGCGATCGCGCCGAGCGACAGCACCAGTTCGGGCAAGGTCATCAGCAAATTGGTCGAATAGCTCATCGATGCGCCTCCGCCGATGCGAGCACCGCCGCCGGCTTACCCGGGGTCGGCAGCGAGTCCCCGGCGGGCTTCACCGATTCGACGCGCGCGAGCAGCTTGCCGACGTCGCCGCGCATCGGCGCGAGGAAGCTCTCGGGATAGACCCCCATCCACAGCACGGCCAGGCCCAAGGGCACCAGCATCGCCAGCTCGCGCGGGCTGAGGTCGGGCATCAGCCGCACGTCCTGATGCACGAGGTCGCCGAACGCGACGCGGGCATAAAGATACAGCATGTACGCAGCACCCAGGATGATGCCGGTGGTGCAGAGCAAAGCCGTCCAGGTCGAGACCTGATACGTGCCGGCGAGCGACAGGAACTCGCCCACGAAGCCGCTCGTCCCCGGCAGCCCGATCGAGGCCATGGTGAACAGCAGGAAGAACACCGCATAGCGCGGCATGTTGATCGCGAGCCCGCCATAGCGGCTGATCTCGCGGGTGTGCAGCCGATCGTAAATGATGCCGACGCACAGGAACAGCGCACCCGAGACGAGCCCGTGGCTGAGCATCACGATCATCGCGCCTTCGATGCCCTGGCGGTTGAAGGCGAACAGCCCGATCGTGACGATCGCCATATGCGCGACCGAGGAATAGGCGATCAGCTTCTTCATGTCGTTCTGCACGAGCGCCACTAGGCTGGTGTAGATCACCGCGATCGCCGAGAGCGCCAGGATCAGCCAGGTCAGCTCGGCCGAGGCCTGTGGGAACATCGGCACCGAGAAGCGCAGAAAGCCATAGCCGCCCAGCTTCAGCAGCACGCCCGCAAGGATCACCGATCCCGCAGTGGGCGCCTGGACGTGCGCGTCGGGCAGCCAAGTGTGGACCGGCCACATCGGCATCTTCACCGCGAAGGAGGCGAAGAAGGCGAGCCACAGCCAGGTCTGCGCCGCGACCGGAAAGTCATGCCGCAGCAGATCGGGGATGTAGCTCGTGCCCGCCTGCTGCGCCATGTAGAGCATCGCGATCAGCATCAGCAGCGAGCCGAGCAGGGTGTAGAGGAAGAATTTATAGCTCGCGTAAATCCGGTTCGCGCCGCCCCAGATGCCGATGATCAGGAACATCGGGATTAGCCCGCCTTCGAAGAAGACGTAGAACAGGAAAAGGTCCTGCGCGGCGAAAGTGCCGATCATCAGCACTTCGGTGAACAGGAAGGCCGCCATATATTCGGGCACGCGGGCGGCGACCGACTCCCAGCTCGCGCCGATGCAGATCGGCATCAGGAAAACGCTGAGCATGATCAGCAGCAGCGCGAAGCCGTCTATCCCGAGCGCCCAGCCGAACTGGCCGAAGATGGGGGCCGAACGCTCGACGAACTGCCACTGCGCGCCGCCGATGTCGAAATTGGCCCAGAGGAAAATGCCGAGCGCGAGATCGACCAGGGTCGCCGCCAGCGCCAGCCAGCGCGCGCCTTTCGCGTCGAGGAACAGGCAGCCCGCCGCGGCGAGCGCGGGGACGAGCAGCATGATCGACAGGATGGGAAAACCGTTCATCGCCCCGCTCAGCTCGCGATCGCCCAAGTGACCAAAGCGGTAAGCCCGATCAGCATGACGAAGGCATAAGTGTAGAGATAGCCCGATTGCAGCGCCGCCGCGCCCCGGCTGCCGCTCGCGACCACCGCCGCGACGCCGTTCGGGCCGAAGCGGTCGATCGTCTGCTCGTCCCCGCGCTTCCAGAACAGCCGACCGATGGCGAAGGCCGGGCGGACGAACAGCCGGTCATAAAGCTCGTCGAAATACCATTTGTGCATCAGCCAGTCATAGACCAGCCAGGCGCCGTTCGCGGTGCGTACCGGCAGCGATGGATCGCGGATATAGGCCTGGAACGCGCCCAGCAGCCCGAGCAGCATCACGATCGCGGTCGAGAGCTTCACCGTCACCGGCACTTCATGCGTCGCGTGCGCCAGATGCTCGTTGAAGGCGAGCGCGCCGCGCCAGAAATCCTTGCCCGCCTCGGGCTCGATGAACGCGCCGTGGAAGACGAAGCCCGACGCGATCGCGCCGAGCGAGAGCAGGCCGAGCGGCAGCAGCATCGTCCACGGGCTCTCATGCGGGTGATAGCCCGCCGTGCCTTCATGGCCATGGTCGTGCGCCGCGTGGTGCGGATCGGGCTCATGCCCCGCGTCTTCGTGGGCGACCTCGCCGTGATGCGCGACCGCGCGCGCCTCGCCATGGTCGTCATGCGCGTGCGCCGCGTGCTGGATATGCTCCGAACCCGCCCAGCGCGGCGTGCCCCAAAAGGTGAGGAACATCAGTCGCCAGGAGTAGAAGCTGGTCAGCAGCGCGACGATGATCCCGGTGATGGCCGCGCCATGCCGCCCCGCCGCCCAGGCGCCCTCGATGATCGCGTCCTTCGAATGGAAGCCGGCGAAGCCGATCGCGAGTTCGTTGCCGAACACGGCCGGGATACCGACGCCGGTGATCGCCAGCGTCCCCATCAGCATCGCCCAGAAAGTGAGCGGGATGTGCCGGCGCAGGCCGCCATAATAGCGCATGTCCTGCTCATGGTGCATCGCATGGATCACTGATCCCGCGCCCAGGAACAGCAACGCCTTGAAGAAGGCGTGGGTGAAAAGATGGAACATCGCCGCGCCATAGGCACCCGTGCCGGCGGCGAAGAACATATAGCCCAGCTGCGAGCAGGTCGAATAAGCGATCACCCGCTTGATGTCGGTCTGCACCAGCCCGACGGTCGCCGCGAAGAAGCAGGTCGCGGCACCGATCGTCATCACCACGTCGAGCGCGATCGGGCTCGCGTTGAACAAGGGCGACAGGCGGCAGACCATGAACACGCCCGCCGTCACCATCGTCGCGGCATGGATCAGCGCGGAGACCGGCGTCGGCCCCTCCATCGCGTCGGGCAGCCAGGTGTGGAGGCCGAGCTGCGCCGACTTGCCCATCGCGCCGACGAACAACAGCAGGCAGCACACCGTCAGCGTATCGGCGCGGAACCACAGGAAGCCGATCGTCGAGCCCGCATGCTGCGGCACCGCCGCCAGGATTTCGGGGATCGAGATGGTGCCGAACACCAGATAAACCGCGAAAATGCCGAGCATGAAGCCCAGATCGCCGACACGGTTCACCACGAACGCCTTGATCGCCGCCGCCTTGGCGCTCGGCTTCCTGAACCAGAAGCCGATCAGCAGATAGCTGGCGAGGCCAACGCCTTCCCAACCGAAGAACAATTGCACGATGTTCTGCGCCGTCACCAGCATCAGCATCGCGAAGGTGAACAGCGACAAATAGGCGAAGAAGCGCGGCTGGTCCGGGTCCTCCGCCATATAGCCCCAGCTATACAGGTGGACGAGCGCCGACACCGAGGTGATCACCACCAGCATCACCGCCGTCAGTGCGTCGACCCGCAGCGCCCAATCGATCACCATCCCGCCCGAGTGGATCCAGGCGCCGACCGGCGTCACGCTCACCGGCGCGGCACTTTGAAGGAACTGGATGAAGATCGGCCAGCTGAGCGCCGCCGAGGCAAACAGCGCGCCGGTCGTCACGCTCTTGGCCGCGACATTCCCGATCGCGCGGTTGCCGAGCCCCGCGACCAGCGACGCGAGCAGCGGCAGGAAAACGATCAGCAGGATGGAGGTGCCCATCTTTACCCCTTCATCCGGTTGATGTCGTCAACCGCGATCGTGCCGCGACCGCGGAAGAAGATCACCAGGATCGCGAGCCCGATCGCGGCCTCGCCGGCGGCGACCGTCAGCACGAACATCGCGAAAATCTGGCCGACAAGATCGCCGAGGAACGCGCTGAACGCGACGAAATTGATGTTCACCGCCAGCAGGATCAGCTCGATCGCCATCAGGATGACGATGATGTTCTTGCGGTTGAGGAAAATGCCCAGCACGCCCATCGTGAACAGGATCGCGGCGACGACGAGATAGTGAATGAGCCCGATCACAGCTCCACCCCCTGCCCGACCGGCTGGTTGACGTTGCGCACCGCCTCTTCCGGCCGCCGGGCGATCTGGTGGCCGATCTTCTGCGGCTTCACCCCCTGGCGTTTGCGGTGGGTGAGCACGATCGCGCCGATCATCGCGACCAGCAGCACCAGCCCCGCCGCCTCGAAGATATAGAGGTAGCGCGAATAGAGCAGCTCGCCGATCGCTTCGATATTGGGCTTGCCCTGAGGCGTCGGCGCGATGCGGCGGCCGAGCGCGATCGGCCCCGTCCGCCAGGCGCCCACCGCGATGAAGATCTCGACCGCGAGCGCGGCGGCAAGCGCGAGGCCCGGCCACAAATAGGCGTACGCCCCGCGCCGTAGCTGCACGAAATCGATGTCGAGCATCATCACCACGAACAGGAACAGCACCGAGACCGCGCCGACATAAACGATCACCAGCAGCATCGCGATGAACTCGGCGCCGACCAGCACCATCAGCCCGGCGGCGTTGAAGAACGCGAAGATCAGCCACAGCACCGAATGCACCGGATTGCGCGAGGCGATCGTCATCGCGCCCGACAGCAAGGTGATGCCGGCAAAGAGGTAGAAGGCGAAGACCTGGATCAAGCTATGGGCCCCTGTTTCCGGCATCGCCTGGGCCGCTTGGGGGCCCGGGCAGCGGCGGCGCGATCGGCCGCCGGCGTTCCTTGAATCGATGTTGCGGCGGCTTTAGCGATAGGGCGCATCGGCGGCAAGATTGGCCGCGAGCACGCTTTCCCAGCGATCGCCGTTATCGAGCAGCTTGGCCTTGTCGTAGATCAGCTCCTCGCGGGTTTCGGTCGAAAATTCGAAGTTCGGCCCCTCGACGATCGCATCGACCGGGCACGCTTCCTGGCAGAAGCCGCAATAGATGCACTTGGTCATGTCGATGTCGTAGCGCGTCGTCCGCCGGCTGCCATCGGCGCGCGGCTCGGCCTCGATCGTGATCGCCTGCGCCGGACACACCGCCTCGCACAGCTTGCACGCGATGCAGCGCTCCTCGCCGTTCGGATAGCGGCGCAGCGCGTGCTCGCCGCGGAAGCGCGGGGAGATCGGGTTCTTCTCGAACGGATAGTTAATCGTCGCCTTGGGCTTGAAGAAATAGCTCAAGGTGAGCGCGTGGGCCTTCAGGAACTCCCAGAGGGTGAAGGCCTTGAGGGTCTGGGCAAGCATTACGCGGGCACTCCCACACGCACGAGCATCAGATAGCCCGAGACGAGGAACAAAAACACCAGGCTCAGCGGCAGGAATATCTTCCAGCCCAGCCGCATCAGCTGGTCATAGCGGTAGCGCGGCACCGTCGCCTTCACCCAGCTGAACAGGAAGAAGAACACCCAGATCTTGGCGAACAGCCACAGGATGTTGAGCCCCCAGGGCAGATCGAGGAACGGCAGGTTGAGCGGCGGCAGCCAGCCGCCCCAGAACAGGATCGCGTTCAGCGCGCACATCAGGATGACGTTGGCATACTCGCCGAGCCAGAACAGGGCGAAGCTCATCGACGAATATTCGGTCTGGAAGCCCGCGACGAGTTCGCTCTCCGCCTCGGTCAGGTCGAACGGCGCGCGCGCGGTCTCGGCCATCGAGCTGATGACGAACACCACCGCCATCGGGAAGAGCAACGGGTTGAAGCCGAAGCCATTGAGCAGCCCGAAAATATGCCCCTGCTGCTTGTCGACGATGGTCGAGAGGTTGAAGCTCCCCGCCCACAGCACCACCGAGATCAGCACGAAACCGATCGCGACCTCGTAAGACACCATCTGCGCCGATGCCCGCAAGGCGCTGTAAAACGGGTATTTCGAATTGCTCGACCAGCCGGCGATAATGATGCCGTACACCCCGAGCGACGAGGCGGCGAGCACGTAGAGCAGCCCGACATTGATGTTCGCCAGCACCACGCCGGGCGCGAACGGGATCACCGCCCACACGATCAGCGCGACGGTGAAAGTGATGATCGGCGCGAGCAGGAACAGGCCCTTGTTTGCGCTCGCCGGGATGATTGTTTCCTGCAGGAACACCTTGATCCCGTCCGCGAAGGACTGGAGCAACCCGAACGGCCCGACGACATTCGGCCCTCGGCGCAGCGCGATCGCCGCCCAAATCTTGCGGTCGGCATAGATGATCATCGCCACCGCGAGCATCACCGGGAAGGCGATGACGAGAATGTCGATCAGGGTCCACAGGAACCACGACCAGCCATAGCCGAGATAGCTTTGCGTCCAGACGGTCATTGTTCAATCACTTCCATGGCCAAAGCGCCCAAGCGAGCAGGCCGAACACGATCGACGCCAAGATCGTGGTGCAACCGATCCTGGCCCAACGCGGCCCGTTGAGTAGCACGTGCGTCAGCGCCTCGATCAGAGCCTCGCCTAAGCCCCCCAATATCTCCGCCCACATGCGTCACTCCGCCGCCTCCGCGAAATCCTCGCCATGGATCAGCTCGGCCGAGCAGCGCTGCATCGTCGGGCTCGCGCGACAGATGGCGTTGGTCAGGTAGAAATCGGCGATCGGATAGCGTTCGATCACGCCCGATGCCTCGGCGGGCAGCGCGGGCGGGGTCCACTCGAACCGCACAAGGCCGAGTTCGCCCAGCGCCGGCACCTCGGCCGCCATCTGCGCGCGCAACTCGCCCAGCGTATCGAACGGCAAGGTGTGGCCGAGCCGTTCCGACAAAGCGCGGAAGATCGTCCAATCCTCGCGCGCGTCGCCGGGGGCGAACACAGCGCGCTCGCCGCGCTGCACCCGGCCTTCCAGGTTCACCCAGGTGCCCGATTTCTCGGCGTAGCTCGCCGCCGGCAGGATAATATCCGCCGCCGCCGCGCCCTTGTCGCCATGATGGCCGACATAGACCTTCACGCTGTTCGCGAACCGGCCGAAGTCAACCTCATCGGCGCCCAGGAAGAACACGAGTTTCGGCGCCGCCGCCGCGATATCGGCGATGCCACCGGCTTGCGCATAGCCGAGCATCAGCCCGCCCATCCGCGCCGCCGCCATGTGCACGGTGTTGAAGCCGTTCCAGCCTTCACGCACCAGGTTGAACCGGGCCGCGAAGGCGAGCGCCGCGCCCAGCCCGCGCTTCAGCGCCGCGCCGCCGACGATCACCATCGGCCGCTCGGCCTTGCCGAACACCTCGACCACCGCCTCGGGCAGGTCGCCCAGCACCGCCAGATCATTGCCCAGCCACTGCACGCGGTAGGTCAGATCGACCTCGGGCCCGATCGCGAAGACTTTCGCGCCCTTCTTGATCGCCTTGCGCACCCGCGTGTTCACCAGCGGCGCTTCCCAGCGCAGGTTGCTGCCAATGATGAGGATGGCGTCCGCCTCCTCGGTGCCGGCGATCGTCGTGTTGAAGTTGAGCGCCGAGATCGAGGACACGTCATAATCGAGCCCCGTCTGCCGCCCCTCGAGCAGCGACGAGCCGAGCGCCTTGAGCAGCGCCTTGGCCGCGAACATCGTCTCGCAATCGACCAGATCGCCCGCGATCGCCGCGACCGAACTGCCGGCGTTGGCTGCCGCGATCGCCTCAAAAGCCTCGTCCCAGCTCGCCGGCTGGAGCTTCCCGTCGCGACGCACGAACGGCCGATCGAGCCGCTTGCGTACCAGGCCGTCGACCGCGTGGCGCGTCTTGTCGGTCGCCCATTCCTCGTTCACGTCGTCGTTGATGACGGGCAGGCAGCGCAGCACCTGGCGGCCGCGGCTGTCGAGGCGAATGTTGGTGCCGACCGCGTCCATCACGTCGATCGTCAGCGTCTTCTTCAACTCCCAGGGCCGCGCCTCGAACGCATAGGGCTTCGAGGTGAGCGCGCCGACCGGGCAGAGATCGACGATATTGCCCGAAAGCTCGCTGGTGACGGCGTGCTCCAGATAGCTCGTGATCTGCATATTCTCGCCGCGATAGATCGCGCCGATTTCCTCGACGCCCGCGACTTCCTCGGCGAAGCGCACGCAGCGGGTGCATTGGATGCAGCGGGTCATCACCGTCTTGACGATGGGACCCATATATTTCTCGGTGACGGCGCGCTTATTCTCGGCATAGCGGCTCGCGCCCCGGCCGTAAGCGACGGCCTGGTCCTGCAAGTCGCACTCGCCGCCTTGGTCGCAGATCGGGCAATCGAGCGGGTGATTGATGAGCAGGAACTCCATCACCCCTTCGCGCGCGTTCTTCACCATCGGTGTGTTGGTGAAGATCTCCTGATTGTCGGCGGCCGGCAGCGCGCACGAAGCCTGCGGCTTGGGCGGCCCCGGCTTCACCTCGACCAGGCACATGCGGCAATTGCCGGCGATCGACAGCCGTTCGTGGTAGCAGAAGCGCGGGATTTCCTTCCCCGCCGCCTCGCACGCCTGCATCACGGTGGCGCCGGCGGGGACCTCGACTTCTTGTCCGTCGACTTTGAGCTTAGGCATTGTCCGTCCTTGCCGGCCTGACGCCCTTGGCGAGCGACGCCGGGATATTGGGATGGGCGGGATTGGGCACGAGTTGAAGGCTGGCCGGATGGATCAGCAGATCCATCGCTTCCATTGGGATGGCGCCCAGCAGCACCTCATCCCCCATCACATTGGCGGCGACCGTCGTCTCGCGTCCGAACACCTCGACTTTGACGCCGCCGACATAGGGCACTTTCTTGGCCTCGCCCGAGGCAAGAATAACCTCGCGATCCTGCAGCCGAGTCAGCTTCAGTCGATCGGCGATCGATTGCGGGATACACAGCTCCAGCGCGCCGGAATCGACCAGCGCCAGCGCATCGATTTCCTCGATCTGCGGCATGGCGATGTTCGATAATCGAAGATGCTGGCGGATAATGCCCATTATTCCGCCGCCTCCGCCATCGGCGTCAGACCCTTGCGCTCGGCGATCCGCCGCTCGACTTCGGGGCGGAAGTGGCGCAGCAGGCCCTGGATCGGCCAGGCAGCCGCGTCGCCCAGCGCGCAGATGGTGTGGCCTTCCACCTGCTTGGTCACCTGATAGAGCGTGTCGATCTCGCTCACCTCGGCGTCGCCGGTGCGCAGCCGCTCCATCACCCGCCACATCCACCCGGTGCCTTCGCGGCACGGGGTGCACTGGCCGCAGCTTTCGTGCTTGTAGAAATAGCTGAGCCGGCTGATCGCGCGGACGATATCGGTCGACTTGTCCATCACGATCACCGCCGCCGTGCCCAGGCCCGAGCCGAGCTTCTTCAGCCCGTCGAAGTCCATCGGGCAGTCCATGATCTGCTCCGCCGGCACCAGCGGCACCGAAGAGCCGCCGGGGATCACCGCGAGCAGATTGTCCCACCCGCCGCGAATGCCGCCGCAATGCTTCTCGATCAGCTCGCGGAAGGGAATGCTCATCGCCTCTTCCACGACGCAAGGGCGGTTCACATGGCCGCTGATCTGGAACAGCTTGGTGCCCTTGTTATTCTCCGCGCCGAAGCTCGCGAACCATTCGGGGCCGCGCCGCAGGATGGTCGGCACCACCGCGATCGATTCGACATTGTTCACGGTCGTCGGGCAGCCATAGAGGCCCGCCCCCGCCGGGAAGGGCGGTTTCAGGCGCGGCTGGCCCTTCTTGCCCTCCAGGCTCTCTAGCATCGCGGTCTCTTCGCCGCAGATGTAAGCGCCCGCGCCGCGATGGACGAACACGTCGAAATCATAGCCCGAGCCGCAGGCGTTCTTGCCGAGGAAGCCCTTGGCATAAGCTTCGGCGACGGCGGCGTAGAGCGTCTCCGCCTCGCGGATATATTCGCCGCGAATATAGATGTACGCGGCGCGCGCCCGCATCGCGAAGCCGGCGACCAGCGCGCCCTCGATCAGCTTGTGCGGATCGTGACGGATGATCTCGCGGTCCTTGCAGCTGCCGGGCTCGGACTCATCCGCGTTGATCACCAGGAAATTGGGCCGGTCCTCGCGCGGCGCCTTGGGCATGAAGCTCCATTTGGTGCCGGTGGGGAACCCCGCCCCGCCGCGCCCGCGCAGGCCGCTCGCCTTGACGCGGTCGATGATCGTGTCCTGCCCGATCTCGAGCAGCGCCTTGGTGTTATCCCAATCGCCGCGCTTCATCGCCGCGTCGATCGTCCAGGGCTGGAAGCCATAGACGTTGGTGAAGATGCGATCCTTGTCCGCGAGCATGGCCGTTATCGCCCCCGCCCGACGACGCGCTCGACCAGCAGATAAGCGGCGACCGCCAGCCCAATCGCGACCGCGAGGATGATCAGGTTGAACGCGAGCTTGAGCAGCGCGACGAGCACGAAGATCGCGAGCAACGCGACGCCGATGGCGATGATGATGTTCATGCCCATTCTCCCCGGTAGTCGTGGTTCTCGTCGACCATCGCCTGCAGCGAAGTCGGCCCCCCTTCGGGGCAGCTCGCACGGCGGCCGATCTGCGAGCCCGCCGGCGGCGCCTCACCCCGCGCGAGGGCCTGCAGGATCGCGGTGGTGCGATCATAGTCCAGGTCTTCGTAATTGTCGTCGTTGATCTGCACCATCGGCGCGTTGGCGCACGCGCCCAGGCACTCGACCTCGGTGAGGGTGAACAGCCCGTCGGGCGTGGTCTTACCCTTGGCGAGGCCGTGATTCTTGCACGCCTTCAGCACCTCGTCCGAGCCGGCGAGCATGCACGGCGTCGTCCCGCACACCTGCACGTGGTAACGGCCGACCGGCGCGAGGTTGAACATGGTGTAGAAGGTCGCGACCTCGAACACGCGGATATAGGGCAAGCCAAGCTCGCGGGCGACGAACTCAATCACCGGCACCGGCAGCCAGCCCTGGGTCTGCGTCTCCGCGCCGACCTGGCGCTGGGCGAGATCGAGGAAGGGCAGACTCGCCGATTGCTGCCGCCCCGCCGGGTAGCGCGCCAGGATTTCGCGCGCCTTCTCGGCATTTTTGGGCGTCCAGGCAAAGCCGCTCCAGCGCGCGCGGACTTCGGCTTCGTCGGGGATATGAGCGGTGTCGGCCATCAGATATTTTCCAGAACAGCGCGGGTCCGCTCGGAGGGGTTGAGGCCCGTGTTGGGCTCGCCCTCGCGGTCCATCAGCAGGATGTGGCATTCGGCTTCGGCGAAAGGACGGTGCTCGGTGCCCTTGGGTACGACGAGCAGTTCACCGGGCTGGAGGTGGCGGACGCCGTCGCGGAACTCGATGCCGAGCTCGCCCGAAAGCACCAGGAACAGCTCGTCGGTGTCGGCATGGGCGTGCCAGGTGAAGTCGCCCTGCACCTTGGCGAGGCGGATTTCGTTGCCGTTGTAAGCGCCAATGATGCGCGGGTTCCAGTGATCGTGGAATTGCGCGAGCTTGTCGGCGAGATTAAGCGTGACGGGGGAGTTAGTCATTCGCTTGCCGAGCCTCGTGGAAAGGACGCACTAAGCGCCCGATAGTCCATCCCGACGCGCGAACGAGTTGGCCGTCCTCATATTCAAACGTCACGGCCACACCACGCTCGTCTGACTTATCAAAAAAGCGCACCTCAACCTTTTGACCGCCACAGGGCTCGGCAGGCATCGGAATGCTCGCCCAAACGCCATATTCGTATTTCGACGCGGCAATCCGTGCGCTCAACGCCTTCGCACCATCGGCCCCGCGGCCAATGACATCGCCGACGTCACCGATCACCAACGAGAATTCGGCATCTTTGGCCAAATACCGCTGACTGGACCGATCGCCTGCCAGAATTGCAACACCGCGTTCCGCAAGGATACTGATTACGTCACCTTGATACTTGGCGCCTGCAAGCACGGTATCGGGGCAAATCGCAGCAGATGCCGCAAGAGCCAGGGCAATCACCGGTCGCACTCCCCAAACACGATGTCGAGCGCCCCCAGAATAGCCGTCGTGTCGGCTAGCATATGCCCGCGCGACATGAAATCCATCGCCTGAAGATGCGAGAAGGCCGTCGGCCTGATCTTGCAGCGATAGGGCTTGTTCGAGCCATCGCTCACCAGATACACGCCGAACTCGCCCTTGGGGCTTTCGGTCGCGACATAGACTTCGCCCGCGGGCACATGGAAGCCCTCGGTATAGAGCTTGAAATGGTGGATCAGCGCTTCCATCGAGCGCTTCATCTCGCCGCGCTTGGGCGGCACCACCTTGCGATCGAGGCTGGCGACCGGCCCCTCGGGCATGTTCGCCAGGCACTGCTTGATGATCCGCGCCGATTGGCGGACCTCCTCCACCCGGACCATGAAGCGATCATAGCAATCGCCGCGCGTGCCCACTGGCACGTCGAACTCCATCGCCGCGTAAACGTCATAAGGTTGCGACTTGCGCAAATCCCAAGGAATGCCGGCCGCGCGGATCATCGGGCCCGAAAAGCCCCATTTGATCGCATCCTCACGGCTCACCACCGCGATATCGACGTTACGCTGCTTGAAGATGCGATTGTCGGCGACGAGGCTGATCGAGTCCTCGAACAGCTTGGGCAGGCGCGTATCGAGCCAATCGCCGATATCGGTAAGCAGCTTCAGCGGCACGTCCTGATGCACCCCGCCGGGGCGGAAATAGGCCGCGTGCATCCGCGCGCCCGAGGCGCGTTCGTAGAAATTGAGGATGTCCTCGCGCAGTTCGTACATCCACAAGCCCGGGGTCAGCGCGCCGACATCAATCACGTGGCTCGCAAGATTGAGCATGTGATTGGAAATGCGCGTCAGTTCAGCGAACAGCACGCGCAGATACTGCGCCCGCGCCGGCACCTCCAGATCGAGCAGCTTCTCGACGGCCAGGACGTAGCTGTGCTCCATGCACATCGGCGAGACATAATCGAGCCGATCGAAATAGGGCAAAGCCTGGAGATAGGTGCGCCATTCGATCAGCTTTTCGGTGCCGCGGTGGAGCAGGCCGACATGCGGATCGAGCCGTTCGACGATCTCGCCGTCCAGCTCCATCACCAGCCGCAGCACGCCGTGCGCGGCGGGGTGCTGCGGGCCGAAATTGATCGTGTAGTTCTGGATCGCGATCTCACCCGTTTCGGGATCGATCTCGACATTGTGGCGCAGCTGATGGTCGCGCAGGTCGGTCACTGATTCTGCCCCTTGGACGGAACGACATCGGGATCCTTGGGCTCGGGGCCGGCATGGGGATGCGGCTTGCCCGCGCCGGTCTCAGCGGTGCTCTCGGTCGTCTTGGTCTCGACCGGCGCCGCCTTGGGCGTCTGCGCCGCGTCGGCCTTCACGATCTCGTCGGCCTTTAGCGGGGTGGGCGCGCCCTTGGCTTCGGGGAGCTTGGCCTTCTCATCGCCGGGCAGCACATATTCCGCGCCTTCCCAGGGGGAGGTGAAATCGAACACCCGCAAATCCTGGGCGAGCTTCACCGGCTCGTACACCACGCGCTTGGCCTCTTCCGAATAGCGCATCTCGACATAGCCGGTTTGCGGGAAGTCCTTGCGCAGCGGGTGGCCGCGAAAGCCATAATCGGTCAGGATGCGGCGCAGATCGTCATTGCCCGTGAACAGCACGCCGAACATGTCATAGACTTCGCGCTCGAGCCAACCCGCGACCGGCCAGATGCCCGTTACCGACGGCACCGGCTTCACCTCATCGGTGATCACCCGCACGCGCAGCCGATGATTGCGGGTGAGCGAGAGCAGATGATAGCAGACGTCGAACCGATCTTCGCGCTGCGGATAATCGGCGCCGGCGATCTCCATCAACTGCTGATATTCCAGGCCCGGCGTGTCGCGCAGCAGGATCATAGCGTCGACGAGCCGCTCGCGATCGAGGTTCAGCGACACCTCGCCTACCGCCTCGACCGCGTCGAGCAGCAGGTCACCGAGCGCGGCGCGGGCGGAGTCGATCACGCCCTCATTGCTGGCTTGGGTAGGCGCGGGCGCCCTCATGCCTTGCACTCCCCCACCGTTCGGGCTGAGCTTGTCGAAGCCCCGCCCTTCTTCTCGCCGGCCGCAAAGGCAAAACAGCCCTTCGACAAGCTCGGGGCGATCGGCCTGAAAGCGATGACGCCGCTCATCGATCGAGGCTCCCGATGCGGCGGATCTTCCGCTGCAGCTGCATGATCCCATAAAGCAGCGCCTCGGCGGTCGGCGGGCAGCCGGGGACGTAGATATCGACCGGGACGATCCGGTCGCAGCCACGCACGACGCTGTAGCTATAGTGGTAATAGCCGCCGCCATTGGCGCACGAGCCCATCGAGATGACGTATTTCGGGTCCGACATCTGATCGTACACGCGCCGCAGCGCGGGGGCCATCTTGTTGCACAAGGTGCCCGCGACGATCATCACGTCCGACTGGCGGGGGGACGCGCGCGGGGCCGCGCCGAAGCGCTCCAGATCATAGCGCGGCATGTTGACGTGGATCATCTCCACCGCGCAGCACGCGAGGCCAAAGGTCATCCACCAGAGCGAGCCGGTGCGCGCCCATTGGAACAGTTCCTCGGCGGTGGTGACGACGAAGCCCTTATCGGTCAGCTCGTCATTGAGCCCCGTGAAAAAGGCTTGATCGGGCAGCGTCCCGTCGGCGGGGACGCGCGAAAGCTCTACTCCCAATCCAGGGCTCCCTTCTTCCAGGCATAGGCCAGGCCCAGCGCGAGTTCGGCGATGAAGATCATCATCGCGAACCAGGCGGTCCAGCCCAGCGTGAAGACCGAAACCGCCCAGGGGTAGATGAAGGCGGCCTCCAGATCGAAAATGATGAACAGGATGGCGATCAGATAGAAGCGCACGTCGAACTGGCTGCGGCTATCCTCGAAGGCGGGGAAGCCGCACTCATATTCAGCGAGCTTTTCCGGCGTCGGGTTGTGCGTGCCGGTGACGCGCGAGACGAGCATCGGCAGGAACACGAACGCGCTCGACAGCACCAGCGCGACGGCCAGGAACAGCAGGATCGGCAGATATTGCGACAGGTCGACCAAGGGGCGGTTCCATGTCCTAACAGGTGGGATTGCGGCGCTTCTAGGGCGATGCCCCGCCAGGGGCAAGGCCGCGTTGTGCGCCTGCGAGCGATATGGCGTGGGGCCCAAGCGGATCAAGCGCCTGGTGCGCAATGTTCGGCAAATCCCGGCAGCTTTCCGCAAAGCGTCGGGCAGCGCGGGGCGGCTGTTCCTGGCGGCCGTTTCGGCTAGGGATCGATCATGCAAATCGACGACGCCTCGGCCGACGACCTGCCCGCGATTCTCGCCATCACCAACGCGGTGATCGCCGATACCTTCGCGATCTGGCGTGACACGCCGACGACGATCGAGGAGCGGACGAGTTGGTGGCGGGCACGGCTAGATGCCGGTTTTCCGGTGCTGGTCGCCCGCCAGCAGGGCGTGCTGGGCTTTGCCAGCTATGGCCCCTTCCGCACCGGCGACGGCTATCGGTACACCGTCGAGCACAGCGTGCATGTCGCGGCGGCGGCCCGCGGCGCGGGCGTGGGCGGCGTGCTGCTCGCCGCGCTGATCGAACGGGCGCGAGCGCAAGGGCTGCACATGATGGTCGCTGGGGTGGACGCGGGCGCCGAGGCTTCGCTCCGGCTGCACCGGCGGTTCGGCTTCATCGAGGCGGGACGCCTGGCCGAGATCGGCCATAAGGGCGATGGCTGGCGCGACCTGATCTTCCTGCAGAAACGGCTGGGGGACGGATAGGCGAAAAAGTGGGCGGGCCATGGGCAGCCCGCCCCAGGTCCCTGACCTCTTAGTCGCGCTCGCTCGAAAGCTCGGCGATCGCCTGATCGATCCCCTTCAGCGCCTCCGTGCGCTGCGCCTCGCTCATCGAACGATCGGCGAGGATCGCGCCGCGCGCACGGCGCACCCCATCGAGCGCGGAGCGGCGGGCGTTACGCGCCATCAGATCGGCGTTCATCGCCAGTTCCGCGGCGTGGGCCGCGCGTTCGCTGGCGTTCGCCGCCGCCTGCTCGATACGCTTGCTGCAGATGATCACGATCCGCTTCTTGCCTTCCTGGCGATGCTCGACGAGCGGCTTGTCACCCGCGCCGCAATCGCCATCGCGCACCTCGGGCATGTCTTTACCGCCCGCATAGCGTTTGATGAGGAAGACCTGGGGATCGCCATCCGCGTGGCGCATGCGGCGGACATCCATATGGCGCCCGTCGAGCGTGCGGACGATGATCTGCTTCTTGATCGTCGCGTCGGCACCGGGCGCCGGGGGCGCCGGCGGGGGCAGATCGTCCGATACCTCGGGAGCGGGTGGCGCCGGCGGCGCGTCGGGCGCTTGCGGCGCGGCGGCCGGTGCCGGCGCCGGAACAGGCGCCGGTGCCGGCGCGGCGGCCGAAGGCGGCACCGGCGCGGTGCCCACAGCCGGCGATTGCGGCGCGGCAGGCGCCGCCACCGCCGGCAGATCGAGCTTTGTCAGATCGACCCCCGTCGTCACCCGCACCTGCTCGCGCAGATGCTCGGCGGCGGCGGTGCCCGACGCGGTGAGCCCCAGGCCGGCGAGCGCCAGCGCCGACACCCCCGCCAAGCCGCCCCAGCGGCGGCCGGGGGAGACACGTTCCTTCGACAACATCCTCAACCTTCCCTTCAACTCGTTGATTGTGTGGAGGTGGCACGCGGCGGAGACCGCGCCGCCATGCGCCGATTTCACGATCGCACGGCCATACGCATGACGCAGCGCCTGATCGCGCCCGGCGAGTACCCGGGCATCACACGCCATTTCCTGATCCGCCCGGAAGGCGCGGAACGCGCGCCAGGCCAGCGGATTGAACCAATGCAGCGCCAGCATCACCAGCGCGACCCAATTGGCGACCAGATCGCCGCGTGCGTGGTGGGTAAGCTCATGCGCCAGCGCGAGCGCCTGCTCCTCGGCGTCGTAGCGCGCCTCGAAATCGGCCGGGAACGCGACATATTTGCGCCAGATGCCGAAGGCGAGCGGGCCATGTGCCGCGCGGCTCTCGATCACCCGGACCGGCCCGGCGACGCTCAACCGCGCATCGCGCCGCAGGCGGGCGCAGAAGCGGCGATAGCGTTCGAGCTGGAAGAGCAGGAACAGCACCGCCCCCGCCAGCCACAAGCCGCCGAGCAGCGGCAGCAGATTGGCGCCCTGCTCCACCAGCGTCGGCGGCACGATCGCCGCGCGGAGCGCGGGGCCGCCGATGGTCACTTCGATCACCTGCACGCTCGCGCCGACCGGGACCGCGGCGGGGCTCATCACCCCGGTGACGACCGAGGTTTCCTGCGCCCGGGCAAGCAGCGGCGAGACCAGTCGGCTCAGCTGCCATTCGCCGGGCAGCGGCGGCAGCACCATCCGCGCGACGGGGAGCAGCCAGAGCGCATAAGCCACTTCCGGGCCGAACGCCCGGCGTACCGGGCCGCGCAGCACCAGCACCAGCAGCATCAGCAGCGCCGAGGCAACCAATGCTTCGAACGCCCAGGCGATCATTGCTTCAGCCCTTTCAGCAGCGCCTCGATCTCTTCAATGTCCTTGCGGCTGAGCGCGTCGCGCTCGGCGAGGTGGGCGACCAGCGGGGTGAGCTTGCCGCCAAACAGCCGATCGATCAGCCGGCGCGATTCGCCGTCGACATAATCCTCGCGCTTGACGGCCGGTTGGTAGAGATAGCGGCGGCCATCCTCCTGATGGACGATCGCCTGCTTGGCGAGCAGCCGGCCAAGGAGCGTCTTGACCGTATTGGCGCTCCACCCCCGCGCCGGCCCGACCCGCTCGGCGACTTCCTGCGCGGTGAGCGGGCTTTCAGCCCACAGCGCCTCCATCACCGCATATTCGGCATCGCTGATCCGTTCGCTCATGAGTCGCACCCATATATTGACTACAGGTGTAATCTCACTGCTTACGAACGTAGTCAAGGGGCTTGGCGATCACGCCAAGGGGTGATGTCGGCGGATTTTACAAGCGCCCCGCGCGCGGCGGCGGCGTTAACCATCGAAAGCCGCGTAAACGCTGCGATCGTCGCGTCTGGCACGCGTGATGCATCGGTCGTGATGCCCCAAGCGGCATGCCGCTCAAGGGCGGGTCGGCGCTCCCCCCGGTCTCGCGCTGACCCGCCCACCCGGGCCTCTCAGCATCGGTACTAGTTCAGCCGGCCAGTGCCTCCGCATAAGCGCGATCGGCGGCGCGGCGCCCGGTTTTCGCGCGCAACGCGGCATGGGCGATCGCGCGCGGATAGATTTCGTCGAACAGCTGTTCGAATGTGCGCTCCCAACGGAATTGCTCGGCATGGGCGCGCGCGCGCGCGGCGATCGTCGTGCGGTCGCTCGACCAGACCCGCGCGACATTGGCCGCCATCGCCGCCGCATCGTCGACCGGGCCGAGCAGGCCCAGCCCCGGCGGCACGCGATCGATCATCGCGCCGCTCGCCACGCCGACCACCGGCAGACCCGAGGCCTGCGCCTCGACCACCGAGATGCCGAACGTCTCGTCCGCCATGCCCGAGACGTAGATGTCGGCGGAGGCAAGCGCGCGCGCCAGGGTCGGCCGATCGCTGATGAAGCCGGGGAAGGCGATCGGCAGACCGGCGCCCTCGGCCTCCAGCTCGGCGCGCAGCTTGCCGTCGCCGATCAGCACCAGCGCCGCGCCGAGCTCGGCGGGCAGATGCTTCATCATCTCGACCAGCACGCGCGCGCGCTTTTCATTGTCCAGCCGGCCAGCATAGACGAGCAGCGGCCCCGCGCCGGGCAGGCCCAACTCCTCGCGGAACGCCGGATCGCGACGCGCCGGATCGAAGGTATCGATGTTCACGCCGAGCGGCAGCACCGAGGTGCGGCGGATCTTGCGGCCGGCGAGCACCGCTCTGATCTCCTCGGTCAGAGTGTAGACCCAGTCGAACTCGCGATAAGTGATCTCGGCATAGCCGTAAGAGAGCCAGCGAAAGCCCCTGCCCAGCGTCTCGCCGAACAAATTGCTCGCGACGCGATAGACATGGGCATTGGGGAAATCGGTCGAATAACCCGCGACCAGCGCCGTTTCGGGGAAAGCGCGCCGGTGGTGGATCGCCGTCCACGGCAGCACCCACGGGCAGAGCGATTCGATCACCGCCGGGCGATAGCGCGCGAGCACGCGGCGAACGGCGCTGGTGCGCAGGATGAAGCGGTAATTGGGGCTGCCGCGCACCGGATCGGCGCCTACTTCGCACCAGATGTGGCGCCCGCGCGTCTCGATCCGGTCCTCGGGGCCGGGCACGATCTGGAGCAGACTATGCGGCGTGTGATCGAGCACATAATCGCGCTTGGCACGCAAATACGTGCCGACACCGCCCCCGGCGATCGGCGAATAGCTCTGGGTAAGATCACAAATGAGCATCGGTGCGCGCGCTCCCATGCCGCGCCCCGGCGCCCCCGTTTCCAGCAGCATCCCGTCCCCCTGTTCGCGGGTGTCAGCTCGCGCTGACGACGCCCTTCGTCTCAAACAACTGGGCCAGCTCGCCGGTTTCGAACATCTCCATCATGATGTCCGATCCGCCGACGAATTCGCCCTTCACGTAAAGCTGCGGGATCGTCGGCCAATCCGAGAACTGCTTGATGCCCTGGCGGATCGCCAGATCCTGCAGCACGTCGACCGAGCCGAACTCGACGCCCAGATGCTGGAGGATGGCGACCGCGCGGCTGGAAAAGCCGCATTGTGGGAACAGCGGTGTGCCTTTCATGAACAGCAGCACTTCATGGTCGCGCACCAGATCGGCGATGCGGCTTTGGCTATCTTCGGTCATGCTCGTTCCTCTGGCGCGGCGGTGGTGAGTTGCAAGGCGTGGAGCAGCCCCCCCATGCGCCCGCCCAATGCGGCGTACACCGCCTGATGTTGCCGCACGCGCGGCAGGCCGCGAAAGCTCTCGCTCGTCACCCGCGCGGCATAATGATCGCCGTCGCCGGCGAGGTCGGTGATTTCGATATGCGCATCGGGGATCGCGGCGCGGATCAGCGCTTCGATCTCCGTGGGCGTCATCGGCATTATTGCGCTTCCAGCTGGCGGCGTGCTTCGTCCGCCTTCTCAGCGAGCGTGCGGCGCACGGCGGCATCGTCGATCTCGACGCCCGCCGCGGTCAGATCGCCCAGCAGTTTGCGGATCACGTCCTCGTCACCCGCTTCCTCGAAATCGGCCTGGACGACGGCCTTGGCGTAAGCGTCGGTCTCCTCGGGCGTCAGCTTCATCAGCGCCGCGGCCCAATGGGCGACCAGCCGGTTGCGCCGCGCGGTGACGCGGAAGGCAATCTCTTCGTCGTGAGCATATTTCGCCTCGAAGGCGCGCTCGCGATCGTCGAACGTCGTCATTCGCCAATTCCTGTAGTGCGGTGGCCTAATTGCTGGTGCGGAGATAGTCTGGCCGGCCAGCCCGCGCAACCGGGCGCGCGCTTTAACCAATCGTCAGCAGCTTTCGCGTAACGCCGTTGGCCGGAGCAGCGAGCGCGATGACCATCCAGGCCAATTATCCCAGTCCCGTGAACGTCAACGGCTTCGCCTGCTGGAATTGCGGCGACGTGTCGATGGCCAAGCGCGACATCGATCCCGCGCACCCGGCGTCCGGCCCGCACAATAACAACGCCGCGACCGACCCGAGCCGCAAGCCGCTCGATCACGCCCGGCTGGAAGCGGTGAAGCATGCCGCGCAGAACGCGACGCAGGCGATCGGCACGTATAGCGCGATCGGCGTGCAGCCCGTCACCACCTCGCCCGGCGCGGCTTTCCAACTGATCGCCTGACCGCCGCCGAACCCCAAGACTGATAACGTGGCGCTTGGCGTCGGGTCCTCAGTCCGCCACCCGCACCACGAGCTTGCCGATCGCCTCACGCGCGGCCATTTTGGCGATGGCCTTGCCGCCCTCGGCGAAAGCGAAAATGTCGGTGACGCGCGGCGCGATCTTGCCCGCCGCCCACAGCTCGAACAGGGTCGCGACATGCGCCGCGTTCGTTTGCGGATCGCGCGCGGCGAACGCGCCCCAGAACACGCCGCACACATCGCAGCTCTTCAGCAGCGTCAGGTTGAGCGGCAGGCGCGGGATGCCGGCGGGGAAACCCACTACCAGATAGCGCCCCTCCCAGGCGATCGCGCGCAGCGCCGGCTCGGCATAATCGCCGCCCACCGGATCATAGATCACGTCCGCGCCCGCCGGCCCGACCGCCGCCTTGAACTGTTCGGCGAGCGCCTTGCTCGCGTCCTTGTCGAACGGCGCGCGGCCGTAGATCAGCGTCGCGTCCGCGCCCGCATCGGCGGCAGCGCGCGCCTTTTCGTGGCTGGAGACGGCGGCGATGACGCGCGCGCCGAACGCCTTCCCGAGCTCGATCGCGGCGAGCCCGACCCCGCCCGCCGCGCCCAGCACCAGCAGCGTCTGCCCGGCTTGCAACCGCCCGCGATCGAGCAGCGCGTGGATGGTGGTGGCATAGGTCAGCAGCAGCGCGGCGCCTTCCTCGAAGCTGCGCCCCTCGGGTAGGCGGTGGAGCGCGGCGGCGGGAACGGCGAGCTTCTCCACCAGCCCGCCATGGCCAACGGTCGCCAGCACGCGGTCGCCCGCCCGCCAGCCCTCGACCCCCTCACCGACACTCTCGATAACCCCGGCGATCTCGCCGCCCGGGGCGAAAGGGCGCTGCGGGCGGAACTGATATTTGTCCTCGATGATCAGCACGTCGGGATAGTTGATCGCGCAGGCCTTCACGCCGACGATCACCTGCCCCGCGCCCGCCACCGGATCGGGCAATTCGGCGAGGCCAAGAGTTTCCGGGCCGCCCGGGGCGGTGGACAATAAGGCGCGCATCGCTCTCCCCCATGCTCAACGCCGCGCAAAAAACGCGGCTTTGCGGGCGAGCCTATTGCCGTCGGCTAAGTTCGTCCAGCGCTCAGCGGACCGGCGCGGTGACGATCTCTGCGCCGTTCGGCAGCGTCGCCGCGCGCGGCATGCCGGCGGCGGCGAAGGCGCACGCGCCGCTCAGCAGCGTGCCCGCCGCCAGCAGCACCAAAGCTCTTTTCATCGCAAGTCCCCTTCGTCCCGCCACCGCTATAAGGCGCGAAAATAGCCCGCGAAACCCAGGGTTTCACGTCATGGTAAAAATGCGGATAACGAACCGGTCAGGGCGTCGGCGTTAAGCGCGTGTCCGCTCGATCTCGCAGCCGATCGCGGCATCGGGATAGATGTCGGGCTTTTGCGAGCGCACGCGGACCCGCACCACCCGTGGATCGGCGAAGGCCAGCGCGGCGACCGCTTCCACCAGCGTCTCCTGCAAGTCGAAATGGCGGTCGGCGGCGAGCTTCTGGATGCCCGTACGAAGGAAATCATAATCGACCACCGCGTCGATCCGATCGGGCGGCGGCGTGGTATAGCGGCAGTCCATCCACACGCTCAGCACCACCCGCTGCGGCGCGGCGCGCTCTTCGGCATGGATGCCCAGCCCCATGACAAGCTCCAGCCCTTCCAGGGCGATGCGGTAATCAGGCATCGGCGCCCCGCGTCGCGAACATCACGTCGCGGCGGCGCGGCAGGAAGCGCTGGCCGCAATCGACGAACAAGGTCTGCCCGCGGAGCGCCCGCGCCTCCATCAGGAAGGCGACCGCCTCGGCAACCGCTTCGGCCCGCACCGGCTTGCCGAGCAGATTGCGGCTGGCGACCGCGCGATACTCGTCCTCGCTTTGGTCAAGGCTCGGCAGCGTCAGCCCGGGGGCGACCGCATTCACCCGCACCCGCGGCCCCAGCGCCTGATCGAGCATCACCGTCGCCCCGGCGAGCGCCACCTTGGTGCAGCTGTACGAGAAGAAATCGGGGTTCGGATTGGCGACCTTCTGATCGAGCAGATTGACCACCGCGCCCGCCGCCAGATCGTCCTGCGCGTCGAGCGCTTCGGCGAGAAGCACCGGCGCCGCCAGGTTGAGCGCGACATGCGCCTCGATCAGCGCGGGATCGATCGCCCCCGGCGTGTCGAACTCGAAGAGGGACGCGTTGTTGACCACCGCCGCCACCGGCCCGCCCAGCGCCGCGCGCGCCGCCGCGATCAGCGCCGCCGGCCCCTCGCGCGTCGCCAGGTCCTGCTCGATCGCGACCGCGCCGGGAAGATCGCGGACGAGCGCGCGCGCGGCCGCCTCGGAGCGGCAATGATGCACCACCACGCGCCAGCCGCCCGCCGCCAGCCGGCGCGCGATCGCGGCGCCGATCCGCCGCGCGGCGCCGGTCACGATCACGCCACGGCTCACTCGCGATAGCCCATCAGCGCCAGCACTTCCTTGCGGCTGCGCTCATCATCCTTGAACACGCCCATCATCCGGCTGGTGACCATGCCGACCCCCGGGGTGCGCACGCCGCGCGCCGTCATGCAGGCATGGCTCGCCTCGATCACCACCGCGACGCCTTCGGGTCGCAGATTTTCCCAGATGCAATTGGCGACCTCGGCGGTCAGCCGTTCCTGTACCTGCAACCGCCGGGCGAAGCCGTGCAGCACGCGGGCGAGCTTCGAGATGCCCACCACCCAATTGCTCGGCAGATAGGCGATATGCGCCTTGCCGATGATGGGCGCCATGTGATGCTCGCAATGCGACTGGAAGGGGATGTCCTTCAGCAGCACGATCTCGTCATAGCCGCCCACTTCCTCGAACACTCGGGCGAGGTGCAGCGCCGGGTCCTCCTCATAGCCCTGGCAATATTCTTTCCACGCGCGGGCGACGCGCGCCGGCGTGTCGCGCAGCCCCTCGCGGGTGGGATCGTCGCCCGTCCACCGAATCAGGGTGCGTACCGCCGCCTCAACCTCCGGCGGCACCGGCATTTTCTGCGGCGCGGCAACCAAGTCCCCCGCGTCGCGATGATCGTCGAAATCGCTCATTCGTCCCTCCCACGGCCTTCAGGTGAGTCGCGAACGACGCTACGTCAACCGGTCCCACGCCCGATAAGTTCGGATTTAAAACTGTCTCTTTTGGGCAACAATATCCCAAAGCGGCGGGAAAGTGGGATTCTCGGCGATTGACGCTGGCGTCAGCGCGGGGCTAATTCGATACCGTAAGTTCAAATTGGGTCCGATCGCGAACCAAGTGCGACGGCCCCGTGGGGAGGGGATCGATGAAGCAATTCCACCTGTTGGCGGCCGCCTCTACGCTGGCGCTGCTCCCGGCGGCACCGGCCTGGGCGCAGAGCGCGGCGCCTGCGCCGCAGGCGGACGCGCAAACCCCGGCCGACGCGCAGGCCCAGTCGCAACAGGGCGCCGACGCCGGCTTCCAGGACGACATCGTCGTCTCCGCGACCAAGACCGAAAAGACGCTGCTCGATACCCCGATCTCGGTGGACGTCGTCACCGGCGCGCGGATCCAGCAGAACCAAATCCGCGATCTGCTCGATCTCCAGCGCGTCACCCCGTCGCTGCGCGTGAACCAGCTGCAGAGCTCCGCCAACACCAACTTCATCATCCGCGGCTTCGGCAACGGCGCCAACAACGCCGGGATCGAGCCCTCGGTCGGCGTGTTCATCGACGGCGTCTATCGCTCGCGCACCGCCGCACAGATCGGCGACCTGCCCAATCTGAAGCGCGTCGAAGTGCTGCGCGGCCCGCAATCGACCCTGTTCGGCAAGAACGCGTCGGCGGGCGTGATCAGCATCGTCACGGCGGAGCCGAGCTTCAGCTACACGGGCTTCGGCGAGCTGACCTATGGCGCGTTCAACGAAGTGATCGCCCGCGCCGACATTTCCGGCCCGATCAACGACACGATCGCGTTCGACGTCTACAGCTTCTACAACCGTCGCGACGGCTATTTCGAGGATCGCGGCTCGGGCGTGGCGGAGAATGGCCGCAATCGCTGGGGCAGCCGCGGCCAGCTTCTTTGGCAGCCCAATGCCGACGTCAAATTCCGCCTGATCGCCGATTATGACAAGATCGACGAAGTCTGCTGCGGCGTCGTCAATCTGCAGAACGGTCCGACCGGGGCGGTGGTGCAGGCGCTCGGCGGCCGGCTGATCCCCAATCAGCGCTTCCCCGATGCGGGCTTCTACAATTTCCCGTCGACCAACAACATCACCAACTACGGCGTGTCGCTGCAGACCGACTATACGCTGAAGAATTTCACGCTGACCTCGATCACCGCCTATCGTGAATCGCTGCTGCGGACCAACCAGGACTCCGATTTCACCAGCGCCGATCTGATCGGATCGAACCGCAACAACACCGACATCCGTACCTTCACCAACGAATTCCGCCTGCAATCGAATTTCGATGGTCGGTTCAACTTCCTGCTCGGCAGCTTCTATTTCAACGAGCGCATCCGGGTCGCGGACGGCCTCACCTTCGGCCAGAATTTCCGCAACTACGCCAATGCCTTGGCGGGCGGCGCGATCTTCCCGACCGTGGAGACGGGCATTCTCGGCTTCCCGCCGGGCACCTTCTTCCGGCCGGGCCAAGGCCAGTTCAACGATTATCGCTACCGGAACAGCGCCTATTCGTTCTTCGGCAACTTCGACCTGGAGCTGGTCCGCGGCGTCACCGCGACCTTCGGCTTCAACTACACGCTCGACGAGAAGAATGTCAGCTCGAACAGCTTCACGACGGACACGTTCTCGACGCTGGATTTCGTCACGATCGGCAATGCCGTGATCCGCAACCAGGGCATCGCCCAGGGCGTCGGTCAGGCGCTCGGCCTGCCGGCGGGCACGCTCGCGTCCGCGCAGCAGATCGGCCAGTTCGCCGCGCTGCAGCCGGCAATCTTCAATCAGATCAGCGCCGGCGCGACGGCCTTCGCCAACGCCAACCAGGCGAACCCGCGCGTCAACCCGCTGCTCGCGCTGCAGCCGCTGCAGTTCCTGCCCGCGTCGGTGAATTTCCCGAACGCGGTCGAGCCGGGCCGCACCAGCGACAGCAATTTCAGCTTCACCGCGCGCCTCGCGTGGAAAGTGACCGACGAGGTGAGCACCTACGTCACCTATGCGCAGGGCTTCAAGGCGTCGTCGTGGAACCTGTCGCGCGACTCGCGGCCGCTCGCCGCCGATCTGCCGGGCCTGCGTACCGCCGGCCTGCTGGTGCCGAACCTGACGACCGGCACGCGCTTCGCCGGGCCCGAACTCGCGGACAATTTCGAAGGCGGCATCAAGGCCAAGTTCAACCGCGTCGCGTTCAACTTCGCCGCCTTCTATCAGATCCTGCGCGGCTTCCAGTCGAACGTGTTCATCGGCACCGGCTTCGCGCTGAACAATGCCGGCCGCCAATCGACCTACGGGTTCGAGGCGGACGCCAGCTGGCGGGTGACCAACAACCTCGAACTCACCTATGCGATGACCTTCCTGCGCCCGCGCTACGATCGCTTCCCGGGCGCGGCGGGGCCGAACGGCACGGTGGTCGACCTGTCCGGCACCGTCCCTTCGGGCATTCCGGAAGTCACCGCCAGCATCGGCGCAACCTACAATCGGCCGCTTGCCAATGGCGATCGCATCATCCTGTCGAGCGACTTCCAGTATGACAGCCCGACCCAGAACAGCGATCAGTTGCCGGGCTTCATCCGTGAGTTCCAGAACTGGAACGCGGCCTTCACCTATAAGCTGAAGAACGGGTTGGAGCTGTCGGTGTTCGGCCGCAACATCCTTGATCAGCGGACGATCACCACGGTGTTCCCGTCGGTGGCGCAGGCGGGCAGCATCTCGGGCTATGCCAACGTCCCGCGCACCTATGGCGGCACGATCCGCTACCGCTTCTGATCCCGGTTACAGCAAAGGGAGGAACCCCCGGCCAGCGCGCCGGGGGTTTTTCTTTTCGGCGAGTGAGCAACCGGGCCTTGAGCGGGGCGTCCGCCGACCCCCGCCTATCCCCTCAGCCGCGCGGCGTGCCACGCGACATGATCGGCCATGAAGCTCGAGACGAAATAATAGCTGTGGTCATAGCCCGGCTGGTGCCGGAGCGTCAGCGCGATGCCCGCCGTCGCGCATACCGCTTCCAACCGCTCGGGCTTGAGCTGCTCGACAAGGAAGGCGTCCGCCGCGCCCTGATCAACGAGCAGTTCCGGCAGCCGCGCGCCGTCCTCGATCAACGCACAAGCGTCATGAGCGCGCCACGCCGCGCGGTCCGTGCCGAGATAGGCGGTGAGCGCCTTTTGCCCCCAAGGGCAGTCGCTAGGCGCGCAGATCGGTGCGAATGCGCTCACGCTGTTGAAGCGACCGGGATCGCGCAGCGCGATGGTTAGAGCGCCATGCCCGCCCATCGAATGGCCGGTGATCCCCTGCGCCCCCATATCCACCGGAAAATGCGCGGCGATCAGCGCCGGCAACTCGTCCTCGATATAGGAGCGCATCCGGAAATGGGGCGCCCAGGGCGCCTCGGTCGCGTTTACATAGAAGCCTGCGCCCTGCCCCAGATCATAGGCCGGATCGTCCGCCACCCCCTCGCCGCGCGGGCTGGTATCGGGCGCGACGAAAATGATCCGCTGCTCGGCGCACGCGCGGCGATATTCGCCCTTCTCGGTCACGTTCGCGTGCGTGCAGGTCAGCCCGGAGAGATACCAGAGCACCGGCAAACGCTCGCCAACCGCGTGCGACGGCACGAACACCGAAAAAGTCATCGGTGTGCCGGTGGCGGCGGCGGCGTGGCGATAGACGCCCTGCACGCCGCCGAACGCGCGCGCCTCGCTCAGCGTCTCGATCACGGCAGCTTGTGCATCACGCACAATTTGTTGCCCGCCGGATCGCGCAGATAAGCCATATAGACCGCGCCGAGCGACGCCTGGCGGATGCCCGGCGGGTCCTCGCACGGCGTGCCGCCCGCGCCGAGCCCGGCCGCGTGCCAGGCATCGACCTGCTCCGGGCTGTCGGCGGCGATGCTTATCGTCATCCCGTTGCCGGGCGTCGCCGCTTCGCCGTTGATCGGCTTGGTGATCGCAATGCGCGAGCCCTTATGGCTGTAGAAATAGCGCCCGCGATGCTCGCGCGCCGGCTCGCCGCCGAGGGCCGCCATCGTCGCGTCGTAGAATGCCTTGGAGGCGTCGATATCGTTCGCACCGACCATCACATGCGTGAACATCCCGCTTCCCCTCAATAAACCACGACCGAGCGAATGCTTTCGCCCGCGTGCATCAGATCGAACGCGTTGTTGATCTCCTCCAAGGGCAGCACATGCGTGATCATCGGATCGATCGCGATCTTGCCGTCCATGTACCAGTCGACGATCTTCGGCACGTCGGTGCGCCCCTTGGCGCCGCCGAAGGCGGTGCCTTTCCACACCCGGCCGGTGACGAGCTGAAAGGGTCGCGTGCTGATCTCCTTGCCCGCTTCCGCCACGCCGATGATGATGCTCTCGCCCCAGCCGCGGTGGCAGCATTCCAGCGCCTGGCGCATCACCTCGGTATTGCCGGTGCAATCGAAGCTGTAGTCGGCGCCGCCATCGGTGAGCGCCTGGACGGCGGCGATCACCTCCGCGCTCGATTTGCCGCGCGCGTCGATGAAATGGCTCATGCCGAAGCGCCGGCCCCATTCCTCGCGCGCCGGGTTGATGTCGACGCCGACGATCCGCCCAGCCCCCGAAAGCTTGGCACCCTGGATAACGTTGAGGCCGATCCCGCCGAGCCCGAACACCACGACATTGTCACCGGGGCGCACCTTCGCCGTGTTCACCACCGCGCCGACCCCGGTCGTCACGCCGCAGCCGATATAGCAGCTCGTTTGGAACGGCGCGTCCGCGCGAATCTTCGCGACCGCGATCTCCGGCAGCACGGTGAAGTTCGAGAAGGTCGAGCAGCCCATATAATGGAAAACGGTCTGCCCCTTGTAGCTGAAGCGGCTGGTGCCGTCGGGCATCAGCCCCTTGCCCTGGGTCGCACGGATCGCGGTGCACAGATTGGTCTTGCCGCTGAGGCAGCTTGTGCACTGGCGGCATTCGGGGGTGTAGAGCGGGATGACATGATCGCCGGGCTGAACGCTCGTCACGCCCGTGCCCACCTCGCGCACGATGCCGGCGCCTTCATGGCCGAGCACGCTCGGGAACAGCCCTTCGCTGTCCAAACCGTCCAGCGTGTAAGCATCGGTGTGGCAAATGCCGGTCGCCTTGATCTCCACCAGCACCTCACCCGCTTTGGGGCCTTCCAGATCGAGCTCGACGATTTCGAGCGGTCGCTTGGCCTCGAAAGCGACGGCGGCGCGGGTCTTCATGTGGCGGCTCCTTTCGCGGTTCGCTTAGGCGCAACCATCTCCGCCGCCAAGGCTTAGGCAACCGAGCGGCAACGGAGAGCGACGATGGCGGAGGATTTGAAGAAGGGCGACGCGGTCAGCTGGAAGAGCCATGGCGGCACCGCGCACGGCAGGGTGGTGAAGAAACAAACCGAGCCGACCGAGATCAAAGGGCACAAGGTCGCCGCGTCGAAGGACAATCCGCAATATATTGTGGAGAGTGACAAGGGCGGCAAGGCAGCGCACAAGAGGGGCGCGCTGAAAAAGGCGTGAGTCTGTCGGGGCGGCGCGGCTGCCGTCCCGCCTTAGGAAGGAAAACATGGCCAAGGAAAAGAAAGCCAGCGATGCGCCCAAGACCGGCGGCATCCATGCTCCCGTCACCCCCTCGGCGGAACTCGCCGCGATCGTCGGCAGCGCCAAGCTGCCCCGCAGCGAAGTGGTGAGCAAGGTGTGGGACTATATCAAGGCGCACAACCTCCAGAATCCGGAGAACAAGCGCGAAATCCTGGCCGACGCCAAGCTGGAGAAGATCTTCGGCAAGAAATCGGCGACGATGTTCGAGATGAACAAGCACATCTCGGCGCATGTGAAGGCCTGAATCAGGCGGCGGGCGCGGCGGCCGACGCCGCGCCCCAATGCGGGGAGAGGGAAGATGCGGACGACCGTCCGTATCGCGGCTCATTGGCCGCGCCTCTCCCCCTGTCCCATGAACACGGCCGCCGCTGGCCACGCGATCGGGCGATTCTGCGGTTTCCCCCACTGTTACCGCCACGTCACGCTTTGACAAAAATGTTACATGCGCGCGCCGGACGGCTTGACCGACTCTCCCCCGATAAGATTGAGCGAAAGCGAGGAAACGAGCGCGCTCGCGCTCTTGGGGGGATCATCGATGCTCGATACGACCAGCCGCGTTGCGCTTGCCCTGGTTCTTGGAACGCTCGCCGCGCCGGCCGTGGCGCAACAGGCGCCCGCCGCGCCGCCCAACGCGAGCCAGGCCGATGTCGAGCAGCCCGACGTCATCGTCAGCGCCGAGCGCCGGCGTGAGAACCGCAAGGACGTGCCCATCTCGGTCGGCACGCTGTCGGGCGAGAATCTGTCGGTCGTCCAAGCGGGCGGCAATGACATTCGCGCTCTTTCCGGCCGCATCGCGAGCTTGAACATCGAAAGCTCGTTCGGCCGCGCTTTCCCGCGCTTCTACATCCGCGGCCTCGGCAACACCGATTTCGATCTCAACGCGTCGCAGCCGGTGAGCCTCGTCTATGACGACGTCGTGCTGGAAAACCCGATCATCAAGGGCTTTCCGATCTTCGATCTAGATCAGCTGGAAGTGCTGCGCGGCCCGCAGGGCACGTTGTTCGGGCGCAACACGCCCGCGGGCATCGTCAAGTTCAACACCGTCCGCCCCGATCAGCCCGGCGGCTATTTCCGCGCGAGCTATGGCAGCTACGACTCGGTGAATTTCGAAGGCGCGGCGACCTTGAAGCTGAGCGACACGCTCTCCGCCCGCGTCTCGACGCTGTACCAGCATCGCTCCAACTGGGTGGACAATGTCGCCACCCCGCGTCGCGGCGACCTGGAAGGCTATGACGATTGGGCCGGCCGCGTGCAGTTCCAGTGGAAGCCCACCGAGCAGCTCACCGCGCGGCTCACCGGCCAGTGGCGCGTGCTGGACGGCACCGCGCGCCTGTTCCGCGCGAACAGCTTCGCGCGCGGCAGCAATCGCCTGATCGGCCTGGGCGGCCCGGGCACCCCGTTCCGCCGCGATCAGGTGAACGTCGATGCGATCAACTTCCAGCGGCTGCGCAACTATAATGTCGGGCTGACGGTCGATTATGATTTCGGCCCGGTCACGCTCACCTCGATCACCGCTTTCTGGAACGGTAATTTGACCAGCCGGGGCGATATCGATGGCGGCTTCGGCAACGCCTTCACCCCCGTTTCCGGCCCTGGCTTCATTCCCTTTTCCGCGCAATCGCAAGACGATGTGCCCAATTTGAACCAGTTCACCCAGGAACTGCGATTCGTTTCTTCCGGCACCGGGCCGTTCAGCTATCAGGGCGGTTTCTTCTACTTGAACGAGCAGCTGCGGATTCAGTCGTTCGATTTCAGCAACCCGACCGATACCGCGCCCGCGGCGATCGCGCTGCAGCGCCAGACGACCGATGCCTTCGGCGTCTATGGCTCGGCCAATTACCGCTTCCCCTTCGGCCTCACTATCCGCGGCGGCGTGCGCTATAACGATGACCGGCGCGATTTCGTCGCTTCGCGGCCGGTGGACAACCGCCCGGCGTTCCTCAACACTGGCGGCCCGGTGCCCGAACTGCGCCAGAATGTCGGCAGCAACATCGTCACCTGGGACGTGAGCCTGACGCAGAAGCTCACCGACGACATCAATTTCTACGCCCGCGTCGCGCGCGGTTATCGCGCGCCGTCGGTCCAGGGGCGGCTCACCTTCGGCCGCACGCTGTCGGTCGCCCAGTCGGAGCGGACGCTGTCCTATGAGGGCGGCTTCAAGACCAGCTTCCTGAACAACCGACTGCGCTTCAATATCGACGGCTATTATTTCACCACCGGCAATCTGCAGCTGACCGCGGTCGGCGGCGCCTCCAACTTCACCACTCTGCTCAACGCCCGCGATGTCGAGGGCTCGGGGCTCGAGGCGGAGCTGGAAGCAGTGCCCGCGCCGCGCTTCTTCGTGACGGCTTCGGTCAGCCTGAACAACACGCGGATCAATGATCCCAACCTGTTCGTGGCGGGCTGCACCGCGCCGTGCACGGTGCTCAACCCGCAGCGGCCGGGCGCACCGGGCATCTACGCGATCAACGGCAACGCTCTGCCCCAGGCGCCCAAATGGATCGCCAATTGGACCGCGCGCTATTCGGTGCCGTTCCGCGGCGGCGAAATCTATGGCCTGACCGATTGGGCCTATCGCTCGCGCATCCAGTTCTTCCTGTACGACTCGGTTGAGTTCAGCAGCAACTATCAGCTCGAAGGCGGCGCGCGCCTTGGCTATCGCACCGGGCGCTGGGACATGGCGGTGTTCGCGCGCAATATCACCGATATGGTCGCGGCGACTGGCGGGATCGACTTCAACAACCTGACCGGCTTCGTCAACGAACCGCGCATCGTCGGCTTCGAGATCGGCTTCAAATATTGAGGATTCGGCCGACCGCGCCGGGAGCGGCGCGGTCGGCTGGTTCGATCGGTTGGCTCATTCCATCGAGCGGGTTGCAACCGGATCGACCCGGCTGCCTTCACTCTGACGCGGCAGACCGGGCTCGTCCCGGCAATCACCCTGGTTGAAGCTTTTTGGCGGCCAGGCCTGGCGCACCGGAACCCGTCCGGGATGACCGGTCTTTACGTTCGAGACGGCGTGCAAGCTCAGCACGAACGGTTTTCGAGTGATCCCGATCTAACGAACGATGTTCTGTTGCCGCTTGCGATCAGATTGAGGCAGGACGTACCGTAACGCCTCCCCGCCGGGGGAGAAGCGAGCCAATACGATCGCAAACCGCTTAAGCCGCGACCGGCGCCTTGATCACCTGCGCGGCGAAGCGCTCCATCTCCTCTTCCTGCGGGCTCATCTGGAGCAGCAGCAGGTTCAGCCCGGCATCCTCATATTCCTCGATCCGCTCGCGCAATTGCTCGGGCGTGCCGACCAGATTGGGGCGCAGGCCGCGGTTGGACACCGCATATTCCTGGATCTTCATCTCGCGCTCCAGCTGCGTGCCGGAGAGCCACTGGTCGAAATTATCATAGCCCGCCGGCAGCTCCTTCACCTCGGTGATGCGGGCGAGTTCGCGCTTGGCCTCGGCCTCGCTGTCGCGCACGATCGCATAGGCCGCCATGCCATAGATCATCGGCGGCCTGCCCGCCGCCTCGCGCCGCGCGGCCATGTTGGCGATCTTCGGCGCGATCGCCTCGGCGGGGTCGCCATGCATCACATAGGCGTCGCACTGGTTGGCGATCATCGTCTTCGCCGCCTCGCTCTCGCCGCCGGCATAGATGGTCGGGTGCTTCACCGGCTTGGGGCTGCAGATCGCGCGTTCGGCCGAATAATAGCGGCCCTGGAAATCGAACTCCTCTTCCGACCACAGCCCCTCGACCATCTTCAGCCACTCGCCGGTGCGGGCATAGCGATCGTCATGCTGATCGAATTGCAGGCCGTAGCGCTTGGCCTCGTCCGCCCACCAGCTGGAGACGACGTTGAGCGCGAGCCGACCGCCGGCGATCTGATCGATATTCGCCGCCGCCTTGGCGAACAGCGCGGGATGGTGGAAATTGGGGCGGACGGCGACCATCAGCTCCAATTCCTCGGTCACCGCCGCGAGCGCCGCCGCGGTCGACCAGGCGTCGAGCGTCGGCGCGCCCGGCCCCTTGATGTCGTTCATGTTCAATTCGGCTATCAGCGACAGCGAATAGCCGATCTTCTCCGAACGCTGCGCCAGCCGCTTGGTATAGGCCCAGCTCGCTTCCATCCCCTCATCGGGCACGTTGCGCAGCCAACCACCGAAGACGGGCATCCAATAGCCAAAGCGCATCACTTCACCTTCGCGATTTCGCCGACCAGATAGTCGACCAGTTGTTCGTGCGGATCCCAGCCGAGCACCTCTACCGGGCGCGCGACGAAATTGGAGAGCGCGTTGATGTCATAGAAGCGCGCCGAGCCATCCCGCGCGTCGATCATCACCTCCACGCCGCCGACATCGAGGCCCGCCGCGCGCGCGATACGTTCGGCCGCGTCGATCAGTTCGGGCGCGGGTGTCGCCTTCACCATCTCGATCGGCTTGCCATCGGCGAGGCAGGCGTCCGCCGGGCAGAGATCGAACCCACCGCCCCCGGCGATGTCGATCGCGTAGAGATATTTCCCCGCCAGCGTCTCGATCCTGGTGATCCGGCCATGCTCGGCGGGGACATATTCCTGCACCAGCAGAACGCCGTCGATGCTTTTGGGCAGGAAATTCTCCGCGACCGCCTCGGCGAGCTCCTCGGCGGTCTCATAGCGCATCATCCCGGCGCCCGATCCACCGACATTGGCCTTGATCACGATCGGGAAGCGCAGCTCGGCAGCGGCCGGCACGGTATCGATCGGCCGGTGGACGACGCGCGTCGCGGGCACCGCCAGCCCCAGCCCCGCCATCAGCGCCAATTGCCGCGCCTTGTTGGCATCGACCGCGAGCGCGTCCGCGCCGTTGATCACTCGCGCGCCCGCCGCGCGCCAATGCGCGAACAGCGCGTGGCTGTAATAGATGGCGTGATCGGGCGAGCGCAGGAAGCTCGACATCGCCAGCCGGCTGAGCACCACCCGCGCCGGCGGCGGCGAGGCGGCGGGATCGAAGCGGTGCCCTTCGATCCCGATGCGGACATAATCCACCCCGCGCGCGTCGAGCGCGGCGAACAGCGGGGTGAACCAGGCGGGGTGTTCGTAGAAGATGGCAAGATCGTGCATAGGCCGCGCGTGCTAAGCTGGAGCCGGGCCGAATGGCACGGCTAGAAATGCTTGGCTTGCCAAAAGTTGCGCTGCGCCGCCAGTCGTTAGCGCACCGGCTTTTCGGGGAGTGGCGCGTCGATCTCACATATCAGGCCACTCGGCAGGAACGCCATGCGCACTTCCCCCTGCAATTCGGCCGCGAGCGCCTGCTCGATCATCCGTGAACCGAAGCCGCGCCGGGTCGGTCTCGCGACCGGCGGCCCGCCCCGCTCCTCCCAGCGCAGATGCAGCCGCGGCCCGCTGCGCCCGGCGAGCGTCCAGCTGAGCCGCACTTGCCCGCGCTCGGTGGAGAGCGCGCCATATTTGGCCGCGTTGGTGCTCAGTTCGTGCAGCGCCATCGCGATCGTCACCGCCGTCTTGGGGGTGATGCGTAGGCTGGGGCCGTCGATGATCACGCGCCCCTCCGAGCCCATATGCGCGGCGCAGGCTTCCGCGGCGACATCGGCGAGTTCGGCCGATTCCCAGCTCTCGCGGGTCAGCAGCGAATGCGCGTTGGCGAGCGCCGCCAGCCGTTCCTCGAACGCGCGGCGCGCCTCGGCGGGCAGGTCCAGATGGCGGAAGGTCTGGTGCGCGATGCTCTGGACGATGGCGAGCGTGTTCTTCACCCGGTGGTTCAGCTCGTCGACCATCAGCCGCAAATGGCGCTGCTGGCGGTGCTGTTCGGTGACGTCGCTGGAAACGCCCACCACCCCGACCACGCGCCCCGCCTCGTCGCGCATGGGCGCCTTGATGCCTTCGTACAGCCGCTCCAGGCCGTCATCGCTGGTGAAGCGCTCCTCCACCCGCATCGGCTCGCCGCTGGTCATCACCTCGCGGTCATTGGCCATGATCGCTATCGCTTCCTCGCCGCCATGCCATTCGAGGTCGTTCTTGCCGAGCACCTCGCCGGCCGGCTTGCCGATCACGTCGAGCGTCGCCGAATTGGCGTAGAGCATCCGCCCCTCGCGATCCTTGGCGAAGATCAGCTGGCCGGAGCTTTCCCCGATCGCGCGCAGCAGCCGCTCGCTTTCCACCACCCCCCGATGCGCCCGCGCGCTGGCGAGCGCCGCGCCGGTGCGCGCCGCCACTTCCACCACCAGCCGCCGATCGCTCGCGGACCAATTGCGGGGGATCGAGGCATGGACGAACAGGATGCCACGCAGTTGCTCCTCCTGCACCAGCGGCGCGAGCACCATCGCGGCGACGTTCAACGCCTGATAGGCGGGGAGCGCCGGGGCGACGCGCGGGTCGGCGGCGATGTCGCTCACCGCCACCACCGCGCCCGAGCGCAATTCGGCGACCATCGCTGGGCCATAATCCTCCAGCCGGTGAACGCCGACCACCCGCTGGCCGCCGGGGCCGACCCAATCGCGCTCCACGGTCGCGATGGCCCCGCTCGGCTCGACCTCGGCATAGCCCACCGCGCTCACCCCCAGATGCGCGCCCAGCGCCGAGGCCGCGCAGGCAAGGACCATATCGGGCTCGCTCAGGTCACGCAGCCGATCGGACAGATCGACCAGGAATTGCTGGCGGCGATCGGCGAGCACCCGCTCGGTCGTCTCGGTGCAGATCACCATCACCCCGCCCACGCCGGTCTCGGCCTGCTCGTCGTCGATCGGGCTGTAGCTATAGGTCCAATAGGCGTCGTCGAGCCGCCCGTGGCGCAGAATGGGGACCAGGTGATCCTCATGCCAGGTGGCGCCCCGCCCCGCCATCACCCGCGCGATCTGCGGCCCGATCACCGGCCACACTTCAGGCCAGGCTTCGCGCGCCGGCATGCCAAGGATCGCCGGATGCTTTTCGGGCCCAAGCGACTGGGCATAGGCATCGTTGTAGAGCGAAATGTGCTGCGACCCCCAGAAAATGAACATGGGGTGGTTGGTGCTCAGCATCAGCCGCACCACCGCGCGCAGGCTCTGCGACCAAAGCTCGGCCGGGCCGAGTGGACTCATCGTCCAATCGAACCCGCGGATCAACGCGCCCATCTCGCCGCCGTCGCGCAGAAAGGCCGGGGTCGCGCCCGCGAGGGAGGGCGGCGGCACCGCACCGGCCGGAGCGATGCCCTTGATCGCGCTCATCCGCGGGGGTGGGGCGTCATCAACATCGGACATTGGTTATCGCAATTAATCCCCCGCGTCCTTGATAATTGATAACTCCGCGAGGCTTTTACCCATCAATACAAGCGATTGCGCCGAACGATACGCCATGTTCGTCGCGCCAAACCTCCGCGAGGATTATGGGATTATCACATATTTGAGGGTGGTCGCTAGAGTAACGCTGCTTGGCGACAATCGCGATCACTCGCTGAAATGGCGGCGCATCCGGCTGACGAACAGCGCGACGCCGAGCAGCACGATCGGTACCGAGGCCGCGATCGTCCGTTCATGATCGATGCCCGGCCACGCCTTGATCGGATAAGCAAGCAACGCGACCGCATAATAGCTGATTGCGACCACGGACAATCCCTCCACCGTCTGTTGCAGCCGCAGCTGGAGCTTGGTGCGGCGGTTCATCGAACCCAGCAAGTCGCGGTTCTGCTTGGCGAGCGCGATATCGATGCGCGTGCGCAGCAGCGAGCTGGTCCAGCCGGCGCGGCGCTGCAGATCCTCCAGCCGGTTGGAGAAGCTGTCGCAGGTGCGCACCGCCGGCGTCAGGCGCCGCTCGGTGAAATCGCTCAGCGTCTGATGACCGGGCACCGGCGTCACGTCGAGCGCGTGAAGCCGCTCGAGCGAGAGCTGGGCATAGGCCTTGGTCGCGCTCATCCGGTAGCGCGTCGCCGCCGCCAGCCGCGCGAGCTCGGCGGAGAGGAAAGTCAGCTCGTCGAGCAGCGCGTCGTCCTCGCTGCGGCGTTCGGAAACGTCGTGCGTCAGCGTCGCCAGCCGCTGTTCGAGCTTGGTCACCTCGGGCGTCGTCGCCTGGGCGAGCGGCAGGCCGAGCAGCGCCATGTTGCGGTAATTGCCCAATTCCTGCGCGCGGGTGACGAGCTGCGCGGGCTCGTCGCCCTCCAGCCCCTGGTCGAGGATCAGCAGCCGGCCATAGCCATCGGCGTGGAGCTTGAAGTCGGAGATCAGCCGCGCCTTCCCGCCCGCCACGTCGCAGATCACCAGCGCGCCGGGATCGAACCAGCGATCGAGCCGCGCGGCGTCCGGCATCGGCGCCCCACGCGCGGCGATCGCGATCTGCGTCGCGCGGATCACCTCGCCCGGGATGCCGGCGAGAATCTCGGCGCCGACCGGTTCGAAGAAGTGGGGATCGAACGGCGCGTCGAAATCGCCTTCGCGCAGCAGCGTGTAGCTCGCGAATTCGGTGTGCCGCTCCCACACCAGCACCTGATCGTCGAGCGGGACGACGGCATATTTGGCGCGTTCGGCGATCGTCAGCCCGCCGCGCGCGGCGAGATCGCGGACGTGGCGCCAGCTCGCGTCGCCGGTCTCGCCGAGCAACGTCACCACTTGCACCGCGCGCGCCGGCGATGTGAAGCGCGGCAGGCGCCGGACATGCATCTCCGCCGACAGCGAGGCCCGCAGCGGATGGCTGCGCAGCGCGAGTGTGAGCCTGGGCGGCGGTTCGGGCGTCGGCGCGTCGCTCATGGCATTTGGCCCAGGCGCGACGTGAACAAGCCGATCGCCCCGAACCTGTCGAGCCGAATACTGGCGAAGCCCAACGGCGATCCCGCTTCGCTCAGGGAAAAGGACGACGCTTCGCCAAGCTCAGCACGAACGGGGGTCGAGGGCGATCGAGCCGCGCCGCAACCCCCGTCGGTCGTCACCGGGTCGCAGGCGTCGGCGCCGCGCCCGCTTCCTTACCCTGCACCACTTCGCCCACCGTCTTGAGCGGCGGCGCGCCGGGTGCCGGCGCCTCGGCGAGCGGGGCGGCGGCGGCGGGGCCGGCCAGGTCGGGATAGTCCTTCAGCATGCTCACCCCGCCGAGCGGCTTGTTGAGCCCCTGGTGGCAGGTCTGGCAGTTCGCCTTGTAAACGTCGCCATGCGGCCCCTTGCGATAGGCCGGGAAGACGCTGGTGAGCGAGCTGATATATTGATCGTTCACATCGCGCGCCATGCGGATGCCGTACCACGCCGTCACGCGCTGGGGCGTGCTCTGCGACCAATCGGACCACGCCCGGCTGTTGTGGCAGAAGGTGCAGTTGACGCCGAGCGCCGACGACATGTGCATCATCAAGCCATAGGTCAGCTCGGTCCGCGCGATCGAGGCGTGGGAGGTGGCGCTCGGCAGCGGCTGGCGGCCCTGCACCCGGATGTTGCTCCGCCCCGCCAGATAAGGCGAGAAAGGATCATAAGGGAGCGAGGCATAGGCCGGCGTCGCCGAAGGCGTGTCCTGCCCGTGCTTATAGCCCATCAACTTCGTGCTGCCGCCGGGTTGGGCGCCCGCGACATCGGCCATCGACCAGACATAGCGCGGCACCGCATTGCCGCGGTGGCAGGTATAGCAGGTGACGCCAGTCTGCTTGACATGGCTCGACCAGCGCGAGTTGATCGCCAGCGTCATCTGGATCATCCGCCGCGCGACGACCTTGGTATATTTCTCGTCGGACGCCAGATTGTTCGGATTGTGGCAGTAATTGCAGCCGACATTGTTCGGATCGGCGCCTTCCTGCGGTGCGACCCAGGTGTTGATCGCGGCCATCAGATAATTGAAGCGCTCGGCGGAGACGTTCCCCAGCACCTGTACGTTCTGATAGACTTCCTTGGCCCGCTGCCCGTCCGCGGGCGGCAGTTCATAGGGGGGCGCCGGCACGGCCTGCGGCGCGCGCCGCTTGACGGTCGACACCTGGTCGAGCCCCGTGCCACGATAGCCGTTCTGCGAGACCAGCTTGGGGCCGAATTCGCAGCCGCTGAGGGTTAGGGCCAGCGCGCCGGCCAGGGCCGGCGCAAGATAGCGAGACGCACTCATTTCGGGGCTCCCGGCAAAGTGGCTGGATCGATCACGCCCGTACTCGGATAAGCGGGAGCATAGCCGTGCTGCTGGGCCCAAAGGAACCAGTTGTCGACCAGCGTACCGGTGATGAGGATGCCGATCCCGCCGGTCAGCGTCGTCAGCACCGCGAACCACCACGCCCAGCGGTGGATCGATTCCATCGTGGCGTTGAACCCCATCGTCCAGCGCCAGAACAAGGCGGCGCGTTCGGAAGCCGTGCCGCGATCGACGATCTGCTCGATCTCGCGCTCGCCGCCATAACGCCCGACCGCGAGGATCGTCGCGCCGTGCATCGCGAACAGCAGCGTCGAGCCATAGAGGAAGACGATCGAGAGCGCGTGGAACGGATTGTAGAACAGATTGCCGTAGCGGATCGAGAAGGCCGCGGTCCAATCGAGATGCGGGAAGATGCCGAAGGGCACCGCTTCCGACCAGCTGCCCATCAGGATCGGGCGGATGAAGCCCAGCACCAGATAGAGCCAGATCGCGCTTGCGAACGCCCAGGCGACGTGCGTGCCCATCTTCAGCGCGCGGGCGCGGAGATACGTGCGCACCCACCACAGGATGATCGACGCGGTGAGGAAGAAGCCGGCGATCAGCCACCAGCCGCCTTCCTGCAGCGGCGGCAGCACGCGCAGCCCATATTGCGGCGGCGGCGGCTCCAGCGCCAGCCAGAAGAGCTGGCGGATGAACTGGATCGGGTTCCAGTTGACGCTCGCCAGCATGTTCAGCCCGATGATCTCGAACGCGATCACGCCGAACACGATCGAGGTGAGCCCGAGATAGCCCAGATAGATCGGGCCGATCTGCGCGTTGCCGAGCTTGCCGAGCCAATGGTTGTAGAAAGGCTTGCCGGTGCGCGGCTCGCTGCCGTCCAGGGCCGGGGGGCCGAATTCGACCGGGCCGCGGATTTGCACCTGCGTGAAGATATTCTGATAGGTCGCCATCGCTCCCTCCCCGCTCAGTGCCAGATCGGCAGGTTGAGCCACCACGTCCACCATTCGGGCCAGCCGCGCGTCCAGAGCGGCCCCGAGATGATGATGCACACCGCGCTCCAGAAACCGGCGTTCAACGCCAGCAACAGACCCACCCGGTGGATGCCGAGCGTACCGACCGAATAGCCGATATAATCGCGGAAGAACGCGTCTTCATATTCGGGCGATTTCACTTCGTCGCCCGGCAGCGGATTGACCGCCGACAGCACCAACGCGCCGTGCAGCGACAGGGCGAAGGTGGTGGTGAAGAAGAAGCTCACCGCCAGCATGTGCGCCGGGTTGTAGTGGAAATGGAGATATTGGTAGCCGGTGTTCGACACCCAGTCCAAATGGCTCCAGATGCCGTAGGGGAAGCCCCAGTGCCACGCGCCCATCGCGAAGGGGCGGAACACCACCAGCGTGACATAAGCGAAGATGGCGAAGCCGAAGGCGATGGGCACATGATAGCCCATGCCCAATTTGCGGCAGATCTCTACCTCGCGCAGCGCCCAGGAACAAAAGGCGCCGATCGCGCAGATGGTGATCAGCTGCCACAGCCCCCCTTGCAGGAGCGGGGCCAGGCCCAGGCCATATTTCAGGTCCGGCGGGGCGATCGAGATCAGCCAGGGATTCCAGGTCGGCCCCTGGCTCGCGCCATACAGGATCAGGGCGGTGCCGACCCCGGCGAACAGGATCGTCGTGATACCGAAAAAGCCGACATAAAAGGGGCCGATCCAGTAATCGAACAGATCGCCGCCGATGAGCGTGCCGCCCCTTACTCGGTACTTCCGTTCAAAGCTCAACAGTGCCATGGATCAAGCTCCCTCGCCCGCGCACCCCAAGGGGCGGCAGGGGATTATTGGCTTCGCGCGATGCGGGGCGAAGGCGGGGTGATGAGCGCGAACGCCCCCCGCCACCTTCGCCCGCGCCGCCGCGCTACGCCCGCGACACGATACTCAGCCGGCGTTGCTTACTGGGCGGGCGGTGCCGCCGCCGCCGGGGCGGTTGCCGCCGCTTCGGTATGCGGGCCGTCGAGCCAGTTATACCGATTCGTGCTCAGCAAGATGAAGTGGATGAGAATCGCAAGCGAGAACAGGAAGATCGCCAGCACCGTCAGGATGCGGCGGCCATCGAAAGTGACCCACATTCTCCACATGATCGTCTCTCCTTTAGGCTTTGCCGGTCACGTGCAACGGCGCGGTCGCCGTCAACCCGGCCTTGTATGGTGCGGTGCCCGGGAACCAGGGGCGCCATTGCCACACGAGGAAATGGGCCACGACGGCCACGAACACGAAAAATGCCGTCGAGGCGACAAAGAGTTTGTGAAACTCCTTCGCCTCGTCCGGGGTCATGTAAGTCCCCGGCGCAATGCGATCGTCAGACATAACTGCTCCTTCCTTCTGAGTCGTGCCGGCGGGATGGGGCGCGCGGCTCGCGTCCCCCGTCGGATCCGCCGGGGGAAGCGCCCCGGGGGATGGTGGGTCCGCGGGCAGGCCGCGGCAAAGGGATGAACCGGCTCATGGCACCGCCTCGGCGAGCAGCGCGTCGAGCCGCTCGGGGGTGACGCATTCCTCGCCCGCACGCCGCGCCGCCGCCTCGGCGGCATCGCGCAGGCGCTTGGCGGCGGAGATGCGCACCAGCACCGGCTCGGCCTCCAGCCGCGCATCGAGCGCGGCCTTGGCGGCATCCGCCCAGGCGATCGGCGCCTCGCGCGCGGGGGTCGCCTCGACCGCATCGAGCTGGGTGGCGAGCGGCAGGATGTTGAACAGCGCGTCGAACAGCGCGTTGCACAGCTCCTGCACCAGGTAAGTCGCGCCGGCATAGCCCATGAACGGCGTGCCGGTGTGGCGGCGGATGATCGCGCCGGGGAAGCTCGCCGGGATGTACACCCCGCGCCCGCCCGCCTCGGCCAGATACATGCGCTCGTTATAGGAGCCGAACAGCACCAGCGGCGGGTTCGCCCGGATCGCCGCGCGCACGGCGGCATTGTCGGGCTTCACCCCGGCCGAGCGGTGGAAGGCGAAGTGGCACGGCAGGCCGAGATCGTCCTCCAGGAACGCGCGCAGCCCCCGCGCATAGGTTTCCGTCGCGACAATGCCGAAGCTGGCGGTCGCGAAGAAATCCTGCGTCACCGAGCGCCACAGGTCCCACAGCGGCTTGATCGTGGTGTGCTTCTCGCGCTCGATGAACGGCTCGGGATCGAGTCCGAGCAGCTCGCCGAGCGTGCGCAGGAAGGCGGTGGTCGAATTGAGCCCGATCGGCGCCTGCAGATAGGGTCGCTCCAGCGCCTCGCACAGCCCGCGGCCGAACTCGCGATAAAGGCAGACATTCACCTCGGCGTCGGCCAGCTGGCGGATATCGGCGAGGTGGCTGCCCATCGGGAACACCAGGTTCACCTCGGCGCCGATGCCTTCCACCAGGCGGCGGATCTCGGCGAGATCGCTCGGCAGGTTGAAGCTGCCATAGATCGCGCCGATGATGTTGACCTTGGGCTTGGCCCCTGCCTTGCGGCGCGGCGGCGGCACTTTCTTCGGGCCGAACTGCGTCCACAACCAGGTGAGCGCGCGATCGGCCGACTGCCACTGATCCTCGTCGATCGTGCGCGGCAGGAAGCGCTGGATGTTGGTGCCCTCGGGCGTCACCCCGCCGCCGATCATCTCGGCGATCGAGCCGGTGACGACCACGGCCGGCAGATCGGGATCGAGGCTTTGCCAAGCACGGCGCATCGCGCCTTCGGTGCCGTCGCGCCCCAGTTCCTGTTCGGACAGGCCGGTGACGGTGATCGGCAGCTCGTGCGGCGGCAGCGCGTCGGTGTAGTGCAGCACCGAGGTGACCGGCAGATTCTCGCAGCCCACCGGGCCGTCGATGATCACTTGCAGGCCCTTGATCGCGGTGAAGGCGTACACCGCGCCCCAATAGCCGCCGGCGCGATCGTGATCGAGGATCAGCATCAGCGATCCTCCCCACTGGTGGGGAGGTGGCAGCGCGAAGCGCTGACGGAGGGGGGCTCGCTCAGGAGCCCCGCCCCCTCCACCATCGCTGCGCGATGGTCCCCCTCCCCGTAAACGGGGAGGATTTTCATGAGCCGGCTAAACACCCACCGCCTCCTCTGCCTTGGCGGCGGCGATGCGCTTGGCCGCGAACTTCGCCTTGAATTCGGGGCGCGCGACCGGCTTGTCCTGCCAGACGCCCGCGGTATCGGCGCGGCCGACGCCTTCGAAGAAATCGCGCATCGCGTCGAAGCGCGTCTGGTTCGCCATGGCGCCGTTCACCACCATCGCGAGGCTCCCCGCCCCCGCCGGCCCCATCAACGGCCGCGCGGAGATGAGGTTGGTGAAATAAAGCGCGGGCGTGCCCTTGCTCTTGGCGTGCTGGACAACCGGCGTGGTGCCGATCGCGAGATCGGGGCCGAATTCCTCGACCGCGGCGATGTCCTGCTCCAGACTGGCGCGATATTGCACGCGCGCGCCATGCGCTTCGAGCCAATCGCGATCCGCCTCGCTCCAGGGCGTGCGCGGGCAAGCGGTGCCGACATAGGGCACGTCCGCGCCGCTTTCGATCAACAGCCGGGCGACGAGCAGCTCGCTGCCCTCATAGCCCGAAACGGTGATCCGCCCCTTCACCGGGCGGGCGGCGAGCGCACCCGCGATCGCGGGGAGGAAGCGGTTCTTGGCGGCATCGATCTTCGCTTGCGCGACGCCGCACGCCGCGCCGATCGCGTCGAGCCACGCCGCCGTGCCATCGCGCCCGACCGGCGCCGAGCCGACCACCCGCCGTCCCGCATTCTCGAACACACGGATGCTCGCGGTGTAGAAGGGGTGGATGGCGGCGACCACCGCGCCGTCGAGCGCGGCGTAAAGCTCGCGCCATTCGCGCGTCGGGACGACCGGGCCGGCCGCGAGGCCCAGGGGTTCCAGCATCAAGCCGATACCCGGTGGGTCGGCCGGGAACATCTCCCCCAGGAGAGTCACCGTCGGCCGGTCCGATCGTTCCTTGGGCGCCGCGACCGGGCCCGACTGGGCCTCGTTCGCGGCATAGGCGAGCATCGCGCCCGCCAGCACATCCTTCGCCTCGGCATGGGTGGGCACCCCAAAGCCGGGCACGTCGATCCCGATGATCCGCACGCCGTTGATCGCCTTGGGCAGCAATTGCAGCGGCACGCCCGAGGCGGTGGGCACGCACAAGTTCGTCACCACGATCGCATCATAAAGCGCGGGATCGGCGGTCTGCTCGACGGCTTCCTTGATATCCTCGAACAGCTTGCCGGTGACGAGCGTCTCGGAGTTGAACGGCACATAGCCCACCGTGCGGCGGGCGCCGTAGAAATGGCTGGTGAACGTGAGGCCATAGACGCAGCAGGCCGAGCCCGAGAGGATGCTCGCGGTGCGCCGCATCCTGAGGCCCACGCGCAGCGAGCCGAAGGCCGGGCACATGGATTGCGGCTGATCGTGGGGCCCCTGCGGGTAATCGGCGGCGTAGCGATCGAGCACGCCGGCCTTGCCGGCATCGATCGCGGCGGCGCGGAGCGTGTCCTTAGAGGAACAACCACCGGCTGTCGCCAGGTCGAGGCGATCGGCGCTGCGCGCCGCCCCTCCACCATGCTTCGCATGGTTCCCCTCCCCAAGCGCAGCTTGGGGAGGATCTAGGGGCGCCTCAGACGGTGTCATAGATCACCTCGAGGCTGGGCTTGGGCACATAATCGGCGCCGCGCATGTCCGCCTGGGTCGCGGGCATCAGCGTCACATTGCCGCCGGTATCCTCGGGCTTGAACAGGCCGAGCAGGCCGTCGCCATCGAGCGGGTTCGGGCGCACCGGGGGAGCGGCGGCGACATTGAGCGCGAGCTGCTCGAACAGCGAGCCCCATTCGCCGCCGGGCTTGCCGATGATCTGATAATTGGCCGATTTGCGGCGGATATCCTCATGCGCGGGGATCGCCGCGAGCACCGGGATGCCCACCGCCTCGGCGAAGGCCTGCGCCTCGCCCGTGCCGTCATCCTTATTGATCAGAATGCCCGCGACGCCGACATTGCCGCCCAGCTTGCGGAAATATTCCACCGCCTTGCAGACATTGTTCGCGACATAGAGCGATTGCAGATCGTTCGAGCCGACGACGATCACTTTCTGGCACATGTCGCGGGCGATCGGCAGGCCGAAGCCGCCGCACACCACGTCTCCCAGGAAATCGAGCAGGACGTAATCGAACCCCCATTCGTGGAAGCCGAGTTTCTCCAGCGTTTCGAAGCCATGGATGATGCCGCGCCCGCCGCAGCCGCGGCCGACCTCCGGCCCGCCCAGTTCCATCGCGAACACGCCGTCGCGCTGGAAGCAGACATCCTCGATCCGCAATTCCTCGCCGGCGAGCTTCTTCTTGGAGCTCGTCTCGATGATCGTCGGGGTCGCCTTGCCGCCGAAGAGCAGGCTGGTCGTGTCGCTCTTGGGATCGCAGCCGATCAGCAGCACGCGCTTGCCCTGCTGCGCCATCATGTAGCTAAGATTGGCCAGCGCGAAGGACTTGCCCGAGCCACCCTTGCCGTAGATCGCGATGATCTGCGTTTCCTTGGTCACCGGGCCGGTCGGCACCGGATCGGGTTCGTGGCCGGCTTCGTCGCGCAGGGCTCCTACATCGAGCATCATTTGGCCGACCTCCAATCAAGCACCATTTTCACACAGGCGGGATCTTCGAAGGCCGCGGCATAGGCGTCCGCCGCCTCGTGCGCGGGCCGCACATGGCTCACCAGCCCATCGAGGCTCAGCGCGCCGCGATCGACCAGATCGATCACCGCGAGGCTATCTTCAGGCGTGAATTCGGCGGCGATGCGCAGGCGTGCCTCGCGCATGAAGGCCGCCGGATAAGTGAAACTCAGCTTGTCATAGAAGCCGGCGAACGTGATCTCGCCGCCACGCACCAGGCGCTCGATCCAGCGATCGAGCTGGCCGCCGGCGCCGCTCGCGTCGCAGATCGCGGCATAATCGAAGCGACCATCGAGCTCGGGCGCGATCACCGCATAGCCTTGCGCGCCACGGCGGCGCTGGGGATTGGTTTCCCACACCAGGGGCGGATTGCCGCCGAGTGCGAGCGTGATCCGCGCGATCAACCGGCCGAGAATGCCGTGGCCGATCACCAGTTCGGGCAGCTTGCCGCCGCGAATCGCGTGATGCGCGGTCGCCGCGAGCGCGAGCAGCACGCCGCGCTCGCCGATCGCGGGATCGATGCGCAGCGCGCGCGGCGAGGGCAGTACCACCCGCTCGGCCGATCCGCCGAACAGCGCATGCGCGCCCTGGAAGCAATTGGCGCCCGGCACGAACACCCATTCGCCGATCCGCGCCCGCACCCGCGCGCCGGCATCGACGATCTGCCCGACCGACTCATAGCCCGGCACCAGCGGATAGCCCATGCCGGGAAAGGGCGGCATCGCCCCCGACCAGAGCAGCTTTTCGGTGCCCGTGCTGATCCCGCTCCAGGCGATCTCCACCAGCACGCCGCTCTCATCGATCGGCGCCAGCGGTAGCGGACGCAGCTCCACGCGGTGCGGTCCGGCCAAGATGATCGCTAGCGAATGCATCGTCGCTCCTTCGCCGCCAAAGAACCGGGCGGGAACGCGCTATGTAAGGGATGTCACTTTAGCGACACGAGTTGGACTGTCAATATAGTTGGACAGATTTCATTCGGGATGCGCGACGATCAGCTGTGCGTTGAGCGGCAAAGCGGTGTCGCGGCGGTGCCAGCGGGCGAAGCCGGCGCTGCGCAGCATCGCGCCGATTTCGTCAGGGCGACGCGGCCGGCCAGAGCCCATCGCCCAGAGATACAAGCCGAAATAGGCGTCCCCCATCCGCCGCCCGCCGCGCGCGTTCGCCATCGGCTCGGCGATCAACAACCGGCCACCCTTGGGCAATGCTGCACGGATGTTGCGCAAAAGGGTGAGGGCGGCGGCATCGTCATGATCGTGGAGCACGCGCACCAACGTGATCAGGTCATGCCCGCCGGGGAGCGGATCGCTGAGGAACGATCCGCCATGGATGGTGACGCGATCCGCCAGGCCCTCCGCGGCCAGTCGCCCGGCGGCGCGGCGCCCCACTTCGGGAAGATCGAACAGGCCGATGGCGAGACCGGGCACCGCGCGCGCCACGGCCGCCGCGAAGGCGCCCTCGCCGCCGCCCACGTCCAGCATCGCCCGGTGGCGGGCGAAGCGATAGGCGCCAATCACCAATTCGGCGACCAGCGGCTGCGAGGCGGCCATCAGCCGCGAATAATCACTCACCGCCGCTTCGGGCCCCTGCCCGGCGTCGCGCGCATAATGCCAGAAGTGCTGGAGCGCCCCGCCCCCGCCGCCGCGCCGCAGCAGCGCGACCGGATCGGCGAGATCGGCGTAGAGCAATTTATGGTGCGCGATCATCGCGGTGATGCCGGGATTGCCGAGCAACGCCGCGCCGTCCGCCGCCAGCCGCCAGCCACCGTCCGCCGGCTCGACCAGATCGAGCGCGCCGAGCGCTCGCAACAGCCGCTCGGCGCCGGCGGGCGGCATCGCCCATTCGCCAGCCAGCGTGTCCAGTGCCACCGGCCCGGCGCGGAGCCGCTCGAACAGATCGAGTTCGATCGCCGCCGCGAGAATCTGCGAATAAGTGAAGCCCGCGACGCGATCGAACATCGCCTGCGCCTTGTGCCGCACCAGGCCGCGCAGCAGCGGCAGACGCAGCATCAGCCGCTGCACACGCGGGTCCGCCAGCAGACGATTGCGCCGTCCCGCAATGCTATTGTCTTTGTAATTGGACAGTCGCATGATGTCCAATAGACTGGACGCGACCGATCGGGTCGTCAATCGGTCTCAAGGAGCACGCGCGTGGCGAACGAGCGCGATGAAGTGATCGTGATCGGTGCCGGGGTCGGCGGCCTCAGCTGCGCCGCGCTGCTCGCCGCGCAGGGCATGAGCGTCACTTTGGTCGAAGCCGCCGCCAAGCCCGGCGGCAAGATGCGCCAGCTGCGCTGCGGTGAGGCGATGGTCGATGCCGGCCCGACCGTCTTCACCATGCGACCGGTGTTCGAAGCGATCTTCGATGCCTGCGGCGCGCGGCTCGACGACGAAGTGCGGCTGACCCCCGCGACCGTGCTCGCCCGCCATGCCTGGGGCGACGAGCGACTCGATCTGTTCGCCGATCGCCAAGCGAGCGAGGCGGCGATCGGCGACTTCGCCGGAGCCGCCGCCGCGCGCGGCTATGCCGGCTTCTGCCGCGAGGCCGAACGGCTCTACACCGCGCTCGAACAACCCTTCATCTGGGCCGAGCAGCCGAGCCAGCACGGCCTCGCCTGGGCGATGCTGCGGGCGAACGCCGCCGATCTCTTCTCGCGCCGGCCGTTCCAATCGATGTGGCGCGCGCTGGGCGATTATTTCCCCGATCTGCGGCTGCGCCAGCTGTTCGGCCGCTATGCCACTTATTGCGGCGCGGACCCCTGGCAGGCGCCGGCGACGCTGATGCTGATCGCCCATGTGGAGGCGAGCGGGGTTTGGCTGATTGAGGGCGGCATGGCCGCGCTCGCCGAGGCGCTCGCCGGGTTGATCGCGCGCCACGGCGGCACGCTGCGCTACAACGCGCCGGTACGCGAGATCCTGGTCGACGGCCAGGGCGTGGCCGGCGTGCTGCTGGAAAGCGGCGAGCGGCTTTCGGCGCGGCGCGTGGTCTGCAACGCCGATCCCGCCGCGCTCGCCGCCGGCCGGCTGGGCGCGGGGGTACGGCGCGCCGCCCCCGCCATGCCGCCGCCGCTGCGCTCGCTCTCGGCGCTCGTCTGGACGACGCACAGCCGGACGAGCGGCTTTCCGCTCGCCCACCATAATGTCTTCTTCTCACCCGATTACGCGGCGGAGTTCCAGGCGATCGCCGCCGGCCGCGTGCCCGCGGACCCCACCATTTATATCTGCGCCGCCGATCGGGCGAGCGACGGCGCCGCCGCGCCCGAGGGGGCGGAGCGCCTGCAGATTCTCGTCAACGCCCCCGCGCTCGGCGACGCCCGCGCGCTCAGTTCCTGGGAGATCGACCAATGCCAAGCGCGGATGATCGCCTGCCTCGCGCGTTCGGGGCTCAGCCTGGATTTGCCGGCGCCGGCCACGGTGCTGACCGGGCCGGAGGGGTTCGAGGCGCTGTTCCCCTCGACGGGTGGGGCCCTTTATGGACGGGCCTCGCACGGATCGGCGGCCGCCTTCCGCCGCCCGGGGGCGCGCACGCCTATCCCGGGGCTCTATCTCGCCGGGGGAGCGACGCACCCGGGCCCTGGCGTGCCGATGGCGGCGCTGAGCGGCCGGCTAGCCTGCGCTACCCTGCTGCAGGACCGCGCTTCGACGGCGCGGTCCCACCCGGTGGCTATGCCTGGTGGTATCTCGACGCGACGAGCGACGACGGCCGCTTCGGGCTGACGATCATCGCCTTCATCGGCAGCGTCTTCTCGCCTTATTACAAAGCGAGCGGTCGCGGCGTGCCGGAGGATCACTGCGCGCTCAACGTCGTGCTCACCGGCCCCTATGCCAATAGCTGGGCGATGACCGAGCGGAGCGGCGCGGCCTTGCGCCGGGACGCGCATCATCTGAGCATCGGGCCGAGCAGCCTCAGTTGGGACGGCGACGCTCTCGTGATCCGCATCGACGAACGCTGCTCGCCGCTGCCCTTGCCGCTGCAGGGCGTGGTGTGCGTGCGGCCCGATTGGGTGGGCGAGACCGGCTTCCACCTCGATCCGCAAGGCAAGCATCGCTGGCACCCGATCGCCCCGCGCGCGCGGGTGCAGGTGGCGCTCGCGCATCCAGGCTTGAGCTGGCGCGGCGACGGCTATCTCGATTCGAATTTCGGCGAGGAACCGCTCGAGGCGGGCTTCCGCGACTGGCACTGGTCACGCGCGCATTTGCGGCGCGACGTGGCGGTGCTGTATGAGGGCACCCGCGCCGATGGCGAGCCGTTCGAACTCGCGCTGCGGATGGACCGCCAGGGCCGTTGGGAAGACATGCCGCTCCCCCCGCGCCGCACGCTGCCGCGCAGCTTCTGGCAATTGGAGCGGCTGACCCGCGCCGATGCCGACGCCTGGCCGCAGGTACAGCGCACCTGGGTCGACGCGCCCTTCTATGCCCGCTCGAAACTCTCGACCCGGCTCTATGGCGAGGATGCCTGCGCGGTGCACGAAAGCCTGTCACTGCCCCGTTTCTGCGCGCCGAGCGTGCAATGGATGCTGCCGTTCAAGATGCCGCGCCACGCCTGACGCGGTCTCACCCCACGCGGCCGGGGACGAACAGCCGCCCGCGCGGATCGGGCCCGAAGCGGTTGCGGCCGCGCGTCCCCGCCCGGCAGAGCGCGACGAGCAGCGCCGCCTGCCCCAGATAAGGCACCAACGCCACCAGCAGCCACCAACCGGACAGGTTGAGATCATGCAGCCGGCGCACCAACAGCGCGATCGTCGGCACGATCAGCAGCGCGCCGAAAACCCCGGCGAACAGCCCGCCGATCGCCACGAACTCGATATCGGCGACGCCGCGTTCATGCGCGACATGCGCGGCAAGCGCGAAACCGGCGGCGAGCAGCCACAACAGGATCAGCCCCACCCCGAACGCCGCGACCTCGCCCCGCAGGGACCGCCCCTGGAAATCCGCATAACGCCACAATGGCAACAGCATAGACGCCATGCTGCCCTTTCACTCGCCGTTAGAGCCATTTGACCATGCGCCTAATTTTTTGGTTGCTCAATGCCAATGTCGCGCGGCGCGTCGCGATTCCGGCGCGGTTCAGGCGCGTGGCGGCTGCCGGCGATAGCCGAGCGCTTCGGCGAGATGCAGCCGCGCGATCTGCTCGGCGCCGGCGAGATCGGCGATCGTGCGCGCGACGCGCAGGATGCGGGTGAAGCCGCGCGCCGTAAGCCGCATCGTCTCGGCCGCTTGCGCGAAAAGCGCCTGGCCGGCGGCATCGAGCATGGTATGCGCTTCGAGCAGCGGGCCGTCGGCCTCGGCGTTGGTGCGCGCGGGCGCGTCGGCATAGCGCGCCGCCTGGATTTCGCGCGCCGCCGCCACCCGCGCGGCGACGGCCGCGGAGGGCTCGCCCGAAGGGGCGCGCAGCAGATCGACCGCCGCGACCGGCTGCACCTCGACATGCAGATCGATCCGATCGAGCAAAGGCCCGGAGACGCGCGCCTGATAATCCCCCGCGCAGCGCGGCGCCCGCGAACAGGCGAGCGCGGCATCGCCCAGATGGCCGCAGCGGCAGGGATTCATCGCCGCGATCAGCTGCACCCGCGCCGGGAAAGTGACGTGGGCGTTCGCCCGGGCGACGCTCACCACCCCCGTCTCCAGCGGCTGGCGCAGCGAATCGAGCACCGCGCGCTGGAATTCGGGCAGCTCGTCCAGGAACAGCACGCCGAGATGGGCGAGACTCACCTCGCCCGGCTTCACCCGCAGGCCGCCGCCGGTAAGCGCCGCCATCGAGGCCGAGTGATGCGGGCTGCGGAACGGGCGCTGCCGGGTGAGTCGCCCGCCCTGGAGCGTCCCGGCGACGCTCGCCACCATCGAAACCTCCAGCGCCTCGGCCGAATCGAGCGGCGGCAATATTCCGGGCAGGCACGCCGCGAGCAAGGATTTGCCCGCGCCCGGCGGGCCGATCATCAGCAGATTATGCCCGCCCGCCGCCGCGATCTCCAAGGCGCGCTTGGCGGTCTCCTGCCCTTTCACTTGCGCGAGATCGGGCCCGGCGAAGCGTTCATCGGCGTCGCCCGGCTCGGGCGGCGGCAACATGCCGTGACCTTTCAGGTGATTGATCAGCTGGAGCAGATCGGGCGCCGCGACCACCTGGCCCCCGCCCCACGCCGCTTCGGCACCTTGCGCGGCCGGGCAGATCAGCCCTTTGTCCACCGCCTGGGCGTGGAGCGCGGCGAGCAGCACGCCGGGCGACGGCGCGATCCGTGCATCGAGCCCCAGCTCGCCGACGACGACGTAATCGCCCAGCTGCTCGGCATCGAGCACGCCCATCGCCGCGAGCAGCCCGAGCGCGACGGGCAGGTCGTAATGCGATCCCTCCTTGGGCAGATCGGCGGGTGAGAGGTTGACCGTGATCCGCTTTGGCGGCAGCGCGAGGCCGAGCGCGGCGACCGCAGCGCGCACGCGCTCGCGACTTTCGGCCACTGCCTTGTCGGCTAGTCCGACGATGTTGAATGCCGGCAGCCCCGGCGCCAATTGCACCTGCACCTCGACCGGGCGCGCCTCCAACCCCAGATAGGCCACCGTAGTTACGATCGCGACCACCAACGCCCCCTTGATCAGCGCTTGTTCATAACCCTGGCGCTAAGCGAAACGAAAGACTTATGCCCCGCGCCAAAGCCAGCCCCGCGACCCGCACCCTGCTCACCGGCACCGGCGTGGCGTTGATCATCATCTCGCCGATCGTCGGCGCCATTCCCGGGCCGGGCGGGATTCCCGTCTTCGCCGCGGGGCTCGCGCTGGCGCTCAGGAATTCGGATCGCGCGAAGCGGCTGTTCGTGCGCGCCAAGCGCCGTTGGCCGAAACTGGGCGCGCTCGCCGATATCGGGCTGCGGCGCGCTTCGGCGAAGCGCCGCCGGGCGCGGGCGAAGGCGTTGGATGCCTCTTAGGACACGTTCGTCCCGAGCGAAGTCGAGGGACGTGATCCAGGCGCGGCGCTCGTCGGCACGTCCCTCGACTTCGCTCGGGACGAACGGACTTTCACAATGCGCCCCGGAGATTGACTCACTCGCCCACCCAAGCTATGCGGCGCGCCTGATCGGCCGCCCAAGAGGCGGCTTTTTCGATTTAGGGAATGAGCGATGAAGCGGACCTTTCAGCCGAGCAATCTGGTGCGTGCCCGCCGCCACGGCTTCCGCGCGCGGATGGCGACGGTGGGCGGCCGCAACGTGCTGCGCGCCCGCCGCGCGCGCGGCCGCAAGAAGCTGTCGGCCTGACGACGCTTACCAAGCGCCGCGATTTCCTCGCGGCGAACCAGGGCAAGCGCGCGCCGATGCCCGGCTTCGTGCTGCTCGCGCGCGATCGGCGCGATGCCGACCCCGCGATGCGCGTGGGTTTCACCGTCACCAAGAAGATCGGCGGCGCCGTGATCCGCAACCGCCTGAAGCGCCGCCTGCGCGCGCTTGCCCGCGACGTGCTGCCCGAGCGCGGCCTCGCTGGCCATGATCATGTGCTGATCGGCCGACAGGACGGGGTGGAGCGCGATTACGCGCTGCTGCGGGCGGAGCTGGTGAAAGCGCTGGGAAAGCTGGCGCGGTGAGCCGCCTCTTGATCCTCCTCGTCCGCCTTTGGCAGCTCGGCCCGTCGGTGATCCTGCCGCCCAGCTGCCGCTACACGCCTTCTTGTTCGGCCTATGCAATCACCGCGCTTCGCCGCTATGGCGCGCTCAAAGGCTCGTGGCTGGCGGCGCGGCGGATCGCGCGCTGCCATCCCTGGGGCGGGCATGGCTATGATCCGGTGCCGTAAGGCCCGGTTGAGGATTTTCGCGTGAAAGAAGACCAACGCAATCTCATTCTGTTCGTCGCGGTCGCGCTGGTGATCCTGATCGGCTGGCAGTTCGTCGTCACCCGTTTCCTGCCGCCCGCGCGTCCGCCGGTCACCAAGATCGAGGGCGGCGAGACCAAGGTGGTGAAGAGCGCCGCCGCCGACCCCGCCGCCGACAGCGCCGCCGCCGCCAAGAGCCGCGAGGCGGTGCTCGCCGAAACCCCGCGCGTGCGGATCGAGACGCCCTCGCTCAAAGGCTCGCTCAACCTGCGCGGCGCGCGGCTCGACGATCTGGTGCTGCTGCGCCACCGCGAGACGATCGCCAAGAACTCGCCCTATGTCCGCCTGCTCTCGCCCTCGGGCGCCCCGCGCGCCTATTTCGCGAGCTGGGGCTGGGGCGGCGACGGCGTGAACGTGCCCGGGCGCGATACCGTCTGGACCACCGATTCGCCAGTGCTAACGCCGCAACGGCCGGTAACGCTGAGCTATGCCAGCCCGCAGGGGCTGCGTTTCCAGCTGCAGATCGCGGTCGACGCGAACTATATGTTCAGCATCCGCCAATCGGTCGCCAATCCCGGCGGCCAACCGGTGACGCTGCGCCCCTATGCGCTGATTTCGCGCACCGGGCTGCCGCACGAGCTGGATACCTGGACCAACCATGTCGGCCCGGTCGGCGTGTTCGGCCGCGGCGCCAATTACGACATCACTTATCCCAATCTCCAGGGTCAGAGCCCCAGCTTCTGGGGCCGCATCTTCGGATCGAGAGCCAAGGCGGGCGAGAATTATTTCGATCACCAGGGCGGTTGGCTCGGTTTCGGCGACATCTATTGGCTCACCGCGCTGATCCCCGATCAGGGGGCGAAGGTCCATGCCGGCTTCAAGGGCGCGGGCGACACCTTCCAGGCCGATTACACCCGCAACCCCGTCTCGGTCCCCGCCGGCCGCGTCGCGACGCAGACCAGCCGTTTCTTCGCGGGCGCCAAGGAAGTCGAGCTGATCGACGGCTATCAGGACAAGGGCGGGATCGAGAATTTCGACAAGGCGATCGATTGGGGCTGGTTCCGCATCATCGAAAAGCCGATCTTCTATTATCTCGACATGCTGTCGAGGTTGATCGGCAATTTCGGCGTGGCGATCATCGCGCTCACCATCACCGTGCGCGGGCTGCTCTTCCCGATCGCCCAGCGCCAATTCGCCTCGATGGCGAAGATGAAAGCGATCCAGCCGAAGCAGAAGGCGATCCAGGAGCGCTATGCCGACGACAAGGCGCGCCAGCAGCAGGAAATCATGGCGCTCTATAAGGCCGAAGGGGTGAACCCGCTCGCCGGCTGCCTGCCGGTGCTGCTGCAAATCCCGATCATGTACGCGCTCTACAAGGTGCTGCTGCTGACGATCGAGATGCGCCACCAGCCTTTCGCGCTGTGGATTCGCGACCTGTCCGCGCCCGATCCGCTCACCCCGATCAACCTGTTCGGGCTGCTGCCCTTCACCCCGCCGGCGGTGATCGCGATCGGCATCATCCCGATCCTGCTTGGCATTTCGATGTATTTCCAGTTCAAGCTCAACCCCGCGCCGATGGACGAAGCGCAGAAGCAGGTCTTCGCGATCATGCCCTGGATGCTGATGTTCGTGATGGCGCCCTTCGCGGTGGGGCTGCAGCTTTATTGGATCACCTCGAACGTCCTCACCATCCTCCAGCAGCGGCTGCTCTATGCGCGGCATCCGGAGATGCTGGCGCCCGCCAAATGAGCGTTTCGGACGAGGCGCTGGAAGCGGCGCGGAAAATCTTCGCCGGGCCGATCGCGTTCCTGCGCTCGGCCCCGAGCCTGGAGTTCCTGCCGGAGCCGATCGCGCCGGAGATCGCCTTCGCCGGGCGCTCCAATGTCGGCAAATCCTCGCTGCTGAACGCCTTGTGTGGACGCAATGCCCTGGCGCGCACCTCGAACACGCCGGGGCGGACCCAGGAGCTGAATTTCTTCGATGTGGGCGGCGAAGCGCCGCTGCTGCGATTGGTCGACATGCCCGGCTATGGCTTCGCCAAGGCGCCACCGGCGATCGTCAAGAAATGGCGCTATCTGGTGAACGATTTCCTGCGCGGCCGCGCCGTGCTGAAGCGCACGCTGGTGCTGATCGACGCGCGCCACGGCGTAAAGCCCGTCGATCGCGAGATGCTCGACATGCTCGACAAGGCGGCGGTGAGCTATCGCCTGGTGCTGACCAAGGCTGACAAGATCAAAGCGAGCGAGCTCGACGCGGTGCTCCGCGCGACCACCGCCGAGGCCCGCGCGCGGCCGGCCGCGCACCCCGAGATCCTCGCCACCTCCAGCGAAAAGGGCATGGGCATCGCCGAGCTGCGCGCGGCGGTGATCGAGGCGGTCGATCCCGCGCTGCTGGGCTAGCGCGCCTCGATCCGCCCGGCTAAGCCTGCGGCCCATGAAGCTCATCATTGGCAACAAGGCCTATTCCTCCTGGTCGCTGCGCGGCTGGCTCGCGTGCAAACAATCGGGGCTGGTGTTCGAGGAAGCGGTGGTGCCGCTGTTCGACGCCGATTGGGACCAGCGCCGCCAGGGCGACGAGTTCGCCCCCTCCAGCGGCAAGGTGCCGGTGCTGTGGGACGGCGAGGTGGTGGTGTGGGACAGCCTCGCCATCGTCGAATATCTCAACGAGAAATCCGGCGGCGACAAATTCTGGCCGCAAGACCCCGCCGCGCGCGCGATGGCGCGATCGATGGCGGCGGAAATGCATTCGGGCTTCGCCGCTTTGCGCCGCGACTGCCCGATGAACATCCGCCAAGCCTTCCCGTCGCGCCCGCAAAAGCCCGAGGTGCTCGCCGATCTCCAGCGGATCATGGAGCTATGGGCGCAGGCCCGCGCCCGTTTTGGCGGCGACGGCGCCTTCCTGTTCGGCGAGTTTGGCGCGGCGGACATCATGTTCGCGCCGGTGTGCACCCGGATCGTCACCTGGTCGCTGCCGGTCGCCCGGTTCGCCCCCGCTTATATCGACGCCGTGCTCCACCATCCCTTTATGCAAGACTGGATCGCCGCGGCGCAGGAAGAGGAATGGGTGATCGAGCAGTATGAGACGCCGGTGCGAGCCTAAGGCAGCCGCTCCGTCGGATAGGGCGTGCCGTCCTTGTGGAAATAGCCGTCGCCGCTGAACGTCATGTCGATGTCCGAATAGCTCCCCCCGCCGTCCCGATCGCCCGCCGAGATCGCGATGAACACCGCGTCTTCCCCGCTCCGGTTCACCAGGTGATGCCCGTTCGCCACCCCCTTGGGCCAGGCGGCGACATCGCCCGCGCGCAGCAGCGTCTCGCCGCCGTCCTCGATCAGCACCACCTCACCGGCGAGCATCACCACCAGCTCGTCCTCATCCTCATGCCAGTGGCGCTGTGACGACCAGGCGCCGGGCTTGAGCACGACATGGCTCGCGCCCAGCTCGGTGAGGCCGGCCGCCGGCGCCAGGCGGCGCCACCAGCGACCCTTGACCGCCGTGTCGAACGGCGGGGGATAGCCGGTCGCGTTGCTTTGGGGGATTGATGCGAGATCGAGCTTGGGCAAGGGACATCCTCCTATGCCCAATCTGCCCGATCCGCTCGATCTCACCAAGGCCCTGATCGCGTGCGAGAGCGTGACGCCCGCGCGCGGCGCGGTGTTCGATGTGCTCGAAGCCGCGCTCACCCCGCTCGGCTTCGCGGTCGAGCGCTTCGTGGCGGGAGAGGCCCCGGACGGGCCGGTCGAAAATCTGCTCGCCGTGCGGACCGCACCGGGCAAGCACTTCGCCTTCGCCGGCCATCTCGACGTGGTGCCGCCGGGCGCGGGCTGGACGCATGGTGCGTTCGAGCCGGTGGAAGCCGGCGGGCTGCTCCATGGGCGCGGCGCGGTGGACATGAAAGGCGCGATCGCCGCCTTCGTCGCCGCCGCCGCGCGCGTGCCGAGCGAGGCGGGCACGCTCTCGCTGATCATCACCGGCGATGAGGAAGGCCCGGCGATCCACGGCACCCGCGCGCTGATGGAGCGCATGGCCGAACGCGGCCTGAAGCCCGACGCCTGCCTGGTCGGCGAACCGACCTCCGTCAACCGGCTGGGCGACATGATCAAGATCGGCCGGCGCGGATCGGTGAACATCTGGATCGAGGTGCCGGGCCGCCAGGGCCATGTCGCTTATCCGCATCTGGCGGACAATCCGATCCCCAAACTCGTCCGCGCCCTCGCCGCGCTCGACGCGCGGGTGCTCGACCAGGGGACCGACTGGTTCCAGCCCTCCAATCTGGAGATCACGGAGCTAGAAGTGGGCAACCCCGCGACCAACGTGATCCCCGCGCGGGCGCGGGCGCGCCTGTCGATCCGGTTCAACGACCAGCACCACGGCGACGCGCTCGCCGAGCGGGTCGCCGCGATCGTCCGCGAGCATGCCCCCGAGGCGATCGTCACCCCCCGCGTGTCGGGCGAGGCGTTCTTGACGCCCCCGGGCGCGCTTTCGACGCTGGTAAGCGAGGCGATCGCGGCGCGGACCGGCGTAATGCCCGACCTTTCGACGACCGGCGGCACGTCCGACGCACGCTTCCTCTCGGCGCTGTGCCCCGTGGTCGAATTCGGCCTGGTCAACGCGACGATGCACAAGCTGGACGAAGCGGTGGCGATCGAAGACTTGCGGGTGCTGGCTGATATCTACGCCGACATCGCGACGGCGGCGCTCAGCGGTTGAGTCCCTCTCCTTCGGATCAACCCACTGTTGAAGCGAGCCTGACGCCGCCAGCCCCTACCCCGCCAGCGCCCAGCGTTGCGAGCCTTGGCTCCAGGCGATGAACGCCTCTTCGGGCATCGGGCGGGCGATGGCGAAGCCCTGGATCACGTCGCAGCCCATCACGCGGAGCATCTCCGCCTGATCGAGCGTCTCGATCCCCTCGGCCACCGCCTCGCAGCCCAGGCCGTGGATCAGCCCGATCATCGCCTGCACGATCGCGCGCGCCTGCGGGCGTTCGGTGATCGGCGCGATCAGACTGCGATCGAGCTTCACCCGATCGACCGGGAAAGCGTTCAACCGCGCCAAGTTCGAATAGCCCGTGCCGAAATCATCGATCGCGATCGTCGCGCCGTCCGCCCGTAAAGCGGCGATCGCCGCCAGCGTTTCCTCGCCGCAATGCATCGCCAGCGTCTCGGTGATCTCCAGCTCCAGCAGGCGCGCGGGCGCCGCCGCCGCGTGCATCGCCGCACGCAGCTGCTGGAAGAACTGCGCCTGATCGAGCTGGCGCGCGGAGATGTTGATCGCGAGGCGCTGCTCGATGCCGATCCGGCCCCAACGCGCGATCGTTTGCGCGATCGTCTCGATCACCCATTCGCCGATCTCGACGATCAGTCCGGTTTCCTCGGCGCGCTTGATGAAACTGCCCGGCAACGTGAGCCCCAGCCGCGGATGCTGCCAGCGCAGCAGCGCCTCGGCGGCGACGATCTGCCCGGTCGCGGTCGCGATCTGGGGCTGGAACGCCAGGGTGAACTGGTCCTGATCGATCGCGCTGCGCAGATCGGCCTCGAGCTGGACGCGCTCGGCGAGTTCGCGGGCGAGCTGTTCGGTGAAATGCTCGACGCGGCCGCGCCCGCGCGCCTTCGCCTCGTACATCGCGGCATCGGCGGCGCGCATCAGCTCGGTCAGGCTGGTGCCATGCGCGGGACGCAGCGCGATGCCGATCGAGGCGCCGATCGACACCTCGTTGTTCGCCAGATCGAAGCTTTCGGACAGCGCGAACAACACGCCGCGCGCGACGCGCTCGGCGGCGGCGGTATCGGCGAGATCCGGCAACAGCAGGACGAACTCGTCCCCCGCCAGCCGGCCGAGCAGCGGCGTCCCCGCCTTGCCCTCGGCGGCGGCGCGTTCGGCGATCGCGCGCAGTCGGTTCGCGACCATGCCGAGCAGCATGTCGCCTACAGCATGGCCAAGCGTGTCGTTCACCGCCTTGAAGCGATCGAGATCGACGAACAGCAGCGCCGCGCCCTGCTCCGCCGTCATCTCGCCGAGCAGCCGTTCGGCGCCGCGGCGGAAATGAGTGCGGTTGGGCAGCCCGGTTACCGGATCGAACATCGCGAGGCGGTGGACGCTGTCGAGATTGGCGGCGATCTGGCGGAACAGGCCGTCGATCGCGTTGCCGAGCTTGGGCACCCGATCGCCAACCACGCGCGGCACGGCCGAATCGAGATCGCCATGCGCCGCGCGTTCCAACCGCGCGATGGCGCTATCGATCGCCTCGGCCACACTCGCCAGCTGGCGCTGCGCCGAGGCCCAGCAGAACGTGGCGCAGATGATCGCGGGAATCAGCGCATGGGCGATGCTGACGCGATCGAGCCGGCCATCGAACGTGGCCGCCAGCGCCAGCACGAAAGCCACGAGTCCGGCGCAAATAGCGAACACGAAAGCCCGGCTTTTGAGCGACGCACCGTCCATTAACCGCCGAAAACCTTATCAAGCGCAGGGCGTTATGCGCAGGGCTTGTCAGGCGACCCATGCCGCAAACAGGTTAAAAATTGCTCTCTCGGCTCCGCCGCAGCACCAGATAGAGCGCTCCCGTACCCCCGTGACGGGGGTGCGCCGCGCGCACGGCGGCGATGCGATCGGCGTGGCGCGAGGCGGCGAGCCAATCGCCGACCGCCGCGCGGATGCGCCCACGCGCGTGCGGCCGCTCGCTTTCCGGGCGCGGCGGGCGGCCGGTGACGAGCAGCAGCAGCCGGTCTCCCCGGGCGATGGCGCGGGCGAGCGCCTGATCGAGCGCCTGATAGGCCGAATCGAGCGTGTGGCCATGCAGATCGATGCTGCTATCCGGCGTCACCGCGCCTCGGGCGAGGCGTCGGTCCCAACTCGCATCAAGCGTCTGTCCCGGGCCAGGCCGGCGCGCCGGCTTGGCGAGCGGCCGCGACGGTGCCGCCACCGGGCGGGCCGGCGCGGCGGGCGGCGCGATTTCGGGCAGAGCGACGGCCGGTTCGGCCGCAGCGCCGGGATCAAGCGGCCGGACGCTCGCGATCACCCGGCGCCACAAAGCGGCTTCGTCAGGGCTGAGGCGTCGACCGGCCAAGCCCGCCTCCCGCCCGGGCGATCGTCCCGCGCGGCAGCAGCAGCCAGGCGGTGCCGCGCGCGCTCATCCCGCCGGCGATCGCGCGCGCCTCGGCGCCCGCGCCCCAATAAGTGTCCAGCCGGTTCGCGCCCTTGATCGCGCCGCCCGTATCCTGCGCGATCCAGATGCCGTTGGCCTCGGCGCGGTCCATCGACAGGAAGACCGGCGCGCCAAGCGGGATGAAGCGAGGATCCACTGCCGCGCTAACCTCGCCCGTCACCGGATAGCCGAGCGCGCCCTGCGGCGGGCCCTGCTGCTCGCGGAAGAAGACATAGCTTTTATTCTCGCGCATCAGCGCGCGGCCTTCGTCCGGATGGGTCCGCAGCCATTCGATGATGCCCTGCATCGATGCCTGACCCGGCGCGAGCAGCCCGCGTTCGCGCAGCTTGGCGCCGATGCCGGTGTAATCGCGGCCATTCTGGCTGTCATAGCCCAGCCGCAGCGTGCCGCCATCGGGCAGGCGCAGCCGGCCCGAGCCCTGCACTTGGAGGAAGAACAGCTCGATCGGGTCGGCCGCCCAGGCGATCACCGGCGCGCGGCCCTCCAGCGCGCCATCCTCGATCTCGGCGCGCTCGAAATAGGGGACGAAGCGCGTGCCATCGACCCGGCCGCGGATGCGCTTGCCGGCGAGACTCTCGCTGAACAGCCCGAGATCGACCTCGATCAGGTCCCGCGGCCGGCCATAAATGGGCGCATAACCGGGCTGGCGGGTGCGCGCACCGGCGATTTCGGGCTCGTAATAGCCGGTGGCGAAGGCGCGACCATCGCCCACTTGCACCGCTTCGAACTGGCTGGCGAAGAAGCCAGCGGCGTCGGCATCGCTGGTGGTGTTCGCGGCGGCGCAGGCCGCCTGCCAATCGGCCGGGCGGGTGAGCCCGCTGGCGTCGCTCCGCCGGGTGAGCGCGGGGCAGCTGGTGCGGAACGCGGCGAGCGCGCGGGCGGCCTTGGCGGGATCGATCGGTAGGGTTGTGAGCGCGGGTCCCGCGACGAGGCCGGCGGCAACGGCGGTTGCAACTCCCGCACCGGGCGCGGGGACCGGAGCGGCCGGTAGCGGTGTCGCCGGAATGGGCCGCGCGGCGCGAGGCGGTGCGGCGCGCGGCGCGCTCGCCGGCGGTACAACTTGGGCGGCACAGCCCGCGAGGAGACTGGTCAGGAAAATCGGGAGAAGGCGCATGGGAGGGACTTAACCAAGCGCGGTCGCTTCGTCACCGGGGATTGCGACGGGTTCGGGGGAGACTGGCGATGGTGCGCGTGGAGGCCCTACCCACCCCCGGCCCCTCCCTTCCAGGGAGGGGAGAGGAAAAGTGAGACTGAAAGCGCCTCCCTCAAAGGGAGGGCAGAAGCCACAATCTAGCCCCTCCCTGGAAGGGAGGGGTTGGGGTGGGTCGCCAGCCAGCGGAACGCTCGAAGTTCGCCCCCCTCAAACCTCGTCGGTCTCCGCGAGCTTCCAGTTCGGATCGTTACCGCGCAGCGTGCGGGTGAACGTCCACATCTCGTGCGTCGCGACCGCGTCCGAGAGCGAGCCCGCGATCACATTGCCGTCCTTGTCGCGCGTGACGGCGGCGATGTCGGCGTCGATCCGCACAACGATCCGTGCCACCCGGCCCTCCAGCCGCGCATCGGCGATCAGCGCGCGCTCGATCGCGACCAGGCGATTGTCGAGCACATGGCCCGCTTCCTCCCGCGCCTCGATCGCGGCGACGAAACTGTCGCGCACCTCGGGCTCGCACAGCCAGTCGAGCGTTTCGCGGTCGCCTTTCCAAAAGGCGTCGAGGATCATGCCGTAAGCGCCCTTCGCCCCGTCCAGAAAGCGCGCGACATCGAAGCTGGGATCGGCGGTGATGATCGAGCGCAGGCCCTGCTCGGCGCCGCCATCGATCGCGCGCGGCGCCGAGTCGCGGGGTTCGGCCACCGATTCCGGCGCGCGCACCAGCGGCGGCGGCGCGCGGCGCTCGTCGGCGGGCTTGGGGAGCGGCTGTTCATGGCCGGTGCGCTTGCCCAGCACCATGTAGAGGCGGAGCGCCAGGAAGGCGGCGACCATGATCAGCAGGACGAGGTACAGCACTTGGCCTCCAGGCATCGACGGAACCACCAACATAGGCGCCTGGGCGCCGGTTTCAAATAGGCCAGGCCGTCATGTTTCCCGGCTGGCGTTGAACTGTGCAAGCGGCGCTGCTAGGCGAGGCGCAACAGGCGGCCGGGCGCTGCCATGATCAGCAAAAAGGGTAATCGATGAGTGAAGATTCGGCCGGCTTCGGCGGCGCGACCCCCGGCAATGGCGAAATGGACGCCGACGCGCTGCCCGTGGTCGGGATCATCTCGCAATATGTGAAGGATTTCTCGTTCGAGAACCCGAACGCGCCGGCGATCTTTCAGAGCCAAAGCCAGCCGCAGATCGACGTGCAGTTCAACATCGGCGCGCAGCAGGTGGGCGATGACGTGCACGAAGTCGTGCTGAAGATCGAAGCGCGCTCGCAGATCGACGGCAAGGTCGCCTTCGTGGTCGACCTTTCCTATGCGGGGCTGTTCGCGGTGCGCAACATCCCGGCCGAGCATCTGCAGCCGTTCATGCTCGCCGAGGCGCCGCGGCTGATCTTCCCCTTCGCCCGCCGCGTGCTGGCGGGCGCGGTGCGCGACGGCGGCTTCCCGCCGCTGATGCTCGATCCGATCGATTTCGGCGCGCTCTACATGCAGCAGGCACAGGGGCAGCTGGAAGGCGATGGCGGCACGCCCGTGGGGCATGCCTGAAGGTGGCGGGGAGCGGCCTGCTCCCCGCTACTGTCTTCCCCGGCAAAGGCCGGGGCCCAGCCTCATGCCGCATCCCGCTGTAGCGCATCCTGACCGCCTGCCCCGCCGCTGGCCCCCGGCCTTCGCCGGGGAAGGGAGCGGGCTGAGTTCAGGCGTCGGGCGATGAACCTCATCCGCGCCCTCGGCTCGGTCGGCGGCCTCACCCTCGCCAGCCGCGTGCTCGGGCTGGTGCGCGATTCGCTGTTCGCGCGGTTCGTTGGCGCCGGCTTCGCGTCGGACGCGTTCCTGATCGCTTTCCGCCTGCCCAACATGTTCCGCGCGCTCTTCGCCGAAGGCGCGTTCAGCGCGGCGTTCATCCCGATGTTCAACAAACGGGTGGCGGAGGAGGGCGGCGGACTGAAAGCCGGCCTCGCCTTCGCCGAGGACGCGCTCTCGGTGCTGCTGCCGGTGCTGATCGCGATGCTGCTGCTGCTGGAGCTGGCTGCCTGGCCTGTGACGTTCCTGCTCTCCGGCGGCTTCGGCGACGTGACGCCGGCGCAGTTCGATTACGCGGTCGGCCTTTCGCGGCTCACCCTGCCCTATCTGCTGCTGATCTCGCTCGTCTCGCTGTTTGGGGGCATCCTCAATTCGCTCCAGAAATTCTGGGTCAACGCCGCCGCGCCGATCCTCCTGAACCTCACCCTGATCGCCGCGCTGCTGCTGTTCCACAGCCAGCAGGAACTGATCACCGCGCGCAACCAGGCGATCGCGGTGACGGTGTCGGGCGCGCTGCAGCTCGCCTGGCTGGTCTGGGCCTGCGCCCGGGCGCGCGTCGTGCTGAAGCTCAAGCGCCCGCGCTGGACGGCGGACGTGAAGCGCCTGCTCGCATTGATCGGCCCGGCGGCGGCGGGCGCGGGGGCGGTGCAGATCAACCTCGTCATCTCGACCGCACTCGCCGCGCGACTGCTCCCGGCGGGATCGGTGACATATATCTATCTGGCGGACCGGCTGAACCAGCTGCCGCTCGGGCTGGTCGGCATCGGGCTCGGCACGGTGCTGCTGCCGACGATCTCGCGCCAATTGGGCGGCGGCGAGGAAGCCGCGGCGATGGATACGCAGAATCGCGGCCTGGAACTCGCGCTGTTCTTCACGCTCCCGGCAACGATCGCGCTGATCGTCTGCGGGCTGCCGATCGCGGCCACGCTCTACCAGCATGGCAAATTCACCCCCGCCGACACCATCGCGACCGCGCAGGCGCTCGCCGCCTTCTCGGTCGGCTTGCCGAGCTATATCCTGGTAAAAGTTCTCACACCCGGCTTCTACGCCCGGCATGACACCAAGACGCCGGTGAAATTCGCGACCTGGGCGATCGGGCTCAATATCGCGTTCAACCTCGCGCTGATCGTGCCGCTCGCGCATATGGGCCCGCCGCTCGCGACCGCGCTGTCGAGCACCGCCAACGTCGCGCTGCTTTACTGGACGCTCCGACGGCGCGGCCATTTCGAGCCGGACGCGCGGCTGAAGCGCCGCGCCTGGCGGCTGGCGCTCGCCGCGCTGATCATGGGGGCGGCGCTGTGGCCGCTCAACGCGCTGTTCCTGCCTTATACGACCGGCCCCAGCCTCGTCCGTTGGGGCGCGATGGCGCTGCTGGTCGCGCTGGGCGGGATCGTCTATGCGGTCGCCTGTTTCGTCACCCGGGCCTTTCTGCCCGCCGATCTCAAAGCGGCGCTGCGCCCGCGCCGCGCCTGAAAAGGGAGCCCCATGCGCGTCGTCTCCGGCATCCAGCCCACCGGCAATCTCCACCTCGGCAATTATCTCGGCGCGATCAAGCAATGGGTGGCGATGCAGGATGCGGTCGCGGCGCAAGGCGGCGAGTGCCTGTTCTTCCTGGCGGACCTGCACGCGCTGACGCAAGCGGTGGTGCCCGCCGAACTCGCCGCCAACACGATCGACATGGCCGCGACCCTGATCGCCTGCGGGATCGATCCAGCCAAATCGATCCTGTTCAATCAGGCGCGCGTGCCGGCGCATTCGGAGCTGGCGTGGATCTTGGGCGGCACCGCGCGGATGGGCTGGCTCAATCGCATGACCCAGTGGAAGGACAAGGCGGGCAAGAACCGCGAGGGCGCGAGCGTCGGCCTGTTCACTTATCCCGTGCTGCAGGCGGCGGACGTGCTCGTCTATCAGGCGACGCATGTGCCGGTGGGCGAGGACCAGAAGCAGCATCTGGAGCTGGCGCGCGACATCGCGACCAAGTTCAACACCGATTACGGAACCGATCTGTTCCCCCTGCCCGAACCGCTCGTCAGCACCGCCGCGCCGCGCATCATGAGCCTGCGCGATGGCAGCGCGAAAATGTCCAAGTCAGATCCTTCCGACGCCTCGCGCATCAACCTGATCGACGATGACGACGCGATCGCCCAGAAAATCCGGAAAGCGAAAACCGATTCCGAACCGCTGCCGGAGACGCTGGAAGCGCTGGACGGCCGCCCGGAGGCGCGCAATCTGGTGACGATCTATGCCGCGCTCGCCGACGAGGCGCCGGCGGCGGTGCTGGCGCGCTTCGCCGGGCACGGCTTTGGCGCGTTCAAGCCCGCGCTCGCCGATCTCGCCGTGGCCAAGCTCGGGCCGATCCGCGCGCGGCTGCAGGCTTTGAGCGCGGATCGTGGGGCGGTGGCGGCGGCGCTGGTCGCGGGCGCGGCGCGGGCCAGCGCGATCGCCGCGCCAACCTTGCGCGCGGCGCAAAATGCGCTCGGCTTGCAGCTTTAAGCGGAAACAACTGGATTTCGCCGCGCGTTCAAGCACTATTCAGCCGGCCCGTGCGATGCGTGCGGGCAGACGCACCGGGCAGTTCATGCCACGGTCATTTAGGGCCTTGATCCGATGAAGAAGATTCTGATCGCCGCCGCCGCCGCCCTGGCCGTATCGGGCTGCGCGGAGCCGTTCAACGCGCGCGTTTCGCGCTTCCAGCAACTCCCCGCGCCGCAGGGGCAGACCTTCTATGTGCAAGCGGCCGATCCCGCGCAGCAGGGCGGGCTCGAGTTCGCGCAATATGCCAATCTGGTCGCGGCGCAGCTCACCCGCCAGGGCTATCGCCAGGCCGCCGATCCGGCGAGCGCCGAGCTGGTGGTGAAGTTCCGCTACGGCGTTGATCGCGGGCGGGAGAAGGTCGTTTCGTCGCCCGGCTTCGGCTATGGCTATGGCTATCCCTATGGCGGCTTCTACGGGCGCCGGGCGTTCGTTTACGGCTTTTACGATCCTTTCTTCTACGGTCCCGGCTTTGGCGGGTTCGGCGGCGATGGCGGCGCGGACGTGCGCAGCTACACCGTCTATAACAGCGAGCTGCGGCTGGAGATCGACCGTTCGGACAGCGGTCAACGCCTGTTCGAAGGCACGGCACGCGCCCAGTCCGACACCGATGATCTGACCAAGCTGGTGCCGAACCTGGTCGAGGCGATGTTCACCGGCTTCCCCGGCAATTCGGGCCAGACGGTGAAGATCACCGTCGCGCCGCAAAAGCGCGGGGTTTGAGTTAGAAGGCCTCCCTCTTCACGGGGGGAGGCCGTTCCGCCGAACGGTTTCAATAACGTCCCCAAACGAAGCGGGACGACAGCGCGTAGTTCCACACCGCGCCCACCAGCACGCCAACGAGTGCCGATCCGGCCCAGCTGCCATGCTGCGCTTCATGGACGAATCCGGCGACGCCGATGTTCGCCACCAAACCCACCGCGCACACCGCGCAGAACGAGACCCAGCCATCGATCAGCGCCCGCGCGCCCTTCAGCCGGCGATCGCGATACGTCAGCGCGTTGTTGAGGAAGAAATTCGCGGTCATCGCGCCGAACGCGGCCAAGATCTGGCTCGCCAGGAAATCGGCGCCCAGCCCCCAGGCGCTCCCCAGCACCGCCATATGCACCAGCACGCCGAACGCGCCGACACAGGCGAACAGCGCGAAGCGCGCGGGCACGATCCGCCCGCATATCCGGTCGTAAAGCGCGATCAGATATTCCATCGCGACGACGTGATCGAGCTTGCTTTCCCCCACCGCTCGGGTGCGAAAGGTATAGGGCAGCTCGATGAAGCGCAGCGGCCGCGGCGCGGTCGTCATGATATCGAGCAGGATCTTGAAGCCGATCGCCGAGAGCGCGGGCACCAGGCGGCGGACGATGTCGGTGCGGATCATGAAGAAGCCGCTCATCGGATCGTTGAGCTCGGCCTTCAGCACCGCCCGGGCGAGCTTGGTCGCGAAGGCGGACTTGGCGACCCGGTCGCGGTCCCACGCCCCCGTCCCGCCGCCTTCGACGAAGCGCGAGCCGATCACCAGATCGAGCGCCGGATCGGCGCGTAGCGCCGCCGCCATCTTGGGCAGCAGCGTCTCGTCATGCTGCAGATCGCCGTCGATTACCGCGACCAGCGGCGCCGCCGTCGCGCACATCCCCTCGACACAGGCCGAGGACAGCCCGCGCCGCCCGATCCGCTGGATCACCCGCACGCGCCGATCGACCCGGGCGAGCGCGCGGGCGGCGTCGGCGGTGCCGTCCGGGCTGTCGTCATCGACGAAGATCGCTTCCCAGACGAGGCCCGCCAGCGCCCGATCGAGCGAGGCGACCAGGCGCGGCACATTCGCCGCCTCGTTGAAGGTTGGGACCACCACCGCCAGATCGAGCGTCTCGACCGCTTGGCCGGCAGGGCGCGTCATCAGCATCGGGTCCATCGGCTCCCCGGCATAAGCGGTCATGGTTAAGGCGGCTTTACCTTGGGCCGTCGGGAGGCGCCAAGGGGCGCAGCCGATCGATCAACCGCGCTCGCGCCGCCAGCGCTTCGGCGGCACGGCCGGTGAGCAGATCGCGCGCGAGGAAATGGCCGGTGAGCGCCAGCCCATCGAGCACCGCGCGGCCGTCTCCCGCCCCTTGCCCCAACAGAAAGCCCGGCAGCCGCAGCAATCGGGCGGCATAAGGCGCGCCGGCCGCCGCGCTCACCGCCATGCCGCTCTTGGGGCTCACATAGGCCAGCCCCTCGCGCGCGCCGGTGACGGCACAGGCCGAGAGATCGAGCCCGAAGCCAAGCTCGGCGAGCAGCAGCAATTCGTAGCGCACCAGCGCCTGCGCCCAATCACGCGCGGCGGGCGCCGCCTCGATCGCGCCGAGCACGCCATCCAGCGCCTGGTAGAGCGCGGGATAGGGCTGCGCCTCCGGCAGAGCGGCGGCGGTGAGCGCCGTCAGCCACTCGATCGCCGCCGCCGGCAGCGGCTCGGCGAAAAGCGGCGCGCGGCTATGCAGCAGCTCGACGGTGAGCGCGGGAAGCTGGCTCTCGGTTCGCGCGCGCCATGCGCCGAGCAGTGCGTTGCCCGGCTGGAGCACCGGCCGCAGCGCCCGCGAGCGGCCACCGCGGACATAGCCGGGCTGCACCCCCGCCGCCTCGGTGAGCGCGCGCGCGATGACGCCATGCTCGCCATGCGGCCGCGCGGCGAGCAGGATCGCGGGGGCGGTGAGGTGCATCGCCGGTGCGTAGCGCGGCACGGCGGCAGCGTCGATTGCGGCTCGGTTTGGCTCACATGGAAACGCGGAGACGCGGAGGGTGTCACCTCAGTGGCAGCGGGGGCCGCCTGGCTGTGGAAGGGCTTTCAGGTTCGCGCAGAGGCGCAGAGAACGCAAAGGGAGGACGCTGAGTTTGAGCGTCGCCCCAGCGAAAGCTGGGGCCTTTATCCGCCGCCCAGAACAGTTGCTTGAGGCCCCAGCTTTCGCTGGGGCGACGTGCTGCTTCTTTGCGTACTCCCTTTGCGTCCTCTGCGCCTCTGCGCGAACCCGAAACCTCCGCGTCCTCCGCATCCCCGCGCGAGCGAGCGACCTATCGCCGCAACCGCCGCGCCGCCCGCTCGAGTCCCAACCGCTCGACCAACGCCTTCCCGCGTGCCGCACCGCTATCGAACGCCGCCAACGCCGTAAGCGCCGCCCGATTCGCCAACGTTGACCGGAGCAATAGCAGGTCGCAACACTCGACCCCGCCGCTCGCGAATTGGCGCTTATGCTGGCCATCCCCCTCGGTGAAATCGAATCGCGCGAAGCGGCCCTCGCCTATCAGCTGCTTCAGCGCTTCGAACAGCAGAACCGATCCGGGCGAAAGCTCGGCGGCGTCCGGATCGTGGCCGACATAATCATAGCGCAGCGTCCCGCCGTCCGCCGGACAATAGAGATAGGCGATCGCTCGCCCGTCGATCAGCAGCAGCCAGGCACGCACTTGGTCGGCGGCTGCCAGCCGCAGCATCGTCGCGGTGAAACCGGCGTCGCTCGGCAGCGCGCTCCCCAGCAGCCGCGCCTGATAGGTGCGCGCCGCGAGCGGCACGGCAAGCGCGTGGAACGCCGCCAACTCGTCCGGCGTGCGATAGGCGCGCACGACCATGCCGAGCCCCGCGAGCTTCCGCGCCTTGCGCTTGATACCCGAGCGGGTGTTGGCCGAAAGGCCGGCGAGGAACGCCGCTTCCCCCTGGCGGAGATCGGCATAGCAGCGCGTATAGGCCTGGCGCTCGAACGCGATCAGCCCTTGCGCGCGCAGCGCCGCCGCCCAGGCGGCGGGCAGGGAGGTGACGCTATAGCCATCCGCCTCTCGCGGCAGCGGCGGCAGCGCCGGGGGCGCGGCGCCCAGCGCGTCGTCCAGCGACAATCCCAGTCGCACCAGCCGCCGGGGTAGCGCGAAGAGCGTGCGCGCGCCGATCTGGAATTTGAGCGGCAATGTCACCGCGTTCATGCCGCATACTCGGCGACCATGTTCGACCAGAGCTGCTCCGCCTGGCGCCAGCGCAGCCGCGCCTCGCTCGGCGGCAGCGGCGCGTCACGCCGGTCGAGCGGCAGCGGCGGAACAGCGTCGAACCGCTGGGTGGCGAGCGGCGCGCCCGCATCGGCGAGCATCGCGCACAGCGCCTCGAACCGGCGGACATGCACCGCGTTCGCGCCCGTGCCCGCGCGGTTGGCGAGCTCGAACCCATGGCTCACGATCACCACCGCCGCGTGATCGGCCGCGACCGCGTGATCAAGCGCGGCGCGCATCTCGGCGGCGGAAAGCGCGCAAATCTGGAATGTGCGCAGCCGCCCCGGACGCTCTTCGATCAGCCCGACCGGCAGCTCAATCAGCCCCTGATGGCGGCACGGCGCGATCTGCGCGGGCGGCAGGCCGATCTGCGACGGCCAGGGCTGCATCGAGCCGTTATGGCTGCTGTCATAAACGAAACCGAGCTCGCCAAGCGCGGTGAGCGTCGCGTCATCCGCCGCGTAGCTGCCGGCGCGAAAGGCGATCGGCGCCGGCGCCCCCGCTGCGATCAACAGGTCGCGCGCTTCGGCGATATACTTGGCCTGCTCCTCGGCCGGCCGGCCGATCAGCTCGAACGGGCCGTGATGGCGCCCCTGATCGCCGACCATCGCGCCGCACCAATGGGGATGAAGATGCAATTGCACCTCCTGCCCCGCCGCCAGGATCGTCTCGACGATGCGGCGGATCGGCGCGAGCCCGTAAAGCCGCGCCGGCATCGGATCGACGAAGAAACACGCCTTCAGCCCGTGATCGCGCAGCACCTCCAACTGATAGGAGATGCCCACCCCCGCCGGCTCGAACGAGCGTTCATATTGCGTCGCCAGCGGCTCGCCCGCGACATGGTGCCGCCAGACCAGCTCGGTATCGATCGTCAGGAACACCGCGGGCATGGCCCCGCCCTAGCGGCTCGCGGTTAAACTTTGCCCAATGATCGCGCGCCGGCTCAATTTTCCGGTGGGGCGATGTCGGCGAGCCGCGCGCCGCGCTCGCCCATCGGCACCGGCGGGCCGGTGGTGGTGTCCTCCGCCGTCTGTCGCTCCAGCTCGGCGTTGAGCTCGCCGCCGAGCAGCACGACATAGGCCGACAAATAAAGCCAGGTCAGCAGGCCGACCACCGCGCCCAGCGAGCCATAGGTCGCATTGTAACTGCCGAAATTGGCGACATAGAAACCGAACAACAATGTCGCCACCAGCCACAGCAAGGTCGCGAGGATCGCGCCCGGGGAGGCCCAGCGCCATTTTGGCGGCTGGCGCGCGGGGGCATAGCGATAGATGGTCGCGATCACGCTCATCACCAGCAGCGCGGCGAACGCGCAGCCGGCGATCCGCAAAGCGGCATGCGCCACCGGCCCAAGTCCGGTGAACAGCAGATCGATCCGCCCCAGCAGCGATCCCGCGATCAGCCCGCCAAGCGCGGTCAGCACCCCGCCCAAGGTGATCGCGAAGGCGACGAGATTGCGTTTGACCAGCCCGCGCTGCTCCTCCTCCTCGTAAACGATGTTGAGCGCGGTCATCACCGCCGCCGCGCCGCGCATCGCGCCGTAGAGCGCGAGCAGGATCGCAAGCGCCAGGCCGAACCCCGTCTTGGTCGCGGCGGTGGTCGCGATCTGCTGGAGCTGATCACTCACCAGCCGCGCGGCTTCCGCCGGCAAGATGCCGGCGACGGCGCGCATATCGCCGATCACCTGCGCGCGATCGGCGAACAGGCCATAGCTCAGCAGCAGCGCGGCGAGCAGCGGCGCCAGCGCGAGAAAGGCGTAGAACGCGACGCCCGCGGCGATCAGCCCCAGATTGTCGCGCCCCGCCTCGGCCCAGGCGCGCTTGAGCACCTGCCACCAGCCGCGCGGCGGGATTTGCGTTGGCGATCGTGCGGCATCGCCGCGATCCGGCTGCGTCACCGGGCGCCTCAAGCCGTGGCGGGGGCGCGGGCCGCGCGCTCCCGCGCGCGCAGCCGCACCGCCGAGACCAGCAACAGCACGCCAAAGGCGAAGGCATAGGCGCCGATCCACAGCACCAGCGTCAGCGCGCCGAGCCCCGGTGCGAGCAGCACCGCGATGCCCCAGACCGCGGAGACGAGTCCCGCCAGCCCCAAGGGCCAGCGGCCGCCGCCGGCGTCATGGCGGATCGCGGCCGCGATCAGCATGATGCCGGTGACAATGCCCCAAATCGCGATCAGCAACACGAAAGCGACCAGCGTGGCGCCGGGCAGGAACAGCGCGATCAAGCCGGCGATGATGTTCAGCAGCCCCTCGATCAGCAGCGGCAGCCAGCGGCCATGCGCGCGCCCCGCGCGCACCGCGCCAACCAGCGCGGCGACACCGTCCACCAGCATATAGATGGCGAAGAGCAGCACCAACGACGCCAGCGCCCAAGCCGGCCAGAGCAGAGTGATCAGCGCAAGCAGGATCGCGAGCACGCCGCGCAGAGCGGTGAACAGCCAGATACTGGGTGCGGCGGCGGTGGGCATGGCGGTCCCCTTGATGACCACGCCTCAACGCCTCGTCATCCCAGCGGGTGCCGCGCGGCCGCCGTCAAAAGCGGCGCGCCGCGCCCTCGTTCAGCCGAGCGCCTTCTTCAGCAGCTCGTTCACGACCGCCGGATTCGCCTTGCCGCCCATCGCCTTCATCACCTGGCCGACGAAGAAGCCGAACAACTTGTCCTTGCCGCCGCGATAATCGGCGACCTTGTCTTCGTTCGCCGCCATCACCTTGGCGATCTCGGCCTCGATCGCACCGGTGTCGCTGGTCTGCTTCAGCCCGCGCTCCTCGACGATCTTGCCGGCATCGTCGCCCGTCTCCAGCATGATCTCGAACACCTGCTTGGCGAGCGTGTTCGAAAGCGTGCCGTCCGCGATCAGCTTCAGCAGCTCGGCCGCCTGGGTGGGGGCGACCGGGCTGTCAGCGATGTCGCGCCCCAGGCGGTTGAGCGCGCCGAACAGCTCGCTCGTCACCCAATTGGCCGCCTGTGCCGGCTGCCCGCCCGCTTCCAGCAGCGCGTCGAACCAGCGCGCGCTTTCCACCTCGGCGGTCAGCACCGCAGCGTTGTAGGGCGTGATGCCCGCCGCGACATAGCGCGCGCGCTTGGCATCGGGCAGTTCGGGAAGCGAGGCGCGGCAATCGGCGATGAAGGCGTCGTCCAGCTCCAGCGGCAGCAGATCGGGATCGGGGAAATAGCGATAATCATGCGCGTCTTCCTTGGAGCGCATCGAGCGGGTCGTGCCCTTGTCGGGATCGAACAGCCGGGTTTCCTGCACGATCTGCCCGCCGCTTTCGATCACATCGATCTGGCGCTTTGCCTCATGTTCGATCGCCTGCATCACGAAGCGCACCGAATTGACGTTCTTCGTCTCGGTGCGCGTACCGAACGGCTCGCCGGGGCGGCGAACGCTGACATTCACGTCGGCGCGCATCGATCCCTGGTCCATATTGCCGTCGCAACTGCCGACATAGCGCAGGATCGCGCGCAGCTTGCTGAGATAGGCGCCTGCTTCGGCCGGCGAGCGCATGTCCGGCCGGCTGACGATCTCCATCAGCGCGACGCCCGAGCGGTTGAGATCGACATAGGAACGCGTGGGATGCTGATCGTGCATCAGCTTGCCGGCATCCTGCTCGACATGGATGCGCTCGACGCCGATCCGCTTGGTCTCGTCGCCCAGTTCGATCTCGAC
>Ga0310345_10000233_pt1 | contig 105396 bp, 91 predicted proteins | sample HC15DNA20500_MG_FD_204667 | JGI IMG/M metagenome (GOLD analysis project Ga0310345, IMG submission 204667) | Marine microbial communities from station ALOHA, North Pacific Subtropical Gyre - HC15-DNA-20-500_MG | ecosystem: Environmental > Aquatic > Marine > Oceanic | place: Pacific Ocean: North... | reverse complement strand
CCTCCCCCGCGCGCCGCGCGCCCGCCGAGCGAGCCCCGCCTGGCGAGGCCCGCCCCCCGGCGCCCCGCCCGCCGCGCGCCGCGGGCGCGAGATCAGCCCCCGGCGCGCCGCCCGACGCGGCGCCTCCGCGCCACGAAAAAGGCCTCCCCGAAGGGAGGCCTCGTCGGTTGCGGAGGGCCGAGCCCCCCTGGCGCGCGGGATCAGCGCGCGTCCACGTCCGAGTAGTCGCGGAAGCCCGAGCCGGTGTAGAGCTGACGGGGCCGGCCGATGCGCCCGCTCTCCTCCATCATCTCCTTCCACTGCGAGATCCAGCCCACGGTCCGCGACAGTGCGAAGATCGGGGTGAACATCGAGGTGGGGAAGCCCATCGCCTCGAGGATGATGCCCGAGTAGAAGTCGACGTTCGGATAGAGCTTCTTCTCGACGAAGTAGTCGTCCTCGAGCGCGATCTTCTCCAGCTCCTTGGCGACGGCCAGCGTCTCGTTGTTCTCGATCCCCAGCAGGCCGAGCACCTCGTCGGCGCTCTCCTTCATCACCTTCGCGCGGGGGTCGAAGTTCTTGTAGACGCGGTGGCCGAAGCCCATCAGGCGGAACGGGTCGTCCTTGTCCTTGGCCTTCTTGATGTAGGTCGGGATCTGGTCGACGGTGCCGATCTCGCGCAGCATCTCCAGGCAGGCCTGGTTGGCACCGCCGTGGGCGGGGCCCCACAGGCAGGCGACGCCGGCGGCGATGCAGGCGAAGGGGTTGGCCCCCGAGGAGCCCGCCAGGCGCACGGTCGAGGTCGAGGCGTTCTGCTCGTGATCCGCGTGCAGGGTGAAGATCCGGTCCATGGCCTTGGCCAGGATCGGGTCCACCTTGTACTCCTCCGCCGGGACCGAGAAGCACATGTGCAGGAAGTTCTCGGCGTAGGTCAGGTCGTTGCGCGGGTACACGAACGGCTGGCCGGCGGCGTACTTGAAGGCCCAGGCGACGATCGTCGGCAGCTTGGCGATCAGGCGGATGGTCGCCACCTCGCGCTGCCAGGGATCGTTGATGTCGGTGGAGTCGTGGTAGAAGGCCGACATCGCGCCGACCACGCCGCAGACCACCGCCATCGGATGCGCGTCCCGGCGGAAGCCGGAGTAGAAGTTGCGCATCTGCTCATGGAGCATGGTGTGCTTGGTGACGCGGGTCTCGAAGTCCTCCATCTGCGCGCGGGTCGGCAGCTCTCCGTAGAGCAGCAGGTAGCAGACCTCGAGATAGTGGGACTTCTCGGCCAGCTGCTCGATCGGGTAGCCGCGATAGAGCAGTTCGCCCTTCTCGCCGTCGATGAAGGTGATCTTCGATTCGCAGGACCCGGTCGAGGTGTAGCCCGGGTCGAAGGTGAACACGTCGGCCTTGGCGTAGAGCTTGCCGATGTCCACCACGTCCGGCCCCAGGGTGCCCGAGTAGACGGGGAACTCGTGGGTCTGGCCGTCGATGGTGAACGTGGCGGTCTTTCCGGTGTCCTTGGGCAAGATGCTCTCCCTTCGCTGGCGCGCGCTCGGAACCGGCGCGGCGCTTGGGCCATCGGCGGAGCGGAGGGTTCCGCCCGTCGTCCAGTACGGCGGGCCAGGGCGGCCCGCCCGTCGCTAACCGTCTCCGGATCTATCAGCCGGCGGCGGCATCCTCCAGTCGCGCGAGGCTCTCGTCGCGCCCCAGCGTCTCCATCACGTCGAAAACGCTTGGTGAAACGGCTCTCCCGGTCAGCGCGGCCCTGAGCGGCTGCGCCACCTTCCCGAGCTTCAGACCTTCCGTCTCGGCGAAATTCCTTGCCACGTCCTGAAGGACGTCGCTGGTCCAAGAGGTATTGTTCCGCAGATGCGAAGTCAATCGCGCCAGCATCGCCCGCGCGTCCTCGGACAGGAGCTTCTCGGCCTTCTCGTCGAACTCGAGCGGCCGGTCGGCGAAAATGTAATAGGCCATGTCGATCAGTTCGTTGATCGTCTTGGCCCGCTCTTTCAGCCCGGGCATGGCCTCAAGAAACGCCGCCGCCTTTTCGGGGCTGGGGCGGGGCTTATGCTGCGCTGCAAGCAGATCCTCGGCCGCCTGCGCCAACCGCGAGTCGGAGGCGGCGCGGATGTGCAGGCCGTTGATGTGCTCCATCTTGGCGAAGTCGATGCGCGCGGCCGACTTGTTGATCTGGGGCAGGTCGAACCAGGCGATGGCCTGTTCGGAGGTGAAGAACTCGTCGTCGCCATGCGCCCAGCCCAGCCGCGCGAGGTAGTTGCGCAGCGCCTCGGGCAGGTAGCCCATGTCGCGATAGGCCTCGATCCCCAGCGCCCCGTGGCGCTTCGACAGCTTCGCCCCGTCCGGCCCGTGGATCAGCGGGATATGGGCGAAGACCGGAACCTCCCAGCCCAGGCCCTTGTAGATCAGCCCCTGGCGGGCGGCGTTGGTCAGGTGGTCGTCGCCGCGGATCACGTGGGTGACGCCCATGTCGTGGTCGTCGACCACCACCGCCAGCATGTAGACGGGCGTGCCGTCCGAGCGCAGCAGGATCAGGTCGTCCATCTGGGACGCCTTCCAGGTCACCCGTCCCTGCACCGCGTCCTCGACCGTGACCTCGCCCTCCCGCGGGGCCTTCAGCCGGATCACGTGGGGCTGGTCGAGGTCGCCGTCGTCCCGGTCGCGCCAGGGCGAGACGAAGAGCGGCGGGCGCCCCTCGGCCTTGGCGGCCTCCCGCGCGGCCTCGATCTCCTCCCTGGTGGACCAGCAGCGGTAGGCGGCGCCGGCCTCCAGCAGCTGCAGCGCGCACTCCCGGTGCCGCTCGGCCCGGTCGAACTGGGAGAGGGCGTCGCCGTCCCAGTCGAGCCCCAGCCAGCGCAGGCCGTCGAGGATCGCCTGCGTCGCCTCGGGGGTGGAGCGCTCGCGGTCGGTGTCCTCGATGCGGAGCAGGAACTTCCCGTCCCGCCCGCGGGCGTAGAGCCAGTTGAACAGCGCCGTGCGCGCGCCGCCGATATGCAGGAAGCCCGTCGGCGAGGGCGCGAAGCGCGTCACCACCGGGCGGGCGGACTTGGAGCTGGATGCGTCGGAGGTCATGGGCCTTCACTGGGTCGGGTCGCGGGGTCGCTGCGCAGGGTCGCCGGGCGGGTCGTGGCCCGGGTCGGGGCGCAGGGTCGCGAGGTTTTCGAGCTCGGCCGTGGGAGTCCCGCTGGCACGCGGTCCGAATTCGGCTAAAGTGCGGCGCTGTTATGGCAATGCCCGATGTTCCGCACAACCCGTCCGTCGCCCACGCGCGATGGAGCGCCGCGCCCCTGCAGCGCGCGGCCGGCGCCTGGGCGCGCCTGGCCGAGCGGGAGCGTCGTCGCGCGCCGCTCTGGGCGCCGGCCTTCCTGGGCCTCGGGATCTGGATCTATTTCTCCCTCCTCGCCGAGCCGGACGCCTGGGCGGTCGCCGCCTGCGTGGCGCTGCCCGCGGCCATCGTGCCGGTGCTGATGATGGGCCGCCGGATCCCTGGGACCACCGCCCTGCCCCCGGTCGCCGCCGCGCTGCTGGTCGCCGCCGGCCTGGTCGCCGCCGGCTTCGCCGCCGCCTCGATGCGCGCCGGCGCCGTCGCCGCCCCGGTGCTGGCCGAGCGGATGGAGGCGACCGTGCAGGGCCGGGTGGCGGAGATCACCCGCTCCCACACCGACCGGCGGCGGGTGGAGCTGCGCGACGTGGTGATCTACGGCCTCTCCCCCGGCGAGACCCCGCAGCGGGTGCGCGTGACGTTGCTGGAGGGGGCCTTCGCCCGCAAGGTCAGCCTCGGCGAGCGGATCGAGGTCTTCGCCCAGCTCGGCCCGCCCGAGGGCCCGGTCGAGCCCGGCGGCTTCGACTTCCGCCGCCACGCCTGGTTCGAGTCGCTGGGCGCCATCGGCTTCGCCCTCGGCCCGCTGGTCGCGGCGCATCCCGACGTGGCTGAGCTCTCCGCCCCCGGCCCCTGGAGCCTCGATCGCCTCGGCCTCGCGGTGGAGCGGCTGCGCGGCCGGCTGACCGACGGCATCCTCGCCGCCCTCCCCGGCCGGGAGGGGGCCTTCGCGGCCGCGATCCTCACCGGCAGCCGGGAGGAGGTGCGCGGCGAGGACCTGCAGGCGCTGCGCGATTCGAACCTGGCGCATCTGCTGGCGATCTCGGGCCTGCACATGGGGCTGCTGGCGGCGATCGCCTTCTGGGCGGCGCGCTTCGCGCTGGCCTGCTGGCCGTGGCTGGCGGTACGCGTGCCCACCAAGAAGGTCGCCGCCGGCGCGGCGCTGGCGGCGGCGGCGGCCTATCTGGCGCTGTCGGGCGCCTCGGTCGCAACCCAGCGGGCCTTCGTGATGGCCGCGGCCGCGCTCATCGCGATCATGGTCGACCGTCCCGCGATCAGCCTGCGCGCGCTCGCCGCCGCGGCGCTCGTGATCCTGCTGATCCGGCCCGAGAGCCTGATGGACGCGGGCTTCCAGATGTCCTTCGCCGCCACCGCCGCCCTGGTCGCGGCCTGGGAGCTCGCCCGCGACCGGCGCTGGCTGCGCCCCACCCATGAATCGAGCCGCGGCCGCCGGCTGCTGCTGTGGGCGGGGGGGCTGCTGCTGACCTCGCTGGTGGCGGGGGCGGCCACCGCGCCCTTCGCGGCGGCGCATTTCAACCGGATGACCACCTGGGGCCTGCCGGCGAACCTGCTGGCCGCGCCGGTGATGGCCTTCTGGGTGGCGCCGATGGGCGCGCTCTCGGCGGCGCTGGCGCCGCTGGGGCTGCACCAGCTTCCCCTGACCGCGATGGGCTGGGGGGTGGGCGTGATCCTCGACATCGCCCGCTTCTTCGCCGAGCTGCCGCTGGCGGTGCGCCCGGTCTCCTCGCCGCCGCCGCTGGCGCTGCCGATGCTGGCGCTGGGGGGGCTGTGGCTGGTGATCTGGGCCTCGCGCCTGCGTCTGCTGGGCCTCGCCGCGATGCTCGCCGCCGCGGCGCTGTGGATCCCGGGCGGCGAGCGGCCGGAGCTGCTGATCGCGCCCCGCGCCGCGGCGATGGGCGTGCTGGGCGAGCAGGGGCGCGCCGTCGACCGCGCCCGCGGCGCCGGCTACGCCATCGACACCTGGCTCGCCAACGACGGCGACCCGGTCCCCCAGGCCGTCGCCGCCGTCCGCCCCGGCATCGACCGCCAGCCGCGCCGGGCCGAGGCGCGCCTGGCCAACGGCTGGTCGGTGGTGGTGCTGGGCGGCCTGGTCACGCCCGAGGGGCTGCGCGCGGAGTGCGCCGCGCGCACCGTGGTGGTGGCCGCGGCCGCCCGCCCCGGCGCCGCCGCGCCCGGCCCCTGCGTGACCCTGGACGGGGAGGCGCTGCGCAGCCTCGGCGCCGTCTCCATCGCGCCCGACGACGGGCCCGACGGGGGGCCGGACGCGGGCGGCGTGCGCATCCGCGGCTCGCTGACCGACGCGCGCCTGCGCCTGTGGGGCCGGGCCCATCCGCTGCGCGATTCGCTGGACTGAGCGCCTCCCCTTGCCGGCTTGGCCCCCGGCGCATAGGGTGCGCGCTCGAAATCTCGGGGCAGCAAGGGCGTGCGCGGCATGGCGATCAAATCGGTCGGCGTCATCGGGGCGGGGCAGATGGGCAACGGCATCGCCCATGTGTTCGCGCTGGCGGGCTACGACGTCTTTCTCAACGACATCGACGCGGCCCGGATCGACAAGGCGCTGGCCCTGATCGAGAAGAACATGGACCGCCAGATCGGCCGCGGCGCGATCTCGGAGGAGGACAAGGCCGGGGCCCTGTCGCGGATCACGAAGACCACCGACCTCGCCCCCGTCGGCGGCGCCGACCTGGTGATCGAGGCCGCGACCGAGAACGAGAAGATCAAGAACCAGATCTTCGCCTCCCTCGCCCCCCACCTGGGCGAGCGGACGATTCTGACCTCGAACACCTCCTCGATCTCGATCACGCGCCTCGCCTCCCAGACCGACCGGCCCGAGCGGTTCATGGGCTTCCACTTCATGAACCCCGTCCCGGTGATGGAGCTGGTGGAGCTGATCCGCGGCATCGCCACCGACCAGGCGACGTTCGAGACGCTGAAGGGGGTCGTGGCCAGCCTCGGCAAGACCGCCGCCAGCGCCGAGGATTTCCCCGCCTTCATCGTCAACCGCATCCTGCTGCCGATGATCAACGAGGCGGTCTACACCCTCTACGAGGGCGTCGGCACGGTGGAGAGCATCGACAAGGCCATGCGGCTCGGCGCCAACCACCCGATGGGGCCGCTGCAGCTGGCGGACTTCATCGGCCTCGACGTCTGCCTCGCGATCATGAACGTGCTCCACGACGGGCTGGCGGACACCAAGTACCGCCCCTGCCCGCTGCTGGTGAAATACGTCGAGGCCGGCTGGCTGGGCCGCAAGGCCGGCCGCGGCTTCTACGACTACCGCGGCGAGGCGCCGGTCCCCACCCGCTGAGCCTCGCGCCTGCGAAACGGCCGGCGCGGGGCGCCGGCCGCAGCGTATCGGCCCGCCCGCTTCGGCCTCGCCCGCCTGCGCCGGGGGGCAAATCCCGAGGGCGCAAGGACTTCCCCCCGCCGCCGCGCGCCCCGCACACGCAATCGTCAACGACGATTCCGGAAACAATTGGTGCGGGACTGGGCGGCTTTTCTCCCCAGGCGAGCGATGCGAGATATGCCGCAACGCAACCTGACGCAGGAGACCTCCCGATGCGCCTCCCCCGCACCGCTCTCGCCTTCGCTCCCGCCCTCGGCCTCGTCGCCGGTCTCGCCGCCGCCCTGCCCGCGGCCGCCGAGCCCTATGCGATGGACCGCTCCCACGCCTCGGTGATCTTCTCGATCGACCACATCGGCTTCTCGGTCATCCAGGGCCGTTTCAACGAGTTCTCCGCCGACATCGACTACGACGCCGAGAACCTGGCCGCCTCGACCGTGACCTTCACCCTGCAGGCCGGCTCGATCGACACCGGCTGGGAGGCGCGCGACGAGCACATCAAGTCCGCCGACATGCTCGACGTGGCCGAGTATCCCGAGATCACCTTCGTCTCGAAGTCGGTCGAAGTGATCTCCGACACCGAGGCCAAGGTCACCGGCGACGTCACCATCAAGGGCGTCACCAACGAGGAGACCTTCGACGTCACCCTCAACAAGACCGGCCCCTCGCCGCTGGACCCCGACGTGACCGTGGTGGGCTTCACCATCGAGGGCGAGCTGGACCGGACCGCCTATGGCGTGGACTATTTCGCCCCGGCGGTCGCCGCGACCATGCCGGTGCGCATCGACCTCGAGGCCTCGCCGGCGAAGTGAGCCGCGCGTGACCCCGGGCGGGCCTGCGGGCCCGTCCGTCTCCCCCTTCCCCGCCGCCCCCGGGGCGACGGCCGCCCGTCGAGGATCTGGACATGCCGCTTCGCAACGACATCCGCGCCTGGGGCTGGCCCGCCCGCCTGCTGCACTGGGCGAGCGCCGGCGTGATCCTGTTCCTGCTGGGGCTGGGCTTCTACATGACCCAGTGGATCACGGACATGTACGCCCAGTTCGACCTGATCCAGATCCACAAGAGCTGGGGCTTCGTCGCCTTCGCCCTGGTGGTCCTGCGCCTGCTCTGGCGCGCCACGCACCCCGCGCCGCCGCCCGTGCCCGGCACGCCCGCCTGGCAGCGCCTGGCCTCCGAGGGGGCGCACTGGGCGCTCTACGTCCTGATGGTGGCGATGCCGCTCTCGGGCTGGCTGATGGCCTCGGCCTCCTCGCTGCAGGACAGCTACGGGATCAAGAACATGGTCTTCGGCCTGTTCGCCCTGCCCGATCCGTTCCAGCCCGGCGACCGGGGCCTGGAGAAGATCTTCGGCGCGATCCATTTCTACTGCGCCTGGGCGATGATCGCGATCCTCGCCGCCCATGCCGGCGCCGCGCTCCAGCACCATTTCCTCAAGCGCGACGACGTCCTGCGCCGGATGACCTGGCCCCGCCGGGGTTGAGGCCGCCGCGCCGGGCTGCGAACCGGCCGCCCCCCGCTTCCGCCCGCGCGATTCCGGCTGGACGCGGGGCGCGGCTTCGACAAGGTTGACCGCCGTGCCGCCGCGCGGAGAGGGAGGGTTGCGCGCATGCGCCCCGAGATCGTCATGACCCGGATCGCCCGAAGCTGGATCGCCCCGACCCGCACCGCCGGGACCCGGCGCCGGACCGGCGCCCGGACGCGGGCCCTGCTCGCCGGGCTGAGCGCCGCGCTGGTCTGGGCCGCGCCGGCCGCGGCCTATCCCTGGCAGGTCGACCGCTCCCACAGCCAGGTGAAGTTCGCCGTCGACCACCTGGGCTATTCGCTGGTCCACGGCTGGTTCCGGGAGTTCGACGCCGACGTCGACCTCGACCCCGACGCGGTGGAGCGGGCCAGCGTCAGCTTCCGCATCCGCACCGAGAGCGTCGACACCGCCTGGGAGGGGCGCGACCGCTACCTGCGCGGCCCCGACTTCCTCGACGCCGAGGCGCATCCCACGATCACCTTCGTCTCGACCCGCGTCCGGCTGGTCTCGGCCGAGGTCGCCGACATCACCGGCGACCTGACCATCAACGGCGTCACCCGCTCCGAGACCCTGCGCGCCACGCTCAACAAGTACGGGCCCTCGGCGCTGGCGGGGGGCGAGATCGTCGCCGGCTTCACCATCGTCGGCGAGATCGACCGCACCGCCTACGACGTCAGCTTCGCCGCCCCCCATGTCGGCAAGGACGTCGAGATCCGCGTCGACCTCGAGATCAGCCCCCGGCCCTGACCCCCTCGGCGCGAGTTGAAAGCTGTCAACTCGCGCCCCGCGTCGCCGCTCACGGTTTCGTGACCGGGCGGCGCGCACCCCTCTCCTGCCCCCGCGGAACCAACGCTCAGACACCGGGCGTCGGAGGGCGCGGCCCTTGCAAGGGCGCCCGGACCGCCCTTGCAGGAGACTTCACGATGCGCTCGATCCGCTCCGCCCTGTCCGCGGCCGTCCTCGCCCTGCCGGCGGTCCTGGCCTCCGACCTGCCCGCCGCGGCCCAGCCCTGGATCATGGACCGCGAGAAGACCTCGGTGACCTTCTCGCTGGAGCATGTGGGCTTCGCGCTGGTCGAGGGGCGCTTCGGCGACTTCGACGCGGCCATCGAGTTCGACCCGACGGCGCAGGCGGCCTCCTCGGTCAGCTTCACCATCGCGGCGAAATCCATCGACACCGACTGGAGCGCGCGCGACGCCTTCATCCGCGGGGACGCGATGCTCGACGTCGAGGCGCATCCGCGGATCACCTTCGTCTCCTCCGACGTGCGGATGCTGTCGGACACCACGGCGACCGTCACCGGCCTGGTGACCATCAAGGGCGTCAGCCGGGAGGAGACCTTCGACGTGGTTCTCAACGGCATGCGCCCCTCGGCGGAGGAGCCCGGGGTGACGCTCGCCGACTTCACGGTGACGGGGGAGGTCGACCGCTCCGACTACGGGGTCAGCGCCTTCGCGCCGGCGGTGGCGACCACCATGGCGCTGCGCGTGGACATCGCCGCCCGCTCGCCTGAGCGCTGAGCCGTCGCGCCCAGGGGCGCGCCTCAGAGGTCGCGCCCGGCGGCGCGCCTCAGCGGCGGCCGCGGGTCCATTCCGCGCCGCCGCGCCCGCCGAGGCGCACCGCAAGCGAGACGGCGACGTAGACCGCGTAGCTGACCGGGGCGGCGGCGAGCAGGCGCAGGTGGTCGGCGCGGGTCATCGCGGCCTTGCCCTCGTTCGCCTCGAGGCCGGGGTGCAGGCGCTGCAGCTCCCGCATCCCCGCATCCTGGCGGCGGCGGACGCGGACGAGATTCGAAAACCCCTCGACCATCGGCCAGTCGTAGCCGGCGGGAAGCTCGAGGCGCTCGGACGGCGCGAACTGCCAGCGCACGAAGGAATCGTCGGAGATGATCGCGGGGAAGGCGCCCCAGCGGGCGCGGCCCGCGGGGTTCACCGCGAAGAAGCCGGCGCCGGGGGCGGCGCCCGGGCGCATGAACGGCAGCCGCGTCCACAGGTCGGCGTAGCGGCGGGTGACCCAGCTCCGCGCCCGGGCCACCCGCAGGCGGCCGGCGACATAGAGCGGCTCGGGCCGGGCCAGGGCCGCGGCCGTCTGGGCGAGCAGGTCGGGGTCGAGCGTCACGTCGGCGTCGAGATAGGCCCGCGCGCCGGCGGTCGCGGCGGCGTCGCCGAGGTTCAGCGCGTTGGGCTTGCCGCCCCGGGGGATGTCGAGGACCTCGAGCCGCCAGCCTCGGGCGGCGAACTCCGGCGCCAGGGCGCGGGCGCGGGGGACGGTGGCGTCGGTGCAGCCGTTGGCGGCGACGACCACCTCCAGCGCGCCCGGCGGCAGGCCGCGCTGCGCCAGCACCGCGCCGAGGCAGCGGCCGATGTGGTCTTCCTCGTCGTTGGCGGGGATGATCACGCCCAGCGCGGGCGCGGCGGCCGGTTCGGTCATGGAGGTCTCGGAGGGCGTCGCGGGTCCGACCTGCCTAGAGGCGCCGCGACGCCCGGGCAAGCCGCCCGCAGGCCCGACGCCCGCCCAGCGACCAATCGTCCGGCGCAGGCCCGCCCCACGGGCGCCCCGGGCCTGAACCGGGGCCTCTCGCGCCTCAGGCGCGCGGCAGGGTCAGCCCCCGGCGGCGGTGATCTCGGCGAGGCGGCGCAGCAGGGCCTCGGCCTCGGGCGCGTTCCATTCGGCGTCGCCCTGGACGCGGCCGATCTCGCGGCCCTGGGGGTCGAGGATCAGGGTCGTCGGCAGGCCCAGGATCCCGACCTCGCGCGGCAGGGCGTTGCGCTCGTCCGCATAGGCCGGCAGCTCGTAGAGCATGTTCTCCTTGAGGAAATCCTTCGCCTTGGCCCGCCCGCCGGACTGCACCGCCACGGTGACCACCTGCGCGCCCGAGTCCTTCAGGGCCGCCTGCAGCTCGTTGAGCGCCGGCATCTCCTTCAGGCAGGGCGGGCACCAGGTGGCCCAGAGGTTCAGCACCGTCACCTTGCCGGCGAAATCGGCGACCGAGGCGGGGGCGCCGTTCTCGTTCACGAAGGCCGCCTCGATCGGATCGCCGAGCGCCTCGCGCAGGGCGAACTTGGCCATGGCCCCGGTGCTGAGCCCCGCGATCTCCTGCCGCTGGGCGGGCGACAGCCCGTCTCCGGCGGCCGCGGGGTTTGCAAAGATCGCGGCGGCGCCTATGACGAGCGCGACGAGACCGGCGAGGCGCATGGTTCTCTCCCCCGATTTTCCACGCGAGGACGAGGTCCCCGGATGAGCGACGACAAACCGACCCCCACCGCCGAAGCGACGGGCGCCAACGCGATGTGGGGCGGGCGCTTCGCCTCGGGCCCCGACGCGATCATGGAGGCGATCAACGCCTCGATCGGCTTCGACCGGCGGCTGGCCGCCCAGGACGTCGCGGGGTCGCGCGCCCATGCGGCCATGCTCGCCGCCCAAGGTATTATCACGGACGAGGACCGCGACCAGATCGACGCGGGCCTGATCACCGTGTTGTCAGAGATCGAGGCGGGGACCTTCCGGTTCTCGACCGCGCTCGAGGACATCCACATGAACGTGGAGAACCGCCTGCGCGAGCTGATCGGGCCGGCGGCGGGGCGGTTGCACACCGCGCGGTCGCGCAACGACCAGGTGGCCTTGGACTTCCGCATGTGGGTCCGCGACCAGGCGGATGCGGCGATCGGCGGGCTGACCGCCCTGATCGAGGCGCTGGTCGGCCAGGCCGAGGCCGGCGCCGACCTGCCGATGCCGGGCTTCACCCATCTGCAGACCGCCCAGCCCGTCACCTGGGGCCATCACATGATGGCCTATGTGGAGATGTTCGCCCGCGACCGCTCCCGCTTCGCCGACGCGCGGGCGCGGATGAACGAGTGTCCGCTGGGCGCCGCGGCGCTGGCCGGCACCGGCTTCCCGCTCGACCGGCACATGACCGCGACGGCGCTGGGCTTCGACCGGCCGACGGCGAACTCGCTGGACACGGTGGCGGACCGGGACTTCGCGCTGGAGTTCCTGGCGGCGGCCTCGATCTGCGGGACGCATCTGTCGCGCTTCGCGGAGGAGCTGGTGATCTGGTCCTCGGCCCAGTTCCGCTTCGTGCGGCTGTCGGACCGCTTCTCCACCGGCTCCTCGATCATGCCGCAGAAGCGCAACCCAGACGCGGCCGAGCTGGTGCGCGCCAAGGTCGGCCGGATCACCGGGGCTTTCGTCGGCCTGTCGACGGTCATGAAAGGCCTCGCCATGGCCTATTCCAAGGACATGCAGGAGGACAAGGAGCAGGCCTTCGACGCGGCCGATTCCCTGATGCTGGCCCTGGCGGCGATGGAGGGGATGGTGCGCGACATGCTCCCCCAGGCGCAGAACCTGCGGGCGGCGGCGGCCTCGGGCTTCTCGACCGCCACGGATCTCGCCGACTGGCTGGTGCGCGAGGCGGGGCTGCCGTTCCGCGACGCGCATCACGTGGTGGGCGCTCTGGTGAAGCTCGCCGAGGACACCCACCGCGACCTGCCCGACCTGACGCTGGCCGAGATGCAGGCGGTGAACCCCGCGATCACCGCGGGCGTCTTCGACGTGCTGACGGTCGAGGCCTCGGTCGCCTCGCGCACCTCCTACGGCGGCACGGCGCCGGCCAACGTGCGCGCGCAGGCCCAGGCCTGGCGGGAGAGGCTCGCCGCGGAAAAGACCGCGTGAAAAAGAGTGACCTTCGGCGCCGAACCGGCGACAGTCGGCGCGGGGGGGCATCGCTGGGGAGTGATGCGAATGCGTAGAACCAAACCGCGGGCCGTCGCCCGCTTCCGGCCCTCGGGCGTGTCCTGCGGGGCGATGCTGGCGGTGATCGCCGCCGTCGTCGCCGCGGGCTGCGCGCGCAAGGGCGATCCGATCCCGCCGGCCGACGCGGTGCGCAGCGATGCGCCCCAGCTGATCGCTCCGGGCGAGGTCACGCGCCCGATCCAGGACCTCGAGGATTTCTGAGATGGGACGCCTCGGATTCCTCTGGCTGCTGCTGGCTGCGGTCGGCGCGGTGTTTCCCATGCTGCACTTCAAGGCATGGGCGGACGAGAACGGCTGGTCCTGGTCGGGGCTGGTCGAGGCCTGGACGGTCAACGACGCCACCACGGGCATGCTGTGGGATCTCGGCCTGGTCGGCGTGACGCTGACGGTGGCGATCCTCGCCCACCTGTTCGCGCGCCGCGACTGGGCGAGCCTGGTGTGCCTGCCGGTCACCTGGGGCGTCGGCGTCGCCGCCGGCCTGCCGCTGTTCCTGTGGTTCCTGACGCGCAAGCCGCGCCAGGTGATCAAGGCCCGCGACGAGAAGTGGTGAGGCCCGCCCGGCCCTGAAAGCGCGAAGGCCGGCCCCGGGGGGCCGGCCTTCATGTTTCCCGGGGGCGTCGTTCCGGGGGCGCGCTCAGGCGCTCAGCCCGCCCCGCATGGTGGGGATGTCGAGGGCCGAGAAGCCGTAGTGGCGCAGCCAGCGCAGGTCGCTGTCGAAGAAGGCGCGCAGGTCCGGGATGCCGTATTTCAGCATCGCGATCCGGTCGATCCCCATGCCGAAGGCGAAGCCCTGCCACTGCGAGGGGTCGATGCCGCCGTACTCCAGCACCTTGGGGTGCACCATGCCCGAGCCCAGAACCTCGAGCCAGCCGTCGCCCTCGCCGACCTTCAGCTGGCCGTCGACCCAGGAGCAGCGGATGTCGACCTCGGCCGAGGGCTCGGTGAACGGGAAGTGGGAGGCGCGGAAGCGGGTCTCGACGCCCTCGACCTCGAAGAAGGCGGCGAAGAACTCTTCAAGCACCCACTTGAGGTTCGCCATCGAGATGTCGCGGTCCACCGCCAGCCCCTCGACCTGGTGGAACATCGGCGTGTGGGTCTGGTCGTAATCGGAGCGGTAGACCCGCCCCGGCGCGATGATGCGCAGCGGCGCGCCCTGGGCCTGCATGGTGCGGATCTGCACCGGCGAGGTGTGGGTGCGCAGCACGTGGGGGTCGCGCGCGTCGCCGTCCGCACGGGCCATGTAGAAGGTGTCCATCTCGGCGCGCGCCGGATGGTGGCCGGGGATGTTCAGCGCGTCGAAATTGTACCACGCCGTCTCGACCTGAGGACCCTCCGCCACGCCAAAACCCATGTCGGCGAAGATCGCGGCGACCTCCTCGGTGACCTGGGAGACGGGGTGGATGGTGCCGCGGCGCGCAGGCCGCGGGGCCAGCGTCACGTCCAGCCACTCGGCCCGCAGCCGCTCGGCGAGGGCGGCGTCGGCCAGCGAGGCGCGGCGGGCGGCCAGCGCCGAGTTCAGCTCGTCCTTCAGGGCGTTGAGGGCGGGGCCGGCGGTCTGGCGCTCCTCGGGCGTCATGCGGCCCAGCTCGCGCATCTTCAGGCTGACCTCGCCCTTCTTGCCCAGCGCGCCGACGCGCACGCTCTCGAGCGCGGATTCGTCCGCGGCCTCGGCGATGCGGGCGAACCACTGCGCGCGCAGCCCCTCGAGCCCGCCCGCGCCGCCGTTTCCGTCCTGGCCGTCCATGCCGTCCTCCGAACCGCGGCCGGCGTCCCGCGGCGATGCGCGGGAGGCGGGCCGCCTCGCCTGGAATTCCGTGCCCGGGCGATAGCCAGCGCCGGGCCCAAAGGCAAGGGTCGCGGCGGCGCGGCCGGCCTGGATGCGACCGCGAGACGACTCACGCAGCTGCGAACGGTTTCAGGTCGACGACCCTTGTCCGCGGCGGCCGGTTCATGTATGGTTCATGACACATTCAGGGTCGGATTGAGTCGACCCCGAATGCGTCCGGGTGGGGCAGCCCGGAGACGAGATACGTTACGAAGTGATGGAAATTCGGCGCGGCTGGGGAGCTTAGCGTCGATTTGCTGGGGTCAGGAATGTCTATCAACGGCGCACGTCTGGCGACGTCGCTCGCGTTCATTTGCGCGTGCACGTGGTCGGTGGCAGCGCAGGCGGCGGGTCTCACCGCCTCCGAAGCGCTGCGTCAGTACAATGTCATCGTTGCGGGGAACATGGAGTCCTCCTCCGACATGGAGGGGCGGGTCTATGTCGGGGGCGACGCCCTCGGCAGCTTCGACATCTACAACCATGGATCGAGCGCGCCGGCGTCGTCCTATCCGGCGTTCTACGTCGGCGGGAACGTCTCCGGCGGCGAGAAGAAGGTGAACAACGCCGGCTCCGCGGTGATCAAGGGCTCGATCCTCTCGGGCAAGGTGATCGCCAACGGCGGCCAGCTCTACGTCGAGGGGTCGGTCGCCTCCGGGGCGGAGGCGGTCGCGAACGGCGGCGGGACGGCGACGGTGGGCTCGCCCTCGCCGCTGCCGACGCCCGACCCGCTGGGCGAGCTGAGCGAGCTGAACCTGCGCATCGCGGCCTTGGCCGAAGGCGCGGCGGCGGTGCCCTTCGATCCGGCCTTCATCGGCGAGGGCAAGTCCCTGCCGGTGCTGTCCGCGCAGGGGTCGGGGATCACCTACTACAACATCGGCATCGACGACTTCGACTCGTGGACCGACCGGATCGAGTACAAGACGCTCGCCCCCGACCAGACGGTGATCATCAACATCCATGGCGACGGCGACGCGTCGACCTACGAGAAGCTGCGCTTCGACCTGAACGCCTCCGGCGCCTCGGGCGACTCGGCGCCGAAGGTGCTGTGGAACATCGTGGGCATCGACGAGGTCGAGATTTCCGTCGCCCTGTTCGGCCAGCTGCTGGCGCCGCAGAGCTACGTGCGGCTGACCGGCTCGCCGCTGGAGGGGACGCTGGTCGCGAACCGGCTCTACACCATCACCCAGGTGCATCAGCGGCCCTGGACCGGCTCGCTGCCGCCGCCGAGCGAGCAGGACGTGGTGGCGACCCCGGTCCCCGCCGCCCTGCCGCTGCTGGCGGGGGGCCTGGGGGCGATGGCGCTGGTCGGCCGCCGGAGACGGCGGGCGGCCTGAGGGCCCTGCCCGGGAAGGCTCAGGGCTCAGGGCTCAGGGCTTCGGGGCCGCGGCCTCGATCCGGCGGCGCAGCTCGGCCTGCGCCGCCGCGTCTATGGGGAACCGCCAGACCAGGGCCACGGCGATCAGCTTCAGGACCACCGGCGCGCCGGCGTAGAGCAGGGCCAGGGTCAGCAGCGCGGAGGGCGGGTTCGCCTCCGCCGCCGCGTCGAAGCCGACCAGGTCCAGCGCCAGGAAGGCGAGGCCCCCGGCCAGCGCCTGGGCGGCCTTGGTGGCCACCGACCAGACCGCGAAATAGGCGCCCGCCCGGCTCTCGCCGCTGGCGGCGGCGTCGGCGTCGACCACGTCGGCCTGGATCGCGGGGGGCAGCGACAGGTCCGCGCCCAGCGCGATCCCCGACAGCACGCAGACCCCGACGAAGAGCCACAGGTCTCCGGGCCCGAGGAACGGCACGACCGCGAAGACCGCGCAGGCCCACAGCATCGCGCCGCCCCAGACCCGGTGCTTGGCGCGGGCGGTCGAGAGGCGCGACCACAGCGGCATCCCCGCCACCGCCGCCACGAAATAGACCGCGAGCAGCGTGCCCGCATGCTCCGGCGCCGCGAGGCGGTGGGAGACGAAGAACAGGAACAGCGAGGCCGGCAGCGCGTTCGCCGCCCCGTTCGCCAGCCACGCCGCCAGCAGGCGCAGGAACGGGCCGTTGCGCGCCGCCCGGCTCAGCGCCTCGCGCCAGGGAAGGCGGCGGGTGGAGGGGTCGGGCGCCTCGGGCGTCGCCCACAGCGCCCAGGCGAAGGCCGGCGGCAGCAGGACCGCCAGCAGGATCATCACGTTGCGCAGCCCCTCGGCCGGCCCGTCGGCGGCGGCGTAGGCGACGGCGGCGCCGAGCATGCCGGCCACCCCCGCCGCCTCGCGCCAGGCGGAGACGCGGACCCGGCCGGCGTAGTCGGGCGAAAGCTCCGCCCCCCAGGCGAGGTAGGGGGTCAGGGCCAGCGTCCAGGCGAGCGTCAGCGCGGTCAGCCAGATGCCGGCATGCAGGGCGGTCGGCGTCTCGGGCGGCAGCAGCAGGAAGCCGGCGGAGAGCAGGATCAGCGGACCCGCGAGCGCCATCCACGGCCGGCGGCGGCCGAATCGGGCGGCGATCCCGGCGGGCGTGCGGTCGGACATCACCCCCGCCACCGGGTCGGAGATCCCGTCCAGCAGCCGCGCGGCGAGCATGAACAGGCCCAGCGCCCCCAGATCCGCCCCCAGCGCCGCATAGGCCGGCAGCACGTAGACGTAGACCGGGAAGTGCAGCGCCCCCAGCGGCGCCATCGGGGCGGCGTAGGCCGCGAGGATGCGGGCGGGCGGCCAGGTCATGCCGGCCGCCCCGGGCGGCAGGGGCTCAGGTCGGCTCGATCACCACCCGGTCCCAGGCGCGGCGGGCGAGCTCGCCCAGCAGGCCCACGACCGCCGCCGCCGGCAGGGCGAGGATCGCCGCCGGCGCGGCGACCAGCAGCTCGGCCATCTCGATGGCCTTCTGCACCAGGTGCATGAACAGCGCCTCGGGCGTGGCGAAATGGGTGAAGCCGTAGGCGGTCCACACCGCCCGCAGGCCGGCGAAGAGGCTGAACAGCAGCCCCGCCGCCACCGCCGAGGCAAGCGCCGCGCGCAGCGTCGCCCCCGGGCCGTGGCCGAGGCCCGCGCCCACCCCCTTCCAGCCCGCGATCAGCCCCGCGAGGCCCAGGCCCGCGCAGATCTCGAGCGGATCGTGAAGCTCGTCCAGCGGCTGGAGGCGGAAGTTCAGCGCCGCCAGGCCCGCGGCCGCGGCGGCGAAGAGGACGGCGGTCACGATGCGGGCGGTCGCATAGCGCTGGCGGGCATGACGCCCCCCGCCGCCGGCCGAGCCCGGTCCGTTCAGTCTGCTCACGCGCTCGCTCCCCGAGCTGCAGGTTACGCATGTACGCGACGAGCATGCCGATGCTTCCGGGGCGACGCAAGGTTCAGCCCCGCCTCATGAAGGTGAACCCGCAATGAGCGGCGCGGCGCGCGCCGCTCAGGCCGCCCGACGCAGGGTCACCTGGGTGACGTCGGTGGTGCCCGCCAGGAAGCAGGCCGCGCAGGAGGCGAGGTAGAAGTTCCACATCCGCCGGAAGCGCTCGTCGAAGCCCATCGGCGCGATCTCGTGCCAGGCCCCCTCGAACCGGTCGCGCCAGCGGCGCAGGGTCTCGGAGTAGCTGTCGCCGAACTCGATGGAGCCCGCGATCTCCAGCCCCGCGCGGCGGGTCTGCTCGGAGAGCGCGGAGGGGCTGGGCAGCATGCCGCCGGGGAAGATATACTTCTGCACGAAGTCCACGCCGCGGCGGTAGCCGTCGAACAGCCGGTCGTGGATGGTGATGATCTGCAGCGAGGCGCGGGCGTCGGGCTTCAGCCGGTCGCGCAGGGCCTCGAAGTAGACCGGCCAGAACTGCTCGCCCACCGCCTCGAACATCTCGATGGAGGCGACGCCGTCGTAGGTCCCCCGCTCGTCGCGGTAGTCGCGGATCACCACCTCGACCTTGTCCGAGAGGCCGGCCTTGAAGATCCGCTCCCTCGCGAAGTCGTGCTGGGCCTGGGAGATGGTCAGGGCGGTGACGTTCAGCCCCCGCTCGCCGGCGGCGTATTCCGCGAAACCGCCCCAGCCGCAGCCGATCTCCAGCACATGCCCGCCCTCGGGCGCGCCGATGGCGTCGCAGATGGCGGCGTACTTGTTGCGCTGGGCGGCCTCCAGGCTCTCCTGCGTGCCCGAGAACAGGGCCGAGGAATAGGTCATGCTCTGGTCCAGCCAGCGCGAGTAGAACGGGTTGCCGAGGTCGTAATGCGCCGCGATGTTGCGCTTCGACCCCGTTTTCGTGTTGCGGTTCATCCAGTGCCGCAGGCGGGCGACCATGCGCACCAGGCCCGCGCCCGCGAAGGGGCGCGCGATGGTCTCGTTGTTGATCAGGGCCACGTCCAGAACCGCCTGCAGGTCCGGGCTGTCCCAGGCGCCGTCCATGTAGGCCTCGGCGAAGCCCATCTCCCCGTCGCGGATCAGTCGCGAGAACACCGCCGGGTCGCGGACAAGGACCACGCCGTTCGGCCCCGGGTTGCGCCCCTGCGCCACGAAGGAGCGGCCGTCGGGCAGGACGAAGGTGAAACTGCCGGTCTCGATCCGGCCGACCACGTCGAAGACCGACGCGAACCAGCGCGGCAGGCCCGCCTGCCCCTTCGTGGTGCTGAGCTGTTCGGTCATGCGGCGGCCTCCCTCCGGTCATCCTGCCCCTCACGTCAAAAGCTAGCGGGCGAGTCGCGGATCGGCCAGCGCTTCCGTGGCCGGAGCGGGCCCGCGATCGCCCTGCGGGCCGCGATACCGGCGGAACGGCGCGCCTTTCAGCCACAGCCGCAGCGCCTGCCAGTGGATCGCGGCCATCACCTGCATCGGCAGGAACGGCAGCCGCAGCGCGAGGCGCGCCAGCGTCGCGTCGCTCAGCGCCCGGCGCGCGCCGTTCTGCGTGGCGATCAGCAGGTCGCCCCCGGCGTCGCCCTGCTTGATGCGGATCGAGAGCCGCTCGCCCGGCTCCGACAGGTCGAAGCGATAGGTCTGGTCCATGCCGATGAAGGGGGAGACGAACATCTGCTTGGCCTGGGCGTGGCGGCGCGGCCCCTCGCCCTCGGCCGCGAGCACGTAGGGGACCTGGTCGCCGAAAGTGTTCTTCACCTCGTAGAGCACGGTGTGCAGGCGGCCGGTCTCGTCCTCGCAGAAATAGACCGAGAGCGGGTTGAACACCCAGCCCAGGAACCGCGGCATCGCCAGCAGGCGGATTCGGGCGGGGCGGGGGCGGCCGGCCTCGGCCAGGCGCGCCTCCACCCAGGGGCGCAGGGGAGAGCCGTCGCGGGGGCCGTGGTCGGCGTCGTGGTGGCTCAGCAGGTTGAAGCGGTTGGCGGAGAAGAGGCGCAGCGCGCCGCCGGTCTCCGCCAGCCGGTCCACGTCCAGGAGCAGCGTCCACAGCGCATAGCGGAAGCGGTGCGCCTTGGGGCGAAGGCGCATGTGCATCACATGGCCCTCGTAGGCGCAGCCCTGCTCCGGGGGGAGGGGCGCGGTCATTCCGCCGCCGTCGCCGCGATGCGGTCGGGGATCGCCTCGCCGGTCTCGCGCGCCCAGGCGGGGCGGGCGCCCAGCGCCATGGCGGCGCGCAGGCCGGAGCGCAGGCCGTCCTCGTGGAAGCCCCAGCCCAGCCAGGCGCCGGCGTGCCAGACGCCGCCGCGGCCCTGCACCCGGCCCATGCCCGCCTGCGCCTCGAAGGCCGCGCCGTCGTAGAGCGGGTGGGCGTAGGAGAATTCCCCGTGCACCGCGTAGGGGTCCGGCTCGGTCCCGGGGTTCAGCGAGACGAACAGCGGCGCCTGCGCCGGCAGGCCCTGCAGGCGGTTCATCCAGTAGGAGACCTCGGCCGGCCGCTCGGCGTCCGCCGCGGCGCCCTGGCTGAGGAAGTTCCACGAGGACCACACCCGCCGCCGCCGCGGCATCAGCGCGGGGTCGGAGTGCAGGACCGCCCGGTTCTGGGTGTAGCGGATCGCCGAGAGCAGCGCGCGCTCCTCGGCGTCCGCATCGGCCATCAACCCCAGGGAGACGTCGGAATGGGTCGCCAGCACCACCTGGTCGAAGCGCCCCTCCGAGCCGTCGTCGAAGCGGATGCGCACGCCGTCGGGGCCGCGCGAGATCTCCTTCGCGCCCACCCCCAGCGAGGCGCGCGGCCCCAGCGCCTGCACCAGCCGGCGCACGTATTCGCGCGAGCCGCCGTCGACGGTCCGCCAGCGCTGGGCGGGGTCGAGGCCGGTCATCAGGTCGTGGTTGCGGAAGAAGGCGACGAAGCTCGCCGCCGGGAAGTCCAGCATCTGCGCGGTGGAGGTGGACCAGATCGCGCCCCCCATCGGCAGCACGAAACGGTCGCGGAAGGCCTGGGAGTAGCCGCGCGCAGCCAGCCAGTCGCCCAGGCTCATGCCCTCCAGCGCGCCGCCCTCCAGCTCCTCGGCGGCGGAGCGGTTGAAGCGCAGGATCTCCAGCAGCATGCGGATGTGGCGGGGATTGGCGCAGTTCAGCGGCTGGGCGAAGAGGCGCGCGAGGTCGTCGCAGGCGTATTCGTAGGCCCCGCCGTTCAGCGAGAAGCCGAAGCTCATGTCCGACCATCTGGTCGGCACGTCGAGGTGATCGAACAGCGCGGTGAGATTGGGGTAGTTGCGGCGGTTGTAGACGATGAAGCCGGTGTCGACGGCGATGGGCTGCGCGAGGCCGAAGCGCTCGCCCGGGACCTCGACCGTGTTGGCGTGGCCGCCGAAACGCGCGTCCCGCTCGAACAGGTGGACGTCGTGGCGCTCCGCCAGGGCGAGCGCCGCGCCCAGGCCCGAGATGCCGGCGCCGATGACCGCGATCTTCATACGTCTCTCCGTCTCGCCGGCGGGGCCGGCCGGTTGGCAGGGGGCGCGGGGCCGGTCAGGCCGCATCGCGCCGGGATTTCCAGTCCTGGTAGGCCTCGAGCGCGCGGTCGCGCCCCTCCTTCAGGCCGACCAGGGGTTCGGCGGGGGCGTCCTGCGGGCTCAGCCCCCAGGACCGCGGGGCGGCCTCGTAGAAGGCGAGCGCGTCGGCATGGGGCTTGCGGCGGCCCTCGGCGAGGTAGCGGTCGCGATAGGCGCCGTCGGGGTCGAACTTCTCCGCCTGGGTCTCGGGATTGAAGACGCGGAAGTAGGGGGCCGCGTCGGGGCCGGAGCCCGCCACCCACTGCCAGCCCAGCGCGTTGGAGGCCGGGTCCCAGTCGACCAGCGTGTCGCGGAACCAGGCCTCGCCGACCTTCCAATGCACCAGCAGGTGCTTGGTCAGGAAGCTGGCGGCGATCATCCGGAAGCGGTTGTGCATGCGGCCGGTGACGAAGAGCTCGCGCATCGCGGCGTCCACCGCCTCGACCCCGGTGCGGCCGCGCCGCCAGGCCTCGGCGTCCTCGCCGTCCTCGCGCCAGGGGAAGCCGTCCCACTCGGGGCGCCAGTTTCCGGTCGCCATCTCGGGGGAGTGGTGGAGGAGGTGGTAGGCGAACTCCCGCCACACGACCTCCTGCAGGAATTTCTTCGCCGGCTCGGCGACCGCGCCCTGCCGGCGCGGCTGGGTGGCGGCCCAGATCTGGCGGGGCGAGATCTCGCCGACCGCCAGGTGGTGGGAGAGGCCGGAGGTCGCCTCGCGGTCCGGGCGGTCGCGCTCCTCGGCATAGGCGCGCAGGTCCTCCTCGAGGAAGGCCGCGAGGCGCTGCTGCGCGGCGCGCTCGCCGACCTCCACCCGCTCGGCCAGCACCGGGGCGCCGCGGCGCATGTCGGCGGCCATGTTCCAGGCGTCGAGATCGTCGGAGGCGGGCCACCGGTCGGGCGAGGGCCAGCGGGAGGGGGCCGCGATCGGCTCGTGCACCACGCGGTCGGCCACGGCGCGCCAGTAGGGGGTGTAGACCTTGTAGGGGCCGCCCTGCCCGGTCTCGACCGTCCAGGGCTCGTGCAGGAGGGCGCCGTTGAAGCTCTGCGCCTCCAGCCCGTCGGACTTGAGGGCGGATTTCACCGCCGCGTCCCGCTCCCGCGCCTCGGGGTCGTAGAGGCGGTTCCACAGGACGGCGTCGGCGCCGGTCTCCTCGACCAGCCTGCGCAGGACCTCGAGCGCGGGGCCCCGGCGCAGGATCAGGCGAGCGCCCAGCGCCTCCAGGTCCCTGGCCAGCGCGCGCAGCGAGCCTTCGAGCCGCCAGCGGTGGGCGGCGCCGGTCGCCTCGGCCACGGGGTCGAGGATCCAGACCGGGACCACCGGCCCGCCGCGCGCGATGGCGGCATGCATCGCGGGGTTGTCGGCCAGCCGCAGGTCGCGGCGCAGCCAGAGGATCGCGGGGGTTATGTCTTTCGCGTCGGCCATGTCGTGAGCAGTTACGCGGGCCGCGCGGTTTGGGTTCACTTTTCAGTCGGTTTCCCGGGAAACCTATCGTGACCCTTCAAGGCTGGCCGAGCCCCTCGCCCGCCCTAGGGCCGCCGGCCGAGGGAGGGGGCGATCCCGGCGGCGGCGGCCCCGGCGCCCCGCCCCCCGCCGCCCGCGGCGCCCGCGGCCGAGGGAGCCGCGCGTCGGGCGCTGCGCGGGGCCCGACGGCGCGCCCGCGCGGCAGGGGCGGGCGGGGCGCCCGGCCGACCCGGGGCGCGCGGGGCGGAGGCCGGGCTTCGGTATCCGGCGTCGGCGGGCGTGTCAGGCCGCGAGAGGCCCCGGACCAGGTCCGGGGCGCGTCGCCGGGGGCGACGCGGGGCCAGGGCGCGGCGGACGGCGGGAGAGGGCGGGCCGGGAGGCGGGACGCGGCCGCGCCGCCCGGCGCCTCAGGCGAAGTAGTCGCGGATGATGCGGGCGTAGACGGCTTTCAGCTTCTCGATCTCCGCCACGGGGGCGCATTCGTCGGTCTGGTGCATGGTCAGGCCGGTCAGGCCGAACTCGGCCACCGGGCAGTGCGCCTTCACGAACCGGGCGTCGGAGGTGCCGCCGGAGGTGGAGAGCTCCGGGGTCTTGCCGGTCTCGGCGCGGATGGCGCCGGAGATCAGGTCGGAGAGCTCTCCGGGCGGGGTGATGAAGCTCTCGCCGGTCAGGCGGGTGGAGACGGCGATCTTGACGCCGCCGGCGACGGCCTCGGCCTCGGCGGCCTCTTTTTCGAGCCACTCGGTCAGGGAGGCGCCGGTGTGGAGGTCGTTGAAGCGGATGTTGACCACCGCCTTCGCCTCGCCGGGGATGACGTTGGCCGCCGGGTTGCCGGTCTCGATCGCCACCAGCGCCAGGGTGGTGGGCTGGAAGTGCTCGGAGCCCTGGTCGAGCTCGTGGGCGGCGAGCTTCGCGGCGAGCGCGGCGAGGGGCGGCAGCGGGTTCAGCGCCTTGTGGGGGTAGGCGCTGTGGCCCTGGCGGCCCGAGGCGGTGAGGGTCGCGGTGATCGCGCCGCGGCGGCCGATCTTGACCATGTCGCCGAAGCTCTCGCGGCTGGTGGGCTCGCCGACGAGGCAGTGGTCGACCTTCTCGCCGGTCCGATCCATCCATTCGAGGATCGCGGTGGTGCCGTCGGTGGAGGGGCCTTCCTCGTCCCCGGTGATCATCAGGGCGATGGAGCCGCGCACGCCCTGGCGGGCGGCGTCGACGGCGGCGGCGGCGAAGGCGGCGACGCCCGATTTCATGTCGCAGGCGCCGCGGCCCCAGACCATGCCGTCGGCGATCTCGCCCGAGAAGGGCGGGCGGGTCCAGCGGGCGGGGTCGCCGGTGGGGACCACGTCGGTGTGGCCGTTGAAGCCCAGGCACGGCCCCTGCTCGCCGAAGCGGGCGTAGAGGTTGGGGGTGCCGTTGCGGTCGATCCGGGTGCAGCGGAAGCCGGCGCCGGAGAGCAGCTCCTCCAGCAGCACCAGGGCGCCGCCCTCCTCGGGCGTCACCGAGGGGCATTTGACCAGGGCGGAGGTCAGGGCGACGGGATCGACGGGGTCGGACATGAGGCGGGCTCCTGCGGTGGATCGGGGCCAAGGGACCGCAGCGCCGAGGGATTGGCAAGGGGCCCCCGGGGCGCGGGCCGGTGTCAGCGCACCGCGCGGCGACGGCGGCCCGGCGCCCCGCCGCGGGGGACGGCAGGCGACGGGCAGCTGTTCCCCGCCGCGGAAGGGTCGGCGCGCCAGACCGCTGGAGGCGCCCCCACGGCCGGGCGCCCCCCCCACGGCCGGGCGCCCCCCCCCACGGCCGGGCGGCCCCCACGGCCGGGGAGCGCCCCCACGCCCGGACGCCCCCCCCGGGCCGGACGGGCGGCAGGGTCAGGAGGGGACGGCGGGGCCGGTCGTCTCCAGCGGGCGGCGGGATTCGATCAGGCGGGCGATGGCGGGGGCCGCGGCGACCTCGTCCAGCGCGTGGCCCAGCGTCATCGACACGCTGCCGAAGGCCACCCGGTCCCAGATCGCGATCCGCGCCATCGGCAGCCCGCAGGCGAGCGGCGCGAGGTCCTTCACGAAGTCGAAGAACGCCCGCTGCCGCCAGCGGGCGGAGCCGGGGCCCGAGAGCTCGCCCGGCGGGGCGGAGGCGCCGAACTGGGTCTCGGCGCTCTGGGTGGTCCAGCGGCCGCCGACGATGCCGGCGTCGAGCGCCGTCTTCTCGAAGCTCTCGCAGAAATCGAGGTACTTGCGGGTGGGGAAATGGGCCAGCGCCCGGTAGGCCGGCGCCGCCAGCGTCAGGGCGCGCCAGCGGTTGAAGTGCAGCTCCCCGTCGAGCGCCACGGCCATGTCGCCGAAGGCGAGGGTCCAGCCGCCCACATGGGTGCCCGGCGGCTCGTCCAGCCTGCCGCCCAGCGCGCGGTAGACCTGCGCCACCTGCTCGGCCAGGCCCGCGCGCACGAAGTCGGCGGGGCGCGGCAGCGGCAGCCCCTCCCCCGGGCCCGCCCCCCGCGAGTGGAGCAGCGTCATCAGCTTCTCGTTGCGTTCGATCATCCGCGCGACTCCCTTCACCGCTCGCAAGGGACGACGCCAGAGGGAGATTGAAATGGTTTTAACAAACCGCCCGCGCGGGCCGTTCCGCGCCGCGCGTCAACCCTGTTGCGCGGCCATCCGCCGGCGCGCGGCGGGCGGCGGGGCGATCTCGGCGAAGGGGCGGCCCAGGCGCGCCTCGGCCTTCAGCACCACCAGCGCCGCGGCGCGGGCGTCCTCCTCGGCGTCGTGGTGGTGGAAGTCGAGCGCGAGCGCCCGCTTGAGGTGGCCGAGCCCGTGGCCGCCGTTCCCCTTGAACTCCGGCCAGGCGGCGCGGGCGATGCGCACGCTGTCGAGCCACAGCCACCCGGGCGCCTCCCGCCCCGCCAGGGCGCAGGCGGCGGCCACCGCGCGGCTGTCGAAGGAGGAGTGCTGGATCAGCGGCTGGCGGCCCAGCAGCGGCGCCAGCAGGTCGAGGGCGGCGGGAAACAGCGGCGCGCCGGCCACATGGGCGCGGCCGATGCCGTGCAGCCAGGTGTTGGAGAAGACCACCTCCGCGCCCGGGTCGACGAAGGTCGACCAGCTGTCGATCCCGCCGTCGTCGCGCACGCAGGCGAGGCCGATCTGGCAGATCGAGGAGACGGGCCCGCAGGCGGTCTCGACGTCGAGCGCGACGAACCGGTAGGCGCCCGACGGCAGGGGGCGCGCGGGCGCCTCGCCGGGCGGCGGGCGGCCGAAGCGGTCGCGGCGCACCGGCTCAGTTCAGCAGGGGGCCGCGGCGGCGGACGATGTCGAGCAGGCTCTCGTCCTCGTCGAGCTCCACGTCCTCCACGGTCTCGTCGTCGGGGTCGGGCTCGGCGTCGTCGCGCGAGGCGTCGATCTGCACGGCCTTGGCGCCCGCGGCCTCCAGCAGCGACACGAGCTCGACCAGCGCCGCCGAGGGGGCGGTGCCGAAGTCGACCGAGACCGCGCCCGGCGCGACCGAGGCGGAATGCAGGCGGTCGGAGGGGAAGGGCTCGTCCTCGCCCTCGGGCTCGTCGACGTTGAACCAGCGCTCGAACCAGCCCTCCAGCGCGTCCTCGGGCAGGTCGGGGAGGTCGTGGTGCAGGACCACGTCGTCCCAGCGCAGGCGGAAGACGTGCAAGGTCAGGGCGCCGACCTGCTCGGCGAAGGCGGGCAGGTCCTGGCCGTGGGGGACCTCCATGGCGAAGTCGAGCGACACGGCGCGGTCGTCTGGCAGGCGCAGCACCAGGTCGAATCGGTAGAGGCCGCCGAGGAATCCCGGGTCCTCGAGGTCGACGCCCACCTCGGACATGCCCTCGACGCCCGGCTCCACGGTCGCCTCGACCATGCCGGCGAAGAACGCGACGTAGGTCTCGCGCGCGGCGGCGGCGAGATGGGCGAGGGAAGCAGGCTGGGTCATGGAAGGCATATTCAGGGGTCCGGACGGGCGAGGGCAAGGGGCGAGAGGCGAAAGACCCGCGCCGCGACGCGCTCAGTCGTAGAAGGGCTGGACCTGGGCGACGATGACGGCGTTCTCGGCGAGCGCGCGGGCCATCAGCGCGCGGTCGGTCTCGTCGATCTCCTCGCCGCGCTCCTCGCGCTCCTCGATGGTGCCCCAGCCGGTGACCTCGATGGGCGACATCTCGGCGGTCTTGAGGACGGCCACGGTCTCGCGCACCGCCTCGGGCTCGTCGACGCCGGAGGCATAGCACATCAGGGCGGCGCCGGTGGCGTCGGCGGGCAGGCCGTCGCCCTCGGCGCGGCCGACCTCGACCAGCAGGGTGTAGACCTGCTGGGGGCGGGGGGCCTTCGGCTTCCCCTCCTTGGGCGGCTTGGTCATGGCGGCGGATCCTCGCTCCGGGGCGCTGGGACCGGCCCTATAGCCGATCGGCGCGGCGAGTCGACCCCCGCCGGAGCGCTGGCGCCCCTGCGGCGCCGGTCCGGGCCGCCGGGGCGGCGCCGGGCGGCGGGGGCCGCGGCCCCCGCCCGCGGGCGGCTCAGTCGCGCAGCAGCTCGTTGATCGAGGTCTTCTTGCGGGTGCCCGCGTCGACCTGCTTGACGATCACCGCGCAGTAGAGGTTCGGCCCCGGCGAGCCGTCGCCCATGGGCTTCGAGGGCATCGAGCCCGCCACGACCACGGAATAGGGCGGCACCTCGCCCATGGTGATCTCGCCGGTGGCGCGGTTCACGATCTTGGTGGACTGGCCCAGGAACACGCCCATGCCCAGCACCGAGCCCTCGCGCACGATCACGCCCTCGACCACCTCGGAGCGGGCGCCGATGAAGCAGTTGTCCTCGATGATCGTGGGGGCGGCCTGCATCGGCTCCAGCACGCCGCCGATGCCCACGCCGCCCGACAGGTGCACGCCCTTGCCGATCTGCGCGCAGGAGCCGACGGTCGCCCAGGTGTCGACCATGGTCCCCTCGTCGACATAGGCGCCGAGATTCACGAAGGAGGGCATCAGCACCACGCCCGGCGCCACGTAGGCCGAGCGGCGCACCACGCAGTTGGGCACCGCGCGGAAGCCCGCGGCCTTCCACGCGGCGGCGTCCCAGCCGTCGAACTTGGAGGGCACCTTGTCCCACCAGCCCGAGCCGCCGGGGCCCCCGGAGATCGGCGCCATGTCGGTCAGGCGGAAGCTGAGCAGCACCGCCTTCTTCAGCCACTGGTTCACGACCCAATTGCCGTCCGCGCCCTTCTGCGCGACCCGCGCGGTCCCGCCGTCGAGCAGGTCCAGCGCGCTCTCGATCGCGTCGCGGGTCTCTCCCCTGGTGGCGGAGGTGATCCCGTCGCGCGCCTCCCAGGCGGCTTCGACGGCTTTCTCGAGCTGAGCGAGATCGGGGGCGGCGAGATCGGGGGCGGTCATGGATGTCTCCTGCCGGGCGTCGCGTCTTGTCCGGCCGCAGGCTATAGAGGCGGGGACGGCGGGGCGCAATCGCGCCCTGCGCCCCCTCCCATTCCCGGCCGCCCGACCGCGGGCGCCGGCAGGCCCCGGAGAGCCTTCGCCCCGATGAGCAAGCGACCGATCAAGCCCAGCCCCAGGACCTCCTCGCGGGAGGACCGCCATTCGATCTTCCGCTCCGCGCAGGAGGACATCGCCTCGGCCGAGCGGCAGCCGCTGACCCCGCAGTCGGCCTCGCCGGCCTACCGGCTGTCGTTCCGCGACCTCGACTTCCTCAAGCGCGAGGACCTGCGCCCGGTGCGCCTGCAGCTGGAGCTGCTGAAGGCCGAGCTGCTGATGACCGAGGCGGGGGTCGATTCCACCGTGGTCTTCTTCGGCGGCGCCCGCATCCCCAGCCCGGAGAACGCCGGCAAGGCGCGCACGCCCCTGCTGGGGGAGCTGTCGAAATACTACGAGGAGGCCCGCCGCTTCGCGGTCCGCTGCACCCAGGCCTCGATGGAGACGGGCGGCCGGCGGCACGTGATCGTCACCGGCGGCGGCCCCGGCGTGATGGAGGCCGGCAACCGCGGCGCGGAGGAGGCCGGGGGCCGCTCCATCGGTCTCGGCATCGTGCTGCCGCACGAGAGCGCGCCCAACGAATACGTGACGCCGGAGCTGAGCTTCAACTTCCACTACTTCGCGATTCGCAAGATGCACTTCCTGATGCGGGCGGAGGCGATCGCGGTGTTCCCCGGCGGCTTCGGCACGCTGGACGAGCTGTTCGAGGCGCTGACCCTGATCCAGACCAAGCGCATGGAGCCGGTGCCGATCCTGCTGTTCGGGGAAAGCTTCTGGCGCTCGATCATCGACTTCGAGGCGCTGGCGGCCTCGGGCACGATCTCGGACGCCGACCTCGACCTGTTCCGCTTCGTGGAGACGGCGGAGGAGGCCTGGGAGATCCTCTCGGGCCCCGTCGCCGAGGCCGAGGCGGAAGCCGCCGAGGCGGCCGCGGCGCGCAAGGCCGCGGACGAGCGGCGCGCGGGCGGCTGAGCGGATCGGCGGGGATCCCCGGCGGGTGAACCCGCCGGCGTGTGGGGAGCACGCCGGCGGGCGCCTGCAGAGAGGCTTTGGCGCCCGCCCCCCCGCGAAATGCCGGGGACGCGGGCGGACGAGGGAGGCTCCCGGGGTCATGGAAGCCGCCTCCGTCCTTGGCGAGCCCGAGAGAAAGGCCCGCCCGAAACGCGGCTTCCCTGGAGTTGGGAAGAGGGAAACCGCCTTCATCCGCAGGCCGGAGCGGGGACTCCGACCCACGGACGCGGGACCCGCGCTCCTCTTGGGGGAAGGAGCACGGACCCTGCTGCCGCGACCGCCCCCGGCACGGGAACGGCGGACGACTGCGCGATGCGGCCGGTACGCGAAGACCGGGATGAGGCCGCAGACGCCTTACGCTGCGAAGCCGCCGAGCGGGGGACGGCGACGCCGTCGACCCGGTGGTTTCATACGTTCAGCTTATGGTTGCGATTCCCCGACCCCGCCAGTCCCGCGATCGCGTGACAATCGGCGGGCGGGGAAGGCCTCCGGATCTCAGGCGGCGACCAGGCCCAGCCCGGCCGCGCGCACCACGCAGGTGATCCGGTCGCCCACGTCGAGCTTGGCGTAGAGGCGGCGCACATGGGTGTCGACGGTATGGGCCGAGCAGCCCAGGATCGCGGCGATCGCCGGGTTCGACTTGCCCCGCGCCATCCAGGCCAGCACCTCCCGCTCGCGCCCGCTCAGCGTGGGCGGGCTGGGCAGGCGGGCGTCCAGCAGCCGGCACACGCACAGATGCGCGATCTGGAAGGCGGCCTGCAGCAGGCGCAGCCGCTCGGGCGCATGCCCCTCGCCGGGGGCGTCGGCGGGCTCGGCCGGGGCCGCGACGGCGTCGTGGCCGATGCCGACGTAGCCGCGGCGCTGGCGCGGGCCGAACACCGGCACCGCCACCCCGTCGCCGCCGCCCGCGGCGCGGAACCGGGCCATGAACTGCGACTCGGCCTGGGAGAGGGCGCGAAGCTCCCCCACCCGGGTCCAGCGGAACGGCTCGGCGGCGTTCATCGCGGTCCAGGGCACCGGGTCGACGCGGGCGAGATCCTCGGCCAGGTAGGCGCGGATCCAGTCGGGGTCGAAGCCGCTGGCGAAGCTCAGCCCCGAGACCTCGGGCGCGGCGGGATCGTGGTGGAGGTAGCTCAGGCGGGCGAAGCCGTTCTCCCGCGCGAGCTCGAGCGCGGCGGTCCAGACCTCGTCGGGGGCGGCGGCGGCCTCGGCCCGGGTCACGAACCGCCGGAAGCTGCAGGCGTCGGCGCTCATCGTCATGCTCGCCTGTCCTTTCGTCGCTGGCCTTCGCCGGCCGAATATCGGAAGCGGCCGTCCGCCCTGGGGACGGCGGACGGCCTGCGGCGATGCACGCGACGCCCTGGGGCCCGCCGCCTGACGCAACGCGGTTCGAAGAGCCGAGACGGCTCGCAGCCGGTCCACGCCGGCCGTCAGGAAGAGCGGCGCGGCCCGGGCTCCGGACCGATTCCGCAGCCCCGCGGCGCCTGCCGGCGCCGGACGGGGCGAACGGGTCGCCTCGGTGACCGCGGACATAGTTAACCCCTACGTAAGGAGCAAGCCGTCGCGACGGATTTTTGACCATTTGGTAACGCAACCCCGGATTGCAACCGCCTCATGGCTGCACGCCCCGATCCGCAGGCCGGAGGCGCGGCCCCGGCGCCGCGGCCGGGGGCCTCGAGGCGCGGCCGCGGGGCCGCGGCCGGGGGCTTCGGGGCCCGAGCGCGGGATTCCCCGCCTCCCGCGCATTGCAGGCTGGCCTCGCGAGGCCTACGTTGCCCCCAACCGCGCCCCGCACGCCCGCGCCTCGCACAGGGGCCGCGCCCCCGATCCGAAGGGAGAGGACATGACCGACGCGCGCCCCGCCGCCGAGGGCCCGACGGAAGCTCCGCTGATCGACCCGTTCGCCCGGGCCATCACCTACCTGCGCGTCTCGGTGACAGACCGCTGCGACCTGCGCTGCGTCTACTGCATGGCCGAGAACATGACCTTCCTGCCCAAGAAGGATCTTCTCAGCCTCGAGGAGCTGGAGCGCCTGTGCGCCGCCTTCGTCGACCTCGGCGTGCGCAAGCTGCGCATCACCGGCGGCGAGCCGCTGGTGCGCCGGGACATCATGACCTTCTTCGAGGCGATGGGCCGGCGGATCGGATCGGGCCTGGACGAGCTGACGCTGACCACCAACGCCACCCAGCTGCGCCGCTTCGCCAAGCCCCTCTACGACTGCGGCGTGCGGCGGGTGAACGTGTCGCTCGACACGCTCGACGAGGCGAAGTTCAAGGCGATCACCCGCTGGGGCCGCTTCGCCCAGGTGCTCGACGGGCTGGACGCGGCGCAGGAGGCGGGGCTCCACGTCAAGATCAACGCCGTGGCGCTGAAGGGCGTGAACGACGACGAGATCCGCTCGATGACCCGCTGGTGCCACGACCGCGGCATGGACATCACCTTCATCGAGGTGATGCCGATGGGCGACATCGGCGGCGAGGAGCGCCTCGACCAGTACATGCCCCTGACCGCGGTGCGCGAGGAGCTGGCGCGCGAGTTCACGCTGGAGGACATTCCGCTCTCGACCGGCGGCCCCGCCCGCTACGTGCGCGCGAAGGAGACCGGCGGCCGGGTGGGTTTCATCACCCCCCTGACCCACAATTTCTGCGAGAGCTGCAACCGCGTGCGCCTGACCTGCACCGGGCAGCTCTACATGTGCCTGGGCCAGGACGACGACGCCGACCTGCGCCAGGTGCTGCGCGAGAGCGCCGACGACGCGCCGGTCCGCCAGGCGATCCGCGAGGCGATCACCCGCAAGCCCAAGGGCCACGACTTCGACTACTCCCGCCGCGGGATCCGGGGCGAGGTCGGCCGGCACATGAGCGTGACGGGGGGCTGAGCGCGCCGCCCGTGCCGCGCTCCCGGCTTTCTTGCGGCCTCGCCGCCGCGCTGGCGGCGCTGGCCCTGTCGACGGCCGGGGCGCTCCTCGCGCCGGCGCAGGCGGCCGAGCGGATCTGCCTGCTGGTGCTCGACGCCGCCAGCGGCGCGGTGCGGGTCGAGGAGGGCGACTGCCGTGCCCGGGTCACCCCCGCCTCCACCTTCAAGGTCCCGCTGGCCGCGATCGGCTTCGAGACCGGCCTGCTGACCGACGCGCATCGCCCGGTGATGGCCTTCCGCCCCGGCGACCCCGACTGGGGCGGCGAGGCCTGGCGGCGCGACACCGATCCCGCCGCCTGGATGCGCCATTCGGTGGTCTGGTATTCCCAGCGCCTGACCCGCGAGCTGGGCGCGCAGGCGCTGAGCGACCGGGCCCGCGCGCTGGGCTACGGGAACGCGGATTTCTCCGGCGACCCGGGCTTCGACAACGGGCTGGAGCGGGCCTGGATCTCGTCCTCGCTCCAGGTCTCCCCGCACGAGCAGGCGGCGTTCCTGCGCGGGCTGGTGCGCGGGACGCTGCCGCTGTCGGAGCGAGCGATGCGCCTGACGCGGGAGATCGTGGAGACCCGGCAGGTCGACGGCTGGACCCTGCACGGCAAGACCGGCGGCGCCTTCCCGCGGCGCGCCGACCGCAGCTTCGACTACGCCCGCGGCTGGGGCTGGTACTTGGGCTGGGCCGAGCGGGGGGAGGAGACGCGGATCTTCGTGCGCCTGGCGCAGGAGACGGAGCGGACCGGCGTCTCCCCCGGCATCGCCGCGCGCGAGGCGCTGCTGCGCGAGTGGCCGGCGCTGGCGGCGCGGCCCTGACGCCTGTCGCACACGAGCCCCGCCGGACATGAGAAAGGGGCGGCCGCATCGCGCGGCCGCCCCTTTTCGCGGTCCCCCTGGGGGGGCGTCGGCTCAGCGGTAGCCGGCGGCCTCGCGCGCGATGCCGGGCAGGCCGGCGCGGTTCAGGCCCATGTCGGCCAGCACGCGGTTGTCCAGCGCCTGCAGCTCGGCCAGCGTGCGGCGGTACTCGCGCCAGCGGGCGAGGCGGAAGCCGCCCAGCGCGACCAGGCCGCGCAGGACCTGGCCCAGCGAGGGGGCGTCGGCGGAAGCGGAAGCCGCGCGGGAGGCGGCGACGGGGGCGTCTGCGGTCAGAGCCATTGGGTTTTTCCTTCTCGGTCGAAGGCGGTGGAAACCGCCGTCTGTCGAGGCTGAAGATTGTGGATCGGAAAGGTCAGGACAACGGACGTTTCGGCAACCCCGCCTTGTGCAGCGCACATACCGCACCGCAACGCGACACGCCGCAGCGCAGCATACTAAGGTTTCAAAAAAATCTCTGGACGAACCGACGTGGCGGCGCCAATTGAAAGGCGTCATGCTGCCAGCCCCGTTTCGTCACCCCGCCTATCGCCGCTACATCGCCGCCAACTTCTTCGGAATGAACGGAAGCTGGATGCTGCGCGTGGCCATCGCGTGGCTGGCGTGGGAGCTGACGGGCTCGGCCGCGGTGACCGGCGTGGTCTCGTTCCTGACCTTCGCGCCCATCGTCTTCTCCGGCCCGTTCTTCGGCGTGCTCGCCGACCGCATGGACCCCAAGTGGGGGATCGTGGCGGCGCAGGCGACGCAGTGCCTGTTCGGCGCGATCCTGTTCGGGCTGGCGCTGGCGGACGCGCTGTCGGCGCCGGTGCTGCTGGGCTCGGCGCTGGGGATGGGGCTGGCGGCCTCGGCCTACCACCCGTTCCGCATGGCGCTGCTGCCGCGACTGGTCCCGCAGGAGGTGCTGGGCCAGGCGCTGGCGATCGGGGCGCTGAACTTCAACGTCACCCGGATGATGGGCCCGGCGCTGGGCGGCTGGCTGATCCACGAATACGGCGCCCCCGGCGCGGTGGGGGTGGCGGCGGCGCTGTTCGTGCCGCAGGTCCTCGCCATCGCCTCGCTGGGCGCCTATCCGCCCGCGCAGGCCGAGCCGGACCCCGACGCGCGCCACGGCATCGGCGGCGTGCTCGACCAGCTCGCCGAGGGCGCGCGCTATGCCATGGCCCAGCCGATGGTGCGCGAGGCGGTGCTGATGAACGCGCTCTTCGCCGTCGCCGCCCGCGGCAGCCTCGAGCTGCTGCCGGTGGCGGCCGACGGGCTCTATGGCCGCGGGGCGGGGGGCTTCGGCATCCTGACCGCGACGGCGGGCGCCGGCGCGGTGCTGGCGGCGGTGTGGATGGCGCGCGCCGGCCAGACGCCGGGCTCGCTGCGCGCGCGCGCCCGCTTCGCGACCGCCGTGGGCCTGCTGGGCACCGCCCTGCTGGGGCTGGTGGGAAGCTGGCCCGCCGCGGTCGCCTGCGTGGCGCTGATCGGCGCCTGCGGGACCATGGTGGGCGTCGCCAACCAGACCATCGCCCAGCTCTCGACGCCCGAGGGCAAGCGGGGGCGGGTGATGTCGCTGTGGCTGATCTCGGGGATCGGCGGCGCCTCGATCGGCTCGATCGGGATCGGCGCGCTGGCGGACCTGATCGGGCTGCAGCATGCGCTGGTGGTGACGGCCATCGCCATGGCGGCGCTGGCCCCCTTCGTCGCCTGGAACCTGCGGGGCCGCGAGACGCCGCCCGCCGAGCCGCCGGCGCCCAAGCCCGCGGCCTCCGGCGGCGTGGGCCCCTCCGGCGCGCCGACCCCGGGCGCGGTCAAGCGCTGCGCGAACGCACCCAGTCGCGCCAGGCGGTGAACAGGCCCGCGGCGATCACGATCGTCGCGCCCAGCGCCATCGGCCAGTCCAGCGCCTCGCCGAAGACGAGGATCCCGACCGAGGTCGAGAGCACGATCTGCACGTATTGCACGGGCTGGGTGACGACCGCGTCCGCGGCCTCCAGCGCCTTGATGAAGAAGAAATGCCCCGCCGCCCCGGTGACGCACAGGATCCCCATCCAGATCCAGTCGACGGGGGCGAGCCAGGTCCAGTGCCAGATGCCCGCCGCCGTCGCCACGATCAGCCCGCCGACGCCGGTGTAGAAGAAGCTGACCATGGCGGAATCCCGGCGGCTCGCGAGCCGCGTCATCACCCCGTAGACGGCGATGCCGATGCTCGCCACCACCGCCAGCCAGATGTCGGAATCGAGCAGCCCCGGCCCGGGGCGCACGATGATCAGCACGCCGACGAAGCCCACGCCGATGGCGGTCCAGCGCCGCCAGCCCACCGCCTCGCCCAGCACCGGGACCGAGAGGGCGGCGAGGATCAGCGGGTTGGCCGCGAACAGCGACATGGTCGCCGCCAGCCCCACCTTGGCGAAGGCGGTGATCGCCACCACCACCTGCGCGGCCAGCAGCCCGCCGCGGGCGAGCTGCAGCCACACGTTCGCCGAGGCGGCGGCGCGGGCGATCCCCCCCGGGGCGTTCAGGGCGCGGACCACCACGAAGGCCGCGAAGGCCCAGTAGCGGATCATCACCACGAAGACCGGCGGATAGGACTCGGCCAGGTGCTTCGAGACGCCGTCCTGCGCCGCGAAGATGGTGACCGCGAGCAACGCGAAGCCGAGACCCTTGCGGGCGCTTTGGGGAACCATGGCTCGTCCGATGAGGAAGGGGGCGCAGAACCGACCGCATCGCGCGGCCATACGACCCCCTTACAATCCGAGCCGGCGCCCTGCGTCAAGCGCGCTGCTGAGCGGATTGGACGAGAAGGCGCTCAGGAGCCCACCCGTGAACAAGCCCCGCGCCTGTTCCCCGGAGCCGTCCCTCGCGGGATGCGCCTGAGCGCTCCGCCCCCGCCCGTCAAGGACAAGCCGGCTTCGCCGGTCGCTGCGCGATCCCTGACGGGCGGGGGCGGAGCGCTCGTTCCGGCGCCCGCGAGGGACGGCTCCGGGGAACAGGCGCTGCCGGTAGAGCCCGCGGCTCAGCCGTTGGGTTCGTTCTGCAGCTCGGGCGGCAGGAAGGTGCGGTTCCAGGTCGGCGAGATCAGGATCTCGTTGATGCAGACATGGGCCGGGGACTCGGCCACGAACTGCACCGCCCGGCCCAGGTCCTCGGACTGCAGCATGCGCGCGCGCACCGCCTCGGAAGGGGGCACGGGGCGCTTCTCCATGATCGGGGTGTTCACCTCGCCCGGCATGATCACGCAGGAGCGGATGCCGTTCGCCCCCTCCTCCATGTTGATCGAGTGGCTGAGCGCCACCACCCCGTGCTTGGAGGCGTTGTAGGCGGGCCCGGTGATCTTCGAGGCATGGCGCCCCGCCCAGGAGCTGACCATGATGATCAGCCCGCCGCCCGCCTTGCGCATCTGATCCATCACCGGGATCGTGCAGTTCATCACCCCGGTCAGGTTCACGTCGACCACCATGCGGAAGTCCTCGGCCGTGATCTCCGAGGAATGGCGCTTCGGCACGTTCACCCCGGCGTTGGCCACCAGGATGTCGACGGGGCCGAACTCCGCCTCGATCGAGCGGGCGGCGCCGGCGCAGGCGGCGGCGTCGGAGACGTCGAGCGGGGCGACCTCGGCCAGGCCGCCGGCGGCCTCGATGTCGGCGGCGACGCGGTCGAGCTCGGCCTGGCGGCGCCCGGTCAGGATCACCCGCGCCCCCGAGGCCGCCAGCGCCCTCGCCGAGGCCTCGCCGATGCCCCCGCCCGCGCCCGTCACCCAGGCGGTCTTTCCATCCAGCGCGCCCATCTCGTCCTCCCTCGCTTCGTGGTCGTCGAGCGAACCCTAGGGCGCCCGCGCCCCGCGTGCGAGCGCGAAGCGCCCCGGGGGGGAATTCCGGCGCGTCCCGCGCGAGCCCTGCGCCCGGCGCAACCCCGCCGCCCGTGGTTTCAGGTGAAATCTTGATCCGGATCAAAGTCTTGCCCGGGGATCGGCGCGACAGGGGCGGGGACGGCGCATCCCTGCGCCGAGACGAACGACCGGAGCGCCGACATGGCCCGCAAGAACACGATCGCCGCCGCCGCGGCCGCCGCCCTCCTCCTCGCCGCGCCCGCCGGGGCCGAGCCGCTGCTCGACCTGTCCTCGGGCGGCGACTGGCTGGTCCGGGTGCGCGGGCTGGCGGTGATCCCGAACGAGGACCTCTCCGCCCGGGGCATCCCCGGGGCCGACGCCTCGATCGACATCGACTACGTGCCCGAGCTGGACATCTCCTATTTCTTCACGCCGAACATCGCGGCGGAGCTGATCCTGGCCACCACCAACCACGGCGTCTCGGGCCGGGGCGCGCTGGCCGGCGCCGACATCGGCTCGGTCTGGCTGCTGCCGCCGACGCTGACGCTGCAGTATCACGTAACCCAGCTCGAGGACTGGACCGGCTCGGCGGCGCTGGGGCGGCTGAAGCCCTATGTGGGCGCGGGCGTGAACTACACGATGTTCTACGACGCCGATCCGGGCCAGTTCGCCTCGATCGACTACGACAACGCCTTCGGCTTCGCGCTGCAGGCGGGGCTCGACTACGAGATCGCCGAGGGCGTGTACCTGAACGCGGACGTCAAATACATCTTCCTCAACACCGACTGGACGATCAACAAGACCTCCGCCGCGCCGATCCGCGGCTCGGTGGACGTCAATCCGCTGGTCGTGGGCCTGGGCCTGGGCGTGCGCTTCTGAGCGCCCGACCGCCCTCAGCCCTGCCCCGCCGCCCGGTCCGCCTCGGCCCGGGCGGCCTGCAGTTCGGGGGGCACGTAGAGGCGGTTCCAGGTCGGCGAGATCAGGATCTCGTTCACGCAGACATGGGCCGGCGCCTCCAGCGCGAAGCGCACGGCGCGGGCCACGTCCTGCGGCTGCAGCATGCGCGAGCGCATGCCGGGGGTGGGGGCGTCGTCCTTGGCGGCGAGCAGCGGGGTCGAGACCTCGCCCGGCATCACCGCGCAGGCGCGGACGCCGTTCGCTCCCTCCTCCATGTTCAGCGTGTGGCAGAAGGCCGAGACCGCCTGTTTCGAGGCGTTGTAGGCCGCCCCGGTGAAGGGCTGCACATGCCGCCCCGCCCAGGAGCAGATCACCGCCAGCGCGCCGCCGCCCCGCGCCCGCATGCCGGGCAGGACGGCCAGGGCGGCGTTCATCGCGCCGCCCGCGTTGACGGCCATCACCTGGGCGGCCTCGGCGGGGTCGAGCTCGGCCAGCGCGCGCCTGCGGATGTTGATCCCGGCGGCGGCGACCAGCGCCTCGACCGGGCCCAGCGCCGCCTCGGCCTCGGCCACGGCGGCGGCGCAGGCGGCCGGGTCGGTCACGTCGCAGGGCAGCGCCAGCGCCTCGGCGCCCGCGGCGCGCAGGGCCTCGGCGCGGGCCGCGAGGGCGGCGGCGTCGCGGTCGCTGAGCGCCAGGCGGGCGCCGGCCTGCGCGAGGGTTTCGGCGCAGGCGGCGCCGATGCCGCTCGCCGCCCCCGTGATCCAGATCGCCCGTCCGCGAAGCTCCATGACGCATCCTCCTGCCGCTGGTCGGCGGCAGTCTAGCAAGGCGGCGGCGGAAACGTCCGGACATTTCGCCGCCACCTGACGGAATGCGCTGTCGCTATTGAGTTGTTTTCCTGCGGGAACAGGCCGATCCTGCGCCGGCCGGAGACACCGGAGGAGGAACGAGATGCGTAACAGGTTCGTTTGGATGGCCGCCGCGCTGGGCCTGCTGGCCGCGCCCGGGCTCGCGGCCGCGGCCGAGGTCGAGACCGCCTTCGCCGCCATGGACGCCGACGGGAACGGCCGGCTCGACGTCGACGAATACGTGGCCGCGGTGGTGCAGCACTTCGGCGAGCTCGACGCCGACCGCGACCGGATGCTGACCGCGGCCGAGATCGGCGACGCCGACCCCGCCGCCTTCGCCACCGCCGACCGCGACGGCGACGGCATGCTCTCGCTGGGCGAGGCCGTGGGCGACCGCATGGTCCGCTTCTTCGACGCCGACGCCTCCCGCGACGGGATGGTCACGCTGACCGAGATCAACGCCTATCTGGAGGGACTGGAATGACCCGCTTCGCGACTCCCCTGCGCGCCGCCGCCGCGGCGCTGGCGCTGCTGGCGCTGGCCGGCTGCTCGGGCGTGCCGATCGACAAGCGCACCCAGGGCCAGGTCCTGGGCGGCGTCACCGGGGCGGCCGTCGGCTCGCTGTTCGGGGGCGGCTCGGGGCAGATCGTGGCGACCGGCGTGGGCGCCGTGGTCGGCACCATCGCCGGCGGGGAGATCGCCGACGACATGTAAGGGCCCGGGAACGGCGAAGGGGCCCCGCGGGGCCCCTTCGGTCTTCGGCTGCGTCCCCGCGATCAGAACGGGCTGTCGGGGAAGTAGAACTGCTCGGCGTTCTCCGGCGTGATCCGCTGGGAGCCGATGATGAACCGGCCCGAGACCGGGGTGGCCGAGACCAGGCCCAGCGCGGTCAGCTCGATGGCGGTGGCGATCTGCGCGGGCGGGTAGGTGACGTTCACGGGCAGCATCGGGTCGCCGTCCATGATCCGCTTCACGATCTCCTTCATGCCGGCGCCGCCGACCACCCACATCTCGTTCTCGCGGCCCGCCTGAGAGATCGCCTCCAGCACGCCGATGGCCATGTCGTCGTCGGCGGCCCACACCGCGTCGATGTCGTCGTACTTCGACAGGAAGTCCTGCATCACGTTGAAGGCGTCGTCGCGGTTCCAGTTGCCGTGCTGCATGTCGAGCACGTTGATGCCCGAGCCGTCGATGGCCGCGGTGAAGGCGTCCACCCGCTCGTTGTCGAGCGTGGTGGGGATGCCGCGCAGGACCACGACGTTGTCGCCCTCGGACAGGGTCTCGGCGAAATACTCGCCCGCCACGCGGCCGAAGCCGGTGTTGTCGCCGGCGACGTAGAGATCTTCGATCCCCTCGACCGAGAGGCCGCGGTCGACGACGGTGACCCAGATGCCCTGCTCCTTGACCGCCTGCACGGGCGAGGTCAGGGGCTCGGACTCGAACGGCAGGACCACCAGCGCGTCGATGCCGCGGGTGGCGACCATGTCCTCGATGTCGTTGACCATCTTGGCCGCGTCGCCCGAGGTCGCCAGCACGAAGCTGAGCTGGGGGTAGGTCTCCTCCAGTCGCGCGATGGCCTCGCGGGCGTGGAAGTTCAGGCCGCCCATGAAGCCATGGGTCGCCGAGGGGATGGCGACGCCGATGGTGTACTCCTCCTGCGCGAGCGCCGGCGCGGCGCCGAGCGTCAGCGTCGCGGCGAGGGCGGCGCCCTTGAAGATATCCCTGCGATTCATTGCAAATTCCTCCCGTTTGCTTCCCCGGGGGCCCTGCCCCGGCTTGCCGTTTCGGCCGATCAGTCCTCGGCCTTCCTCTCCCGCTGCAGCACGACGGCGAGAATGACGATCACGCCCTGGATCGCGCCGTTGAGATACGGGCTGACGATCGAGGCGAGGTTCAGGATGTTGTCGATCAGGCTCAGGATCAGGACGCCGACCACCGCGCCCCAGACCCGGCCGAAGCCGCCTTTCAGGACGGTGCCGCCGATGATCACGGCGGCGATGGCCTCCAGCTCCCACAGCACGCCGGTCGAGCCGGAGGCGGAGCCGAGGCGCGGCACGTACATGATCGTCGCGACCCCCACCAGCAGCCCCAGCAGAGCGTAGGTCGCCATGCGCACCCGGTCGACGCGCACGGCCGAATAGCGGGCCACCTGCTCGTTCGCGCCGATCGCCGCGCAGTGGCGCCCGAAGGGGGCCGAGCGCATGGCGAGCTCGCCCAGGATCGCGACCAGCGCGAAGACCAGGATCGGCCAGCTGATCCCGAAGGGCCCGTCGTAGTAGACCGGCCGGTAGAGCGAGCGCAGCTCGAAGTTGAGCGAAATCGTGCCCCCGTCCGCGAGCCAGGTGGTCAGCGAGCGGTAGAGGCCCATCGCCCCCAGGGTGACGATGAAGGGCTCGATCCTGACGCGCGCGACCAGCGCGCCGTTGACCATGCCGGCGGCGAGGCCGGTCAGCAGCGCCACCCCCATCCCCAGCACGATGGTGAAGACCGAGACGCCCAGCGGCTCGACCATCGCGTTCATGGCGAGGATGGTGACGCCCGCGGTGAAGGCCGCCATCGAGCCGACCGAGAGGTCGATGCCCCCCGCCGTGATCACGAAGGTCATGCCGACCGCGATGATCCCGATGAAGGCGGAGCGGGCGAGCACGTTCTGCACGTTGCCCGCCGACAGGAAGTTGTCGTTGAGCGAGGCGCCCAGGATCACCAGCGCCAGCAGCGCCAGCAGCGGCCCCAGCACATGCAGGTTCAGGCGCCGGCGCGGGCGGCGGGTCTTGGTCTCCGTCGAGAGGGCTTCGGCGGTCATGCGGGCTCGGGCTCCTTCTCGTCCAGGCCCATGGCCAGGCGCAGGATCGCGGATTCGGAGATCGCGTCCCCCTCCAGCTCGCCGGCGATGCGGCCGCGGTTCATCACCACCACCCGGTCGGCGAGGCCGATGACCTCGGGCAGTTCGGAGGAGACGACGATCACGCTCTTCCCCGCCGCGGCGAGGGCGGCGATGAAGGCGTAGATCTGGGACTTGGCGCCGATGTCGACGCCGCGGGTGGGCTCGTCGATGATGACGATGCCGGGCTCGGCGAGCAGGGTCTTGGCGATCAGCAGCTTCTGCTGGTTGCCTCCGGAGAGGCCGCCGGCGGTCATCGTCAGGTCGCGGGCGGCGATGTCGTATTCCTTCACCGCACGCGCCAGCGCCTGCGCCTCGGCTTTCTTGTCGATCCGGACGCCGCCGCGGGTGAAGTCGTCCAGCGCCAGCAGGGTCAGGTTCTGGCTCAGCGGGAAGCCGAGCAGCAGGCCCTTCTCCTTGCGGTCCTCGGTCAGGTAGACGAGGCCCGCCTCGCGCGTCGCGCGGGGGTCGCCGGTCCTGATCGTCTTCCCGAAGACCTCGATGTCGCCGGTCGAGGGGCGGAAGCCCGCGACCCCCTCCATCAGCTCGGTGCGCCCGGCGCCGACGAGGCCGGCGAAGCCCAGCACCTCGCCGCGGCGCAGGGGGAAGCTGGCGTTCTTCGCGTGGCCCGGGACGGTCAGGCCGCGGACTTCGAGGACGGTCTCCTCGCCCGGAACCGCCTTGGGGGGGAAGAGGTTGGAGAGTTCGCGGCCCACCATCGCCTCGGCCATGGCGTGTTCGGAGAAGCCTGTCGCCTCCCGGCAGGCGACGCGATGGCCGTCGCGCAGCACCGTCACGCGGTCGGCGATGCGGGCGACCTCGCCCAGCTTGTGGGAGGTGTAGAGGATCGCGCAGCCTTCGGCGCGCAGCCGCTCGATCTGCGCGAGCAGCACGTCGGTCTCGCGGGCGGTGAGGACGGCTGTGGGCTCGTCCATGATCAGCACCCGGGCGTTCTGGCCGAGCGCCTTGGCGATCTCGACCATCTGCCGCTCGGGGACGGACAGGTCGCGGCAGCGCAGCCGCGGGTCGACCTTGCAGTCGAGCCGCGCCAGCAGGCGGCGGCACTCGGCCTGCATGTCCTTCGAGCGCAGGAACGGCCCGCGCTTCCACTCGCGGCCGAGGAACATGTTCTCCTCGACCGTCAGCGGCATGGCGAGGTTGAATTCCTGGTGGATCAGGACCACGCCCGCCGCCTCGGCCTCGCGGTGGGAGGCGAAGGAGACGGCCGTCCCGTCCACCTCCAGCCCGCCGGAGGAGGGCGCCAGATAGCCGCCCAGGATCTTCATCAGGGTGGACTTGCCGGCCCCGTTCTCGCCGATCAGGGCGTGGACCTCGCCCGCGTGCAGCTCGAAATCGACGTCGAACAGCACCTGGTTGGGGCCGAACAGACGCGAAACGCCTTTCGCGGCGAGGATCGGGGCCCCGGTCACGGCAGTCTCGTCCACTTGCCGTCCCGCGAGGCGGAGGCGACGCAGGCCTCGACGAAGCGCACGCCGGTCAGGCCGTCGGCGACGGTGGGGAGGAGCAATTCCGAGGGGATCTCCGCCCCGTCGCGGCGGGCGCGGATGGCGGCCGCGGCCTCGCGGTAGATGTTGGCGAACGCTTCCAGATAGCCCTCGGGGTGGCCCGAGGGCGCCCGCTGCAGCCGGGTGGCGGCGGGGCCGGAGGTGGCGCGGGTCATCAGGCGCGGGGCCTCGCCCAGCGGCGTGGCGATCAGGTGCTCGGGCGCCTCGTGGGACCACTCCAGCCCGCCCTTGTCGCCGTAGAGGCGCAGGGTCACGCGGTTCTCGTTGCCGGGGGCCACCTGGCTGCACCACAGGCCGCCCTTGGCGCCGGAGGCGTAGCGCATCAGGACGCGGGCGTCGTCGTCCAGCTTCCGCCCCTCCACGAAGGAGGTCAGGTCGCAGGAGATCGCCTCCGGCCGCTCCCCCGCCACGAAGCCGGCGAGGTGGAAGGCGTGGGTCCCGATGTCCCCCAGCGCCCCGCCGGCGCCGGAGCGGGCGGGGTCGGTGCGCCACTCGGCCTGCTTGGAGCCCTCGGTTTCGACGGCGCTCGCCAGCCAGTCCTGCACGTATTCGACCTGCACGCCGCGCAGGCGGCCGATGAAGCCCTCGGCCACCATGGCGCGGGCCTGGCGCAGCATCGGGTAGCCGGAATAGTTGTGGGTGAGGACGAAGAGCGCGTCCGATTTCTCCGCCTCTCCGGCCAGCTTCTTCGCCTCGGCCGCGGTCGCGGTCATCGGCTTGTCGCAGATCACGTGGATGCCGCGGCGCAGGAAGGCGCGGGCGGGGGCGAAGTGGAGGTGATTGGGGGTGACGATCGCCACCGCCTCGATCCCGTCCTTCAGCCGCGCCTCGCGCTTGGCCATCGCCTCGAAGTCGTCGTAGATCCGATCCGGCGAGAGGCCCAGCGCCGCCCCGCTCTCCTGCGCCCGCTCGGGCGTCGAGGAGAGGGCGCCGGCGACCAGCTGGAACTCCCCGTCCATGCGCGAGGCGATGCGGTGCACGGCGCCGATGAAGGCGTCCTTGCCGCCGCCGACCATGCCGAGGCGGATGGGGCCGGAGCGGCCGGCGAAGCGGCTCATCGCGGTTTTCCGTCGATCATAATGTCGGTGAAGATTGCGGATCCCGGGTTCATCCGGATGCCCCAATCTCTATTGGCCCGGAGAAAGGCAGCCGCTTCCTCACTGGTCTCGAAGGAGAGAGACTGGCCCGCGTCATTGCAGCTTGGAGGGAAGCAGCGATACCCCGCGAGCTTCCCGTCAGCCCCGGGCTTCCTGCCTTTCATGTAGTAGGCTCGGCAGGCCTCACCCTTGTCGTTGACCGCAGTGATCTCCGTCATCGGTCCAGCCCCAGCATTTTCCGGTTGGCGGCCATGTCCGCGCCGCCGTCGGCGAAATCGTCGAAGGCGCGGTCGGTGACGCGGATGATGTGGTCGCGGACGAACTGGGCGCCCTCGCGGGCGCCGTCCTCGGGGTGCTTGAGGCAGCATTCCCACTCGACCACCGCCCAGCCGTCGAAGTCCATCGCGGCGAGCTTGGCGAAGATCGCGCCGAAATCCACCTGCCCGTCGCCCGGCGAGCGAAAGCGGCCGGCGCGGTCGACCCAGGACTGGAAACCGCCGTAGACGCCCTGGCGGCCGGTCGGATTGAACTCGGCGTCCTTGACGTGGAACATCCCGATCCGCTCGGCGTAGTCGTCGAGATGCGCCACGTAGTCCAGGCACTGCAGGACGTAGTGGCTGGGGTCGTAGAGCATCCTGGCGCGGGGGTGGTTTCCGACCCGCTCGAGGAACATCTCGAAGCTGGCGCCGTCGTGGAGGTCCTCGCCGGGGTGGATCTCGTAGCAGATGTCCTGGCCGAGCTCGTCCGCCGCATCCAGGATCGGGCGCCAGCGGGCGGCGAGTTCGTCGAAGGCGGTCTCGACCAGGCCCGCGGGGCGCTGCGGCCAGGGGTAGAGATAGGGCCAGGCCAGCGCGCCGGAGAAGGCGGCGATCCGGTCGAGGCCGAAGTTGCGCGAGGCCTGCAGCGTCAGCCGCATCTGCTCCACCGCCCACGCCTGCCGCGCCTTGGGGTTCCCGCGCACGGAGGCCGGCGCGAAGCCGTCGAAGGCGAGATCGTAGGCGGGATGCACGGCGACGAGCTGGCCCTGGATATGGGCCGAGAGCTCGGTGATCGCGACGCCCGCGTCGGCGGCCTGGCCGGCGATCTCGTCGCAATAGTCCTTGGAGGATGCGGCGCGGGAGAGGTCCAGGAACCGGCCCTCGCCCGAGGGGACCTGCACGCCGGCATAGCCGCACTCGGCCGCCCAGCGGGTGATGCCCTGCCAGTCGTCGAACGGCGCCTGGTCGCCGACGAACTGCGCCAGGAACAGGCCGGGGCCCTGGATGGTCTTCACATGCGCCTCCCTGCGCCGCGTCGCCCTGGGGTTCATGCCCGGGATTCGGCGGCTGCAATCGTTTGCACGGGAAGCTCGCAGAGGATGAAATCGTTTACAACCCCCTTTGCGCGGGCCAGATTGGGCGCCATTCCAGGGTGCGGCGCAGCAAGGGGAGCCCACGGGCGCGGATGAACGGAAGACCGGTCACGATCCAGGACGTCGCGCGGGAGGCCGGCGTCTCGACGGCCACCGTCAGCCGCACGCTCTCCAAGCCCTCGGTGGTGGCCAAGCCCACCCGGCAGGCGGTGATGCGGGCGGTGCAGAAGACCGGCTACCAGGTCAATCACCTGGCCCGGAACCTGCGCCGACAGCGGACGGGGAGCGTGATCGCGCTGGCCCCCAACCTCGCGAACCCGTTCTTCAGCCAGATCCTGGCGGGAATGTCGGCGGTGCTCAGCGCGCGCAACTACGGGCTGCTGATCGCCGACACCCAGATGGGGCCGGACCCGGACGAGCGGCTGAGACGCTATCTCGCCTCGGGCATGGCCGACGGGCTGGTGCTGTTCGACGGGGGGCTCTCGCCCGCCGCGCTCGACGTGCCGGGCCGCCCGCCGGTGGTGGCGGCCTGCGAGTGGCTGGCGACCGACCTGCCCTCGATCCGGGTCGACAACGCCCATGGGGCGGAGCTGGCGGTGGCGCATCTGGCAGAGCTCGGCCACCGGCGCATCGGCCATGTCACGGGACCGCGGAGCAACGTGCTCGCCCGCACCCGCAAGCAGGGCTGGCGCGAGGCGATGGCCCGCCGGGGGCTCGAGGCGCGGGACGCCTGGGTGTTCGAGGGCGACTTCTCGATGGACAGCGGGGCGCTGGCGGCCGAGCGCTGGGCGGCGGCGAGCGATCGTCCCACGGCCCTCTTCTTCGCCTCCGACGAGATGGCGGTGGGGTTCCTCGGCGCGCTGCGGCGCAACGGGGCGCAGGCGCCGCGGGACGTCTCGGTGGTGGGCTTCGACAACATCGAGGTCTGCGCCCATCTCTCCCCCGCCCTCACCACCATCCGCCAGCCCCGCACCCTGATCGGGGAGCGGGCGGCCGGCCTGCTGCTGGACCTGATCGGGGGCGGCGGCGGAGAAGGCTTCGCGGGCCTCGTCGAGGTCGAGCTGGTGGTGCGCGACTCCACCGCCCCGCCCGCCTGAGGCCGCCCGCCTGAGGCGCGCGGCGGTTGCCGCGGCGGGGGCATCGGGTGCACAGAGGACGCGCCCAGCGTGCCAGCCAGGACCGAGCCGATGACCCTGATCCGCCCCGACGACATCGTCGAAAGCGTCCGCGCGGCGCTGCAGTACATCTCGATCTACCACGCCCCCGACTACCTGGAGCGGCTGGTCGAGGCCTGGCATGCCGAGGAGAGCGCGCCCGCCAGGAACGCCATCGGCCAGATCCTGGAGAGCGCGCGGCTCGCCGCGCTGGGCCGTCGCCCGATCTGCCAGGACACCGGCATGGTGACGGTGTTCGCGAAGCTCGGCCAGGGCGCGCGCATCGGCGGCGACCGGCCGCTGGACCAGCTGATCAACGAGGCGACGCGGCTGGCCTACCTCGACGCCGGCAACCCGCTGCGCGCCTCGATGGTGCGCGATCCGCTGTTCGACCGGACCAACACCCGCGACAACACTCCCGCGGTGACCCATGTCGAGCTGGTCGCGGGCGAGACGCTGGAGTTGATCGTCGCCGCCAAGGGCGGGGGGTCGGAGAACAAGGCCCGCTTCACCGTTCTCAACCCCGCCGCCTCGGTCGAGGACTGGGTGGTGGAGACGGTGGCGGGGCTGGGCGCCGGCTGGTGCCCGCCCGGCGTGATCTCCATCGGCGTGGGGGGCAGCGCCGAGAAGGCGATGCTGCTGGGCAAGCGGGCCGCCCTCGACCCCATCGACATGGGGCGGCTGCTGCGCGAGGGGCCCGCGAACCGGATCGAGGAGATGCGCCTCGACCTCTATCACCGGATCAACGGGCTCGGCATCGGGGCGCAGGGGCTGGGGGGGCTCGCGACGGTGGTGGACGTGAAGGTGGCGACCTATCCGACCCACGCGGCCTCCAAGCCCGTGGCGCTGATCCCGCAGTGCGCCGCCAACCGCCACGCGCACCTGGTGCTGACCGGCGAGGGGCCGGTGCACCTGGCGCCGCCGCCGATCTCTACCTTCCCGGAGATCACCCCCGTCGCCACGGGCGCCGACGCGCCGCGCCGGGTGAACCTCGACACGCTGACGAAGGAGGAGGTGGCGGGCTGGCGGATCGGCGAGACCCTGCTGCTCTCGGGCCGCCTTCTCACGGGGCGCGACGCCGCCCACAAGCGCATCGCCGAGACGCTGGCGAGGGGCGAGGACCTGCCGGTGTCGCTGAGGGGCCGAGCGATCTACTACGTCGGCCCCGTGGACCCGGTGGGCGACGAGGTGGTGGGCCCCGCCGGCCCCACCACCGCCACCCGCATGGACGGGTTCACCGACGTGATCCTGGGCGAGGGCGTGCTGGCGATGATCGGCAAGGCGGAGCGCGGGGCGGCGACGATCGACTCCATCGCCCGCCACGGGGCGAGCTACCTCGTCGCCGTCGGCGGCGCAGCGGTGCTGGTCGCGAAGGCGGTGCGGGAGGCGAGGCTCCTCGCCTGGGAGGACCTCGGCATGGAGGCGATCCGCGAGTTCACGGTCGAGGACATGCCGGTGACCGTCGCCGTCGACGCCTCCGGCGCCTCGGTCCACCGCGAGGGCCCCGCCCGCTGGCGCCGCCCCGCCCCCGCCGAGGCCTGAGGCCCCGGCGCAGGCGAGACCGCCGAGGGCCGGCCCCGCCGCTCCCCGCGCACCCTCCGCCCCACAGGGCGCGCCCCGGGGCCTCTCGCGGCCAGCCCCGGGCACGCGCTCGAGGTTGAGGCACCCTCTCCGCCGCGGGCGTGCTCCTGAATAAGCCCCCGGGCCTGTCGCCCATCTCCCCCGCCCGCCCGCCACGCCGACGGAGGCCTCGCCGCCGACCGGCGGCAGGGACGTCTTGCCTCGCGGCTGACCGGCCGGCAGGCCCGGTTCCTGCTTTCATCGAGCGGTTAACCCGATTATCACTCGGGGCCGAACCCGTCCGCCCGGAGATCGGAATCGACCCGCGGCGCGGACCCGAGAGGAGAGGAAACGTCATGGCCGAGGCCTATATCGTTGATCACTGCCGCACCCCGCGCGGCATCGGCAAGGTCGGCAAGGGCGCGCTGGCCGACATGCATCCCCAGCACCTGGGCGCCGCGGTGCTGTCGGCGCTGCGCGACCGCAACGACCTCGACACCTCCAAGGTCGACGACATCGTCTGGGGCACCTCCAACCAGACCGGCAGCCAGGGCGGCGACCTGGGGCGGATGTCGGCGCTCGACGCCGGCTACGACGTGCGCGCCTCGGGCGTGACGCTGGACCGGTTCTGCGGCTCGGGCCTGACGGTCGCGGCGCTGGGCGCCTCCACCGTCATGGCGGGCTGGCAGGACGTGGTGATCGCCGGCGGCTGCGAGATGATGTCCTACTCGTTCTCGCCCGAGGGGCGGCGCAAGGTCGGGCTCGACGGCGGCAACATGCGCCTGCGCGACATGCACCCCCAGGTGGCCCAGGGCGTCTGCGCCGACGCCATCGCCTCGATCGAGGGCATCTCGCGCCGCGACACCGAGGAGCTGGCCGTCGAATCCCAGCGCCGCGCCGCCAAGGCCATCAAGGAGGGGCGCTTCGACAAGTCCCTGATCAAGGTCTACAAGGCCGACGGCACGCTGGCGCTGGACCATGAGGAGTTCCCGCGCCCGCAGACCACGCTCGAGACGCTGGCCCAGCTGAAGCCCTCGTTCGAGGCGATGATGGACTTCCCGCTGGACGAGACCGGCGTGACCCACGGCGAACTGATCCGCCGCGCCTATCCCGACCTGAAGATCGAGCACATCCACCACGCCGGCAACTCCTCGGGCGTCGTGGACGGTGCGGCGGCGATCCTGGTGGCCTCGAAGGAGGCCTGCGAGAAGAACGGCTGGAAGCCGCGGGCCAAGATCACCCATGCGGTCAACGTCGGCGACAGCCCCGAGCTGATGCTCAACGCCCCCGTCCCCGCCGCCCGCAAGGCGCTGGAGCGGGCCGGCCTGACCCCCGACGACATCGACCTGTGGGAGGTCAACGAGGCCTTCGCCGTGGTCGCCGAGAAGTTCATCCGCGACCTGAAGCTCGACCGCGACAAGGTCAACGTCTGCGGCGGTTCGATCGCGCTGGGCCACCCGATCGGCTGCACCGGCGCGATCCTGATCGGCACCCTGATCGACGAGCTGGAGCGCCAGGACAAGAAGCGCGGCCTGGTCACCATGTGCGCCGCCGGCGGCATGGCCCCCGCGCTGATCATCGAGCGCGTCTGACCCCGGGCCGCCCGCGCGGCCCGCATTATCCCGGCGCGGCGCCCTCCCGGGCGCCGCGCCTTTTCGTTGCGCCCCCGCCGCCGGCCAGAGCCGCGCCCAGCGCGATGAGGCCGAGGCCCGCCGCCTCCCGCGGGCCCGGGACCTCGGCGAAGAGCGCCGCGCCCCAGAGGGCGGCGAAGCCGAGATAGGCGGTGTCGAAGACCCCCACCACCGGCGTGGGCGCGAGGCGATAGGCCAGCGCCACCGCCGTGGCGATCGCCGCCAGCATCGCCCCCAGCGCCGCCACGAGCCCCCAGTCACGGGGCGCGAGCGGCGGCCAGAGGGCGAGGACGAAGCCCTCCCCCGGCCCCAGGATCGCGAGCCCCGCCAGCGCCATGGCCGCCACGGCGACGAGGCAGAGGTTGAGGTTCAGCGCCATCGCGCCCGCCGTCTCCTGCCCGCAGCGCCGCCGGGTGACGATGCCGGCCAGCGCATAGAAGATCGCCGCCGCCAGGGGCCAGAGGATCGCCGGCGTGACCTGCCCCACGGGGCCGATGGCGAGGCCCGCGCCCGCCAGCGTCAGCGCCGCGGCGGCCCAGCCGCGGGCGCCCACCGGCTCGCCCAGCAGCCGCGCGGCGAGCGCCATCCAGGCGGGGGCGGTGTAATAACAGGCCGCGGCCAGCGCGAAGGACATCTGCGGCAGGCCCGCGTAGTAGCACAGCCACATCGCCGTCAGGCAGAGGCTGCGCAGCCGGACCCAGCCGGGGCGGACCAGCCGCAGGCCCGCCCGCCCCCGCCGCGCCAGCAGCCAGGCCGCCAGCAGCCCCGCCGCCGCGAGCGAGCGCAGCAGCACGAGCTGCGCCAGGCCGAAGCGCTCGCCCGCCGCCTTCGCCAGCGCGTCGGAGAGGGAGAGGAGCAGGACCGCGACGAGGATCGCCGCGATCCCGCGGCGTCGGGCGGCCTCGGGCCCGGGGGAAGACATCCATTCCATCGGGGATGGATCGCGCGGATCGCCTGCCGCATAAAATGACCGATCCGCCTGCATCCATGAGGCCGAGGAATGGATCGCCTGCCGCCCCTCTCCCGCCTGCCCGCCTTCGAGGCCGCCGCGCGGCACGAGAATTTCTCGCGCGCCGCCGAGGAGCTGGGCCTGACCCAGACCGCGGTGACCAAGCAGGTCGCGGCGCTGGAGGCCGAGCTGGGCGTGCGGCTGTTCGAGCGGCGCAACCGCGCGGCGTTCCTGACCGAGGCGGGGCGGGCCTATGCGCGCGTCGTCTCCGCCGCGTTGGCCGAGATCGCGGCCGAGACGGCGCGCCTGCGCGGCGCCCGCGCCCCGGGCGGGCTGGTTCTGCACTGCCAGCTCTGCGAGGCGTTCTACTGGCTGATGCCGCGCCTCGCCCGGTTCCATGAGCGGCGCCCGGGGGTCGAGGTGCGGGTGGTCAGCGCGCTCGGCCCGCTGACCGAGGCGCCGGAGCCCTTCGACGTGGCAATCCAGACCACCGGGCGCGCCTCGGGCGCCGCGCGGCTCGCCTTCACCGCGGCCGACGAGGTGTTCCCGGTGGCCTCGCCGGCGCTGGCCCGGACGCCGGAGGCGCTGGCGCGCCTGCCGCTGCTCTCGCACCGGGTGCTGCCGCAGGACTGGATGGACTGGCCCGACTGGTGCGCGGCGCTGGGCCGGCCGGCGCCGCGGCCCGGGCGGATCCGCAGCTACGACAGCTTCCCCCTGGTGCTGCAGGCGGCGGTCGCGGGCCAGGGGATCGCGCTCGGCTGGCGGCGGACGGTGGAGGGGCTGATCGCGGAGGGCAAGCTCGCCCGGATCGGCGAGGCGAGCGTGCGCCGCCCGGCCGAGATCTCGGTGTTCCGCGGCGCCCGCCGGGGCGGGCACGCGCAGACCGACGCGCTGCTCGCCTGGCTGCGCGAGGAGCTTGCGGAATAGGCGCGCCGGGGGCCGGCGCGCCGGGTCTCGGGCGGGGCGAGGCTCAGGCGGGGAGGTTGGCGAGTATCCGCCGCGCCTTCTCGAGCAGGGGCTTGTCGACCATCTTTCCGTCCACCCGCACGGCGGCGCCGGCGGCCTCGGCCATGGCGGCCTCGATGCGGCGGGCCCAGTCGACCTCGGCCTCGGAGGGGGAGAAGCCTGCGTTCACCGGCGCCACCTGGGCGGGGTGGATGCAGAGCTTCGCCCCGAAGCCGAGCCCGCGCTTGCGGCGGACCTCGGCGGCGAGGCCGTCCGCGTCCTCCAGCTCCACCCGCACCCCGTCCACCGGCGGCGGCAGGCCGGCGAGGCGGGAGGCGAGCACGATCTCGAACCGCGCGGGATCCAGCGCCTCGTCCGGCGGGTCCATCGCCAGGTCGGCGGAGAAGTCGAGATTGCCGAAGGCGAGCCGCGCCACGCCCGGGGCGCGCGCCCCCTCGCGCAGCGAGGCGAGGCCTGCCGCCGTCTCGATCAGCGCCAGCAGGGGGCGGCCCGGCAGGCGGCCGGCGACGGCGGCGAGCGCCGAGGGCTCGGCCTTGGGGACCATGACCCCGGTCCCGGCGTGATTGGCCAGCATGGCGAGGTCGTCCTCGAACCAGGGCGTGCCCTCGCCGTTGATGCGCACGAGGCCGGCGCCGCCCTCGGCGAGCCAGCGGGCGCCATGGGCGCGGGCCTCCTCCTTCTGCTCCGGGCCGACGGCGTCCTCCAGGTCGAGGATGATCGCGTCGGCGCCGGAGGCCGCGGCCTTGGCGAAACGGTCCGGACGCTGGCCGGGGACGAACAGGTAGCTGCGGGGATCGGCCATCGGATCAGCCCTCGAACCGGGCGGAGGCCTTCATGCACAGCTCCCCCTCCGGCCCGCGGGCCCACATCTCGAGGCGGTCGGGTTCGGCGCCGGCGGCGGCTTCGAGGTGGAAGGGGCGGTCGACGAAGATCGGGGACATGCCGCGGAACTCGAACTCCGCCAGGCGCCGGCCGGGGCGCAGGCCGACGGCGAGCGCCTGCAGCAGGGTCGCGGTCAGGGGGCCGTGGAACACCAGGTCGCGGTAGCCTTCCTCGTGGATCGCATAGGGACGGTCGTAGTGGATGCGGTGGCCGTTGAAGGTGACGGCGGAGTAGCGGAACAGCAGCACCGGGTCCGGCATGACGATCTCGCAATGCTCGGCGCCCTCGGGGGCCGGGGCGGGCTTCGGGGCGGGAGCGCCGGGCTCGGGCGGGGCGCGGTAGACGATGTCCTGCTCCTCGTCGATGCAGAGCAGCCCGCCCGCGGAATAGCGGTGGCGCACGGTGACGAAGCACAGGCGGCCGGAGCGGCCGGACTTCTCCGAGACGTCGAGGATCTCGCTCTCGCGCTCCGCCTCCACGCCCACCGGCAGGGGCGCGCGGTAGGCGATGCGGCTCCCCGCCCACATCCGCCGCGGCAGGCCGGTGTCGGGCAGGAAGCCGCCCAGCTTCGGGTGGCCGTCGTGGCCGATCTCGGAGCGGGGGGCGGCGCCGTTGAAGAACAGCCACTGCCAGCCGTGGGGCAGCGCCTCGCCCTCGCCCGGGGCGGCGATGTCGAGCGTCGCGGCCATGGCGGCGACGCGCCCGGCGTCGATCGCCTCGCGCCTGGTCTCCTTGCGCCCGATCGCGCCCGAGGGGTCCTGCGCGCTCGCCGTGTTCGCCATCCGGTGTCTCCGTCCTCTGCTGCCGCCCTGCCCCGGCCGGCCGGCAGGCAGGCGGGGTTTCCCCCTGCCTACAAGGAACCGGGGCGCGGCGACAGTCCCGGCGCGCCTCAGGCCGAGGCCGCCGCGGCGGGCGCGCAGCGGCGGACCTGGAGGGCGATCCGCTCCAGCTGGTCGGCCAGCGGCGAGGAGCGCCGCCACACCATGCCGATGGTGCGCGTGGGCCGCGGCGGGCTCAGCCGGGCGACCGAGACGGGGGCCGAGGCGGTCTCGACCGGCACCGCCATCTCCGGGATCAGGGTCACGCCGATGCCCACAGCCACCATCTGCACGAGGGTGGCGAGCGTGCTGCCCTCCATCAGGTCGCGGGGCGGGCCGGAGGCCATGCCGCAGAAGCTGAGCGCCTGGTCCCGGAAGCAGTGCCCCTCCTCCAGCAGCAGCAGGCGCATCTCGCGCAAGGAATCCGCGCTGGGGACCGGGCGGCCGGCATCGGCCTGCGGGCGCACCAGCACGAATTCCTCGCGGAAGAGCGGCGTCTCCGCCAGCGCGGGCTCGGAGATCGGCAGCGCCACGATGGCCGCGTCCAGCCGCCCGTCGAGCAGGTCGCGCACCAGCGTGCCGGTGACCGTCTCGCGCGGGCGCACCTCCATCTCCGGCCAGGCCTTGGCCAGTTCGGTCATCAGGGCCGGCAGCAGGTAGGGGGCGACGGTGGGGATCACCCCCAGCGCCAGCCGTCCGGCGAAGGGGCGCTGGGAGGCGCGGGCCAGGTCCTCGATCTCGTCGACCGCGCGCAGCACGTCGCGGGCGCGCGGCGCCAGCGCCTCGCCCAGGCGGGTGAGACGGATCTCGCGCGCGCCGCGCTCGACCAGGGGTGCGCCCAGCAGCGCCTCCAGCTCCTTCATCTGCACCGAGAGGGCGGGCTGCGAGATCGCGCAGGCCTCCGCCGCCCGGCCGAAGTGGCGCAGGCGGGCCAGGGCCTCGAAATAGCGCAGCTGCCGAAGGGTGACGTTCGCCATAAGAGAATCCTATCACCCCGATTGAAAAATCGCAATTTTACTAATTCTAAAAAATGCTAGAACGGGCCCCGCAGATCGCCCGCGGATTCGCGGCGGCGCGCCGGGCGGCCCTCCCCTGCGGGAGGCGACGCCGGCCCCGCCGCCGGAGCCCCCGGCCCAGGGACGCCGCGCCGTCTTCGAGGCGCGAGAACTCAGGAGAACGCCCATGGACGGCAACGACATCGACCCGAAAGCCGGCAAGTGCCCGGTGATGCATGGCGGCATGACCGTCATGGGCAAGACGGTCACCGACTGGTGGCCCAACGCGCTGAACCTCGACATCCTGCACCAGCATGACGCGAAGTCGAACCCGATGGGGCCCGACTTCGACTATCGCGAGGAACTCAAGACGCTCGACGTCGAGGCGCTGAAGGCCGACCTGCGCGCCCTGATGACCGACAGCCAGGACTGGTGGCCGGCGGACTGGGGCTCCTACGTCGGCATGTTCGCGCGGGTGGCGTGGCATGCGGCGGGCTCCTATCGCCTCGCCGACGGGCGCGGCGGCGGCGGCACGGGCAACCAGCGCTTCGCCCCCCTGAACTCCTGGCCCGACAACGTCAACACCGACAAGGGCCGCCGCCTGCTGTGGCCGATCAAGAAGAAGTACGGCAACAAGATCTCCTGGGCCGACCTGATGATCCTGTCGGGGACCATCGCCTATGAGGTCGCCGGCCTGAAGACCTTCGGCTTCGCCTTCGGGCGCGAGGACATCTGGGCCCCCGAGAAGGACACCTACTGGGGCGCGGAGAAGGAGTGGCTGGCCCCCTCCGACGCGCGCTACAAGGACGTGTCGGACCCCTCCACCATGGAGAACCCGCTGGCCGCGGTGCAGATGGGCCTGATCTACGTGAACCCCGAGGGGGTGAACGGCGTCTCCGACCCGATGAAGACCGCGGCCCAGATCCGCGAGACCTTCGCCCGCATGGCGATGAACGACGAGGAGACCGCGGCGCTGACCGCCGGCGGCCACACCATCGGCAAGTCCCACGGCAACGGCGACGCCGCGAACCTGAGCCCCGAGCCCGAGGCCGCGGGCCCCGAGTACCAGGGCATCGGCTGGTTCAACACCAAGGGCCGCGGCATCGGCCGCGACACGGTCGTCTCGGGCATCGAGGGCGCCTGGACCACCCATCCCACCAAATGGGACATGGGCTGGTTCGACATGCTGTTCGGCCATGAGTGGGAGCTGACCAAGTCCCCCGCCGGCGCCAACCAGTGGAAGCCGGTCTCGATCAAGGAAGAGGACATGCCGGTGGACGTCGAGGATCCCTCGATCCGCTGCATGCCGATGATGACCGACGCGGACATGGCGATGAAGGTCGACCCGACCTACAACGCCATCTGCCAGAAGTTCATGGCGGACCCGGAGTATTTCTACGACACCTTCGCCCGCGCCTGGTTCAAGCTGACCCACCGCGACATGGGCCCGAAGGTCCGCTACATCGGACCGGACGTGCCCGCCGAGGACCTGATCTGGCAGGACCCGATCCCCGCCGGGACCACCGGCTGGGACGTGGAGGCCGCCAAGGCGAAGATCGCGGCCACCGGCCTCTCGGTCGCCGAGCTGGTCTCCACCGCCTGGGACAGCGCGCGCACCTACCGCGGCTCGGACATGCGGGGCGGCGCCAACGGCGCGCGGATCCGCCTCGCCCCGCAGAAGGACTGGGCGGGCAACGAGCCTGAGCGCCTGGCGAAGGTGCTGGCGGCGCTGGAGCCCATCGCGGCCGAGGTCGGGGCCTCCGTCGCCGACATCATCGTGCTGGCCGGCGTCGTGGGCGTCGAGCAGGCGGCGAAGGCCGCGGGGGTCGAGGTCTCGGTTCCCTTCGCGCCGGGCCGCGGCGACGCGACCGACGAGATGACCGACGCCGAGTCCTTCGAGCCGCTGGAGCCGCTGGCCGACGGCTTCCGCAACTGGCTCAAGCAGGACTACGTCGTCTCGCCGGAGGAGATGATGCTCGACCGCGCCCAGCTGCTGGGCCTGACGGCGCCGGAGATGGTGGTGCTGGTCGGCGGCATGCGGGCGATGGGCACGAACCACGGCGGGACCGCGCACGGGGTCTTCACCCACCGTCCCGGCGCGCTGACCACCGACTTCTTCGTGACGCTGACCGACATGGCCTACAGCTGGAAGCCGACGGCCGACGGGCTCTACGCCATCGTCGACCGCCGCTCGGGCGAGACGAAGTTCACGGCCACCCGCGCCGACCTGGTCTTCGGCTCGAACTCGATCCTGCGCGCCTATGCCGAGGTCTATGCCCAGGACGACGCCGGGCCGAAGTTCGTGAAGGACTTCGTGGCGGCCTGGACGAAGGTCATGAACGCCGACCGCTTCGACCTGGCCTGACCGGCCGGCCCGCCCCCCGCGGCGGGCCACCCTCTCGAGCGATGCGACCGCGCCCCCGGGCGCGGTCGTTTTCGTTCCGGCCCCCGAGCCGGGCCGGCCGCGCCCCAGGCTCGACCCGGGACTTCTCCCGCGGCCGCATCCGCTGGTGTCCTGCACGGGCCTCGCGCCCGCCGCCCCGCGGGCGCCCCGGCCTCGGGCCGGGGCCTGCGTCGCCGCTTCAGCCCCCCGGCCCGGCCAGCGCCGCGACCGCATCCGCCAGCAGCTGCGCCCCGCGGGCGATGTCGTCCCAGTCGGTCCATTCCTCCGGCGCGTGGCTGATCCCGCCGACGGAGGGCACGAAGATCAGCCCCGCCGGCACGTGGCGCGCGAAGGTCTGGGCGTCGTGGCCGGCGCCCGAGGGCATCCGCCGCGTGGCGAAGCCCGCCGCCTGCGACAGCGCCTCCAGCCGGTCGGCGAGGGCGGGGTCGAGGTGCGTGGGGGGCAGCCAGCTCTGCCGATCGATCTCGAAGAGCAGGCCGTGGGCGGCGGCGGCGCGGGCGATCTCCGCCTCGCAGGCCGCGGCGAGCGCCTGCATCCACGCCTCCCGCGCGTCCCGCCCGATGATCGAGAACCGCGCCTCGCCGGCCACCGAATGGGGGAAGTTCGGGGCCAGCGCCGCCTGCCCCACGGTGATCCGCGCGTCGGGCCCGCCGGCGCGGGCGAGGATCGCGGGGATCGCCGCGCCGAAGTCGGCCATCCCGCGGAAGGCGTCGCGGCGCATGTCCATCGGCGTGGTGCCGGAGTGGTTGGCCTCGCCCCGCAGGGTCACGGTCCAGTTGAAGACGCCGGTGACCGCCTCGGCCACGCCGATGTGGTCTCCGGTCCGCTCCAGCACCGGGCCCTGCTCGACATGCAGCTCCAGGAAGCAGGCGATGTCGGAGAGGTTGCGCGCCGCCCCCGCCGTCGCCTCCGGCGCGGGGTCGAGGCCGGCCTCGGCCAGCGCCTGGCGCAGCGGCCTGCCGGCGTCGTCGCGGGCGCGGGCGATCCACTCCGCCCCCACCTCCCCGCAGATCGCCTGGCTGCCGAGCATGCCGCCGAAGCGCCCCTCCTCGTCGGCGGTCGAGACCACCTCGACGGGGCGGCCGGGGGCGACGCCCGCGTCCTTCATCGCCCGCACCGCTTCCAGCGCCGCCAGCACCCCCAGCGTGCCGTCGAAGGGCCCGCCGTCGGGCACCGTGTCGAGATGCGAGCCGACGAGCACCGCGGGCCCCTGCCCCGCCTCCCACCGTCCGAAGACGTTCCCGACCGGGTCCATCCGCGCCGTGAGGCCCGCGGCCTCCATCCGCTCCATCAGCCAGCGCCGCCCGGCCATGTCCTGCGGCGAGAAGGAGACCCGGTTGATCCCCGGCCGGCCGGGGATGCGGCCGAGGTCGTTGACCGCCTCGACGTCGGCGCGCAGGCGGGCGAGGTCGATGCGCGGCCTCATGCCGCCAGCACCGCGCCGGAGCGGGGCGCGCCGGAGGGGCGGCCCTCGGCCCAGGCGAGCACGCCGTTGACCCAGACGCCGGCGATGCCCTCGGCCGGGCGCACCGGATCGTCGTAGATGGCGGCGTCGCGGATGGCGTCGGGGTCGAACAGCACCAAGTCCGCCTTGCAGCCCGGCGCGATCCGCCCGCGGTCGGCGAGGTGCAGGGTCCGCGCCGTCTGCCCGGTCATCTTCGCGATCGCCGTCTCCAGCGGGACCACGCCCCTGTCGCGCGCGTAATGCCCCAGCACCCGCGGGAAGGCGCCCCAGAGGCGAGGGTGGGGGCGCTTGTCCCGCGGCAGCCCGTCGGAGCCGACCAGGGTGGGCGGATAGGCGAGAATCCGCTCCAGGTCGCCGTCGTCCATCTGGTGATAGATCGCCCCGCCCGGGCGCAGGCGGGCGATGGCCTCGGCCTGCCCGACCCCCCATTCGGCGCAGATGTCCGCGAGGTCCCGCCCCGCCATCTCCGGATGCGGGTCGGACCAGGAGACGGCGACCTTGCGGCTGTCCCTCGCAAAGGTCTCGATCAGCACCGTCGAAGAGGCCGTGTAGGGGTAGAGGTCGAGGTCCACCGGCAGCGTCCGCCGCGCCGTCTCGATCATCGCCAGCGTGGTGGTGGAGAGGCCGAAGGACGCCTCCCCGCAGCACTTGTGATGCGAGATCAGGGTGCGCACGCCGGAGCGCCGCGCCACGTCCAGCGTCTCGGCGACCGAGGAGACGACGCCCAGCCGCTCGTCGCGCATATGCGTGGTCCAGAGCCGGCCGGCGGCGGCGACGTCGGCGGCGAGCGCCGCCACCTCGTCGGTGGTCGCATGCTTCGCCGGCGGATAGGCGAGGCCGGTGGAGAGGCCCGCGGCCCCCGCCGCCAGCGCCTCGGCGAGATCGGCGCGCATCGCGGCGACCTCGGCCTCGGTCGCGGGGCGGGCGAGGTCGGCCATGGCGCGGGCCCGCAGCACGTGGTGGCCGACCAGCGGGACCACGTTGCAGCCCGGGGTGAAGGCGCGGAGCGCATCGAGGAAATCGGCGAAGGCCGGGAAGCGATAGGCCGCCGCCTCCCCGATCAGGTCGAGCGGCGGGGGCGGCGCCTCGCGTCCCGCCATCGGCGAGGGCGCGAGGGAGATCCCGCAGTTGCCGGTCACCACGGTGGTGACGCCCTGGCTGAGCTTGGGGTGCAGCCCGTCCGCCTCCAGCGCCACGGCGTCGTCATGGGTGTGCACGTCGATGAAGCCGGGGGCGAGGGCGAGGCCGCGGGCGTCGCGGATCTCGGCGCCCGGCAGGTCCAGGTCGGGGCCGACGGCGACGATGCCGTCGCCCTCCACCGCCACGTCGGCGCGCATGCCGGGCGCGCCGGAGCCGTCGTAGACCAGCGCGTCGCGGATCAGCAGGGTCATTGCGGGCCTCCGGTCCGGCGCCATCCCACGGTCTCGCCGCCGCGCCCGCCGGCGACGCGGCCGTGGCGCAGGATGGCATAGACCTCCCGGGTGACGCGACCCGCGAGGCGGCCGTTTTCATAGACGGGATCGTTGCGGCGCAGGACCGAGCCCTCCCACCGCTCCGACAGCCACTCGGGGCCGGGGGCGGTGACGGCGACGGCGCCGTCGGGGGCGATGTGGGCGGCATGCTCGGGGCCGGGGCGGACGGTCAGGCCGATCAGCCGGAAGGCCTCGGGGGCGGCGTCGCCCGGCAGGACGGCGTCGACGGCGGCGCCGGCGGCGAGGGCCGCGAGGCCCCCGATCGGGTAGATGGTGTTGTGCAGCACGCCGACGCGCAGGCCGGACTCCGGGTCCTCGACCAGCGCCCGGCCGCGGTCGTCGCGGGCGAGCACGGGCGGCGCGTCGCCCAGCGCGATGCGGCCGGCGAGGTCGAGCGCGATCAGGCCGGCGTCGGCCTCGGGCGCGGCCTCCAGCGCGCGCAGGACGGCCTCCTCGGGGCTGGCGCCGGCCGCCATCAGGCGCAGGGCGTGGAGGTTGGGCGGCTCGCCCGAGGGGCCGGGCATGTTCGGCAGGCGGTGGCCCGTGACGATCCCCACGGCGGGGTCGGCGGGGGTGAACTGGATCAGCGGCTCCGGACGGTCGGGGCCCGAGGACATCAGGCCGGCGAGGCGGGCCTGCGCGATCCGGGGCGGCGGGTCCTCGCCGTCGAAGAGGGCGAGGGCGCCGCCGCGCTGGGTGCAGGCCTCGGCCAGCGTCCCGTCCTCGGCCAGCGCGACGAGGCTGACGAAGCCGCCGATGGCGCCGCGGCCCACCGTCTCGACCGCCCGCAGCCCGCGATAGACCGCGAGCCCCGCCATCGGCCCCGAGGCCGCGATGCCGATGGTCATGCGCCCGTCCCTCCGGGCGCCGCGGCCGGGGGGCCGGAGGCGGGGGCGGCGCTCATTGCGCCACCATGTGGCCGGGGGCGACCTCGGCGAGCTTGCCCATCGGCAGGGCGCCGACGTCGAGCTCGGGCAGAACCTGGCGCTCGCGCGCGGGGTCGGGGACCGGGACGGCGGCGAGCAGGGCGCGGGTGTAGGCGTGGGCGGGGGCGTTCAGCACCGCCTGGCGCGGCCCGATCTCGACGATCCGGCCGCGGCGCATCACGGCGACGCGGTGCGAGACCTCCTCGACCACCGCCATGTCGTGGGAGATGAAGAGGTAGGCCAGCCCGAGGCTCTGCTGCAGCTCCAGCATCAGCTCCAGCACCTGCGCCTGAACCGAGACGTCCAGCGCCGAGGTCGGCTCGTCCGCCACGATGAGTTTGGGCCCCACGCCGAGCGCGCGGGCGATGGCGATGCGCTGGCGCTGGCCGCCGGAGAACTCGTGCGGGTAGCGGCGGATGTGGTCGGCTTCGAGGCCCACCCGGCGGAACAGGTCCTCCACCCGGCCCTCCAGCTCGGCGCCCGAGGCGATGCCGTGGATCACCATCGGCTCGGCCACCAGTTTGCCCACCGACATCCGCGGGTTGAGGCTGGCGAACGGGTCCTGGAAGATCATCTGCATCCGCCGGCGGGCCTTGCGCAGGCCCGAGGAGCTCAGGCCGCGCACGTCCACGCCGTCCACCTCCACCTCGCCGCGGTCGAGCTCCATCAGCCGCAGCACGGCGCGGCCGGTGGTGGATTTGCCGGAGCCGCTCTCGCCCACCAGGGCCAGGGTCTCGCCGGCCTTCAGCTCGAAGCCGACGTCCTGCATGGCCTGGGTGGCGGCCCCGCGCCTGCCGAAGAGGAACCCGCCCGAGGAGAAGGTCTTGGACATGCCCCTGGCCCGCACCAGCGTGTCGCCGACGGGGGCCGGGGCCTCGACCACCCGGCGGGGCTCGGCGGCGGCGGCGAAGGCGCCGAGCCGGGGGACCGCGTCGAGGAGCTTGCGGGTGTAGGCCTCCTTCGGGGCGGCGAAGAGGGCGCCGACGGGTCCCTCCTCCACCTTCCGCCCGTGGTTCATCACCACCACCCGGTCGGCCATCTCGGCCACCACGCCCATGTCGTGGGTGATCAGGATGATCGAGGTCGAGAACTGGTCCTTCAGCCCCCGCATCAGGTCGAGGATCTGCGCCTGCACGGTGACGTCGAGCGCCGTGGTCGGCTCGTCTGCGATCAGGATCGCGGGGTCGGCGGCCATGGCCATGGCGATCATCACCCGCTGGCGCATGCCCCCCGAGAGCTCGTGGGGGAACTGGCGCATCCGCCGCTCGGGCTGGTCGAGGCCGACCAGGCGCAGCATCTCGCGGGCGCGGGCCTCGGCCTCGCGCTGGGACATGTCCTTGTGCTCGACCAGGGCCTCGGTGAGTTGCAGGCCGATGCGCAGCACCGGGGTCAGCGAGGTCATCGGCTCCTGGAAGATCATGGTGATGGCGTCGCCGCGGAGGGCGCGCTTGTCGGCCTCAGGCAGGGTCAGCAGGTCGCGGTCGCGGAACATCGCCCGGCCGGATTCGATAGTGGCCGAGCGGGGCGGCAGCAGGCCCAGCAGGGCCATCGAGGAGACGGATTTGCCGGAGCCGGACTCGCCGACGATGGCCAGCGTCTCGCCGCGGTGGAGGTCGTAGGACAGGCCTTTGACGGCAACGTTGCGCTCGGCGCCCTTGCCGAAGGCGACGGTCAGGTCCTGGACGGAGAGGAGGGTCTCGGTCATCAGCGCTGCCTCTGGCGGGGGTCGAGCGCCTCGCGCACCCCGTCGCCGAGGAGGTTGAACCCCAGCACGGTGACGGCGATGGCGAGCCCCGGGAAGATCATCATCCACGGCGCCCGCGAAATCAGGTCGCGCGAGGCCGAGAGCATGAAGCCCCACTCCGGCTCCGGCGGCTGGGCGCCGAGGCCGAGGAACGAGAGCCCCGCGGCGGCCAGAACGGCGGTCGAGACGCCCAGGGTGCCGACCACGATCAGGGTGGGCACGACGTTGGGCAGCAGGTGCACGAAGATCAGCCGCAGGTGTCCGGCGCCGGCGGCGGTGGCGGCCTCGAAATACGGCTTGCCCTTCTCGACCAGCACCACGGAGTGGGTGACGCGGGCGTAGAAGGGGATCGAGGCGATGCCGATAGCGATCATGGCGTTGGTCAGGCCGACCCCGAAGATGGCGAGGCAGGCCAGCGCGATGACGATCTCGGTGAAGGAGAAGAGGACGTCCACCAGCCGCATCAGGACGCGTTCCGTCCAGCCCGAGGAATACCCCGCGACCAATCCCAGCAGCAGCCCGCAGGTCAGCGAGATCCCCACCGCAATCACCCCGATCTGCAGGGTCAGCTGCGCGCCGTAGAGGATGCGCGAGAGCACGTCGCGCCCGAAGTCGTCGGTGCCCATCCAGTAGTCCCAGCTGGGGGGCTGCAGCCGCGGCCCCGCGGCCATGCGCAGGGGATCGTGGGGGGCGATGATCGGCGCGGTCAGGGCGCAGACCACCAGCAGGCCGACGATGACGATGCCGATCAGGCCGGAGGGCGACCTCAGCAGCGCATGGAAGAAACTGCGTTGCTTCGGGCGGGCCGAGGCGGTTGGGGCGGCGCCGGCGTGGGGGTCCAGGGTCTCTGTCGTCATCAGGAATACCGGATCCGGGGGTCGAGGAAGGCGTAGGCGACGTCCACGACGACCGATGCCAGCGCCACGACGGTCGCGAAGAACAGGATGAAGCCCTGGATCAGGGGGTAGTCGCGGGCGAACACCGCCTCGATGGCGAGCCGGCCGACCCCGTTCCAGGCGAAGACGTTCTCGACCACGATGGCGCCGCCCATCAGGTAGGCGAACTGCAGGCCGAGCATCGCCACGATGGGCACCAGGCCGGATCTAAGCGCATGACGATACAGCACCAGCGTCTGCGGCAGGCCCTTGGCGCGGGCGGTCCGCACGAAATCCTGGTCGAAGATGTCGATCATCGCCGAGCGGGTCATCCGCGCCAGCACCGCGGCGTTGGCGAGGCCGAGCGTCAGGGCGGGCAGGATCAGGCTCATCCAGTCGCCCCCCGCCACCGGCAGCCATTGCAGGGTCAGCGCGAACAGGAACAGCAGCAGCAGCCCCAGCCAGAAATGGGGCATCGAGACGCCGACGATCGCCAGGATCATCGCCGAGGCGTCCACCCAGGTGCCGCGCTTGTAGGCGGCGAGGAACCCCAGCGTCATGCCCACCGCGACGGCGATGGCGAGGCTCGCCATGGCCAGCGCCAGCGTCATCGGGAACCGCACCAGCAGGATGTCGAGCACCGGCTGGTCGCCGACTATGGAGCGGCCCAGGTCTCCCTGCAGCACCCGGCCCAGATACTTCGCGTACTGGATCCAGATCGGCTGATCGAGGCCGAGCCGCACGCGGATCGCCTCCAGCTCCTCGGGCGTGGTCTGGAAGCTGCCGTACATGATCCGCACCGGATCGCCGGGCACGACATGCACCAGCAGCGTCACCGCGATGGTGGCGATCCAGACCGTGACCAGGGCGGCCAGCAGACGCTGGGCGATGAAACGGGTCATCGGGGCGAGGCCTCCGGGGTTCGGGCGGACGTAGGGCGCATTTCAATGCGCCTTAGGCGGGACGTCCGCGGACCGCGGCGTCGGATGGTGGGCGTCGGACGGCGGGCGTCGGACGGCGCATTGAAATGCGCCCTACGAAGACGGGGGGCGGCCGCGCCGCCCCCGCCGGATCGCGTCAGCCGTCGATCTTCACGTCGGTGAAGATCGGATGCAGGAACGGGCCGATCTTGAAGCCCGAGACCTCGGGGCGCACGGCGAACACCCACTCCCAACCGGGGGAGTAGAGGCCGATGTGGACCGCGTTCTCCATCAGGTATTTGATGACCGCCTGCACCTTCTCGAGACGCGCCTCGGGCTCGATGGTGGTGCGGGTCTCCTCCAGCATCGCGTCCAGCTCGGGCGTCGAGAAGCCCGAGTAGGCGCCGGGCGAGTGCCACAGCTGGTAGAGGATGTCCGGGTCGTACCAGGACCAGGTCATCATGTCGAAGGTGCCCGGCTCCTCGGAGGTGGCGTCCTCGTTCTGCGCCTTCACCCGGGCGTTCATGGTGCCGATGTCCATGATCTCGATCCCGGCCTGGATGCCGACCTGGGCGAGCTGGGCCTGGAAGATCTCGGCCAGCTTGTGGCGGTTGCCCCCGGTCCAGACGAACATCGTGGTCTCGAGCGGATTGTCCGGGCCGTAGCCCATCTCCGCCAGCAGCTCCTGCGCCTTTTCAGGATCGTAGGGGTAGCCGTACTGCTTGCAGAACTCCTGGTCGTTGCCGAAGACGCCGCGGGCGACGGGGCACCATTCGCGGTTGGTCAGGCCCCCGTAGATGATGTCGATCGCCATCTGCGGGTCGGTCGCATAGGCCACCGCCTGGCGCGCGCGGATGTCGTCGAAGGGCGGGCGGGAGGTGGTGAACTCCCAGAACACGTCCTGGCCGGTGTTCTCGGCCACCATGATCTCCAGCTCGCCCTCCTCCTGGATGGCGGCGACGTCGTCGAAGGGCGGCTCGGCGATATGCACCTCGCCGGTGGTCAGGGCGGCGAGGCGGGTCTGCGCCTCGGGCACGGTGCGGATGATCAGGCGGTCGATGTAGGGGGCGCCGGGGTTCTCGACCGGGTCGCCGCGGTTCACGAAGTCGGGGTTCTTCTCCAGCGTGACCTGGTCGCCCTTCACCCACTCCACCAGCTTGAACGGGCCGGTGCCGATGGCGGTGGAGGAGCCGAAGGTCCCGGCCGTGTTGGTGTCGCAGAGCATCGAGGAGAAGCTGTCGGCCAGGAACGGCAGGAAGGCGCCGAACTTGGACGACATCGCCACCGTGAAGGTCAGCGGATCCTCGACCGTCACCTCGGTGATCGGGCCCCAGGAGGTCCTGGTCAGCGAGGGGTTGTCGCCGAAGGCCCGGTCGATGGTGAACTTCACATCCTCGGCGGTGAAGTCCGTGCCGTCATGGCACTTGATCCCCTCGGCCAGCTTGAACGTGTAGCTCAGCCCGTCGTCCGAGACCTCCCAGCTCTCGGCCATGTTGGGGCCCGGCGTCCCCTCCATGTCGAAGGCGAGCAGCGTGTCGTAGATCTGGTCCCAGACCTGCATCGACAGGGTCGAGGTCGCGCGGTGCGGATCGAGCGAATCCGCGTCCCCGTAGCGCGCCCAGACCAGATCCGCGGCCTGCGCCGCGCCGCCTGCGGCCAGGGCGGCGGCGATGGCGCCCCCCCTCAAGCCGGCCTTGATCGAAACCATCGTCTCCCTCCGTCTCGCCCCCGCGCCTGCTGCGGCGCACGCGTGATGGCGAAAGCCTGAGGGAGTTTCCGCAGACGGCAAGAATTTTTTCGTTTCTGGTTTTTTCTTTTCCGGAAACGATTCTTTTACCCATGTTGCAGGCGCGAAACGAGTCGCTCGTGAAACGCTACGGGTTCAATCCAGAGCCTCGGATGAACCGCCCCACTCGGCATGGATCTCCTCGATGGCGCGGAGGCGGTCGGCGGCCTCGCCCCCGATTCGCCCCGCCAGCGAGGCGCAGAGGTAGTTGAGCAGGCTGACGGTGGCGGTCATCGAATCGAAGATCGTGGGCCCGTGCGCCCGGCTGCGCAGCACCACCGAGGCATGGGTCAGGTCGCCGGCCGCGGGGGCGTCGACCACCAGGATCACCTTGGCGCCCGCGCGCCCGGCGGAGCCGACCACGTTGCGCAGGGCCTGCGTGCGCCGGCCCACCCCCAGCGCCAGCACCGTGTCGGCGGCGGAGATCGAGGCCAGCTCCTCGGGCACCGGGAAGCCGCCGATAGGGATCATGCGGATGTCGGGGCGCAGCTTGATCAGCAGGGCGCGGGCGAAATGGGCGAGCGGGTAGTCGTCGCCGAAGCCCACCACCCACAGCTTCTCGCCTTCGCGCAGCAGGCGCACGGCATGGGCGATGTCGTCGGCGCGGAGCAGCTCGAAGGTGCGCACCAGGTGCTTCACCTCCGCCTCCAGATAGGCCGCGGGGGTGGGGGCGCGGCCGCCCTCGGCCGGCATCGCGGCGGCGGGGGCCTGGGTCCCGGCGCGGACCTCGCGCTGGGCGGCCTTGTAGCCGGAATAGCCCAGCCGGCGGAACAGCCGCGCGGCGGTGGCCTTGGAGACGCCGGCCCGCTCGGCCAGCGAGCCGGCGTTCTCGTGGCGCAGGGCGCCCAGGTCCTCCAGCAGCAGGTCGGCCAGGCGCCGCTCGCCGCGGGGCATGTCGTCGTAGGCGGCCAGGATGCGCTGGCCGATGGGCTCGGCGGTCATCGTCGTCCCTCCAGGGTCGGGGGGATGATAGGCCGAGGCGCCCCGGCGCTGAACAGCGCCAAATGGTCAGGCGGCGCTGGCCGGCGCCAAATGGCCAGGCGGCGCTGGCCGGCGCCAAATGGTCAGGCGGCGCTGGCCGGCGCCAAATGGCCAGGCGGCGCTGGCCGGCGCTGGGTGGCGGGGCGAGGCCAGCACCGGGCGGCGGCGGCCGGCGGCGACGGCTCAGGCGGCGCGGGCGGCGGGCAGGCCTGCGGCCAGCGCCAGGCCGTCGACGATGGAGCCGAAGGCGTCGGAGCGCTCGATCCGGGCCTGCGGGCAGGCGGCCTCGGCTTCCTGCGAGACCAGGGTCATCAGCGAGGAGCCGCCGACCAGGATCACCGAGCCGACCTCGCCGGGCGCGATGCCGGCGCGGCGCAGGGTCTCGTCCATCGCCGCGCGCAGGTCGCCGCGGAAGCCCTCCAGCGAGGCGTCGAGCGAGGCGGGCGTGATCGGGGCGCTCAGGCCGCGCTCGACGCAGGCCATGTCGATCGCCGCGCCCTCGCCGCCGTTGGCGGCGATCTTGCCGGCCTCGACCGCGAAGGCGAGCTCGTGGCCGCGCTGGTCGCGGATCACGCGGGCGAGGCGGGTCATCGCGGCGGGATCGACGGCCTCCTTCACCATGCCCTCGACCAGGCGCTCGGTCTCGCGGGTGTAGAGGAAGGGGATCGTGGCCCAGGTGGAGAGCTCGACGTAGGTGGCGTTGGGGACCGGGCGCAGGGCGCCGCTCATCGGCTCGCGCAGCTCTCCGTGCAGGCCCAGGAGCGGCATGGCGTGGGTCATCGAGACGGCGTGGTCGAAGTCGGTGCCGCCCAGCCGCACGCCGTGGGAGGCGAGGATCGAGACCTGGCCGCCCTCGACCCGGAAGGCGGAGAAGTCGGAGGTGCCGCCGCCGATGTCGACCACCAGCCCGACCTCGCCGGCGCGGCCGAGGCCATGGGCGGCCAGCGCCGCGGCCTCGGGTTCGTACATGAAGGTCACGTCCCGGAAGCCGGCGGCGAGGTAGCAGGCGCGCAGGTCCTCCTCGGCGCGGGCGTCGCGCGCGGGATCGGGGTGGAAGCGGACCGGGCGGCCGGAGAGGGCGGTCTCGAAGCGGCGGCCGGCGGCGGCCTCGGCCCGGGCCTTCACCTCGCGCAGGAAGGCGGCGACGACGAGGGCGAGGGTGCGGCGGCGGCCGCCCAGCATCCGCTGCTCGTGGAACAGCGGCGTGCCGAGGACGCTTTTCAGGGCGCGCATGTAGCGGCCCTCGTCGCCCTCGATCAGCGCCTCGGCGGCGGCGGCGCCGATGCGCATGGGGCCGTCGAGGGGGAAGAACACCGCGGTGGGCAGCGTGTCCGAGGCCCCCTCGACCGGCAGCCGGCGGGGGGCGGCGCCGTCGAGGATGGCGGCGGCCGAGTTGGAGGTTCCGAAGTCGATGGCGAGGGGGGCGTCGGTCATCGGGCAGGGTCTCCGGGGTCGGTCGGTCGCGTCGGGAAGGCGGGCGGCTACCCGATCCCGGCCGCCGCGGCAAGGATTCGCCGCCGCGCGAGCCGGCCGGAGGCGCCGCGTCGGGCGTGGCGCCGGCGGGAAGCGCCCGCCCGCGGCGCAGGGCGGGCGTCGCGCCCGGCGCAGGCCGCGCGACGGCAGCCTGGGGCGGGGCGGGACACCGGCCGAGGGCGCCCGTGGCGGGCCGCGTGCAACGCCAGCCAGAGGCCGGGCGGGACGCAGGCCGGGGGCGCCCCGGGGCCGGGGAAGCGCCTCCGCCGCCGCTCGCGGGGCGGGACGCAGGCCAGCGGCGCCTGTCGCGGGCGACGCATGACGCCAGCCAAGGGCCGGCGGGACGCCGGCCGCGGGCGCCCCGGGCCCGGGCATGCGCGTCGACTGCCGGTGGCGGGGCAGGACGCCGGCCGCGGGCGCCCGAGGCGGAGGACCGTCGCACCGTCGCGACAGGCGCCGGTCGGGCCGGGCGCCGCGCCCGCCCCGCGCCGCGGGCGGAACCGAGGGGCCGGGCGCCCGGCCTGCCGCGGCGCCTCGCTCCGCTCGCGCTGGACGCAGGCCGCGGGGGCGGCGCCGGTGGATCAGGCGGGGTCGGGGGCGACCCGGACCATGCGCTTGCCGCGGTTCTCGCCCTTCAGGAGGCCGATCAGGGCGGCGGGGGCGTTCTCCAGGCCCTCGACCACGTCCTCGGCCACCTTCAGCGCCCCGGACTGCACCCAGCCGGAGATCGCCTCGTTCGCCTCGGCGTCCCTGTCGGCGAAGTCCATGACGATGAACCCCTCCATCCGCAGGCGCTTGACCACCACCAGCCCGGGCAGGTTGCGCGGGCCGGTCGGGGCGCTCTCGTCGTATTGCGAGACCGCCCCGCAGCAGACGACACGGCCCTTGAAGTTCATCAGGAACAGCGCCGTCTCCAGCACCTGGCCGCCGACGTTGTCGAAATAGACGTCCACCCCGTCCGGGCAGGCCGCCTTCAGCGCCTTGAAGAAGCCCGGATCGCGGTAGTCGACGCAGGCGTTGAAGCCGAGCGCCTCCACCGCCCAGGCGCATTTCTCCGCCCCGCCGGCGATCCCGACGGCCCGGCAGCCCAGCGCCTTGGCGATCTGGCCGACATACATGCCCACCGAGCCGGCGGCGGCGGAGACCAGCACCGTCTCGCCCGCCTTCGGCCGGCCCACGTGGACCAGCCCGTGATAGGCGGTCTTGCCGGCGATGCCGAAGACCGAGAGCAGGTTCGACAGCGGCCGCACCCGCGGCAGCTTGATCGCCTTGCGGGCCTTGACCACCGCGAACTCGGTCCAGCCCGATTCCACCGCCACCACGTCGCCGGGGGCGAGCGAGGGATCCCGGCTCTCGACCACCTCGGCGATGGCGTAGGTGTGCATCACGTCGCCGGCCTTCACCGCCTCGCGGTAGGTGGCGCCCTGCATCCAGGCGCGGTTGGCGGCGTCGATCGACATCAGGATCGTCTTCACCAGCGCCTCGCCCTCGGCGGGCGCGGGCAGCTCGGCCTCGGTCAGCGCGAAGGTCGAGGCGGTCAGCGCGCCCTTCGGCAGCTCCCGGATGACGACCTGGCGGGTGCGGGTCATGGCGGTCTCCTCCCTGCGCGGGGTCGGGCCCCGCTGTTCTCCGCCGCGCAGGGCGCCCGAGGGTGACGCCCAAGTCAAGCGCGCCGCGGCGGCAGGGGCGCGCGCGGGGGATGGCGTCGGCGCGCGGGCTGCGCAATGATCGCGCGCATGCGGACCCGATCTTCGAAGCCTCTCGCGCCTCTCGCCCCCGTGGCGCTCGATTCCATCGACCTGGCGATCCTCGCGGTGCTGCAGGAGGACGGGCGGCTGCCCAATTCCGAGCTGGCCGAGCGGGTGCACCTCTCCCCCTCCGCCTGCCACCGCCGGGTCGCCCGGCTGGAGGCCGAGGGCGTGATCCGCGGCTACGCGGCGCTGCTGGAGCCAAAGGCCGCCGGGCGCCGCTCGACCGTCTTCGTGGAGATCAAGCTCTCCGGCCAGACCACCGAGCTCTTGGACGCGTTCGAGACGGCGGTCGCCCGGATCCCCGACGTGATGGAGTGCCACCTGATGGCGGGCGCGGCGGACTACCTGCTGAAGATCTCCGCCAAGGACCCCGAGGACTTCGCCCGCATCCACCGCGAGGCGCTGGCCCAGCTGCCGGGCGTGGCGCAGATGCAGTCGTCGTTCTCGCTGAAGGTGGTGCGCTCGACCACGGCGCTGCCGCTGGATTGAGAGCGGGGCCCTGCCCCCCCGGAGGGAGCGGCGCATTGAAATGCGCCCTACGGGCCGACGAGGCCGGGCCCGGAACGACGACCGGCGCACGGAAGTGCGCCCTGCGCGGGATCTCCCGCCCGTGCCTCGGGATGCGGCCTGCGAGAGACCCCGGGTCGGGGCCCGGGGCGCCTGCGGGGCGGAGCGGACGCCCGGAAAGACGAGGGGCGCCCGCCTTGCGGCGCGCGCCCCGTCGACGTCCAAAGATCGGCGCGATCAGGCCTTGGGGGCGATCACCATGATCATCTGGCGGCCTTCCATCTTGGGCATCGATTCGACCTTGCCCAGTTCCACCGTGTCGGCGGCGATCCGCTCGAGCACGTCGCGGCCGAGGTCCTGGTGGGCCATCTCGCGGCCGCGGAAGCGCAGGGTGACCTTCACCTTGTCGCCATCCTCGAGGAACCGGGTCACGTTGCGCATCTTCACATCGTAGTCATGCGTATCGATGTTCGGACGGAACTTGACTTCCTTGATCTCGATGATGCGCTGCTTCTTGCGCGCCTCATTCTGTTTCTTCTGCTGTTCGTACTTGAACTTGCCGAAGTCCATGATCTTGCACACCGGCGGCGTGGCGTTCGGCGAGATCTCGACCAGGTCGAGGCCGACGTCTTCGGCCATGCGCAGGGCGTCGCGGGGATCCAGCACGCCGCGGTTCTCGCCCTCATGGTCGATGAGGCGGATCTCGGGGGCGCGGATCTTGTCGTTCACTCGGGGGCCGGTGTCGCGGGTGGGCGGCGCCTGATGCGGTCTGCGGGCTATGGTCTTCGCGTCCTTTGTAGCCGAAGCGGAAAAAGCGCGCCGTCCTGAGGGGGAGGCTCGCTTGCGGTCCAATGTGGTCGAAACCGCGCGATTCCGCAAGACGCAGCCCCTGCGGAAAGCCGCGACGGGCCCGATCTCCGAGCGCCGCGCGGCCGCCGCGAGCCCCTCGGCGGAATTCGCCGTCGCCCGGCCTAGGCAGGTCGCGCGGGCCCGGGAGGAGAGAGATCCGCCAGTCCCGCCTCGGCCATCAGGGCGGCGGCCTCGCCCTCGACCAGGCGCTCGGCGCCCTCGCCCCTGATCGGGACCTTGCCGACCTCGAGCAGCAGGGGCGCAGCCAGGGGGGGGATCCCGGCGACGGGGACGTGGCGGATGCGGCCGGCGGCGCGGGTCAGCATCGCCTCGATCCGGTCGAAGTCGACGAGGCCGCGCATCGCCTCGTCGCGGGTGATGCGCAGCATCAGGTGGTCGGGGTCGTAGCGGCGGAGCGTGTCGTAGAGGATGTCCGACGAGAAGGTCGCCTGCCGGCCCGACTTGCGGCCCCCCGGCTGGTTGCGCTCGATCAGGCCGGCCACGATGGCGGCGGCGCGGAAGGTGCGCTTCATCACCGCGTTGTCGCCGAGCCAGAGGTCCAGCCCCTCGCGCAGGCCCTGGGGGTCGAAGAGGGGGGCGGGGTCGGCGACCGCCTCCAGCCCCCAGATCAGCAGCGCGTAGTCGGAGGCGACGAAGCCCAGCGGCGCGAGGCCCGCCGTCTCCATCCGCCGGGTCAGCAGCAGGCCCAGCGTCTGGTGGGCGTTGCGCCCGGCGAAGCCGTAGACGCTGAGGTGGTGGCGCAGCTCGCCGCCTCCCGCGCCGGGGAAGCCCGCGTGGCCGATGCCGGCGAGGCCGCGGGCGAAGGTCTCGACCAGCAGGCCCTCGCGCGGGGGGATTTCGGAGCGCTCGGCCTGCAGTCGCAGCCAGCTTGCGACCGCGGGGGGGAGGGCCTCCCAGCGCTCGGGCGCCTGGAGGAGGTCCATCACCCGGTTCGAGAGCAGGGTGGAGGTGGAGAACTTGGTGCCGCCGAAGACCGCGATCTTGGGCTTCCGGCCGGGGGTGCGGGTGACTTCGAGGGTCAGTTCGCGCATCGCGTCGAAGCGCACGACCTCGCCGCCGATCAGGAAGGTGTCGCCCGGCGAGAGGGTGGCGGCGAAGTCCTCCTCGACCTCGCCGAGCTTCGGGCCGCCGCCGCGCTTGCCCTTCAGGCGCACGCCCAGGGTCTCGGAGCCGACGATGGTCCCGAGGTTCATGCGGATCGCGCGGGTCAGGCGCGGGTCGCGCAGGCGGAAGGTTCCGGGCGGCGTCTCCACCAGGCGCTTCCAACGGTCGTAGGCGGCGAGCGCGTAGCCCCCGGTGGCGCAGAACTCCAGGCAGGCGTCGAAGTCGGCGCGGGTCAGGTCCGCGTAGGGGCCGGCAAGGCGGACTTCCTCGTAGAGCGCGTCGGCCTCGAAGGGGCCGGCGCAGGCGCAGGCGAGGATGTGCTGGCAGAGGACGTCTAGAGAGGGGGGGCGCTCGGCCTCGCCGTCGAGGTCGTTCTCGCGCACCGCCTCCAGCGCGGCCTGGCATTCGAGGACCTCGAAGCGGTTGGCGGGCAGGATCAGGGCGCGGGAGGGGGCGTTGTAGCGGTGGTTGGCGCGCCCGATCCGCTGCACCAGGCGCTTGACGTTCTTGGGCGCGCCGACCTGCACCACCAGGTCGACGTCGCCCCAGTCGATGCCGAGGTCGAGCGTCCCGGTGCAGACCACCGCGCGCAGGGCGCCCGCGACCATCGCCGCCTCGACCCGCTCGCGCGCCTCGCGGTCCAGCGAGCCGTGGTGGATGGCGATGGGGAGCGTGTCTTCGTTCTCGGCCCAGAGCGCCTGGAAGAACAGCTCCGCCTGGGCGCGGGTGTTGTGGAAGATCAGCGTGGTGCGGTGGCGGCGGATCAGCTCCATCACCTCGGGGGCGGCGTAGCGGCCGCCCTGGCCGGTCCAGGGCGGGGGGGCCGCGGCCTCGAGCATGGCGATGTCGGGCTCGGGGCCCGGATCGGCGGCCAGCACCCGGCAGCCGGAAGGGGAGAGCCAGCGGCCGAGCGTCGCCGGGTCCTCGACGGTGGCCGAGAGGCCGGCGACGGTGAGCTCCGGCGAGAGGGTCCGCAGGCGGGCGAGGCCCAGCATCAGCTGGTCGCCGCGCTTCGATTCGGCGAGCGCATGGGCCTCGTCGACGATCACCCGGGCGAGGCCGGCGAAGATCCGCGGCGCGTCCTCGTAGCTGAGCAGCAGGGCGAGGCTCTCGGGCGTGGTCAGCAGGATCTGCGGCGGGTCGGCGCGCTGGCGGCGGCGGGCGGAGGCCCGGGTGTCGCCGGTTCGGTCCTCGACCCGGATCGAGAGGCCCATCTCCTCGATCGGCCTCTGCAGGTTGCGGCGGATGTCGGCGGCGAGCGCCTTGAGGGGCGAGACGTAGAGGGTGTGGAGCCCCGGCCGCACCGCCCCCTCCAGCGCCACCAGCGAGGGCAGAAACCCCGCCAGCGTCTTGCCCCCGCCGGTGGGGGCCACCAGCAGGTCGGCGCCGCCCAGCCGGGCGCGCTCCAGCAGGGCGAGCTGGTGGGGATGCGCCTGCCAGCCGCGGCGCGCGAACCAGTCGGCGAAGCGGGGCGGCAGCAGGGCGGAGGGATCGGGGGCGGCGGCGTCCATGCCCGCAGATCTAGGCCGACGGGACGAGGACAGGAAGGGCGGCGCCGGGTCCTGGATCCGAGGCGCGGGCGGCGAGGATCGGGCGGCGAGGTCCGGTCGGCGAGAGACGGGCGCCCCGGCCCGCAGGCGCCCTGCGGGCGGGCTTGGGCCCCGGGGCGGGCGCCGCGCCGGGAGGGAGCGGATCGGGCGCAGCCGCCGTCGCGGATGCCGGCCCTGCGGGCCGGCGTCGCCGCGTCGGGCCTCGCGCATGGGGGAGACGTCGGGCTCGCGGCGACAAGCGGACGTCGGCGCGGGCGGCGAGGCCGCGCGTGGCGACGGGCACGCGCCACGCCGGCGTCGGGAGAGGGCGCGCGGGGGGGCCCGACCGCCGGCCGCAGGGCCCGGAGGCCACGGTCGCCTGCGCCTGCTGCACGCCGCGGGACCGACGGCCCCCACGGGCGCGACGGCCGACGCGGCGTCGCCGGCCCGCAGGGCCGGCGCCAGCGCCAGCCGGGAGAGCCGACGGTCCGCCCTGCAGCCGACCGCGCGCCCGGGGCCCCCGGGCCGCAGGCGCTCTCGCCTGCCCCGCGCCGCGGGCCCGACCGAACCCTCAGGCGCGCGGCCCGACGCGGCGCCCGGCCCGCGGGCCGGCCTCAGCCCTTCAGCTTGCGCTCGCGCGTCGCCAGCAGCTTCAGGCGCAGCGCGTTGAGCTTGATGAAGCCCGCCGCGTCCTTCTGGTCGTAGGCGCCCGCATCGTCCTCGAAGGTCACGTGCGCCTCCGAGTAGAGCGACCGCTCCGACCACCGGCCGACCACGCTCGCCATGCCCTTGTAGAGCTTCAGCCGCACCGTGCCCTCGACATGGGTCTGCGAGAGGTCGATCGCCGCCTGCAGCATCTCCCGCTCGGGCGAGAACCAGTAGCCGTTGTAGATCAGCTCCGCATAGCGCGGCATCAGCTCGTCCTTGAGATGCGCCGCCCCGCGGTCGAGCGTGATCTGCTCGATGCCGCGATGCGCCGCCAGAAGGATCGTGCCGCCCGGCGTCTCGTAGATGCCGCGGGACTTCATGCCGACGTAGCGCCCCTCGACCAGGTCCAGCCGGCCGATGCCGTGCTTGCGGCCGTATTCGTTCAGCGCGGTCAGCAGCGTCGCCGGGCTCATCGCCTCGCCGTCGATGGAGACCGCGTCGCCCTTCTCGAAGCCCACCTCGATGAACTCGGGCTCGTTCGGCGCGTCCTCGGGGTTCACCGTGCGCTGGTAGACGTAGTCGGGCGCGTCGACCGCCGGATCCTCCAGCACCTTGCCCTCCGAGGAGGTGTGCAGCAGGTTCGCGTCGACCGAGAACGGCGCCTCGTTGCGCTTGTCGGTCGGCACCGGCACCTGGTGCTTCTCCGCCCAGGCGATCAGCGAGGTGCGCGAGGTCAGGTCCCACAGCCGCCAGGGCGCGATCACCTTGATGTCGGGGTTCAGCGCATAGGCCGAGAGCTCGAAGCGCACCTGGTCGTTGCCCTTGCCGGTCGCGCCATGGGCGACGGCGTCGGCGCCGGTCTCGGCCGCGATCTCCACCAGCCGCTTGGAGATCAGCGGCCGGGCGATCGAGGTGCCGAGCAGATAGAGCCCCTCGTAGACCGCGTTGGCGCGGAACATCGGGAAGACGAAGTCGCGCACGAATTCTTCCCGCACGTCCTCGATGAAGATGTTCTCGGGCTTGATGCCCAGCAGCTCGGCCTTCCTGCGCGCGGGCTCCAGCTCCTCCCCCTGGCCGAGGTCGGCGGTGAAGGTGACGACCTCGCAGCCGTACTCCACCTGCAGCCACTTGAGGATGATCGAGGTGTCCAAGCCGCCCGAATAGGCGAGGACGACTTTCTTGGGCGCGGACATTGCGGGTCTCCGGATTGCAGCCAGGCGCCGCGGCCGGGCCGGACGCCGGGCCGCGGGCGGGCCCGCGTTACCTCCGCCGCGTCACGGGCGCAAGAGCGGGCGGCCCGGGGGCCGGGCTTTCGCCGGGACGCGCCGCCCCGGGCCGGATCCCGGGCGCGCCCCCCCCCCCCGCGCTCCGCGGCGGCCCCGACGCGGCGCTCGGGGCCCGGCGGCGGAGGGCCCGGCGCCACGTCGCCTGCTAAGGCGCCCCTTGCGCGACCCGAGGTCATCCCCACCTAGGCGCCACTGCGCACAGAGACCTCGCGCAAAAAGGGAAATCGCCGCCATGCTCGACACCTGGGTTCCGCTTCTGGGCGGGCTCGTCCTTCTGATGGCCGGGGGCGAGCTCCTGGTCCGCGGCGCCGTGCAGGCCGCCGAGCGCATCGGGATCTCGCCGCTGGTGATCGGCCTGACGCTGGTCGGCTTCGGCACATCGATGCCGGAGCTGGTCACCTCGGTGAAGGCCGGCCTCGCCGGCTCGCCGGGGATCGCCTACGGCAACGTCGTGGGCTCGAACATCGCCAACATCCTGCTGATCGCCGGCGTCTCGGCGCTGATCTGCCCGGTGATCGTCGCCCGCTCGGCCCTGCGGCGCGACGCGGTCGCGATGCTCGCCGTCGCCGCGGGCTTCGCGGCCCTCGCCGCTCTCCTGCCGATGGGGCGGGTCGTGGGGGCGGGGCTGGTCGCGCTGCTCGTCGCCTACATCTGGTTCGTGATCCGGCAGGAGCGCGCCGCCGCCGACGGAGGCGCGATCCACGACAAGGGCGCGGCGCTCGCCGCCGCCGATCCCGGCCTCGCGCCGGACCGGCCGGGGGCGCGGCTGGTCCTGCCGCTGGTCATCGCGCTGGCCGGCCTCGCGCTGGTGGTGGCGGGCGGCTCGCTGCTGGTGGGCGGCGCCGTCGCCCTCGCCCGCGGCTTCGGCGTCTCCGAGACGGTGATCGGCCTGACCATCGTCGCCGTCGGCACCTCGGCGCCCGAGCTGGTGACCTCGGTGATCGCGGCGCTGAAGCGGCAGGGGGACGTGGCCTTCGGCAACGTCGTGGGCTCGAACATCTACAACATCCTCGGCATCGGCGGGACCACGGCGCTGATCGCCCCCTCCAGCGTGCCCTCCGAGATCGTTGGCTTCGATGCGCCGGTGATGGTGGCCGTGTCGCTGGTGCTGGTGGTCTTCGCCGCCACCGGCCTCAGGATCGGCCGGCGCGAGGGCGCGGCCCTGGTGGCGGGCTACGGCGCCTACCTGTGGATGCTCTGGCCCTGAGCGGGCCGGAGCTCGGGTTCGGGTTCGGGTTCGGGGCGCCGTTCGCGGCATGCTGGCGTTTCCGGTCGAAAGGGGTCATGACTCCCCCGAAACCAGAAACGCGGAGGTGCGCGACGTGACCAAGGCGATGGGCGTGACCCGTCCCGTGATGACGGCCGAAGAGGCGCTGGCCGACGTGAAGGACGGCGCCACCGTCCTGATCGGCGGCTTCGGCGGCTCCGGCAACCCGGTGGAGCTGATCCACGCCCTGATCGACCAGGGCGCGCGCGAGCTGACCGTGGTCAACAACAACGCCGGCAACGGCGAGGTCGGCCTCGCCGCCCTGATCCGCGAGGGGCGGGTGGCGAAGGTGATCTGCTCCTTCCCCCGCTCCGCCGCCTCGCACCATTTCAACGAGGCCTACCTGAACGGCCGGATCGAGCTGGAGACCGTCCCCCAGGGCACGCTCGCCGAGCGGATCCGCGCCGGCGGCTCCGGCATCCCCGCCTTCTACACCCGCACCTCCGTCGGAACGCCGCTCGCCGAGGGCAAGCCGGTCGCGACCTTCGACGGGCGCGACTACGTGCAGGAGCGGGCCATCGTCGGCGACCTCGCCCTGGTGAAGGCGTCGCGCGCCGACCGCTGCGGGAACCTGCAGTTCCACCTCGCCATGCGCAATTTCGGCCCGATCATGTGCATGGCCGCGACCTGCGCCGTGGTGCAGGCCGACGAGATCCTCGAGCCCGGCGAGATGGACCCCGAGCAGGTGGTCACCCCCGGCATCTTCGTGAACCGCCTGGTCCACGTGCCCGGCGCCGTGCAGGAGCAGGTCCTCTTCGAACAGGGAGCGCGCTACGCATGACCGGAACCGCTGCGAAACCCGCCGGCCTGACCCGCCCCCAGATGGCCTGGCGCGCCGCCCAGGACATCCCCGACGGCGCCTTCGTGAACCTCGGCATCGGCATGCCCGAGCTCGCCGCCCAGTACGTGCCCGAGGGCCGGCAGGTCACCTACCACTCCGAGAACGGCATCCTCGGCTTCGGCGAGGGCCCGAAGCCCGAGGACGTGGACTGGGACCTGATCAACGCCGGCAAGAAGCCGGTGACGCTGAACCCCGGGGCCTCGATCTTCCACCACGCCGACAGCTTCGCGATGATCCGCGGCGGTCATATCGACCTGGCGCTGCTGGGCGCCTTCCAGATCGCCCCCAACGGCGACCTCGCCAACTGGCGGGCGGGGAACGAGGGCATCCCCGCCGTCGGCGGCGCCATGGACCTCGTCTCCGGCGCCAAGGCCGTGTGGTGCATCACCGAGCACACCACCAAGACCGGTGAGCCCAAGCTGGTGGAGAGCTGCACCTACCCGCTGACCGGCATCAAGGTGGTCTCGCGCATCTACACCAACCTCGGCGTCGTGCATGTCGAGGACGGCCGCTTCGTGCTCAAGGCCGTCGCCCCCGGCGTGACGCCGGAGGAGGTGGCCGAGAAGACCGGCGCCTTCCTCGACATCACCGGCGAGATCGAGCGCATTGCGCCCCCGACCTGATCCGGGCGCGCCGCCCGCCGGCTCCGGGGTCGGCGGGCGCCCCGGCCGCGCAGCGGACGGCAGAGCCGTCCCCGACCCCGCCGCAGGGCGCCGCGCGGCGGGCCTCGCACGGCGCATTGAAATGCGCCCTACGCCGGCGCCTGCACCGTCCCGTCCCAGCGCCGCCGCAGCTCCAGCGCCAGCAGCAGGGCCGCCGTCGACATCGCCGCCGCGATCCACCAGGCGCCGCCGCCGTACTCCGGGTAGACCACCGCCGCCAGCGCCGAGGCGCCGGCCATGAGCACGCCCGAGCCCAGCACCTGCATCACCGCCTGCGCCGCGCCCGCCAGCCGCTCCGGCGCCGCGGCCTGGATGAAGGCGATCGAGCCCAGATGCGCCGCCGCGAAGCTCAGCGCATGGGTCCCCTGCAGCGCCCACAGCAGCGGCCCGGTGGGGTCGAAGGTCATCGCCGCCCAGCGCACCGCCCCCGCGGCCCCGGCCAGCGCGATGGCCCCCGGCGCCCCCAGCCGGCGGATCAGCGCCGGCCCGAAGAGGATCATCAGGCCGACCTCGACCAGCACGCCGAAGGCCCAGAGCAGGCCGATGGTCTCCGCGGAGATCCCCAGCTCCCTCCAGTGGACCGAGGCGTAGACGTACTGCACCCCGTGGCTCGCCTGCGCGAAGCCCGAGGCCAGCGCGAAGATCACGAAGAGCGGCGAGACCGCCAGCCGGCGCATCTCCCGCAGGCTCGGCGGCGTCGCGCCCTGCACCTTGCCGCCGCCCGGATGGGTCCCCCCCAGCCAGGCCGAGGCCGCGAGGCACCCCACGATCGCCCACAGCGCCGCGTCCGCCCCCAGCAGCGCCAGCGCGCCCCCCATCGCGACGTTCATCGCAAGGAAGCTCGCCGAGCCCATCGCCCGGGCATGGGCGTACTCGAACCCGAAGCTCCGCGCCGCCGCCGCCCCCAGCGCGTCCCCGATCGGCATCATCGCCGAGAACACGCCCGCGGTCAGCATGGTCAGCGCCAGCAGCGCCCAGGGCGCGCCGGCCACGAGATGCAGCACGAACAGCGCCGCCCCCGCCGCGCCCACCGCCGCCAGCGTCAGCCGCCGCGCCTCCAGCCGGTCGGCCATCACCGGCAGCGCCAGCCCCGCCAGCAGCCGCATCACGATGCCGGCCGAGGTGTAGGCCCCGATCTCCGCCTCGCTCAGCCCCCAGTCCTTCAGCCACAGCGGCCAGAACGGCAGGTACACCCCCATCGCCCCGAAGAAGGCGACGTAGTAGCCCGAGGTCCGCAGGAATGCGCCCGACAGCAGCGTAGAGCTCATCGCCCGCCCCCGGCGCCGACGGCGGCATGCGCGCAGCTCGGGACGCCGCCGCCGGCTGGAGCGTGGGCGCAGTCCGGGACGCGGGCGCCGGCTCGAACATGGGCGACGGCTGCGGCGCCAGAGCCGGCTCGAGCGCGGGCCGGGGCGCCTGCGTCGGCCGAGGCGCGCGCTCGGGCCGGGGCGTTCGCGCAGGCGGGCGCGCGCCGCTCCGGACGGCGGCGGGGGGACGGCGCGGGGGCTCGCTGGATCACGCCCGATCCTTTCCTGGCGCGGCGGGGAGCGCGGAGGCGGGGGCGAGCCCCCGCCAGATCCGCTCGGCCTGCGCCATATCAGCCGGCGTGTTGATGTTGAAGAAGGGATCCGCCGGCCCCCCATCCACAGGGCCGTCGAACCGCACGGCCGCATAGCCCTGCCCCGCCGCCCAGCCCCGCACCCGCCGGGTCCCCGCGGCGAGCGCCGCGCGCAGGTCCTCGCGCAGGGCCGTCGACCACAGGCCGACGGCGGGGTGCAGCGCCTCGCCCCCCTGCCCGTCCGGCCCGCAGGCGAGCGCGATGGGCGCGCCCTCCGCCTCCGCCGCCCGGGCCAGCCGCGCCAGCAGGTCGCGGGGCAGGAACGGCGTGTCCCAGGGCGCCGTCGCCACCCGCGCCGCCCCCAGCCCCGCCGCCCAGTCGAGCGCCGAGAGCACGCCGGCGAGCGGCCCCGCCCGCGCCCCTCCCCGCCCCTCCCCGGGCCCCTCGGCCGCCGCATCGGCCAGCACCGGCAGGCCCCAGTCCGCGAAGCGCGCCGGATCGCCGTTGGCGCTCAGCGCCACCGGGCCCGCCCCGGGCCCCAGCCGATCGAGCACATGGGAGAGCAGCGGCCGCCCGCCCAGCGGCGCCAGGCCCTTGTCGCCGCCGCCCATCCGGCGGGCCTCGCCGCCGGCCAGGATCACCACCGGCAGGCGGGTCACGGCGCGGGGCCCAGCCGGCGCGATGCCGAACGGCGATGCGGCGCGTCACGAGAGGTGAATTGCACGGGAGCGGCCCTCAAGGTAAGGAACGCTGACCAAGTCAGCCGAAACACGAACGGTCCCGCCGCGGGCCGGGAGATCATGCGCAGGATGAGCGACCTCGCCCCCCGCCGCAACCCGTCCGCCGCGGCCGCCCGCCCCGTGGGAGACCCCGGGGCCCTTTCTGGGGCCGTCTCCGAGGACCCCGCCTTCTCCGGCCCCCTTTGGCGCGTGGCGCTGGAGGGGACGACCGCCAGCCTGCCCTTCATCGTCTCGGTGGTGCCCTTCGGCATGCTGTTCGGCGCGGTGGCGACGGCGGCGGGGCTCGACCCGCTCAAGGCGATGGTGCTGACGGTGGCGGTGATCGCGGGCGCGGCCCAGTTCGCCTTCATCGAGCTCCTGTCCGACAACGCCCCGGCCCTCGTCGCGGTGGTCGCGGCGCTGGCGGTGAACCTGCGAATGGCGATGTACTCGGCGTCGCTCGCCCCGCATATCGGCAAGGCGCCGGCCTGGATCCGCGCCATCGCCGGCTTCTTCGTCGTCGATCAGGTCTACGGCCTCTCGATGCGCCGCTGGGCGGTGATCCCGCACGAGCCCCTGCCCCGCAAGCTCGCCTTCTACTTCGGCGTGGCGGTCCCGATGAGCTGCGCCTGGGTGGCCTGCTCGGCGCTCGGACTGGTGGCGGGCGGCTGGATCCCCGAGGGGCTGCCGATCGACTTCATGCCGCCGGCGATGTTCCTCGCCATCGTCGCCCCGATGATCCGCGGGACCGCCAACATCTGCGCCGCGCTGGCGGCGGTGGCGGCCTCGCTGGCGCTGGCCTGGGCACCGTGGAACCTCGGCCTGATCGTGGCCGCCGGCATCGGCATGGGCGTGGGCGCGGCGGTGGAGCTGCGCCTCGCCCGCCGCCGGGCGGATCTGGACGTCGCCCGTCGCCGGGCGGATCTGGACGTCGCCCGTCGCCGGGCGGATCTGGACGTCGCCCGTCGCCAGGTGGATGGGGACGTCGCCCGCCCCGCCGCCTGGACGCCCGGGCATACGGAGGCTCCGCGATGATCACCGCTTCCGACGCCACGCTCTGGGCCTCGATCGCCGCGCTGGGCGTGTGCACCTACCTGATCCGCTGGTCCTTCATCGGCCTCGCCGGCGGGCGCGAGTTCCCCGACTGGGCGATGCGCCTCCTGCGCTACGTCCCGGTCACGGTCCTGCCCGCGATGGTCGCCCCGATGGTCGTCTGGCCCCGCGCGCTGGAGGGCGAGACCGACCCGTTCCGCATCGTCTCCGCCCTCACGGTTCTCGCCGTCGGCGCCCTCACCGGCCGCCTGCTGCTCTCGATCGTCTCCGGCATCGGCCTGCTCCTCCTCCTGCAGGCCCTGGCCTGACCCTCGCCCCCAGCGCCCGCGCGCCCCAGGCCCGGCGGGAGCGCCTGTTCTCCGGAGCCGTCCGTCGCTGATGCCGATCAGAGCGCCTCGGCCGAAGGGGTCAAGGATCGCGAAGCGACCGCGCTTGCGCGGCTTGTCCTTGACCCCTTCGGCCGAGTCGCTCAGGCATCAGAAGCGACGGACGGATCCGGAGAACAGGCGCGGGCCTTGTTCTCTGGTGAGTCCCGAGCGCCCTTCCGCGGGCGCCAGCCCGCACGCGCCGCAGGCGCGCATGCCAAGCCCGCCCGCAGGGCGCCTGCAGCCCCCTTGCCCCGCTCCGCCCCCGGCGCCACCCTCCGGCGTCCTCTTCCACGACGGAGCCGTCCCCGGATGCCGACCCTTCCCTCCGCCGATCCGCGCCTCGCCCACGGCGTCCGCCCCTGGTCCGAGCTCGCGCCCGCGCTGGTCGAGATCGCCGCCGGCCGCGCCCCCGCCGACCTGGTGATCCGCGGCGGCGTCTGGGCCAACGTCCATTCCGGCGAGCTGATCCCCGGCATCGACCTCGCCGTCCTCGGCGGCCGCTTCGCCTATTGCGGCCCCGACGCCTCCCCCTGCATCGGCGAGGAGACCTGCGTGATCGAGGCCCGCGGCCGGATCATGTCCCCCGGCCTCGTCGACGCGCACATGCATGTCGAATCCGGCATGCTGACCCCCACCGAGTTCGTCCGCGCCGTGGCCCCCCACGGCTCCACCACGCTCTTCGCCGACCCGCACGAGATCGCCAACGTCATGGGCCTCGAGGGCGTGCGCCTGATGCATGACGAGGCGATGGTCCAGCCGATCAACCTCTACATGCAGGCCCCCTCCTGCGTCCCCTCCGCCCCCGGGCTGGAGACGCCGGGCGCCGAACTGGGCCCCGAGGAGATCGCGCAGATGATGACCTGGCCCGGCATCGCGGGCCTGGGCGAGGTGATGAATTTCCCCGGCGTCGCCGCGGGCGACGCGAAGATGATGGGCGAGATCGCCGAGGCGATGGCCGCGGGCAAGACGGTCGGCGGCCACTACGCCTCGCCCCGGCTCGACCGCGCCTTCCACGCCTACGCCGCCGGCGGCCCCGCCGACGACCACGAGGGCACCCGTCCCGAGGACGCCGTGGCCCGGGTCCGCCAGGGCATGGCTGCGATGCTGCGCCTGGGCTCGGCCTGGTACGACGTGGCGGCCCAGGTGCGGGCGGTCACCGAGGCCGGGCTCGACACCCGCAAGCTGATCCTGTGCACCGACGACTGCTACGCCGCCACCCTGGTCCGCGAGGGCCACATGGACCGCGTCCTGCGCCACGCGATCGCCCAGGGCCTCCGCCCGATGACCGCCCTGCAGATGTGCACGGTCAATGCCGCCGGCCACTTCGGGCTGGAGCGCGAGCTCGGCTCCATCGCGCCCGGCCGCCGCGCCGACGTGGTGCTGACCGACAGCCTGGTCGAGTTCCGCGCCCAGACCGTGATCTGCCGCGGCGAGATCGTGGCCGAGGGCGGCGAGATGCTCGCCCCCCGCCCCGGCTTCCTCTGGCCCGCGTCCGCGAAGGACACCGTCCACCTCGCCCGCCCCGTCGCTCCGCAGGACTTCCGCGTCGAGGCCCCCGCCGGCGCCAACTACGCCCGCGCCCGGGTCATCGGCGTGGTCGAGAACCAGGCCCCCACCCGGGCGCTGGAGGCCGAGGTCCCCGTGGTCGACGGCGCCCTCTCCCCCGAATCCGCCCCCGGCGACCTGAGCCGCATCGCGGTGGTCGAGCGTCACCACGGCACGGGCGAGATCGCCAACGCGCTGGTCTGCGGCTTCGGCTACGAGGTCCCCTGCGCGGTCGCCTCCACCGTCGCCCACGACTGCCACCAGGTGATCGTGGTGGGCCGTTCGGCGAGCGACATGGCGCTGGCCGTCAACCGTCTGGCCGAGATCGGCGGCGGCGCCTGCGTGTGGCGCGAGGGGCGCGAGCTCGCCTGCGTCCCTCTGCCCGTCGCCGGCCTGATGTCCGACGCCCCGGCCGAGCAGGTGGCCGCCCAGGCCGAGGCCCTCGCCCAGGCCCTGCGCGACTGCGGCTGCACGCTCAACAACGCCTTCATGCAGCATTCCCTGCTGGCGCTCGCGGTGATCCCGTCCCTGCGGATCTCGGACAAGGGCCTGGTCGACGTCGAGACCTTCGCCCTGACCGAGGTGGTGATCGACTAGCGCGCCGGAAGACGCTCCCCTGCGCGGACAGCCCCGCGACGTCCCCCGCCGGCCGAGATCCGCCCCCGGCGCCTTGACGCGGCGCCCCGAACGCAGCGACATCGCGCCCAGCATCCGCCCATCGGATGCGGATGCCAGGGACGCGGCGCTCTGCTAATGGTCACGAGAAACTGCATGACGGATGAAGCGCTTCCGCCTGCCGGGCCCGGCCTCCCCGCCCGGACGGAGCGCGCGGAGGCGCTGCGCGGGCGCGCGGCCGGTCGAACGAAAGGCATTTCCCGATGACGCAGCCGCCTTCGCGCCCCCGCGTGCTGATCCTGGCAGACGACTGCAATCCCGAATGGCCCTCGCTGCCGATCGTGGGCTACAAGTATGCGCGCGCGCTGTCGCGGATCTGCGACGTCACCCTGGCGACCCATGTGCGCAACCGCGAGAACATCGAGAAACGCGGCGGCGACGGCATGACCCTCGTCTACCTGGACAACGAATACATCGCGCGGCCGCTCTACAAGCTCGCGACCCGGCTGCGCGGCGGCGACGAGGTGGCCTGGTCGACCAGCATGATCATGGCCTACCTGCCCTACCTCGCCTTCGAGCGCGAAGCCTGGAAGCGCTTCCGGGGCGAGCTGACCGCGGGCGCCTTCGACATCGTCCACCGGATCACCCCGATGACCCCGACCCTGCCCAGCTGGATCGCCGGCCGCGGCAAGGCGGCCTTCGTGATCGGGCCGCTGAACGGCAACCTCGCCTGGCCCGCGTTCTTCGCCGAGGAGCAGGCGCGCGAGCGCGAGGGCCTGCGCCGGCTGCGCGACCTCTACAAGGTCCTGCCCTACGCCCGGTCGACCTATCGCAAGGCCGACGCCGTGCTCGCCGCCTTCCGGCACACGGTCGACGACCTCGACGCGGCCGATCCCGCGAAGATCGTGATCTTCCCCGAGGTCGGCTACGACGAGGAGATCTTCCACCCCGGCGATCGCGCCGCGGCCGACCCGGCCGATCCCGACGCCGGTCGCACCCGGTTCCTCTTCGTCGGGCGGATGGTGCCCTACAAGATGCCCGAGGTGCTGGTGCGCGCCATGGCGGCCTCCCCGACCCTGCAGCGGCATCTGCTGCATTTCGTGGGCGACGGGCCCGAGACGCCGCGGCTGAAGGCGCTGGTCGAGGCGCACGGCCTGCAGGACTGCGTGCGCTTCGAGGGCCGCAGGACCCAGGCCGAAGTGGCCGACTGGATGCGCCGCGCCGACGTCTTCGCCTTCCCCTCGATCCGGGAGCTCGGCGCCGGCGTGGTGGTCGAGGCGATGGCCTGCGGCATGATCAACCTGGTGGTCGACTACGGCGCGCCCGGGGCCCTGGTGCGCGACGACCGCGGCCTGCGCGTGCCGCTGGGCCCGATGGAGGCGCTGGTCGAGGGCTTCCGCACCGGGATGGAGCGCTGCGTGGCGATGCCCCCCGAGGAACGCGCCGCGATGCGCGCCGCCGCCTGCGCCTATGCCGAGGCGAAGCTGCGCTGGCCGGCCAAGGCCGAGGCGACGATGGAGGTCTATCGCGCGGTCCTCTCGGGCGCGCCGATGCCCGACGTCTACGGCGCCGGCGCGGACTGAGGAGACCTGAACATGCAGGCCGATCCCGCCGCCGGCGCCATCGCCATCTCGATCGTCAGCTACGGCACCTCCCGGATGGTCCTCGGCGCCCTGCCGGCGCTGCTGGCGGAGCTCGACCGGTTCGGGCGGGCCGTCGTGCTGATCGTGGACAACGCCTCGCCCGGCGGCGACGGCGATGCGCTGGAGGCGGGGGTGGCGGCGCTCGGCGATCGGCGGGTGCAGGTGATCCGGTCGGCGCGCAACGGCGGCTTCTCGGCGGGCAACAACCTCGCCTTCGCCGCGGCCGAGCGGCTGGAGTTCGTCCCCGAGGCGATCATGCTGCTCAATCCCGACGCCGAGGTGCGTCCCGGGGCCGTGGTGCGCCTGTGGGAGGAACTGGCGAGGGATCGCGCGATCGCCGTCGCCGGCGCCTGCCTCGAGAACCCGGACGGGAGCACGTCGAGCTCGGCCTTCGCCTTCCCCGACATCCGCAACGAGTTCTCCCGCGGGACCTGCCTCGGGCTGTTCATGAACCGCTGGCCGATCGACGCGGAGGCGCGGCCCGGCCCCTCGGACGTCGACTGGGTGACCGGGGCGGCGATGCTGGTGCGGCGCGAGGCGATCGCCGACGTGGGAGGGATGGACGAGCGCTATTTCCTCTATTTCGAGGAGATCGACTTCATGCTCCAGATGCGGCGGGCCGGCTGGCGCATAGTGCATGTGCCCGACGCGCGGGTGCTGCACGACGCGGGCGGGGCCACCGGCATCATCGGCGGACTGCCGAAGGCGGGACGGATGCCGGACTACTGGTTCGACAGCTGGGCGCGGTACTTCGAGAAGAACCATGGCCGGGGCTACCGGGTCGTCGCGGCCGCCGCGCGGCTCGGCGGATCCTGGCTGGGGCTGGCGCAGCTGACGCTCCGCGGGCGTCGCTACAGCAGTTCGCCGGGCTTCGCCTCGACGTTCCTGCGGCGCTGCCTGCTGGGCTTCGGGAGGAAGGGAGCGGCATGAGCGCCGGATACGACGCCGCCGGCAATCCGGACGGCACGCGCAACATGAACCCGGCGGGGATCGGCTTCTGGGCGCTGGTCGCCGAGGACTATCGCACCCACGGGCGGGACCCGCTCTCGCAGGGGTTCTGGGCGCTGTTCTGGCACCGCTTCGGCAACTGGCGGATGGCCGTGCCCCGGCCCTGGCGCGCGCCGCTGTCGCTGATCTACCGGCTGATGTTCAAGCTCTCGCAGATCTTCTGCGGGATCGAGGCGCCCTATTCGATCCCCATCGGACGCCGGGTCCACTTCGAGCATTTCGGCGGCGTCGTGCTCAGCGCGCGCGGCATCGGCGACGACGTGATCCTGCGCCAGAACGTGACGCTCGGCATCGCCCATCTGGAGCGGCCGCAGGATCGCCCGCTGATCGGCGACCGGGTGCAGATCGGGGCCGGGGCGGCGATCCTGGGGCGGATCGAGGTGGGCGCGGACGCGGTCGTCGGCGCCAACGCGGTGGTGGTGCGCGACGTGCCGCCGGGGATGCAGGCGGTGGGGGTCCCCGCGAGGATCCGCCCCCGCCGCGGTTACGGCGCCGCCGATGACCCCGCCTCCTGATCCCGGGGCGCGCGGGCGCATGGAGGGACCCCGATGACGCGCACGAGCGCCCCCGTAGGGCCTAGGCGCGCCGCGGCGCAGGCAAGGGCTGCGGCATGAAGATCGCCTATCTGATGAACACCTACCCGATGGTCAGCAGCACCTTCATCGGCCGGGAGATCCGCGCGCTGGAGGCGCTGGGCTTCGAGATCCCCCGCTACGCCCTGCGGCGCTGGGAAGGGACGCTGGTCGACCCGCTCGACCTCGAGGAGCAGCGGCGCGCCGACTATCTGCTCGACGACGGCGGGCCGGCCCTGCTCGCCGGTCTGGCCGCCGAGACGCTCGCCAATCCGCGCGGCGTGGCGGCGGCGGTCCGGCTCTGGCGGCGGCTGCTGCGCGCGGCGGGCGGTCCCTTCGGCGGCCGGGGCGTGAAGCATGTCGCCTACCTGCTGGAGGCGGTCGCCCTGCGCCGGCGGCTGCGCCGCGAGCCCGTCGCCCATCTGCACTGCCATTTCTCGACCAACGTCGCGGCGGTGGCGATGATGGTGCGGGCGATGGGCGGGCCCTCCTACAGCTTCACCGTGCACGGGCCGGACGAGCTGTTCGACCCCGAGGGCGGCAGCCTCGGCCTGAAGATCGAGCACGCCGCCTTCGTCAGCTGCATCAGCCATTTCTGCCGCTCGCAATGCATGATCTTCACGCCGATCGAGTCCTGGGACCGGCTGCGGATCGTCCACTGCGGCGTGCGCCCCGCCGACTACGCCGGGCCGCAGGGCGGCGCGGTGCCGGCGAAGGCGCCGGGGGGCCGGGGCCTCTTCGTCGGCCGGCTCTCCCAGCTCAAGGGCGGGGTCCCGCTGATCGAGGCGATGGCGCGGGTGCACGCGCGCCTGCCCGAGGCCGAGCTCGCGGTGATCGGCGACGGCGACACCCGCCCGCGGCTGGAGCGGATGGTCGCCAAGGCGGGCCTGCAGGGGGCGGTGCGCTTCCTCGGCTTCCGCAGCCAGGACGAGGTGCGCGAGGCGATGGCCGCCGCGGACTTCCTGGTGCTGCCGAGCTTCGCCGAGGGCGTGCCGGTGACGCTGATGGAGGCCATGGCCTCCGGCCTGCCGGTGATCGCGAGCCAGGTCGCCGGGGTCTCCGAGCTGGTCGAGGACGGGGTCTCCGGCTACGCGACGCCGCCGGGCGACGTCGAGACGCTGGCCGCGCGGATGATCGCGCTGCTCGAGGATCCGGACCTGCGCGCCCGGATGGGCGCCGCCGGCCGCGCCCGGGTGGCCGCCGACTTCGACCTCGACCAGGAGACCCGCCGGCTCGCCCGCCTCCTCCACGCCGCCGCCACGGGCGAGCCCCTGCCCCCCGGCCTGAGACAGACGCCGGAGGGCTGAGCTGGCGGCGGGACCCGCGGGGCCTCAGACGGCGCCAAGCCGGCGCGACGCTCCGCGGCCGGCCTCCCCCTGGCGCAGTCGAGGCGGACGACAGGATCGCCCACCGGCCCCCGGTCGCTCGACGCCCTCCTTCGGCGCTGCGCGAGATGCACCCAGGTCGAGGCAGGTTTCGGCCGGAGCTCGGAGAGAGCTTCGCCGCCCTGTCCGGCGGGCCATGCGGCCCCTGCGGCCGTCGCGGATGGGCGACGCACGCCTCAGGCCGCCTCAGACCACTCCACGTTCGGGAACCGGTCCTTCAGGGAGTGCTCCCAGATGCTGCGCACCTTGCCGTAGCTGTTGTCGTGGGCGACCACCTTCTTGCCCAGCAGCGCCGCTCCGATGGCGATATGCAGTCGGTCGGTATGAACCTCCTGATATCGGTCGATTGCGTCGAGCAGATCGATCGCCGTCCGGCGCGCGATGAATTCCGGCGCCGTGCCGGCCTTCAGCACCTCCGGCAGATCGACGGCGCCCTCCGGCCGGTCAGAGCCGAGGCGTTCGCCGTCGGTGCGGAAATTGTTCAGGACCGGCTCCGGCGGCAGCTTGAGCCGCATCCGGCGCGCGTAGTGACGCACGAGCCTGGCGGCCTCGCGAGGTCTCGGCATCGTCAGCGCCTGGGGCGCCCAGGGATTGGCGCGCAGCTCTTCGAGGTCGAGCGAAATCGCCAGATCGTGCATCAGATGCCGCCGGGCGCCCGGAGCGTGCCGCTCGATATGCCTGAAGGAGCGCTTCTCGCGCGCGATTAGGTCGACATTGTCGCCTAGCTCTCCGAGAAGCTCCTCGTGGCCGTCGATGCTGTGCGGAAGCAGGACGAGGCGTTCGGCGCTGCGGTGGTGACGCCGAAGGAAGGTCCGGCACTCCCGATAGAGCGGGATCAGGTTGCCGCCCCCGGCGTAGAATACGGTCTTGCCGGTCAGGTCGATCTCGTCGTCGAACCGGATCAATCTGCAGCGTATCCCGGCCTCGCGGAACCGTTGAAAGGCGCCGACCGCGATGAGGCTGTCGCCGCCGTTGCCCGGGTTCGCGCAATAGTACACCTCGCTCCCGGAAAACTGGGCGAGGAAGTCGGAGATGTCTTCCCCGGGCGGCAGCGTGGTGCGGTCGTTCATCGACGAAGGCTCTTGCTTGCGTCCCGCCGCGCCGGACGGCGGCGGCGCGGAGGGCGCAGGGGACGGCGGCGGTCAAAGGCCGTTGGCGGGTCCGGGAACCGGGGTTCCGGTCTGCAGCATCATCATCTGCCGTCAGGATACTAGACCTCGATCGCTTCACGCGCCACGGCGAAGCGCGCGACGGCGAGACATTGGAGGCGCGGCAAAGCGGTTCGTCGCCGAACGTCGCACCCTGCGCCACGACGGCTTGGCTGGCGCGGGACCCGGCTTCACGTCATGCGGCTGGTTCATCTGAGGAGGAGCGAGCGGGGTCGGCTCGCCTTCCGCCTCTCTGACGACGGCTCCGCAGCGCGACCGGCCCGAGACCTGTGGCCGCGCGACAGGCGCCCGCCGCCGAACTCGGTCCGGTGGACCTTTCACGCAAACGCGCAACCCGGTCTCAGGACCGCGGACGCCGCGGCAACGGCGCCGGCGCGCGCGGCGCGTTGGACGCGCCAGCGGCGCCGAATTCGCCCGGCGCACGCGGCCCGACGCCCCCTTCTCGGGGACGCGAGGGCGGCGGCGCGTCCGGAGAGCGCGGCCCCCTCCGCGTCCGCTGGGCCCGGCGGGCCGACCGCTCCGGAGCGGCCTCGCGACCCGGCTCGGGCGCGCCCGCGCGCTCCGCCCGGCCGAGGAGGACGCCCGAGAGGATCCAGGTGATCGGCGTGATGCTGGCGTTCGGGATCATGTCCAGCATGTTCACCGCGAGCATCAGGGCCAGCGTCGCGGTCAGCGTGTCGCCTGCGAACAGGCTACGCCGCCGCGACAGGATGAAGATCGGCGCGGCCATCAGGCCGAACAGGCTGAGATAGCCCACGAAGCCGGCCGTTCCGATCTGGATCGCCCAGACGCCGTCGGACACCGAGATGTCCGCGCCGCTCCAGGCGTCGTAGACCCGCGACCGGCCCCAGATCCCCCAGCCGAACAGGGGCCTCTCCATCGCCTTTTCCAGGAGGCGCTCTTCGTTCGCGAGGCGCATGCCGAACGAGCCTGCGCGATCCGCGCTGAAGTCCTCGACGACGCCGTGGATGATCTCGCCCGGGGCGATGTCGAGGTGGCTCAGGAGCGGGTAGCTCAGCAGCAGGCCCGCGGACAGCGCCGCCGCCCAGATCTGGGCGCGGGCGCTGAACAGCAATGCCAGAGGCATCGCCGCCACGAGCAGCGCCGCTGCGCCGAGCGACTTGCACAGGATCACGATCACGATCAGCCACAGCAGGCCCAGCCCGGCGACCTGACGGTTCAGCCAGTCGGGACGAGCGGCAGGCGCGCGGCGCTCGTGCGGGGTCGCGCGCGAGGCCGAGCGGCGCGCGACGGGCTGGGCGGACTGGGCGCGCAGACTTCTCCAGATCGCGGCCATCGCCAGCGCGCAAAGGAGCATGAAGAGCGCCACCACCAGAGGGTGCGCCAGGAACACGGCCGGCCGATAGCCCGAGGCCCGGATCATCTGGACGAACTCGTGCTGGTGGAAGCCGTAGACGATCCGGTGCAGCTGGGGGCTCATCCACAGCTCGAACAGGATCGGCAGCGTGTAGACGAGGCCGGCGATGGCGAGCGTCCGGAGCACCAGCCGCGGACCGTCCTCTCCGGACAGGTAGCGGCGCGCCAGGAGCATCGGCGCGAGCATCACGATCTGCTTCTGCAGCGCCGACAGCCCCTCGTAGAGCGTCTGGCCCTGGATCACGCGGCCGCTGGGGAACACCAAGGGGTCGGAGTTCAGGAGCGCCGTGATGAGGGGGGAGGCGACCAGGACCGCCATGACGACGCGGACGCCGCCGTGACGCGGCAGCCATCCAATGTCCGGGGCGTCCCTGCGGTCGGCGCCTGCGGTCGCGGCGATGATCAGGGCGGCGATGATCGCGCTCAGCTCGCGATTGAAGCTGGGCAGCAGGGGCGCGTCCAGGCCCACGCCGATCGGCAGGAACATGTAGCCGCCCAGCAGCGCCCACAACACGCCGGAGGCCACGCCCAGACGCCGGAAGACCAGGATCGCGAAAAGCGGCCACAGGAACAGGGCTGCATAGGCGATGCCGTTTGGCATGAGGGTCCTTCCGGCTGGCGGCATCCACGAGCGGGAGACAATCCTCGGGAACAGGCCCTGCGTCCATGCGATTTGCGGCCGCGCGTCGCAGGTCCGTCGCCGGGGCCCGGGGAGCGGGGCGGTCGTCTGGCGCCGGGGGACCGCCGACGCCGGAGCGTCACGCGATGCCGCTCCACGCGCCGGCGCATCGGCGGCCGCGGGAGGCGCGGCGCCGTCTGGCGCCTGCAGAAGGGGAGGCGCCGTTGCGGGGAGGGGCGGCGTCCTTCGCCCGGAGGGTCTTCGGGGTTGCCTCGTCGGCGATCCGCACCCAGTCTGCGAAGATGAACCGCAGCTTGCAGACGCGCGATCCGCGCTGCGGCGGCCGGGGGCGATGCGGCTCCGGGAGCGCGCGCCGGCAAGGGATCCGCATGCGACAGACGCCGTTCCGCGACCTGGCCCCCCGGCTCGCCCGGACCGTCGGGCTCGGCGCCGCGCTGCTCCTCGCCGCGCCCCAGGTCCACGCGCAGGAGGCCCGCTTCGAGGTCAGCGGCCAGGCCGTGACGCCGCCGCTGATGCCGATGACCGCCACCCTCTCGATCGCGGGCTCCGGCGTGGGCCTGCTGGCCGAGGGGTTCGAGCCCGGGATCTACCGCACCTGGTTCCTCGCCCGCGCCGACGCCCGCGACCGCGTCAGCGCCGCGCTGCAGGACCTCTCGGCCTGGGACATGCTGCGCCCGGGCGCGCTGGACGGGGCCGAGGTCGAGGTGCTGCGCATCGAGGACGGCCGCTTCCGCCAGGTGCGCGTGGACCGCGTCGCCCCCGGCGGCCACCTCGCCGCCGGCTGGACCGACGCCCTGCCCTCGGGCCAGGCGCTGGCGCCGGGCGCACGCGAGGCCACGATCGACTGGCCGCGGGGGTGGCGGCCCAATGCGCCGACCTGGTTCATGGTGCAAGCGGTGGCCGCGGACGGGACCCGCTCGGCGCCCTCGGCGGCGGTGCGCATCGACAGTCCCGACGCGCCCGGCGAGGCGGGCGAGCTCACGCCGACCGTCGACTTCGCGCCGGACCGCGCGGCGCGCTCCGGCGAACCCGGGCCGGCGCTCGATCTGCAGGTGCGGCGGGGGCCGGGAGGCTCGGCCACGCTCGTCTGGCGCGCCGAAGGCGCGGCGCCCGCGGCCTGGACCGTCTCCCGCGCCAGCGCGCCGCCGGAGGCCTTCGGGTCCGAGCTGCGGCTCGAGGGCGAGGGCCCGCCGATCCGCGCAGGCGACCTGGTGGTGGTGCGCAAGCGCTTCGACGATCTCGACCCCGCCGAGTTCCTCGCCGACCGCATCTGGACCCTGGAGACCGGCCTCGGCGCCAGGATGCGCCCCGGCGTGCTGTCGTTCTGGAGCGGCGAGCGCCCCGGCGTGCGCTGGCGGCTCGTCCCCCACGCGCCCGGCGACGCGGTCGAGGGCGGCGGCAGGAGCTTTCTGCGCGTGGACCTCGACCCCGGCGCCCGCGTCGAGATCGGACGCTACAACCACGGCCCGGCGAGCCAGAGCTGGTATCCGGTGCTGACGCCCGATCCCTACCGGATCTCGTTCCGGGCCCGCAGCCCGGCGCCGGCGACGGGACGGGTGACGTTCACGGGCTTCTATGCCCGCGAGATCGAGCCGGTCCCCTTCGAGACGGGACCGGAATGGCGGGAGATCTCGCTCGACGTGCGCCGGACCGCGCCGCTGCCGGCGGATGCGCCCATCGGCAGGGTCCAGCTGGAGTTCGACGGGCCGGCGCAGGTCGACCTCGACGCCCTGCGAATGCGCCCCGCCGACGAGGAGTTCTTCCAGCTCCCCCCCATGCGCGCGCGGCAGCTGCGCGAGGCGGGGCTGTCCTTCCTGCGCTACCACGCCTTCATCAAGACCGGGCGGAGCACCTACGACCTCGCGGCGCTGACCGATGCGCCGGGCACGCCCTCGGGCGTGCCGGGGCGCAACACGCTGCCCCAGATGCTGGAGATCACGCGCCGCGCCGGGCTCGACCCCTGGCTGCAGATCGAGCCGCATTTCACGCCGCAGGAATGGCAGGGCCTGGTCGAGTACCTCGCCGCCCCGGCCGGCCCGGACGCGCCCTGGGCCGCAAAACGCGCCGCCCTGGGACGCGAGGCGCCGGGGACCGACGCCTTCGACCGGATCCTGATCGAGATCGGCAACGAGACCTGGAACGGGCTCTTCGCGCCCTGGACCTACCCCGAGATGACCGACGCGGCCTCGGGGCGGGCCTACTCCCGCGGCGAGGTCTACGGCATCCATCAGGAGCATGTGATCGGGATCCTGCGCGCCAGCCCCTGGTGGCGGGCGGCCGGGCTCGACGACAAGGTGGAGTTCGTGATCGGCGGCTGGATCCGGCAGAGCTACGGGGCCGATGCGGCCGCCCGCTCGCCCTCCAGCCGCTACATGACCGTCGGCGCCTACAACGGCGGCTGGGACGAGAACGAAGGGCCGCCCGACGGCTCGAAGCCCAGCTTCTTCAGCGTGCTCAACCAGGCGGCGCAGGTCGCGATCCCCAATGCCGAACAGCACGCGGCCGAGGCGCGCCGCCTGTCGCGCGTGCGCGAGCCCGCGGTGCTGCCGGGGACCTACGAGGCCGGCCCGGGCTATGCCCTGAACGGGCTGAACGGCGCGCGGGTCAGCAGGGAGCAGTACGCCGCCCAGGAGCGGGTGATGAAGAGCCAGGCCGCCGGCGTCGCCACCCTGGACGGCTTCCTGGCGATGGCGCGCGCGGGCTTCGCGATCCAGAACTTCTTCACCTTCAACCCGGGCGAGACCTGGAGCAGCCACGCGATCGACCGCAACGGCGGCCAGGCCTATCCGTCGTGGAAGCTGATCACGCTGCTCAACCACGAGGGGCTGGGCGAGATGCTGCACGTCCGCACGCTGGCCGTGCCGACGGAGGATCTCGAGGGCGGCCGGGGGATGCGCCGCGACGTGCGCAATGCGCCGCAGATCGCCGTCTACGCCACCCGCGACGGCGACCGGGTCAACGTCTTCGTGCTCTCGCGCCGGATCCCCGGCCATCCGGACCCGGAGGAGGACGGCTGCACGCCGGTGGAGATCGCCCTGCCCTTCGCCGCGGCGCAGTCGCTGACGGTGCACCGCATGGCCGGCCCCTACGACGCCCACAACATCGAGAGCGACGCCGTGAAGATCGAGCGGCGGCCGCTGCCGGCGCCCGCCGACGCCTCCCGCCTGCGGGTCGACGCGGCCACGGGCGGGGAGGCCTGCGGGATGCCGCCGGCCTCGGCGCTGCTCTACGTCTACGAGGGCGTGCGGTCCTGACCGGCGGGTCGCCCCGCCCGGCGGCGGGGGCCCGCGTAACGCGATCTTAACCCCGACGTGGCATCCCTGTGGGAGACGCTGCGGCCGGCCCTCGCCGGGCGGCGTCCTTCCCGAGACATCGTCGCCACTTCATGCCTGCCCGCCCGATCGCGGGCGGAAAGGGTATCGCCATGTTCAATCCGTTCGACGACCGCGTCCTCGCCCTCGGCGGTCCGGCCCGCGACTACGCCCCCGTGGTCCCCGACGACGGCGCCGACCTGCCGCAGGTCGCCATCGCGCTCTATGCCGAGATCGGCGGGCGGGTCAGCTTCGTCTCCGAGAGCGGCCAGCAGCGCGACGTCGAGATCGCCGACTACGGCTGGATCCTGTGCGGCGTGCGCCGGGTGCGCGCCACCGGCACCACCGCGACGGGCCTGCACGCGCTGGTGCTGGGCGGCTGAGGCCGCGCCCGCGCCGCCCCGTTCCGTTTCCGCCCTGTTCCGGAGGTTCGACATGATCGCACCCACCCAAGCCATGCGCGTGGCCGTGGTCTCCCACACCGCGCTGCCCGCGCCCTCCGTCGTCTTCGACGCCGGCGTCGCCGCCGCCACGGCCCGGCCCGCGCCGGCGCCCCGCGTCGCGCTGGACGGCGGCGTCGCAACCGTGGAGGCGCGAGACTGATGCCGGCTCTTCCCTCCGTCACCTATTTCTGGCGCCAGGCCGGCGCCGCCGACACCGCCTGGACCGAGGCGCCCAGCGGCGTGTTCTCGCCGCCCGAAGGCGTCCAGGTCGAGGTGGTCAGCGTCGGCGCCTCGCGCGTGCGGCGGTTCACGGCGCTGGCCGCGCCGGCGGCGCTCGGCCTCTCCGACCAGGTGCTGAGCGCGGGCGGCTCGGGCGTGATCGACGCCGCCGCCGGCTTCACCGGGGGCGAGCTGAGCTTCGCCCTCTCCGGCGCGCCCGCCTGGGCGGGCATCGACCCCGCCACCGGCGCGATCTCCTGGACCGCGCCCGAGAGCGACGTGCCGGTCGCCGACTGGACCGTCACGGCGAGCAATTCGCGCGGCTCGGCGTCCAACACGTTCTCGGTTTCGGTCGCCACGGTCGCAGGCCTCTACGGCCTGTGGGACTTCGCCGACGCGACCGCCAGCGGCGGGACCTTCGTCGCGCTCGCCAACGCCCAGGGCGAGGGGCCCGACTTCGTCCCCCTGCGCGGCACGACGGCGCTGAGCGGGGGCGAGGCGGCGCTGACCGGCTCGCAGGCGGTCGGCGCGCTGCGGGCGATCCAGGCGAGCTTCGTGCAGCACCGCAACCTGCCCGACGCCACCAACCCCGGCGGCGCCCCGGGCGAGGCGACGCCCGAGGGGATCACCGGCTTCACCGTCACCGGGCTCGACCGGATCGACGCGGGCGACCATGCCGGCGCCTGGGTGATGGGCAACCACGGCCTGGCCCGCGAGGGGACCGAGGGGAGCTATTCCCAGGCGGCGGGGATCGTCATCGTCTCGGCGGATCTCTCGACCGTGCTGCTCGACGTCACGGTGCCGCCGAGCGGGTCTGTGAACTCGGTGCAGGGGGTGGCCTATTCGGCCCATGACGACTGCATCTGGGTCGCCAGCCCGGTGAACCGCAGGCTCTACCGGGTCGACCAGGCGGGCGCGATCCTCCAGAGCGTCGACACCACCGCGCAGGGGCAGATCAACGGCCTGTGCTATGTCGACGACACCAACCAGCTGATCGGGACCACGGTCGGAGGCGACGGGTTCGTGTGGAACGCGGCGACCGGCGCCTACGTCGGGACCCTCGCCACCTCGACCTACTGGCCCCAGCCCGACCAGCTCAGCTTCGACGGCGAGACCAAGATGCTCTACGCCACCTTCGGCGGCAACGGCTCGCCGGGAACCGTGCGGTATCTGACGCTGGACGTCTCGGGCTCGGTCTCGGTCGACGCAGGCGGCCTGCGCGGCGACTGGGGCGGCAGCCTGCCGGACAGCCTCGCGATCGAGGGGCTGTTCTACGACCGCGGCGCGCGCAAGCTGTGGATCGCCAACGACACGCCGTTCCACCTCTCGGCCGAGCGCGCCAACGTGCTGAGCGAGTACGACGCCCATCCCCCCGTCCTGCCCTTCGGCGACGTGCTGGTCATCGGCGGGGTGACCGACATGACCGCCGGCTCCAACGCCTACCGGGTGCTGGCGAGCAGCGACGGCGCGGCGGGCTTCGCGGACTGGACGCTCTACTACGGCTACACCTCGCGGCTGCATTTCGCCCTGGGCAGCGCGGGGGGGAGCAACAAGGTCTTCGCCAGCTTCCCCACGGCCTCGGACGTCGACGGGCCGCACAGCTGGATGATCGTGGCCGACACGACGGCGGGCACGCTGACCGCCTATCTCGACGGCGTCGACGTCGGCCCGCCCACCTTCCGGGCGGCCGCGGGCGAGGTCCCCTTCGCGAGCTGGAACGGCGCCTTCCGCCTGAGCTCGATCATCCTGGGGGCCGAGTACAACAACGGCGCCTGGTCCCGCCATCCGGTCGGCGACTTCGGCAGACTTGCGATCGGCGCGGACCCCGCGGCGGTGCAGGCGGCGCTCGACGCCTGAGGGCGACGGCTGGCGGCGGGCTCAGCCCGCCGCCAGCCGCTTCTCCACCTCGACCAGCGAATGCGCCTGCACCCAGCGGCTGCGGTTGCGCGGATCCTCCAGGAACAGCTCGATCGCCCGGTGCCAGCGCATCCCGACGTACATCCGCGCCAGCGCCGCGGGCGCGGCCCGGGACAGCGTCTCGTAAAGCGCGGGATCGGCCCGCAGCCGGGCCACCGCATCGGCCAGCGCCGCGGGATCGCCGCCCGCGAACATCGCCACGTCGCGCCCGTCGCGGACTCGGTCGGCGAAGGCGGGGTGGTCCGAGACGATCGTCGCTCCCCGCGCCGCCAGCCCCTCCAGCAGCGTCTTGGGCAGACCCTCCGGATAACTCCGACGCGAGGGCACCGCCACCGCGTCGTGGCTGCGCATCAGCGCCTGCACCTCCGCGCTGGGGCGGGGGCCGAGGAACGTGGCCAGCTCCGCCACCCCGAGGCGCCGCGCCTGCGCCTGCATCGCCTCGACCTCGCCGCGGCCGGCGAAGCTCATCCGCACGTCGATCCCCCGTCCGCGCAGCAGCGCCAACGCGGCGAGGCAGTCGCCCACCCCCTTCGCCTCGACGATCGCGCCGGCGTAGAAGATCGTGAACGGGCGCCCGGCGGGGGGCGCTCGGCGCGGCGCCGCATCCGCCTCCAGCGGCGCCCAGTCCCAGGGCGCCAGCCGGGCGCGCGGATAGCGGATCGCGCGATGCAGCGAGCGGGTGGCGTTCAGGCTGTGGTTGCAGACCCCCGGGACCAGCGGGTGCATCAGCAGGCGCGCCAGGCGAAGGTTGCGCCACAGCGCCCGCAGCCCGTCGTTCTCGAGCCCGTCGGCCAGCAGCGGCAGCACCGGGACGCCCCGGCCCAGCATCGCCGCCAGCGCCGGGCGCGCCACCGCGCGGCAGATGCCGAGCGCGGGCGCGATCTCCGCCGTCAGCGCCCGCAGCCGCGCGAAGTCGTAGGCCTGGTCGCGCAAGAGCCCGATGGAGCGCAGCCCGGGCGCCAGTTGCTCGTCATGGGCCCGCGGCGCGCAGCAGACCACCGTCACCGGCCGCGCCTCGCTGAGCCCGCCGACGACCTCCACCGAGTATCGCTGCCCGCCGTAGAACTCCTCCGAGCTCCGCCGGAAGCGCGTCCAGGCCTCGGCGAAATCGCCGTGCTGGAAGATCATCAGCCCGCCGGCGCCGTGCCCGCGCATGGTCATCCCTCCTCCGCAAGGCCGAGGCGGGCGGGATCGCAGCGCGGATCGGGCCCGCCCGCGAAGCAGGCCAGGAGCGGCGCGAGGCGCGCCCCGAACCGCGCCTCCCCCTCCGGGCTCAGGTGGTCCGCGTCCGACCAGTAGACCGCGCCGCAGTCGAAGACGTCGCGCGTCGGGTCGAAGCCGATCAGCCGCTGGCTGGAGACGTAGGCGACCCCCTGCGTGCGGGCCATCCGGGCGAGCGTCGCGTCGAGGCGGCGGAAGTTCTCCTCCAGCCCCGGGCGCAGGCGCAGGCGCGGGGCGCGGCAGTCGGCGCGCAGCAGGTCGACCAGCGGCAGGTGCGGCTCCAGCCAGGGGCCCACCCAGATCACCCTGCCCGCCGGTCCCAGGCTCTGCAGATGGTCCAGCACCGCCTCGACCCGGCCCAGGTGCACCTCGTAGGGGCGCAGGCTGCGCAGGGCGAACTGGCGGCGCGGGGCCTCGCCGCCGCCGCCGCCCGCGTCGCGGAACAGGACGAAGCCGGCCTGGAGGTAGAGCGTCGCCTCGATCGCCTCCGCCCGCTCGGTCACGAAGCGGCGAAGGCGCTCCGGCTCGCACCCCGGGCCGGCGGCGGCGGGGCCCGGCCGGCAGCCGCCCTGCGCCAGGCCCACCACGAAGGGGCGCTGCAGCGTGTCGACCACCGCCTCGTAGAAGTCGATGCCGTGGGAATCGCCCAGCACCAGCAGCGCCGGCCCGTGGCGGCGGGCGCAGGCGTCGAAGCGGGCCTCGAGGCCTGGGTCGAGGCGCTGGGCGCGGAACCGGCAGGGGCCGTCCTCGGTCCGCTCCCGGTCCGGGGTCCGGCGGATCTCCTCCAGCATCGCGAGGACCTGCCGCTGGTCGGCGTCGAGCGAGGCCATGCGCCAGCGCTCCTGCGCGCCGCTGGCCCAGACCCCGCCGAAGACCGCGGCGCAGAGCGCCAGCGCCGCCGCCGCGCGCCCCGCCGCCCGCCAGCCCCGCGGCGCGCGGGGGCCCGGGCGGCGGAACGGCTGCTCGACCAGGCGCCAGCTCGCCCAGGCCACGACCAGCGACAGGACCGACAGCGCGAGCATGATGGAGAGCGGCGGCTCGCCGCCCTCGATCAGGCGGGCGAAGGCCAGGATCGGCTGGTGCCACAGATAGGCCGAGTAGGAGATCAGCCCCACCCCGACCAGCGGCGGCAGCGACAGCAGCCGCGCCGTCAGCGTGCCCGCCCGCCCGTGGCGCAGGACCAGCGCGGTCCCCAGCACGCAGGGAACCGCCAGCAGCGAGGGGACCGGCGTGCGCTCGTCGATCAGCACGAGGGAGCCGACCACCGCCGCCAGCCCCAGCGCGGCGAGCGGCCCGTCGCCCCGCCGGGCCGGCCCCTCCGCCCCCCGCCGCAGGTCGAGCCCGGCCGCGACCGCGCCGAACAGCAGCTCCCACGCCCGGGTGACCGGCAGATGGAAGTTGGCCGAGGGCGCGTGGCGGCTGGCCCATTCCGCGAGCCCGAGGCTGAGCAGCGCGGCCGCGGCCATGCCCGGCAGGATCCAGCCGGGCCGCCGGCCCGCCAGCGCCCAGATCGCGAGCGGGAACAGCAGGTAATACTGCTCCTCGACCGCCAGGCTCCAGGTGTGCAGCAGGGGCTGCTGGTCGGCGTCGGCGGTCCAGTAATCGATCGTACGCCAGAAGAAGAGGTTCGAGCCGAACCCCAGCGTGGCCAGCGCGCTCCCCAGATAGAGGCGGAACTGGTCGGGATGCATCAGCGCGAAGGAGACGGGCGCGGTGGCCAGCAGCATCGCCAGCAGCGCCGGCAGGATGCGGCGGGCGCGCCGCTCGTAGAAGCGGCCCAGCGACAGGGCGCCGCCGGCGCTCTCCTCGATCAGGATGCGCCCGATCAGGTAGCCGGAGATCACGAAGAACACGTCGACGCCGATGAAGCCGCCGGCGAAGCCCGGCACGCCCGCGTGGAACAGGATCACCGGCAGGACCGCGAGGCTGCGCAGCCCGTCGATCTCGCGGCGATGCCTCATGTCGGGGCCGGGCGCCGGGGAGCGGCGCGCGCTCTCTCGCCGGCGAAGAGCAGGGCGAGCGGCGGCGCCGCCGCGATCCCCCGCGCGAGCAGGGTCGAGAGCGCCAGCGTCGCCAGCGAGAGCCCGATCCACTCCACCACCGGATCCCCCGGCCAGCCCAGCAGCAGCACGGCGAGCGCCACCAGCACCGGCTGATGCACGAGGTAGATCAGCAGCCCGAGCTCCCGCCCCGCCCGCTCGACCGCCGAGGGCCGGTCGAGCCAGGCCGCCGCCATCGCGAAGATCAGGCGCCCGCCGAGGATCGCATAGAGCCCCGAGAGCGCGGCCGTGACCGGCCCCTGCGGCAGCCCCAGCGCGAAGACCCCCGCCCAGGCGGCGACGGCGAGCCCGCCCGCCGCGAGCCCCGGCGCCCCCGGGCGCAGATAGGCCGCGCGCAGCGCCGGCGCCCGGGCGAGGGCCAGGCCGAAGACGAAGTAGGGCCCGAACTGCAGCAGATCGCCCACCCGCAGCAGCCCGAACAGCGGATAGCGCGGCAGGCCCTGGGCCAGCAGCGCCGAGACCAGCGCCAGCCACAGCCCCGTCCCCAGCGCCGCCGCGCAGATCACCGCCGCGGGCGGCGCCGCGAGGAGCCGCGAGAGGCCCGGCCAGGACCGCAGGCCGGCGAGGGCGAGCAGCGCGCTCATCTGGAAGAGCGCCAGCAGGAACCAGGCGTGGGCGATCCAGGCGCCCGGGCTCGCGAAGGCCGCCAGCAGCCGCGCGCCGCGGTCGAGCCCGGGCTCCGCCAGCACCGGCGCGGCGATCTGGATCGGGTTCAGGAGCACCATCGTCGCCAGGCACGGAACCAGCAGCCGCCGCGCCCGCCCCGCCAGCCAGCCCGCGGCGGCCTCGAGCCCCGCCCCGCGCGCGCCCCGGGCGAACAGCCCCGCCAGCATGAAGAAGCCGGCCAGGTGCACCCCCGCCGCCATGTGGCTGACGAAGAGCGCGGCCGGGCTCTGCTCGGGCGAGGTCACGCGCCAGGCCGGCGCGCCATAGACCAGGCCTGCGTGATAGACCACGATCAGGCACAGGAAGACGTAGCGCAGCGCGTCGAAACTGCGGTCCCGCGCCGGCTCCTGCTGCATGTCCCGCGCCTCCTCCCGACGGGGAGGCCGGACGCGCGGCCCTCACGCCGCCGCCCCGCCTCGCGACGGGGGAGAGCAGAGGCCGTTTGAATTAACGTTGAGTTAAAGGCTGCGCGCGGGCGGGGCTCAGAACACCGTCTCGCCGACGATCCGCTCGAGATAGAGGCCGTAGCCCGACTTTTTCAGCGGCGCGGCGAGCGCCAGCAGCTGCGCGTCGTCGATCCAGCCGCGGCGCCAGGCGATCTCCTCGGGGCAGCAGACCTTCAGGCCCTGCCGCTCCTCGATGGTCTCGACCCAGGCGCCGGCCTGCATCAGGGACTTGTAGGTGCCGGTGTCGAGCCAGGCGTAGCCGCGGCCCATCATCTCCACGAACAGGTCCCCGCGCGCCAGATAGGCCTTGTTGACGTCGGTGATCTCCAGCTCGCCGCGGGCCGAGGGGGCCACGTTCGCGGCGATGTCCAGCACGTCGTTGTCGTAGAAATAGAGGCCGGTGACCGCGTAGCTCGACTTCGGCTTCGCCGGCTTCTCCTCGATGTCCAGCGCGCGGCCGGTGGCGTCGAAGTTCACCACGCCGTAGCGCTCGGGGTCCGAGACGCGGTAGCCGAAGACGGTGGCGCCCGTCGACCGGTCGGCGGCGGCCTGCAGCAGGTCGGCGAAGCCGTGGCCGTAGAAGATGTTGTCCCCCAGCACCAGCGCCACCCGGTCGGTCCCCACGAAGTCGCGCCCGATCAGGAAGGCCTGCGCCAGCCCGTCGGGGGAGGGCTGCACGGCGTAGGAGATCTCCATCCCCCAGGCCGAGCCGTCGCCCAGCAGGCGGCGGAACGCCTCCTGGTCGTGGGGGGTGGTGATGATCAGCACCTCGCGGATCCCCGCCAGCATCAGCGCGGCGAGCGGATAGTAGATCATCGGCTTGTCGTAGACCGGCAGCAGCTGCTTGGAGACGCCCACCGTCAGCGGGTGCAGCCGCGTGCCGGAGCCGCCGGCCAGAATGATGCCCTTCATCGCCATGCCTTCCTCAATCGCGCGCCAGCCGGTCGAGCGTGCGCCCCAGCGCCTCGCGCCAGGGGACGGTCTTCAGGCCGAAGACGGTCTCGAACCTGGTGCAGTCCATCGCCGAGTTCGCGGGCCGCCGCGCCGGGGTCGGATACTCGGACGAGGGGATATGCGCCACGTCGGGCGCCGCGGCGATCAGGCCGCGCTCGAGCGCGCGGGCGAAGATCTCCTCGGCGAAGCCCGCCCAGTGGGTCCGCCCGGCGCCGGAGTAGTGGTAGACGCCCCACAGCGGATCCTCCGCCGGCGCGGCGACCAGGCGCGAGGCGAGGGCGAGGATCGCCTCGGCGAGGTCTTCGGCCGAGGTGGGCTTGCCCACCTGGTCGGCGACCACCGTCAGCCGCTCCCGATCCGCCAGCCGCAGCATCGTCTTCACGAAGTTCTGGCCCAGGTCGCAGTAGACCCAGGCGGTGCGGATCACCACCGCGCGCGGGTTGGCCGCGAGCACGCGCCGCTCCCCCTCCAGCTTGGTGCGCCCGTAGGCGCCCAGCGGATCGACGGGATCGTCCTCGACCCACTCGCCGTCCTTGTCGCCGGGAAACACGTAGTCGGTGGAGATCTGCACGAAGGCCGCGCCGACCTCCGCCGCCGCCTCGGCCATGGCGCCCGGGGCCTCGGCGTTGACAAGGCGGGCGAGATCCTCCTCGCTCTCGGCCTTGTCGACGGCGGTGTAGGCGGCGGCGTTGATCACCAGCGAGGGCCGGGCGGCCCGGATCGCCGCCGCCGCGGCCTCGGGCTCGGCGAGATCCGCCTCCGCCCGCCCGAGGACCGCGAGCGTGGGGTCCGCGCGCAGCAGGCATTGCGAGAGCTGCCCGCCGCGTCCGATCACCAGCATGCTCATCGCGCGCCCCCCAGCCGCTGGCCGTCGTATTTCGCGGCCCGGATCTCCCGCCACCAGGGCTCGTTGGCCATGTACCAGCCGAGCGTGCGGTCCATGCCCGTCTCGAAGGTCTCGCGCGGGGTCCAGCCGAGCTCGTCGCGGATCTTCGCGGGGTCGATGGCGTAGCGCAGGTCGTGGCCGGGGCGGTCGGCCACGAACTCGATCAGCTCGGCATGGTCGCCGGCCTCAGGGAAGCGGTCGTTCATCCAGGCGCAGATGAAGCGCACCACCTCGAGGTTGGTCTTCTCGGCGTTGCCGCCGATGTTGTAGGTCTCGCCCAGGCGGCCGCGGGTCAGCACCTCGAAGAGGGCGCGGGCGTGGTCCTCCACATGCAGCCAGTCGCGGATGTTCTCGCCCTTGCCGTAGACCGGCAGGGGCTTGCGGTCGCGCGCGTTGAGGGCGACCACGGGGATCAGCTTCTCGGGGAACTGCCACAGGCCGTAGTTGTTGGAGCAGTTGGTGGTCACCACCGGCAGGCCGTAGGTCTCATGCCAGGCGCGCACCAGGTGGCCGGAGCCGGCCTTGGAGGCGGAATAGGGCGAGTTCGGCGCGTAGGGCGTCGTCTCGGTGAAGGGCGCGTCGTCGGGGCCGAGCGTGCCGTAGACCTCGTCGGTCGAGATGTGGTGGAAGCGGAACG